>Ga0194120_10003828_pt1 | contig 23906 bp, 18 predicted proteins | sample TA2MahCa65mmetaG_FD_148642 | JGI IMG/M metagenome (GOLD analysis project Ga0194120, IMG submission 148642) | Freshwater microbial communities from Lake Tanganyika, Tanzania - TA2015019 Mahale Deep Cast 65m | ecosystem: Environmental > Aquatic > Freshwater > Lake | place: Tanzania: Lake... | reverse complement strand
AACCTGTCACCCTGAAGGTGCAGGTTTGCGCCGGTTTCCCCGGGAAACCTGAGTTAATTCGATCGCCAAGGATTCAGGACCTTTTTTTGGCGGTGGATCATGGGCGCGGGCGTCCAATCGGTTTTCTGCTTCGCTGGCTGCCACATAGCAAGGCTGCGCCTGCAGCGCGCCCGCCCAATCGGCGCCGGGCCCCAACAGCGCGACGGCGGCGATCCGAGCGGCATCGCAGTCTCCGGCCGCAAATTCCACCGCGACGCCCACCTCTGCCCCTGCCGCTACCAGGTGCGGATCGGACCATGCCGTTCCGGCGACGACATCACCCGGCCGCGCCGTGGCGCCGAGCCATTGGGACAGGTGGTCGACCGCGACCGTGCACGGCGCAACGTCGGGCCACCGAGCCAGGTACCACACCGCGGTTCTGGCCCGGATTGCGCACAGCACGCCCACTTGGCGGGGTGGGTTGGCCGCCCGGGCCATCGCGTGCCAGGCCGGAACGGCGCATACCGGAACGTCAAGGGCCCAGGCCAGCGCCCGCACCGCCGCCATGCCGCTGCGCAGCCCCGTGAACGACCCCGGTCCCACGTCCAGGGCGAAGCGGCCGACATCGGCCAGCGTCGCGCCACGGTCAGCCAGCAACCGGTCGAGCGCCGCCAGCAAGTTGCGAGGGCGACCGCGCGGCCCGTCGATCTGCGCCATGCCCGCACGCGGGTCGTCCCACGCGGCGCCAACCCAGGCGCTCCACACAGACGACGAGGTGCTGACGGCGGCGCACAGGCGCGGCGGGTGCGACAAGCGGAGGACCTACCGCGTGAATAGGGCTTGCAGGTCGTTCTTCATCACGACCAGGAAAAGCAGGCCCAGAAAGGTCAGGCCGGCATAGGCGGCGATCTGGCGCACACGCAGGCTCGCGGGTTGACGCCGCACCGCCTCGATGGCCAGAAAGAGCAACTGGCCGCCGTCCACCAGCGGAATGGGCAGCAGGTTCAAGATGCCCAGGTTGATCGACAGGGCTGCGAGCAACTGAATGAGCCGCTCCAAGCCGTGATCGGTGGCTTCGGACGTCATCTGCGCCATCCGGATGATGCCGCCTACCTCCTTGATCGGGGCGTTGCCCTTGAAGAGTTCCGCGGTGGTGGCCAGGATCAACATCGATCCGCGGGTGAACTGCTCCAGCGTCGTATTCCAGGCATGGAGCACTGGTCGCGGGTTGGCGATGAGCGCCGGCCGCACGCGGTCCACGAGCGACACCAACTCGATGCGCAGACTGGGCCGATCGTCCTTGCCGACGTGCACCTGCGGGGCGTAGGCGGTGGTCCAGCGCACCAGCCCCGAGTCGTCCAGCGGCGGCGCCTGGGCCAACCACCCCTGCCACGGTCCCACGGGCGTTCGCGTGCCGGCTTTGAATTCGGCCTGATCGATCCGCACCCGCGCGAGACGATCGGGGGTCAATGTGCGCACCAGGTCGAGGCGCCGTGGCGTCATGGCCGCGCGGAGTCGCTGCACGCGGTCGGCCGCCGCCCAGCTCCTGTACTGCGGGTGCAGCAACACGGACTCGTAGGGCAACTTCAGCTGATCAAACAAGGACTCGATGCCCGGCACGGGAGCGCCGTCCAGGGCCACGACTTCGTCGCCAGCGCGCAAACCGGCCGCGAGCTCAGCACTGTCGGCCAGCAGTGGGCCGATCAAGCGGTGCCCCGGCAAGGCGCCCCAGCGATCGCGCAGGCTCGCCTCGCTCGGTTCGTCCGTCGCGCCGCCTGTCGCCGTCACCGACGCCCGCCGCGCCGGCTGCTTGTGCAGACCGTCGAGCGCCGTCGCGGCCTTGTCCTTGGCCACCGCAGGCAGGTCCCCAATTGGCACCCACGCGATCGGCACGGTCTGCGGCGCCGTGCCCAGGGCGCCGGACAGTTGTGCCCAGGTCTCGACCGGTCGGCCGGCCACCTCAGTCACCCGATCGCCGGACCGCACGCCCGCCAACCACAGCGGACTGCCCGGGCGTACGGCGATGGTGGCGACCTGCTCCAGCGGCGACATCTGGATGCGGCCGACGCGCTCGACCACGCCGACCTCGGCGGCGCCAGCGTGCACCACGGTCCGGGGCGTGACCTCGACGACGGCCGCGCGGCCCTGGCGCTCGACCGCGAGTCGGGTTCGACGGTCGGCGCGCCGGCCAATCTGCCGCACGAGTTCGTCGAAACTGCCGACGGGCTCGCCGTCCACGGCCACGATGGTGTCGCCCGGCTGCAGGCCCGCGTGCGCCGCCGGACCGCCCGCGATGGGCGTACCCACGCGCGCCGGCAGAACCTGGGCGTCGTAGTACAGCGAAGCGCCGAAAAGGACGACGATGGGCAGGATGAAGTTGAAGACTGGGCCGGCGGCGATGATCAGCATCCGCCGCCACACCGGCTTGTTGTGGAAGGCGGCCGGGTCGCGCGCCTCGAGTCCGTCCAGCGGGCCGGCGGCGTCGTCGCCGAGCATGCGCACAAAGCCGCCCAACGGCAGCGCCCGGATGGCATACTCCGTCGGACCGCGCACCCAGCGCACCAACACCGGGCCAAAACCGACCGAAAACGACAGGACCTGCACGCCCATCCACCGGGCGACGACGTAGTGCCCGAACTCGTGGAACACCACGAGCAGGCCGAACACCATCACGAACGCGAGGGTCTTGACGACGACGTCCAAGAGCCGTCCTTGGCGGAACGCCAGCGGCTCCGCGCCGAGCAGAGTAGGTTGCCGGTCCACTGCCGGCAACGCAGCCCGCTGGCGATTGTCCCCGATGGTTTGGCTCGGAGCAAATTGGCCATTGCCGCAACCGTTTGGGCCGATGAGCGCCGCGGCGGCCGTTGCGTCGCGGCCGGGCGCGGCGCTACGCTTGCCGACCTTGGCGCCTGCCGCGCCGCCGGTTGCCCCACCATGCTGAACCGCCTGCGCGCTTTGCCTGCCTGCCGCTGCTCTGCCGGCGTCGCGGCGCTGGGTTGTCTGCTGACCTTGGGCTGTGCCGCCCAGGATGCGCCCGCAGCGTTGCAGCCGGGGGCCCAGGTCTGGTTTGCGCCGCTGACCGGCGCCGGCTGCACCGCAACCAGCAATGGAAAGAAGCAGATTCCCGCCGACGTCGAGACACTGGTCGCGCAGTGGAGCGCGAAACTGGCTGGCGGCGACAAGAAGACGGGCACGGCGCGCATCGCTGGCGCCAAGGTGGGCGCTGGCGCCTGGGAGATCAAGGGCCTGCCGGTCACCAGCCAGTTCGATCTGGACGTGTACGGCTGCAGCAAGGACAAGAAGCTGCTCTATGCCGGGCGCAACCACGGCGTCCAGGTCGTCGAGGGCGCCACGCCGCAACCCGTGCGGATCTTTCTGGCGCCCACCAGCAAGTTGGCATGCGCCGGCAGCCCGTTCGGCAGCCCCAAGCTCGGCGTGGCGCGGGCCTTGGCTGGCACGGCTGCGCTGACCAATGGCGATGCCGTCATTGCCGGAGGTCTCGGCGCCTGGGATGCCCTGGGCGGCACCGGCACGGGCAGCGACGCCGTTGACTACTACGATGCGCGCCAAGGCCACTTCGCGACCAGCCCCACGCCGCCCAAGCTGAGCAAGCCGCGGATCCTGCCGCACATCCACGCCGTGTCCCAAGATGGCAAGCAACCGCAATTGCTGGTAGTCGGTGGGGCGACGGCGGCGCGCCGCTACTCGGCCAACAGCCCGTTCGTGCTCGACATCCTCGTGCCCGAAAAAGTCGACGGTGCCGCGCCGGTCATCAAGGCGGAGTTGCTGGATCTGACCCCTGGCAGCGCCTCGACCAAGGCCCTCGATCCGACCAAGGTCGACGTGGGCGTGGGCGCCAACATCTTGTCGAGCAGCATCCGCCTGGACACCGCGATCCTTTACGTCGGCGGCATTTCCGAGACCGGCCAGGTGATGGACAAGGCCACGCGCCTGAGCAACCCCGAGGAGATTCTGGCCAGCGGCACCGCCAAGTCCGACTCGGTCAAGCTCAACGCCGCGCGGGTCCGGCCTGCGCTGCTCAGTTTCGCCGACGGGGCCGCGGTGCTGTGGGGGGGCGCCGTGTTGGCCAACGGCAAGGCGGCCGGCGCAGACGCCATGGGCGAGTTGTTGGAGGCGGGCACGCCGGTCAGCGTCAAGCTGCAGGTCACCGGTCCTGCTGCGCTCATCGACGATCCCAGCCTGAGCACCGTGGCGCCGGTCGTCGTGCCGGTGTCGCGCACAGGCGACGTGTTGACGTTTGTAGTGACCGGCGGCGTCCCGGTCGATGCGGCAACGAGCGCCGTGTCGGCGCCGAGCTATCTGGTCACGGTGACCCGATCCAGCAAGTCCGCAGAACTGCGGCCGGTGACCGTCGGCGGCGAAAAACTGCGCACCGGCCTGTTTGGCATGGGTCTCGCCCTCGATGGCCGGCGGTTGCTGTTGGGGGGCGGCCTGATTGCCATGAGCGCGGCCGTCGACGTCCAGGCGTTGTGCCCCAAAGCCGACCCCGACAAGGACGACTGCGTGCTCGACAGCGCGTGGGTGCTGCAGGTCCCCGACGCGCTGCCGGCGGGCGACGGCGCGGTACCCCTGACGCTTTTGGCCACCTTGGGCCTGGGCGGATCGCGGCTGGGCGTCGCAGTAGCGCCCACGCCGCTTGGGGCGCTGTTGTCCGGCGGAATGGCGAGCACCCGAACCGGCGATACCGCCGCGGTCTTGGACGACGTCGGCCAAGTGCTGACCCTGCCACCCGCCGCAGTCGACGCCGCGACAGTTTGCAACTAGGCAAAAGAATTGCGAATTTCCGTCGATCAGACCACGCTGCTGCGCCAGCGCCAGGCCGAGCAAGGCAAGGTTCGTCCGCGCTTGCCGGCGTGGCTGCGCGCGCCGCTACCGGGCGGGCCCCGCTATAGCGAGATCAAGACCCGGCTGCGCGACCGCAACCTGCACACGGTGTGCGAAGAAGCGCAGTGCCCGAACATCGGCCAGTGCTGGAACGAGGGCACGGCGACGTTGATGTTGCTGGGCGACACCTGCACGCGCACCTGCCGATTCTGCGCCATCAAAAGCCATCCGCGCCCGGCGCCGCCCGACCCGGACGAGCCCGCCAAGGCCGCCGACCAGGTAGCGCTGATGGGCCTGGACTACGTGGTCCTGACCAGTGTCAACCGCGACGACCTGGCCGACGGCGGCGCCGCCCAGTTTGCGCGGACCGTGCGCGCCATCCAGGACCGCTGCCCGGGGACCCTGATCGAGGTCCTGACGCCCGATTTCCAGGGTGACCTTGCCGCCGTGGCCACAGTACTGGACGCCGCGCCCGACGTGTTCGCGCACAACGTCGAGACCGTCGCGCCGCTGACCAGCCGCATCCGCGACCGCCGCGCCAGCTTCGACCAGAGTTGCCGGGTGCTCGCGGCCGCCAAAGCGCACCGGCCCCAAGTGGTCACCAAAAGCTCGGTGATGCTGGGCCTGGGCGAGACCGACGCCGCCGTGTGGGACGCGCTGCGCCAACTGCGCACCCACGCCGTGGACGCCGTGACCATCGGCCAGTACCTGCGGCCAAGTCCCTGGCACGCCGAGGTCGTTCGCTTCGTCGAGCCGAGCGAATTCGACGCCTGGCACGCGGCCGCCATGGAGCTTGGGTTTCGCTATTGCGCATCCGGTCCGCTGGTGCGGTCCAGCTACCGGGCTGGCGAACACTACCTGCGCGGTCTGGCGACGTCGTCACAATAACAACGGTTGACGCGATTGGGGCGGCGGCCCAGCAGCCGGTTCGATGCACGCGGGCCCCTCGTGTCCGGCGACGTTGACGTAGTCGCTGACCCGCACCACCGACAGTGGACCCGACCACGGCGCCAGCAGCGGGCGCAGCGTCGCCGGATCGGCCGGGCCGGGCGCGAGCCACGCATCCCAGTGCGCCCGCGGCAGGATCACCGCCATCCGGTCATGCAGCGCGGCCACGGTCGGGTTGGGCTCGCAGGTCAGCAGGGTCGTCGACAGCAGTTGTGCATCTGGATCCTCGGCAGGCGCCCAAACCTCCCACAGCGCTGCCACCGCAAACGGGCCGCCGCCGGGCACGGTGAACCAGTGCGGAACCTTGCGCTTGCCGACCGTCTGCCACTCGTAGAAGCCGTCCATCAGCAGCAGCCCGCGGCGCCGCCGCAGGGCCTGGCGGAAACTGGGCTTGTCGGCGGCCGTTTCGCTGCGCGCGTTGGCCAGGTGGTTGCCGATGGCCGGATCCGTTGCCCAGCCGGGCACCAGGCCCCACTGCATCGGCAATGCGCGGCGCGGACCGGGCAGATTGGGCACCACCAGCACCTGCGATGCCGGGGCGATGTTGTAGCGTGGGCCAAAATCGACCGGGATTTCAGCGAGATCGAACGCCTCGGCCAGATCAGCGGCAGGCGTCTTTTGCGTGAACCGGCCACACATGCCGCACCATCACGCCGCGACAGCGCGCGGCCTGGTCGCCCACCGCCCATCGACCAGGCGCTGGTGTGGACCGTAGCGGCCCTTGTAGCGCATGGCGCGGCAGCCCGCCACGTAGAATCCCAGGTACAGCCAGCGCAGGCCCCACGCCTTGCACAATTCGACCTGCGTCATGACCGAGAACACGCCGATCGACACGCCGGCCACGCGCGGGTCGTAGCAGCAGTACACCGCGCTCAAGCTGTGGGCCGCGCGGTCGACGATCGCGACGCCGACGAGGCGCTCGCCGTCCCAATAGGAAAGTTCGAAGGTGTCCACGCACGTCTCGGCCAGAAAACCCGCGTAGTCCGCCGCGGTGACCGTGCCCTCGCCGTGGTCCAGCCCGCGCGCGTGCTTGTGCAGGTTGTACAGGGCTACCCGCTCTGCGTCGACCACGGGCCGGCCCAACCGCATGGTCAGGCGCGCCTGGCCCACCCGCAGCACCCGCCGCTGGGTCCGGTCCGGGGCAAACGTCTGCACGTCGAGGCGGATGGGTTCGCACGCCGTGCAGTTCGGGCACTGCGGCCGATACAACAGGATGCCCTGGCGGCGGTCGCCAGCGGCCAGGCAGCGGTCGAACTGCTCCGCGTCCAAGGGTAGCAGCGGCAGCCGCATCGGCAGCACGGCCATGCGGTCGGGCAGGTACGGGCAAGGGTGCGCCGTCTTGTCCACGACCAGGTGCGGCCACTCCACCCTTGCGCTCCTTGTCGACTACTGGCCGGCGGCGCGCGTCGAAACCCCGGCGCCCCACCACTTGATGCCCTTGGGCGTGGCGATGGCGGCGACCAGCGCGGCCTTGCCGGTCGCGATGTCCAGGGTGTAGGCGTTGCCGTCGGTCGAGAAGGCGTAGACGACGTTGTCCCACCAGGCAAGCCCGAAAAGCTGCTTGACGCCGGTGTCGCCGAGGATCTTGACGATCTTGCCGGTCTTGGGATCGACCTCGGCCAGGCTGTCGTTGCCCCCCGTGGCTTTCTTGACGGTGGCGAACGTGCCGATGCCCTTGACCGAGAAGGCGTCGCCCGAGCACAGCCAGCCGCCGCCGAAACTGCCGAGCTTGGTCAACTTGGCGGTGCCGCCGCTGGGCGTGACCCGTGTCCAATCGCCGTCCTGCGACACGCCGATCATCGCGTCGACGTTGGCCTCGACGGTGCCCTTGGGCACGAGCGTCAGGCCATAGTACGGCTCGGGCATGGTCGCCAGCCAGTTGCATTTGGCGTTTGCCACGCTGCACACGAAGAGGTCGGTGTGCGTGATGGCGAAGAGCTGGCCCAGGCCATCGACCGCGATGTCGGTGACGCTGCCGGCCTTCTTGTCGAAGCTCCACTTGCCGACGAGCACGAACGCCTTCTTGGCCACGTCGAGCTTGTAGAGTTCCTCGGCGCTCTGCGCATACAGATCGCCCACCGGGCCCTTCGGTTCGGCGATGTCGCCCGCGGCCACATCTTCGGGATCGAGCAACTCCGACCAGTCGATGTCCTGGGCGGGCTCGCCGTCGGCCAGCGCGCCGTCGCCGCCGTCCGCACCGCCGTCGAGTTCGGCATCGGCCGTGCCTGGGGCCGCATCAGGTGCGTCGGTGGCGGCCGCGTCCTTGGCTCCGGCCGTTTCCGGTGCGGCGGCATCGCCGGTCGCTCCGGCGTCAAACGTGCTGGTGGTGGCGACCGCGGGCGGTGCGGCGCAGGCACCGAACAAGCAGACGGACAACCCCGCCGCAAGCGCGGCTGCGGCACAGCGGGTGGGCGTGGGCATCTGGGGCTCCGTCGGCTGGGCGATGGCTACTTGGTCTCGCCGGTGGCCTGGCGGTACAGGTCCATCAGCCGCCAGGGGCTGTAGCCGGCCAGCTTCTGCTGCTCCGTCTCGGGCGCATTGCCCTTGGGAAACCGCGCCTTGAGGATGGCCGACACCGCGTTGGCGCGCGAGCCGAACCTGGCGATGAGCCGCTTGGTGTTGTGCAGGTGCGACAAGAGCTTGGTGTTCGACGCCTGCTGCAGCTTGGCGGCCGATCCCTCGGGGGCGTCGTACAGGCCGATGATGGCCTCGACCAACGCCTTCTTGGTGCCGAACTGCTTGACGACGGTCTGCTTGGGGGTGACGGGCTTGACTTGGGCGGTGCCCTTCTTGCTGTTGGCCATGGGGTCCTCGTATCGCCGGCCGTGCCGACGTTCGGGATGAGGCGGAACGATTTCCGCTGTTGCGAGACAAGGGGGCTAGGACGATCCGTCGCCGCCCAGCGTCTCGGGTTTGAGGGCCGCGGTGGGCGGCACGTTGGGGGGCATGTCGCCCGGTTCGCCTTTGGCCTTGGCCGCGGCAATCTCGCGCTGCAGCCCGGCGACGTGGTCCGCGACGTTGCGCGCGTGCGCCGACTCGGGCCAGCGCCGGCCGATCGCCGACCACATCTCGATGGCGCGCACCCGCCAGCCCAGGTGGGTGTACGCCTCGGCCAGCAGCGCGTAGTTGTCCAAGTCGTGGGCGCGATCGCCGAAAAGCTGCATCGCCTGGTGCATGCGGAACACCACGCCCATCCACTCGCCGCGGTCGCGGTAGAAGCCGACGACGTAGCGGGCGTGCGCATAGAGCAGCGCAATGCAGTGGTCGCGCATCGCCAGGGCATCGGTGGCCAGCCGCGACCGCGGGTAGGTCCGGATGAACTTCTCCAACTCTTGCCGCGCGTTGTGCACCGGGTTCAGGTCCAGTTCGTAGACCGGCGGCATGATCCACAGTTCGGACGGCGCGAGTTCGAACTGGCTGCGCGCGATCATGTACATCGCGTACGGGATGTTCGGATTGCCGTCGTGGCGGCTGATGAAGCTGCGGTACGCCTCGGCGGCCTCGTCGAAGCGGCGGGCCACGAAAAGGGTGTCGGCCAACCGGAGGCGCGCCAGCGTCGTCAGGCCAATGTAGGCCGGCAGCTTCGCCAGTTTCTGGAATTCCTGCTCGGCCTCCAGGACCGAACCGCCAGCGAGGTGCTCCAGGCCGTCGGCGTAGAGTCGCTCAGCTTCGACCGCGATCGGCTGGGCGACCTCCTGGGCGCAGCCGACCGCGCACGCACCCGCCGCGAGCAGCGCAGCCAGGGCGCGCGACAGCGACGGAGCCTGAAATTTGTTGCGAAATCGTGCGCGCATGGCCAGGGTCGTCCGCCCCGGCGCAGGTCAGGGCGGCCGGCGAAAGGGGGGCGAAAGGATGCGGGTTTTGCGCAAATGCGTCAAGGGGTCCCGGGCGCCCGCTACAGGCAGCCGCCCAGGTTGTCTGGCGCTGTCTTGGGCGGGCTGCCCTGGCTCAGCGGCTGGCACACAAGTCCGGCCCCGCACTTGGGCAACCCGGTCGCCGTATTGCACTTTTGCGCGCAGGTCTTCTTGCCGGTCTGATCGTTGACGCACACGGTCGTCGACGAACAGTCCTCACTGGACTGGCACACGGCCCCCGGGCCGCCCGCTCCGGACTTGACGCAGGCCTTGCCGGTGGCAAAGGTGATACACGCCAGGCCGGTCGCGCAGCCGACGTTGGTCACCAAGTTGCACGTGGCCCCACCCTGGCACACGCCGAGGTTGCCGCCGAGCGGCGTGCCGTTGTAGGTCAGTTCGCCGCACACCGCTGGACTGGTGCAGGTGTAGCCGCTGGTGGCGCCGCTGGTGTCGCACACCTTGCCGCACACCCCGCCGATGCACAGCAACCCGATCGCGCAGTCGGCGAGCGCGCCGCACGGCTTGCCCAGCCCGATGCTGCCTGGCGCCGCGCACATCGGGGGCTTGGCGGGCAGCGGGTAGCACTGCTGGCCGGAGAGGCAACCGGCACTGGTGATCACGTTGCATTGCCCCGGGCAAGTGCCGCAGTCGGCCGGGCACTTCTGGCAGTCCTCGGTGGCCTTGTCGCACAGCTTGTCGCCGCACTTGGGCGCGCACGGACAATCCTTGGGGCAACTGGTGCACGACTCGCCGGCCTCGCACTGCGCGTTGCCGCACACCGCAGGGCAGTTGCCGCAGTCGGCGGGGCAGGTCTGGCAGTTTTCGGCCGTCTTGTCGCACAGCTTGTCGCCACATTTGGGCGCGCACGGGCAGTCGGCGGGGCAGGACTGGCAGTTCTCGGGATCCTGGCAGACGGCATCGCCACAGCTCGGACCGCACGGACCGCAATCCTGCGGGCAGTCGCCGCAGCCTTCCGGGTCCTGGCACGCGCCGTCGCCGCAAATGGGTTGCGCGACCTCGGGCTGCGCGTCGGCCTTGGCGTCGAGCGCATCCGCCTTGGCGTCGGCGGCGTCGGTCTTGGCATCGGCGGTCTCGGCCTTGACGTCGCCGTCTGCCTTGGCGTCGGCAGGGGCTGCGGTGTCGGCATCAGCATCCAAACCCAGCGCGACGTCGCCCATGGCGTCCACGCCTGCGTCCTGCTCGGCATCGCCTGCGCCCGTGTCGGCTTTGGTGGTGAACGGGCCACCGCCGTCGCCCGCGCTGTCCGGCGGGCCAGCCCCGCCGTCGCTGACGAACACCGGCGCGGGCCCTGTCGCGCCGCCGCCCACCGAAGAACTTCCCGCGGTCGACCCGCTCGGTCCGACGCACGCGCCGCACAGCGAAGCGGCCGCCAGAAAGGCCAGGGGAACGTCACATGCTGGCCAAGGGCGCGGCATGGGCGTACCGTAGCGATCTTCGGGGCCAGCGGCAACCCCAGACGCAGGAACGGCATGGCGACGGCGTGGGTGGTCACCGACATCGGCTATGGCGATGCCGGCAAGGGGGCGCTTGTCGATCAGTTGGCGGCGCGCCACAGTTGCACCCTGGTGGTGCGCGTGCACGGCGGGGCGCAAGCCGGTCACAACGTGGTCGCGCCCGACGGCCGCCAACACACGTTTTCTCAGTTTGGCGCCGCCAGTTTTCAGGCGGGGCGGGCGACGCTGCACGCGGCGGGCATGATCGTGGCGCCGCTCGCCTTGCGCGGCGAAGCCGACCATTTGCACAGTCTGGGTGTGGACGACCCGATCGCCCGCTTGCGCATCGACGGCCGCTGCCGAATCACCACGCCGCTGCACCAGGCCGCCAATCGCTTGCGCGAAGCGGCGCGCGGCGCCGGTCGTCACGGATCGTGCGGCATCGGTGTGGGCGAGACCGTGCGCGATGGTTTGCTGTGTGGTGCCGAGGCGCTGTGTGCCTCCGACCTGCGCGACCCGACCGCAGTTCGCCGCAAGCTCGCGAGCCTGCGGGACCGCTTGGTCTGCGACGTGCAAGCCGAGACTGGCCCCATCGCGGCCACATTCAACCGGGACGCGTGGGTACTCTTGCAGGCGCCGCTGGACGAATTGTCCGACCACCTGTGCGGCGCCGTCGCGCGGGTGGCGATTCTCGCGCCCGACGAGGTGCGCGCCGCGGTCGCCGCGGCGGGCGACGTGATCGTCGAGGGCGCGCAGGGCGTACTCTTGGACGAATGGGTCGGCTTTCATCCGCACACGACGTGGAGTACCTGTACCACGGCCAGCGCGAACGGGTTTTTCGCGGATGTCGGCTGGACTGGCGCCGTGCGACGGTTCGGGGTGCTGCGGTGCTACATGATGCGCCATGGCGCCGGGCCGCTGCCGGGCGAGGATTCGAGCCTGGACCCGCGCTTGCCCGAACGCCACAACGCGCTGCACCCGTGGCAGGGCCGCGTGCGCAAGGCTCCGCTCGACCTTGTGGCCTTGCGGTACGCCATCGACGCCTGCGGCGACCTCGACGCGCTGTGCGTGACCCACCTGGACCAGGCGCCCCGCTTGCCGCCGCAACCGTGGACCGTGGCGTGGCGCGCAAGCGCCGCCGATGTCGACTGGGTCGCCGAGCGCCGTGGCGACGACATCGTGCGCCTCGGCCGCCCGGCGCCGCCCGATCTCGACCGCCAGCACCGCCTGACGCGTTTGGCGTTTTCTGCTGCTGCGGTGGCGGGCGGGCCACAGCCGCCCGCGGCCGACCGCGATGCGCACGGCGCGTTTGCGCGCGAGATCGGTCGCGCATTGGGCTTGCCTGTCGCATGGTGCGCGGCCGGACCGACGCGACAGGATTGGTGGGTCCCAAGCACCTGATTCGCGGTCACATTGGCTTGCAAGGCAGCGATCGGTAAACTGCGCACCTGCCCGACCAAGATTTTGCGCGTCCTGTCACATGGCCTTACGATGCCCGGCAGGGTCGCGTCCCCCCGTACCCGAGCCCTGCCCTTCGCGGCGCGCCGTGGTGCCCGAGCGAGATGGAATTGCTGACCACGTTCGGCCGCGCCCAGCCCTTCGCCGCCAGTGCCCGCCTTCGCGGTCGCGTGCTGTCGGCCTGGGCGGTCGTCGCGCTGGCCGGCGTGGTCGCGACACCGGTCCTTGGACAACAGAAAGTCGAGGTCGAGGTCGAGACCGTCAAGCCGCGGCCCGCAGGACCAGAAGCCGGCACCGCGACGGTCGAGGTCGCCCCCGCGGGGCCCAGTGTGCGCGAACTGGTGCGCGCCGGCCGCATCGACGACGCCCTGCGGCTGGTCGATCAACAACTGGCGCTGCACCCCGGTGACGACGAACTGCGCGTCCAGCGCGCGCGGTTGCTGTACTGGAAGGGCCAGTGGGCGACAGCCCTGCAGGAAGCTGAAACGGTGCTGCAGCGCCACCCGGCCGACATCGAGGTGCTCGAACTGGTCGCGCAAGTCCGGCTGGCGCTCGGCGACGTGGCCAAGGCCCTGGAATGCTACATGGGCATGCAGGCCGTCGGCGACAACCGGCCCGAGATCCACCAGCGCGTCTTGGACCTGCTGCTGGTCCTCAAAGACCTGCCGGGCTTGGAAGCGGCGCTCTTGCGCGGCGGCCGGTTGACCGACGAACAAGAGTTGGCCCGCGCACGCATCGCCCACCCGTGGTCGGTCGACGGCGGGTTGGGCGCGACGCTCTACAACGGCAACGTGTGGCCACGGCTCGACCTCGGTGTGGGTCGGCGGGTCCACAAGCAGGCGACGCTGGTCGGCGGCGTGCAAGTCGAGCAGCGCACCCAAGGCGCCTATGCACGGGTCGCCTGGGCGCCGCGGGCCGAGTTGTACGCCAGCGCGGGGCGGTTCTCGGCGATGGTTCACGCCTCGGGTTCGCCGTCGCGGGCGTTCTTGCCGCTTGTCGATGCCCGCGCCGATGTGGCCGTGGCGATCAACGACAGCGTCGGCCTGGGGTTGTGGGTGCGCTACGCGGTCTACGCCCCACTCGATGCCACGCCCGTTTCGAGCCTGACCCTTGGACCCAACCTGCCGATCCACATCGGCCGCTTGACCCTGACGCCCGGCTACGTCGCGGTCCTGCTGTGGCCTGGCGCCGTCGCCCAGAGCGCGATGATCAAGCTGCGCTTCGAGGCCACCGCGCGCACGGCCTGGTTCACCTGGTTCTACGCGGGCGACGACCCCAACTTCATCGACCGCCAGAGCGCGAGGCCGGCGCGCGGGCTGACGGCGCTGGTCGGCGTCGAACACTGGTTCAGTGGCCGGGTCGGCATGCGGCTGTCGGCCACGCGCATCCAGCCGTTCGGCAACTTCAACCCGTTTACCGAGGTCAGCCTCGGCGTGCGGGGGCGGCTGTGACGTTCAACTGGCGCCTGCTCACCTTCTCCGAGCTGATGATCCTGGTGTTCGTGGTCATCGAGCTCGTGGTCGTGTTGCTGGCGCTGGTGGCGATGTCGTACGTGCGCAGCTCGACCATGCGCCGGCAGATGGCCTACAACGCCGTGCGCACGCGCCTCATCGAGACCATCGGCCAGATCGGCCCGCAAGGCGACGCTCTGTTGACCCAGCAATGCTTGGCGGCCCTGGCGACGCTCAGCCGCGATCAGCAACGGCGCCTGTTGACGGAGATGGCCGAGTACGCCGGTTCGGGTGGTACCACCACCGACCCCATCTTTGCTCAGCTTTTCAGTACTTCTGGCCTGGTCCACGACGCGCGCGCCAACGCCGGCGCCCGGCCGTGGGAACGCCTGCGCGCCATCCGCGAGGCCCGGGCCATGGCCGACCCCGCCCACCTGCTGGCCCGGCTGGTGCGCGACGAGGTGCCCGACGTGCGGCTGGGCGCCTTCGAGGCCCTGTGCAGCCTGGGCCGCGCTGACGAGTCGCTGGTGGCGCTGCCTGCGCTGTGCCAGGACGGGCGGCTCAACCGCTTGCGCGTCATCGACTCGCTTGCCGCGGCCCGGCCGTTTCCGGTGCAGGAACTCATCGCGCTGTGCGATAGCGACCGTGCCGACGTGCGCCAGGTGTGCGTGGCGGCGCTGGGCCAGGCCCGGCAACGCGCAGCCCTGGACGCCATCGTCACGGCCGCGACCGACGCCGATACCGAGGTGCGCATCAATGCCCTGCGCGCCCTGTCCGAACTGCGCGAGCAGAGCACCCTGGAGGTGTGCATGCACGCGCTGGGCGACGACCGCTGGGAGGTGCGCTCCGAGGCCGCCAAGGCCCTGGGTGTGCTGGCGCAACCGGCGGCGGCCGAGCTGCTCGGCCAAGTGCTCGGCGACGACGCCGAGTGGGTGCGCCACAACGCTGCCTTGGCACTGGTCAAATGCGGCCCCACCGGCATCGCGGTCCTGCGCGCCGCGGCCGCCGAGGGCAACAGCGCCGCGCAATCCGCGCTCGCCGAGGCCAGGCTGGCGCCCCCCGAAGCACAACCGGCGACCGCAGCCGCCTAGCGACCTACCGAGGACTGAGCCAGCGTGGTCGATGTTCTGAACATCCTGGTGCTGCTGTACTTCGTCACGTTGACGGCGGGGTACATTGCGCTCTTCGTCGCCGCGGTGGTGGGCGTCATCCACGTGCGCCGAGATCTCGAAGGGTCGGCCCCCGAGAGCATCAGCGCGCGCGGCCGGGCCACGTTGCCGATTTCGATCTTGTGTCCGGCGTTCAATGAAGAAAAGACCGTGGTCGAGTCGGTCCGCGCGCTCTTGCAACTGCGCTATCCGCAACACGAGGTGGTGGTCGTCAACGACGGCAGCAAGGACAAGACCATGCACGTGCTGCGCCAGGCGTTTGCCCTGGAGCCCGTGCCGTTCGACATCCGCTTCGACTTGCCGTGCAAGCCGATCCGCAGCGTCTATCGGTCAGGCCTCTACAAGAAGCTGGTGGTCATCGACAAGGAAAACGGCGGCAAGTCCGACGGCCTGAACTGCGGCGTCAACGCGGCCCGCTATCCGCTGGTGTGCGCCATCGACGCAGATACGCTCATCCTGCCCGACGCGCTCTTGCGGTTGGTGCGGCCGTTCCTGAGCGACGTGGACGTGGTCGGCGTCGGCGGCACCATCTGCCTCGCCAACGGCTGCAAGATCGAGAAGGGCGAGCTGGTCGAAATGGGCCTGCCCAAGAGCTGGCTCGCCCGCTACCAGGTGGTCGAGTACCTGCGGGCGTTCCTGGTCGGCCGGCTGGGCTGGGACCGCATGGGCGGCAACCTCATCATTTCTGGGGCGTTCGGCCTTTTCCGGCGCTCGGCCGTGGTGGCGGCCGGCGGGTATGCCCACGACAGCATCGGCGAGGACATGGAACTGGTGACGCGCCTGCGCCATCAGGTGCCGTCGTGGCTGCAGGGCCGCGCCATCCAGCACCTGCCGGATCCGGTGTCGTTCACCGAGGCGCCCGAGACGCTCAAGATCCTCGGCAACCAGCGCGACCGCTGGCAGCGCGGCCTCGCCGACACGCTGTGGCGCCACCGCCGCATGGCCTTCAACCCGCGCTACGGGTCGGTCGGCGTGGTGGTCATGCCGTTCTACGTGTTTTTCGAGCTTTTCGGTCCGGTCGTCGAGCTTTTCGGCTACTTCTGGTTCTTCATCACCGCGGTGGCCGGTGTCATCGATCCGTGGTTCGCCGGGATTTTCCTGTTGCTCGCCGTGCTCATCGGCTTTCTGCTGTCGCTCGGGTCGATCTTTCTCGAAGAACTGACCCTGTCGTTCTACCGCAACCGCGGCGACCTCTTGCGCCTCATCGTGGTCGCGCTGGTCGAAAACATCGGCTATCGGCAGATGGTGTTGTGGTTCCGGCTGCGCGGCCTGTACAAGTACCTGCGCGGCGAGAAGAAATGGGGCCGCATGACCCGCATGGGCTTTGGCGGCCCGGCGGCGCAGGCCCGGCAGTCGCGCCTGCTGCCGATCCTGGTCACGGCGCTCATCGCCGGACTGGTCGCCATGCCCGTGGTGTGGCTGGTCAAACCGCGGCCCGCGGCGCTGCCGGTGGTGCTGAGCAAGACCGTGCCCTTCGAGAACAGCCGCGAGCACGCCCGCATGATGTGGCTGCTGTCGCAGGCCAAGGCCAAGCCCATGACCTCCAAGGTGTTGTGGGACAACGCCACCGACTATGTCGGCTACGACCCGGCGACGCGCAAGTACCGGCAACTGGCCGCCGCCGATCTCAGCGGCAAGAACCTGTTGCTCATCGCCGACAGCTATGGCGTGTACCGCGACGATTTCGACGCCTTTCCGCGACCGGTCGCGCACCTGGAATTGTCGCAGCGCATCTACGGCGGCATGTACCCGCAAGAGGTCGAGGCCATCGAGCAATTCGTGCAGCGCGGTGGCCGCATCTACGGCGAATTCAACACCTACGCAACACCCACGCCCTACGCCCTTCGGCTGCGTCTCGAAAAACTTTTCAACCTCCAGTGGAGCGGTTGGGCGGGCCGCCGCGTCGACAACTTCGCCGACGACCGCGAGATCGCACAGTGGGTCCAGAAGCGCTGGGCCGAGGAAACCGGTCGGCCCTACGACCTCGTGGGCCCGGGCATCCTGCTCATCCACGAAGACGGCCGGGTGTGCTGCCTGCAGCAGGATCTGGACATCACGGCCGATCCGCTGACGTTGCACGCCGCCGGCCGCAAGATTCCGTTCACGTACTGGTTCGACATCAACCTGCCGACCGAGCCGACCGAGGTGCGCGCCGAGTTCACCATCAACAGCATGCCGCCGGGCGATGAACTGATGCGCAAGTTCGGCATCTCCAAACGCTTCCCCGCCATCGTCCACGACGACGGCTGCCAGCACATGTACGTCGCGGGCGACATGGCCGACGGCCAAGAAACGCTCGGACTGCCGTGGTTGTGGGGGGTGCCGACCCTGCGGCGCGGCATGGCCAGCCTGGGCATCATGCCGGAGGAGACCCGGCTGCTGTGGCAGATCTACGCGCCGCTGCTGCTCAAGATGATCGAAGCCGACAAGAGGCAGTAGTTGGCTCGATTGGCTTGGTGCGCGGCGTTGGTCGTGGGGTGGACAGCGTGCGGCGCGGTGGTGCAGCGGCCCACGGAAGGCCCGTGTGCGCAGCCAAGCGCGCGTGACTGGTTGGACAAGGCGTCGAAAAGTCTGGTCTTTCGTCAGTTCTCTCCGGCCGGGCCCGCCTACGACCAACACCACCGCGCGGCCGTCGCCGTGACAATGGGTCGGGTGGCGGCGGGCGCCCAGGCGGTGCTGTCGTACCCGTACCCACAGCGCTTTGCGGGCGCGGATGCGGGGTTTGCTGAACTGGCCAACCGCAGTTTCGTGTACGACGACGCCCTGGCCCTGGTGTGGGCCGCCGAACGCGGCGAGGTGCTGCTCGCGCGCGGATTGGCGCACACGCTGGCCGGCCTGCAATTGCCGGACGGGTCCTGGGGATTCTCGTTCGCGGTGTTCGGTGACGGCTTCTACAACGCCGGCTACGTGCGCGCAGGGACCGTGGCGTGGGCCGTGTACGCGCTGGCCCACTATCAACAGCGCACGGGCGACACCCAATTCGCCGGCACGCTCGAGCGCGGCCTGCTCTGGCTCCTCGGCCAGACCGACGCGCGCGGCTTGGTGAGGGCCGGGCGAGGGCGCTGGATCGACGGCAAGACCTTCGACCCCGACTTCGACGCGCGCTTTGCCGCGACCGAGCACCAGATCGACGCCTGGTTCGCCTATGGCGCCGCGGCGGCTGCCGACCCCGACCTGGCGGCAAGGCTGCACCTGTCGGCATGCCGTTCGCGGCTTGCCGCGTCGCTGGACGCCCTGCTGTGGCGGCCCGGGGAAGAGCGCTACGCGCAAGGCATCGACGGCGACAAGGTGGACGACCACAGCGCGCTCGACGCCGCGGGCAGCTGGGCCGCGCTGCTCGATGTCGCCCGCGACCGGCCGGGCCGCGCGCAGGCCGCGCTGCATTGGGTGCAGCGCGAACACGCCATCGTCGCGCACGGTTGGCCCGGGCTTCGCCCCTACGTGCCCGATCCGCCCGAGACGTGGTTCGTCGAAGGCTCGCTGGCGGTGGCCCTGGCGTGGTGGCGCCTGGGCGATCGCGACGCGGCCGTCGAGGCATTCGCACCGGCCGTGCAGTTGGCTTGCGCGGCCGGCGTGCCGCTGGTGTACGCGCCCGATTGGCACACCGATTTTCCCCTCTCGCCCGCAGCGGCGCCGACGCTGTGGTTCCTGCTCATCGGCCAAGAGCTGTACGATCACCGGCCGGCGCTGTGGACGGAGACGGGGCCTTGACCTATCCATGACCGCAGCAGCGACGGTACACGGGGGCCTGGCGTGCGTCCTGGCGTGCGGGGCGGCCGGCTGCCTCGCGCTGGCGACCGGCCGGACCGAGGTGCACGTCGAGCTGGCCCCAGCGGTCGAGCACAGCGATGTCGTGGCCATCGACGGCGCTGTGCCGCGCCGCGTCCTCGCGGTCCAGGTGCGCGGTCCGACCGTCCAGGCCCGCCTCGCGGATCACCGTTCGTGCCTGCGGCACGCCTCGGCCCGCACCGATCGCCTTGCGGTCGCGCGGCGGGTGTATCCCGACTGGATGGCAGCGGTGGCGATCGCGGAGGCGGCGGTCGGCGCGGCCCTGGGCGCTGGCGGGTCGCTCGTCGCCCCATCGCCAAGCGCCACGGCGGTCGCGATCACGGTTGGCGCGGCGCTCGCCGTGGATGCCCTGGCGACGGGCCTTGCGCGTGCGGGCCTGTGGCACCGCGGACCCGTGCCGGAGTCCCTGCAGCCCTGGATCGAGCAGTTGCCGCCGCGCATCGAACCGTGCGGCGTGGACCTCGCGCAGGGCGCGACTGCCGAAGTCCACGGTCGCCGCGGCGCGGCGCGCGCCTGGACCGACGGCCGAGGTCTGGCGACCTTTGACGTGCGCGCCTGGCCGGCCGGCCTTTTCCCGTACGCGGCGCCCATCGCACAGGTCCACTGCGCCGGCTGCGACCCGGTCGAAGTCTACCTCGACGCCACCACCAGCGCCGCGCTGGTTCGCGCGCGAAGGGACCCGGACGACTTCTTGGCGTGGCTCGACGCCCATCCAGATGCACCACAGGCCCACGACATCCGCCGCGAGCGAGACCGCCTGCTGCGGGCTATCGCCGATCAACAGGAAGACGCCCTGCGCCAGGCCCGGCGGGCCGCCGACGACGGCGACCTGTTGCTCGCGGCCCGGTTCGCCCGCGACTGCACGCACCTGGCGCGCGTGCCGGCCCCTGCGTGCGAACGGTTGCTCGCCCACATCGACGACCGCTTCGTCCAGCAGCAGATCGCGGTCGGCGACCTGGCGTTGGCGCGCGGGCTGTGGCAGGCGGCCCGCGACGCCCAGTACCGCTGTCGCCTGGTGGATCGCGAACGGCCCGCGTGCGGGGAACTGGGTCGGCGCATCGATCTGGCGCAGTTGCGCGCGCATCGCCTGGCCTTCGAGGCGGCGGTGTTGCGCGGCGACCCAGGCGCAGCCGAGCGGGCTGTCCATGGCATTTTGCAAATCGCCCCTGACACGCCGCTGGCCGCCGACGCGCAAGCGCGGCTGGATGGACTGCGCCGCACCGTCGCCCAGCAGCACGCCGACGAACTGGCCGGCCGCGCCAGCCGCTGGATCCGCAAGCGCAAGTGGGCCAGGGCCCTGGTGCTCTTGCAGGCGTGCCAGGCCCTCACGCTGGCCGACACCCGGGCGTGCGCAGCGCTGGCGGGCCGCTTGCCCAAAGGCATCGGCGTGCCATAGGGGGTGTCGATGAATGAAACGCCTGCTCCGCGGAACCATGCACTCCGACATGCATTGTTGTCGGCCGCCAGGCTCGCCGCAGCGTCGCTTGGGGCTGCGCCTTGGTCGCCAGACGGCCTCCGCCTCGCCTGTCGGGCGCCTGATTCCGCTCGCCACGGCAGGCCGCCATCGACACCCCACTTGATCGCGCACATGGGACGCCGCGAAGCGCGAAATTGCGCCACCGTGACGCTACTGTTAGCATCGCCGCCCTTGGGTGCCCATGGAGGTTGTTGTGTGCCCTCAATCCTGCCGTCCCCGGCCGCGTGCGCGCCGCACCTGGTTGCGCCATGCGCTGGGCATCCTGGTCTGCCTCGGCGTATGTGGCGTCGTGGTGGTCCCGGTGTCCGGCGTCCTGGTGCCGCGCAGTGCGCATGCGCAAGAGTCCAAGACCGCGAGCCGCCAGAAAGTGCTGATCTTGCGCACGGACGGCGCCGGCGTGGCCGATGCCCAGCGCCAGACTGTGTCGAAGGAATTGCAGAACCAGGCGATGCGCTACCGGCAGTTGGAGATCGTGTTCGCGGCCGGCGACCTGACCGAGGAGATGTTCGAGTTCGAGTGTACCGAGCCCGGCGTCGAGTGCCTGGGCAAGATCGCCAACAAGTACACTGCGCAGTTGGTGGTGTACAGCGAGCTGTCCAAGAACCCGTCGGGCCAACTGCAACTGAACATGCGCGTGGTCGACGTGGTGCAGGGCCGGGTGGCACAGTCCACCGTGCAGCCCCTGGAGTCCCCGGACAAGCCTGTCCAGGCGGTCCAGCGCGGCCTTGTGGTGCTGCTGGGTCCGGTGGACTTGCCGGCCGACGCCGTCGAGCAGATCGGCACGCTGCAAGTGGTCCTTTTCGGCGGCGGCGTTGCGCTGGTGTACGTCGACGACAAGCTGGTCGGGCGCACCTCGGTCACCGGCCTCAAGGTCCAGGTGGCCGCTGGGCCGCACACGCTGCGGGTGGTCCGCGCCGGGTTCAAGGAATGGACGGCCAAGATCACCGTCCAGCCCGGCGCCGTGGTCGAGCAGGCCGTGCAGTTGGAGCAGCAGGCCGTGGTCCAGGACCCCTCGGTGGGTTCCGGCGGCCTGCCGGTCAAACCGCCCGAACCCCCGGTGTACCAGAAGGCTTGGTTCTGGGGTGTGATGGGTGCCGGCGTGGCGGCCATTGGCGTCGCCACGTGGCTGCTCCTCCGCGGCGACGCGGCTCCCAAGGTCGGCGCGGTGGCTGTGACCCTGGACCACGCCGACGCCTACCTCGACCCCGTCTTTGGCGGCGGGACCGGCAAGTGAGGTTGGCCATGCACACCCGGCTTTCCGTGCGCGTGGGGTGGACTGCCCTGCTGTGCGCGTCGTTCGCTCTGAGTTGCGCCGTCGAGCAGGCGCCCGCGGCGGTGGCAGGTTTCGGGCAACTGCGGCTGGCGCTGTCGGGCGCGCTGCCCAACGTCAAGGCGCTGCGCATCCGCATCTTTCGCGGCGCGGTCAGCACCGTGTCGCAGACCCCGACGTTCGACTTCGGCTGTCAGGCATACGCGGGCGTCTCGGCCAACGAGCCGGTCGTCAAGGACCTGGAGGCCGCCGACAACTACGCCGTGCTCATCGACGGATTCGCCGACGCCGCGTGCGCCAGCCACGCCGTGCGCGCCTACCGCGGCAACATCCGCGTGGTCGCCGGCCTGTCGGAGACGGCCGCCGCGGCGGCACCCTACTGGCTGCCGACCGTCGAAATCGGCAAGTTCACCGCGCTCGCCCAGGTCAACCCGGGACTGCAAGACAAAGCCGGCCAGAAAGTCTGCTCGACCGAGTCGGATTGCAAGGCCATCCACGCCAACGCCACCTGCGGCGCCGCCAACCGCTGTCGCGTCGACCACCTGTTTCCGCTCAACGGGGCCGCCCGCCGTGGACTGCCCACCGCCATCGCGCTCGAAGATGGCCGCGTCGCCCTGATCGGCGGCTTGGGCGTGCAGGACAAGGACGGATATTGGAAGGCCGCGGCCGAGCAGGTCGAGCTTTTCGACCCCCGGGCCGGCATCTTCCAGAGCCGGTTGGTCGGCAATGCGGGAGCTGCGGTCGGCTTGGCGCAAGCCGTGACTGTCACCGGCGGCGCGTTCGCCTACGCGGGCGGCAGCGCCTCGGTCAAGCTGGCGTTGGCCGCCGGCAAGCTCACGGCGCAGTTGGACACCCGCGAGTGCTCGGGCGCCAGCTCGACCAACTGTGCCGTCACCGATCAACTGGGCCGCTGGACCGTCACCGAGTCGGCGACCGGCAGCAGCGCGCAACAGTTCGCGCTCGGCCTGCCTTTGGCGTTCCCGCTCATCGCCCGGGTCGCGACACCAGCGGGCGATCGACTTCTGGTCGCTGGCGGTTCGGAGTTGCCGCTGTCGCCGCAGTTCGACAAGCGCCGCGGCAAGACACAACTGTGCAAGGTCGATGCCGGCAACGTCGATTGCCCGCAACAGGTTGGCGCCACCATGGTCGCCGGTCGGGCGATGGCTGCGGCGACGTGCGTGCAGCGCGACACGGCGGGCGGATGCCTCAAACTGCTGCTGATCGGTGGCCGCAAGAGCGCCGGCAGCGCGTTGAGCGAAACCTATGACGCAGCCGCCAACAAGTTCACCGCCGCCAACGATGTGGGCGCCGTGCCCAAGGACCTGCACGGAGGCGCCTTCTACGCCTTGACCGACAAGTCCTGGTTGCTCGTCGGCGCCACCGCCAAGAAGATCTTCATGGAAGATGGTGAAGTCGGCAGCGGCGGCGATCTGGCGCCCCTGGTGATCCAGGTCGACCCGGGCGACGCCAGCAAGCCGGCCACGGTCCTTTGGTCGGCGGTCGATCTCGGCACCTTTGGCGGTACCGACCTGGGCAGGCGCCTGATGCCGGCGGCGGCGCAATTGGCCGACAGGTCGGTCCTGGTCATCGGCGGCCTCGACCCGGAGCTCAAGGTCGCGGGCGACGCCCTGCTCATCGGTCCCGACGGCAAAGCCAAGGCCCGGCTGGTGCAGCAGTTCCCCAGATTCGGCGCGGCCGCGGCCCGGGTCGGCGGCAAGGGCCCGTTCGGGGGCTGCGTCGTGCTGGCCGGCGGCTTCGCCGTCAATGCCGCAGCAGTGCTGGAGCCGCAGAACCAGGTCGAGCTTTTCTGCCCGCAACTGTGACCGGCCCGTGAACGCGGACACCGGGGCCACCCCCGCCGCGCCGGCCACGATCGTCCACGACGATGCGCCCTTGTACGTGGGCGCCGGGTTGGCATGCGCCGCGGCCGTGTGGCTGGTTGCGCCGTCGGTCGCGTGGTTCGACTCTGGTGAACTCGGCGCCGCCGCAGTCCAGTTGGGCGTGCCGCACCCCACCGGGTTTCCAGGATTTTGCCTGGCCGGCCACACCGCGAGGCAGGTGCCGGTCGGATCGGCCGGCATGCGCATCCATCTGGCCGGCGCCGCCTGTGCCGCCTTGGCCGTGGCGGTGTGGCTGCGCGCGGGTCTGGACGCGGCGTGGTCGCGCGGTGGCCGGGCCGCGGTGCTGGCCGCGGCGGCGACCCTGCCGCTCG
>Ga0194120_10003825_pt1 | contig 23920 bp, 19 predicted proteins | sample TA2MahCa65mmetaG_FD_148642 | JGI IMG/M metagenome (GOLD analysis project Ga0194120, IMG submission 148642) | Freshwater microbial communities from Lake Tanganyika, Tanzania - TA2015019 Mahale Deep Cast 65m | ecosystem: Environmental > Aquatic > Freshwater > Lake | place: Tanzania: Lake... | reverse complement strand
TGGAACGTGTGAACTACGCACCTCGCCGGGCGCGAGAGTGACTACGGTGGTCACACAGTTGGGAGTGTATCGAAAAATAAACGGTGATCTGGTTCTCGCCGCCGTGTTCGGGGATGCGTCAACTATCGACGATGCGCGCGAGGCGTGTGTGTGGGATTTGCAGCTGGCGCGTGAAGTGATTGCCCTGCCATTGCCGGATGTGGCAGAACGCGAGGCTTTGCGCCGTTTCGATCCGTTGGGAGATTTCTGGCGTGAATGAGGAGAAAACAGAATGAAAGCGGCGCGATTCTATGGGGCGAATGAGCCCCTCAAAATTGAAGATGTTCCGCAACCCCAACCGGGCCCCGGCGAAGTATTGCTCGCGGTGAAGGCCGCCGGATTGTGCGGGACGGATTTGCACATTGCCGTCGAGGGCACAATCCTGACCGCGACCCGTCCAATCACCCTCGGCCACGAAGCGGCGGGCGTTGTCGCCGAGGCGGGAACGGGGGTGACGAATTGGAAAGCGGGCGACCGCGCCGCCGCCTTCCCGAACATCGCCTGCGGCGAATGTTATGCGTGCGCCAGCGGACGCGAGGCATTGTGCCTGAAGAGCCGCATCCTCGGCGTGCAGGCCGACGGCGCGTTTGCCGAATACCTTCTTGTCCCCGCTCGGACTCTCGTGCGCCTGCCCGATTCGATTCCGTTTGAAGTGGGCGCGATTCTCACCGACGCGGTTTCGACGGCGTATCACGCCGTGGCCTGCCGGGGAAACGTGTTGCCCAGCGAGGCGGTTGTCGTCATTGGCTGCGGCGGGGTAGGGCATCACGGTGTGCTGTGGGCCAAACAGCGCGGGGCCGCGCCAATCATCGCCGTGGACGTTTCCGCCGGAGCGCGGCGGCGCGCGCGGGAAGCGGGAGCGGATCACGCGCTCGATCCGGCAGAGGCCGATGTGGCGAAGTCCGTCCGGGCGCTGACGGGCGGCGCGGGGGCCGACTGCGCGCTGGAGTTCGTGGGCCGCGCCGATACCGTGACGACGGCGATGAAGTGCCTCAAGCGCGGCGGACGGGCCGTGGTCGTCGGCGTGGGGCCGGAGCGAGTGGCCCTGCCGCCGCTACAAGCCTTTGTGGGGAGCGAGCTGGCGCTTGTGACTTCGCTTGGCTTTCATCGCGTCGATCTCGAAAAGATCATCGGTTTGGTCGCGGCGGGCGAAGTGGACGTGAGTCATTCGGTGACCGAGATCGTGTCGCTGGAACAGATCAATGAAGCCCTGCAACGGTTGGCGGAACGCAAGGGTGATCCGGTGCGGGTGGTAGTGAGGGTGGGTGAGTGGAGCCCACAGGCGTCGGCGACGAAGGCCACTCGCGCATAATTCCCATCCGGGCGCGGGTCGTCTTCGAGGCCGTTGTTGTACGATGATGTCCCGGTTGCCGTTACCGCTAACGGCGGTATCAATACTGCCTTCGCGGGCGATACTGAATCGCCTCGGCCGCGTGCGCCGGGTGGATGTTCTCTGACTCGCTCAGATTGGATGGCTGTGCCTATGAAATCAAAGCCGGATAGGCTGGTGATGGCGCTGGCCAGATTGGGAACCTGCTGGTATTCGCGCGCTGGCGGGTGAGTTGATACATGGCACCTTAACCCCTGTGGGCGTTTACGCTGGGAGCAAACGGGTGAACCGGGCGTAACACTCGTCCCATTGAGTAGAGAGGCGCGGCTCGTAAGTGGTCAAATCGACGGAGTGGTGAACAACGTCACGCGCTTCGGTCAGTGAGGAGAAATGCCCGAGAGCCATCGCTTGGGCGGCGGCATTGCCCAGCGCGGTGGCCTCCACCGGCCCGGCCACCACCGGGCGGCCCGTTGCGTCGGCAGTCAGTTGACACAGCAGGCGGTTTTGCGACCCGCCGCCGACGATGTGGATGATCTCCATCCGGCGGCCCAGCATAGCCTCGATGCGCTCGATCACCACGCGATACTTGAGGGCGAGGCTCTCGAACACACAGCGCAGAAGCGAGCCTTTGTCTTCCGGCGTCGGCTGGCCGGTCTTCGCGCAGAAGCCTCGCAGTCGAGTCGGCATATCGCCCGGCCGCAAAAACTCTTCGTCGTCGGGGTCAACGAGCGCAGCGAAAGGCGCGGCTTTTTCGGCCAGCGCCACGAGTTCAGCATAGGAGAATTCCTCTCCGGCTTGCGCCCACGCGCGGCGGCATTCCTGCACGATCCACAGCCCCATCACGTTCTTCAACAAGCGCACCGTGCCGGATACGCCGCCCTCGTTGGTGAAGTTGTACTTGAGGCTTTGCGGGGTGATGAGGGGCGAGCCGATTTCGACGCCGACGGTAGACCACGTGCCGGAACTGATGTAAACGTAATCGGCGGCGCGGGCCGGAACGGCGGCCACCGCCGAGCCGGTGTCGTGGCAAGCCGGAGCGATGATAGGCGCCGACTTCAACCCCACCTCTTCGGCCACTGCGGGCAGAAGCGGACCCAACACCGCGCCCGGTTGAGTGACGGGCAGGAAGATGCGCCCGGGCAGGCCCAGCTTCTCGATCAGTGGCCGCGCCCAATCGCCTGCGCGTTGATCGTAGAGCTGAGTGGTGGTGGCGTCGGTGAACTCGCAGGCCTTCTGCCCGGAGAGCCAAAAATTGAAGAGGTCGGGGATCATCAAAAAGGTGGCCGCCGATTCCAGCGCCGGAGTCCCGGCCATCGAGAGCAACATATACAGCGAATTGATCGGCATGAATTGAATGCCGGTGCGTTCGAAGATTTCTTCTTTCGACGCGCGCTGGAAGGCTTGATCCATCATGCCTTCGGTGCGGCGGTCACGGTAGTGGAACGGGTTGCCCACCAGTTCGTCGTCGCGCCCCAAGAGGGCGAAGTCAACGCCCCATGTGTCGATGCCGATCCCGCTGAGGGTTTGCCCCGCTTGTTTGGCGCACAACCCCAGCCCGTGCTTGATCTCGGCGAACAACCGCAGAGGGTCCCAGTGGAGACTGCGGAGGACGCGGACGGGCACATTGGGGAAACGATAGATTTCCTCCAGTCTCAGCGCGCGGCCATCGAACGCGGCCAGCATCACGCGCCCGCTTTCGGCGCCCAAGTCTATCGCGGCCAGATGCAGTGATTGACTCATGTGTCGCCTCCCGTTCTACCACTTGCTGTACGACTCGCTGTGCTTGCGGAACTCCTTGCGCTCCTCGCCGAGCAGATGAGTCTCCAGAATGATGTCGCTGGCTTCTTCCAAACACGAGATCCAGTGAAAGGCCTCTTCGAGAGTTTGGCCGGTGGAGAAGACTCCGTGCCCGCGCAGCATGAGGATTTTGTATTCGCGCAGGGTGTCGGCCACGATGTCGGCCATTTCCTGCGAGCCGGAGGCGAACTCGGCGGCCACGACGGGCACCTTGTGCAAAAGGTAGGAGCCTTCCACGTCGATGGGGATGATTTCATCGCGGGTGAGGCTGAGAGCAATGGCGGTGCGCGGATGACAGTGGATGATGGCCAGGGCCGAGGTCTTTTGATAGACCGTGCGATGGACGATGAGTTCGGTGCTGGCGCGAGTGATGCCGCTGTCTTTGGCGTTGAGTTTGGTTTCGATGAAATCTTCGATTTTGAGGCGGCCCAACTGCGCTCCGCGCCGTTTGATGATCACCCGGCTTCCGGCGCGCACGCTCATGTTGCCGCCGTGCGAACTTGTGAGGCCAGCCACGTAAATGTCGCGCCCGATGTCGCGGAATTCTTCGAAGAGACGCGGATCGATCATGGGGTGTCCTCTTTCACAGCGACGAGCGAATCGAGCTCCAGCATTTTTAGTTTGGCCGGAGTGGGCACACCGTTCGTGTCCCAACCCCGAAACTCGTAATATTCTTCCAGCATCGGTTCGAGGCGAACAGTGAAACCGGCGCTCGGCCCGGCCGGAGAGGGTTCGTTCAAGAGTCGGGGGGGCAGGGTGTCGTCGGCGCGGGTGAAGCCCTCGCGCAAATTGTACAGCCGCTCGAGGTTCCACACCCGCTCGCCGATGCGCATCAAATCGTCGGCTTTGTACGACTGCCCGGTGACGGCGGTGAGCAATCGGGCAAAGTATTCCTCGGCCACCGCCAAATTGGTGAACTTGCAGAGGAGGAGGCTGTCGATCGCCGCCGCCGAATGTTGATGGATGGCGACGATGCCGGCTTTGCCCTGCGTGGCGAAGCGGTCGATGAGGCGCGGGAGGGCGAGTACTTCCGGACCGAGCATGTTGCCGCGCATGTGGCAACCGCCCCGATTGGAGGTGGCGTACAGCAACCCTTGCCCCTGCATCCCGCGCGGATCGTAGGCCGGGAGTTCGAGCCGTTTGGCGCTCATCGAAAGTTCGGGCGCGCCGTGCGCGGCGGCGAAACGATAACTGCCCTCGGCCAACTCGTCGCCGAGTCCGCGCCGGTAAGCGATGTCGCGCAGGGTGTCGTGCAGAAGGTCGGCGCGGCCAAAGCGCAGTGGGCTGTCAATCAATCCGCGCTCGGCCATTTCCATCGCACAGCCGATGGTCGATCCGGCCGAGATCGTGTCGAGGCCGAGATCGTTGCACAGATAGTTGGCTTCGGCGATCACATCGAGGCGGTCGATGCCGCATTGGGGCCCGAATGCCCAAGTGGATTCGTATTCCGGCCCTTCGCCTTCGGCCTTCTCGGTTCGGGTGACGCGGGTGCAGGCGATGGGGCAGGCCCAGCAGGCTTGATTGCGAACCAACAGATCGTCGGTGAGTTGCTCGCCGCTGACCCGCTCGGCGTTTTCGAACTGGCTGGCCTGGAAGTTGCGGGTGGGCAGGGCGCCGATGGTGTTGACGACGTTCATGACGGCGGCGGTGCCGAATTCGGGCAGGGCTTGCGAGGTGAGCGGGCTGGCTTTGATCAGCTTGCCGGTCTCGTACAGCATGAAGCGAAACAGGTCGCGGTCCTCGGGCGCATTTTTATCACTGCCGACGACGGTGATGGCCTTGAGGTTTTTGTTGCCCATCACCGCGCCGGGCCCGCCGCGCGCCAGCGAGCGTGTGCCGTCGTTCATGATGGCCGAGATGCGGCTGAGGTTCTCTCCCGCCGGGCCGATGCACAGAACATTCCGGCGGTTGTTGTCCTGCCCAAGTGCGGCGGTGGTCTCGGAGACGGTTTTGCCCCACAAGAGGGAGGCGTCTTCAATCTTCACTCCGTCAGGCGTAATCTGAATCTGGGTCGGTTGAGAGGCTTTGCCGCGAACGATCAGCACATCGTAGCCGGTGCGCTTGAATTGCATGCCCCACCAGCCGCCGCTGTTGGCGTCCAGCACCGTGCCAGTGAGCGGGCTTTTGGTGCTCACGGTGAAGCGGTTGCTCGTCTGCGCGCCGCTGGCGGTGAGGGGGCCGGCGGCGAAGATGAGCACATTGCTCTCCGAGAGTGGATCGACCTGCGGGCCAACCAAATCCCACAGCAGGCGCGCGCCCAAGCCGCGCCCGCCGAGAAACAGGCGGGCTTTCTCTGCGTCGAGCGGCAGTGTTCGAATGGCGTGATTTGTAAGATCAATATCGAGGATTTTACCGGCCCAACCGTGCATGATGATCTTGCTCCTGTGTGCTTGGTAATTATGGCAGTTTGCCCTGTTGACTCAACGCCGAGTCTATTATAAAGTGATGGTGTCTGCTTGTCTACACATGTAGACATTGTATTGACCTGAACGATTTCCCGAACAGATTTCTCCGATGCCCGCGATCAACAAGCAGAGCCGCATTCCCTACTACTTCCAGTTGGCCGATACCCTCCGCCAGCAAATCAAAGATGCGGCGGCGAGAGGCCGCGCCATGTCCGTGCCATCGGAGAATGAGCTGGCCGACAAGCATCAGATCAGCCGCGCGACGGTGCGCCATGCGCTGGACATCTTGGAGCGCGAAGGGTTGATCTACAAAGCGAGAGGCAAAGGCACGTTCATTGCCAAAGCCCGCGCCAAGTATGAGCTGACCTGGCTGGTGCCAACGACCGAGGACATCCTCCGGCGCGGATGGAAGCCCGGCACTCAAACCATTTCCACACAGCGGATCGCCCCTGTTCCTTCAATCGCCACAGCGCTGGAACTCGGCAATGGGGACGAAGTGTTTGAGATCCATCGGCTGCGAACCGCCGACGGCGAGCCGATCTGCCTTCAGTGGTCGTATCTTCCAGCCCAACTTTGCCCCGATCTGTTAGAACAGAATTTGACTGCTTCGCTGACTCAACTGTTGGAAGAGCGTTACGGCCTCCGGCTGTGGACGGCGCGTTCCATTCTGCGCGCGCGGCTCGTTCAACCAGCGGAAGCGAAACTTTTGCAAATTCCCCGCAACAGCCCGGTCATCTATATCGAGCAAAACACGTTCACGCCCGAAGGGCACGCGGTCGAATTCCTCAAGTCGGTTTGGCGCAGTGACCGATACGATTTTGTCGTCAATCTATCGCGCTCACTGACAGCATAACAAGACGGGAAGGGTTTTGGACGATCCCCTTTTGAAAGGAGCGAGTATCCATGGCCACTCAACTCAAGTTCTCTGCCAACATCAATACCTTCAACGCCTGCGCCGATCGTTACGTGCTGACGGGCTACGGCCAACGCTATCCGACCGACGAATTGATCCGGCGGGCCACTCAGGTGGAAGGGCTGACTGGCGTCGAGGTGGTGGGGTTGTGGCACGTCAACGACGACAACCTCGCCGACATCCAACGGCAAGTACAGGAAGCCGGGCTGGTGGTCACCTGCGTCACGCCCGATATTTGGGCGCAGGGCAAATGGGGGATGGGCTCGTTCGCCAGCAACGATCCGGCAATCCGCGCCGCCGCCATCGCCGAAGTGAAAAAGTCCATGAGGTGGGCCAAGCGGCTCAACTGCGAAGTGATCGATCTGTGGTTCGGCCAGGACGGATACGATTATCCGTTCCAAGCCGATTTCATTTCTGCTTGGGAGCGGATCATCGCCGGGACGCAGGAGTGCGCCGACCATCTTCCGGAGATCAAGATCGTCGTCGAATACAAACCCAAAGAGCCGCGCACGCACTGCTTTGTGGGCACGGTGGGCAGTACGCTGTTGTTGCTCAACGAAGTGGATCGCCCGAATGTCGGCGCGATGATCGATGTGGGCCATGCGCTGATGGCTTACGAGAATGCCGCCGAATCGGCGGCTTTGCTACAGCGCTTCGGCAAGAAACTGTTTTACATGCACTTCAACGACAACTGGCGACTGTGGGACGACGACCTGACGGTTGGCTCGATCCACATCGTCGAACTGCTCGAACTCATGTATTGGCTCGACCGTATGGATTATCAGGGTTGGTACGCGCTCGACATCTTCCCGTATCGGGAGGACGGCGTGCGCGCGGCGGCCGAGAGCATCAAATGGATTAATGCCGCTCACGGCCTGCTGGACAAAATGGGCCGGGACAAGATCGCGGCGGTCATCGCCAAGAGCGATGCATTGGCGGCTTCGGCGATGATCCGCGAAGCGATGATGGGCTAATTCAAAAGGAGACTCAAAATGAAACTGTATTACGAGCCCCGCATGTTTGATTACATGACGGAAAGCGTCGATCGCGATCGAATGGTGATCGCGACGTATTATGTGGAGGACGTTCGCAACGAGGGCGAGTTCATCGATCATCTCAGGCAGGTCGAACGGCTGGCGCTGGAAGGCTCGACCTCGTCGTGGATGGATGTGGCCGAGGAGACCGACGAACTGCGCGAGCGGCTCACCAGCAAAGTGCTCGGCTATTACGAAATCCCGGCCCCGAAGGGAACCAAAAAAGCCATCGTTCAATTGGGCTTCCCCGACGGCGCGTGGGACATCAATCTCAATGTGCCGATGCTCCTGCTTTCGATTGCCGGAAATTTCTTCGCCTTTCCCACAAAGACACGGCTGTTGGACGTGGCCATCCCCTCGTCGGTTGCCAAGCGATTCAAAGGGCCGAAGTTTGGCATCGAGGGCATCCGCAAAATTCTTGGCGTCGAGAAACGGCCTCTGTGTTTGCAGATTATCAAACCCAAGATGGGGATGACGCCCCAGCAAACGGCGGATCAAGTGTATCAAAGCGCGTTGGGCGGAGCCGATCTGTGCAAAGACGATGAGATGCTGAGCGAACTGGATGTGTGTCCGCTGGAGGCGCGGCTGGAAGCCGTGCTCAAAGCATTGGAGAAGGCGGAAAAGGAAACCGGCCACAAGACGCTCTACATGGTCAGCATCACCGACGAGGTGGACAGGATCAACGAGAAGGCGCGCCTGGCAGTGAAGATGGGCGCGACCGGCCTGCTGTTGGCGTATTCGGCTGGCCTGTCCTCTCTGCGCGTGCTGGCTGAAGACGAGGCAGCCCATGCGCCGATCCTTCTGCATGTCTCGCACATGCTCGGCATGTTGCCGACGATCAACTTCCCCACGTTGGCAAAGCTGTGCCGCCTGTGCGGGGCAGACATGATGCTGACGCCCTCCATTTGGTCAAGCATTCCAGTCGCTTCGCTGGAAGAGTCATTGAGAGTGAGCCAGACTCTTCACGCGCCCTTTTATCATATCAAGCGCACTTGGCCGATGCCGGCTGCCGGGATGTATCCGGGGCTGATGGCCGAATTGGTCAAGGAGAACGGGCCGGACATCATCGTGCCTGCCGGCGGCGGGATGCTCGGCCACCCGATGGGCTACAAAGCCGGAGCGACGGCCTGGCGGCAGGCGATTGACGCGGTGATGGCCGACGTGCCGCTGGAAGTCGCGGCGAAGGATCATCCCGAACTCATGGCTGCGCTCCAAACTTGGGGCCTGCGCCAGCGCCCGGCGACACCCTGGGGCTATTCCGGCCCGGAGTATCACCCGAAGTTTGCGGCGAAGAACATTTGACAGCGAACAGTGATCAGTAAAGGGTGAACAGCGATCACTGGTAAGTGGTAACTGGTAATTGGCAACTGATCACTAACCACCAATTACCGATTACCCATCACCAACCCTCATCGGCAACATGATCTCTCCCTCCACGCCGCCGGGACTCCTTCTGCGAATGTATCGGGATATGATTCGCATCCGAAAGTTCGAAGAGAAGGTCTACCTCCTCTTCCTCGAAGGCAAAGTTCTTGGCACGATTCATCAGTATCAAGGCCAGGAAGCGGTGGCGGTCGGTGTGTGCAGTGCCTTGCGCCGCAACGACTGTATCACCAGCACCCACCGGCCTCACGGTCACTGCATCGCCAAGGGTGTGCCGCTGGACAGCATGATGGCCGAGCTGTTCGCCAAGTCCACCGGCTGTTGCAAAGCGAAGGGCGGCTCGATGCACATGGGCGACATTTCGGTCGGCGCAGTGCCGGCGATTGCGATTGTGGCCGGAGGCGTGACGTTGGCCGCCGGAATGGGATTGGCCTACAAATTACAGCGCAGCGACCGAGTCGTTGCCTGTTTCTTCGGCGATGGCGCGGTCAACGAAGGCGCATTTCACGAAGGCGCCAATCTGGCCGCGATCAAGAAACTGCCGGTCGTTTTCATTTGCGAGAACAATTTTTATGCGGCCTCGACGCCGATGCAGTTGACCACCCCAGTCGGCATTGCCGAACGGGCGGCGGCTTATGGCATTCCGGGCGTCGTCGTTGACGGCAACGATGTGGCCGCTGTGTATCAGGCAACCGTGACAGCCGTGGCGCGCGCGCGGCGGGGCGAGGGGCCAACGTTGATCGAATGCCAAACCTATCGCACCGTCGGCCACTCACGCGGCGACGCCGGAACGTATCGGCCTAAGGAAGAAGTGGAACTTTGGAAACAGAGAGACCCGATTGAGCGGCTCCGGCGATCCCTGATCGCTGACGGAGCCGCCGAGAACGAGATCGCGGCCATTGAGGCGGAAGCGGATCGAGAGATCGAAACGGCGGTGGCCTTCGCCGAGTCGAGTCTGCCCCCCCAACCGGAAGACGCGCTGTTGCACGTTTATGGCGAGGGGGTGACGCCATGAAGCGGCTCTCGATTGCCGAGGCTCTGCGCGAAGCGATGCGTGAAGAGATGTTGCGCGACGAGCGGGTATTTCTGATCGGCGAGGACATCGGCATTCCGCAGGGCTTCGGCGGCGCATTCACCGTCACGCTCGGACTGTCGGACGAGTTCGGCCACGAGCGGGTGGTGGACACGCCCATCTCGGAGAAGGCCATCGTCGGCGCGGCGGTGGGCGCGGCGATGATGGGCATGCGCCCGATCGCCGACGTGCAATACTCCGACTTTCTCTTTTGCGCCGCCGACGAGATCATCAATCAGGCGGCCAAGATGACGTATATGTCGGGCGGGACGGTCAAAGTGCCGATGGTTCTGCGCGCGCCGGTCGGCGCGACCAATCGCGGCGCACAGCACGCCCAAAGCCCGGAAGGTTTCTTCATGCACGTGCCGGGCTGGAAGGTCGCCGTGCCGGCCACCGCCTACGATGCCAAAGGATTGCTCAAAACAGCGGTGCGCGACGAAGGGCCGGTGCTGATTTTCGAACACAAGCGGCTGTACGGCAAAGGCGGGCGCAAAGAAGCCGGAGGACTCGATCTGACGAGCGGCATCCCCGACGAAGATTACTGCATTCCGTTCGGGCAGGCCGTCGTTCGGCGTGAGGGCGCAGACTTGACGATCGTTGCCACGCTGTTGATGATGCATCGCTCACTGGCCGCCGCCGATTTGCTGGCGCAAGAAGGGATCAACATTGAAGTGATCGATCCGCGCACGTTGGTTCCATTTGACAATGAGACTATGCTGGCCTCGGTTGCCAAAACCGGAAAACTGTTGATTGTCGAAGAGGACAACCTGACTGGCGGGTGGGGCGCGGAAGTGGCGGCGCGTGTGGCCGACTCCGGTTTCGATCTGCTCGACGCGCCGATCAAACGACTGGCCTCTTACGATGTGCCGATGCCGTTCGCGCCGGTGCTGGAGAACTTTGTCGTGCCGAGCGTGGATCGGATCATCGAATTGGCGCGGGCGATGGTGAAAGGGAAAGTGTAAATGGCGGTCGAGGTTCTGATCCCCAACGCCGGGCAAACTTCGGGCGAGGCGACGATTCTCCGTTGGCTGAAGAAGCCCGGCGATGCGGTGAAAGTTGGGGAAGCCCTGCTCGAGATCGAGACGGACAAAGCGGCGATGGAAGTGGAAGCGGCGGCGGCGGGCGTGTTGCAAAGTGTGCGTTACGAGGCCGGAGCGGTTGTGCCGGTGTTGACAACAGTCGCAGTGATTGCCACTGCAGGGGAAAGCGCCGCGCTCCCGACTCACGTCGAGGCGCGAGAGGCGCTTCCCCGTTCGACTCCGGCTGGGCCGAACGGCGGCGCGAAAACGGACTCGCGTGATTTGTTGACGATCATGCGCGCCCATCGTCCCAATCGCACATTGGCTTCGCCATTGGCGCGGACGTTGGCGGCGAACGCCGGACTCGAACTGGCCGCCGTGATTGGCAGTGGCCCGCGCGGGCGGATCATGAAACGCGACGTGCAGGCGGTCAGCATGCGCCCGCCCCTGCCCACGGCCGAGCCGGGCAGTCGATGGAGTCCGTTCAGCGTCACGCGGCGCACGATTGCCGAACGGATGGCGGCCAGTTGGCGGGAGGCTCCGCAAGTAACGCTGACCACCGAGGCCGACGCCGAAGCGTTGGCTCATCTGCGAGCGCAATTCCAAAACGATCTGCCGGATGCCGGAGACCTCTCGTACACTGATCTGTTCGTCAAGATCACAGCGGCGGCTCTGCGCGAACAGCCGTATCTCAATGCGCGAGTCGAAGATGAAGGCATTCGCCTCTTCGATGCGATTCACATCGGGCTGGCGGTGGATACCGAACGCGGGCTGATCGTGCCGGTGATCCGTGATGCGGATCGAAAGGGCGTGGCGCAAATCGTTCGCGAGCGGCGCGATCTGGCCGAGCGGGCGCGGGGCGGCAAATTGCGGCCCGACGAGTTGAGCGGCGGGACGTTCACGCTGACCAATCTGGGCGCGTTCGAGATCGATGCCTTCACCCCGATCATCAATCCGCCGGAGGGCGCGGTGCTCGGCGTGGGGCGGGTCGTGAAGAAGCCGGTGGTGCGCGATGATGAGTTGCGTCCGGGAATGACGGTCGCCCTGAGTTTGACGTTCGATCACCGATTGGTTGACGGCGGCCCGGCGGCGCGTTTTCTCCAGCGGATCAAAACACTGGTCGAGAAACCGCATTTGTTGATTGCTTGAACGGAGAATGCCATTATGAGCGAATCCATTATCGATATTAGCCGCGACTTTTTCAATGAGATCGTCAAACCGATTCTCGAAAAGGAGTTTCCATCTGAAACTGCCCCAACAGCCTTCGGAGTCTTCGGCTACGGCTCCGAAGTGCTGCGATTGGACGACGCCTATTCCACCGACCATCACTGGGGCATTCGCATCAACGCGTTGATGCCGGAGGCGCTGTTCGCCGCCCGCAACGATGCCATTCAGCAAACGGTCAGCGCCAAACTGCCTGCGGCGTGGCGCGGCCACTCGCTGCGCGAAGGGCTTTCCGGCGGACGAGGCCTGTCGCTCACCAGCCTCGAGGGTTATCTCACGCGCACCATCGGCCTCGACCACGCTCCGAAAACGTATGAGGAGTGGTTGAGTGTTCCTGAAGAAGACATCATGCACATCGTGGGCGGAGAGGTCTGGCACGATCCGTCGGGGCTCTTCACTTCCATTCGACGAACTTTCAACGACTACTATCCTGAGCCGGTGCGCCTGCGGCGGATCGCTCACTGGTGCCGCTATTTCTCCGGCATGGGCACGTACGCCCTCAAGCGTGCGATCCTGCGCAACAATGAGTTGTACGCAACCACGACGTTCGCGAAGGCCATCCGTTTGGGAATCCAATTGGCCTTTCTGCTGGAGAGGCAGTATTTCCCCTACGACAAATGGCTGTTGGCCTACTTCGAGCGCCTGCCGCGTTTGGCCGACCCTCTGCGCCCGCTCGTTTACGAGGCGGTGCGCCTCTCCACCGGCTGGGAGCGCAAACTTGAACTGTTGGAAAAGATGGCCGACATCCTCGACGCCACGATGGTCGCCGACGGCATCCTCAAACCGCATCCCAAATTCAAACGCTCGGCCTCTTCCGGCTATCGCCTGATGGAGCACGCCTACGCCGAGATCATCAAAGGCTTGCCGAGCGAGATCAAGACCGTCGTGCCGGTGTGGGATCAGATTTACATGGAACGCTTCCACAGCGGTTACGTGAATTCGTTGGACATGGACACCTGGCACAGTTTGCTCAATCTCACGCCGGAAAGTGAGTCTGGCGGATGAATTCTAAAGAGCGGGTGTTGGCAGCCTTCAATCATCAGCCGGCCGATCGTACGCCGATTGATTGCTGGCTGTACCAGAAACAGTTTGTCGAAAAACTGGAAGCCGAATACGGCTCGCGCGAGAAGTTCTGGGACGAGTTCAATATTGATGTGGCCGTTTGCTTCGTGCCCTGGCCGAATCAACTCGGGCGCAAAGTGGAGGCGACCGAACTGGCCGATGTCGAGCTGCTCGATCCACGCGATCCCTTCTGGCTGACTTACACCGACTGGACGGAGGACTTCGCCGGATTCAACCCCCGCGAGGCGGTGGCCCGGCACGGCGACCGCCGGGCAGTGATCGCTCACACTTGGGGAATGGTGGAGGGGGCCAGCACATTTCTCGGCATCGAGAATTGCTGGCGCGATCTTGTCGAGCACGCCGATCTCATGGTGGCCTGGTTCGACCGTTACTCTACGTGGATGTGCGGGCTGGTGGACAGTTTGATCGACGCGGGCGTGGACGCTCTCACGCTCTCCGATGATTGGGGCAGTAACAACACGATGCTCTTCTCGCCGCGGATGTGGCGGCGCATGATTAAGCCCTATGCGGCGCGAGTCGTTCAGCACGCGCGCTCGCGCGGCCTGCCCGTCAACCTGCATAGCGACGGTTACATTTGGGACATTGTGGATGATCTGTTCGAGATGGGCTATACCTCGCATCATCCGGTGCAGGAGAGCGCGGGTATGGACCCGGCGCGCATCAAAGAGAAGTATCGCGGCAAGCTGGTGATCTACGGTTCGCTCGATGTGATTGACGGCCTGCTCAAATACGACGGCGCGGCGCTCGACGAATACATCACCCGGCGGTTCGAGATTTACGCGCCGGGCGGCGGCTTTATCTTCAACACCGGCCATTTCGTCCAGCCCGATATTCCGCCCCGGCGGTTGATCGGCGCGTATGCCACAGTGAATGAATTGGCTCGGAAGTATGGCGCTCGGTGACTCTTCCTTTCCAAAGGAGGCCGTTTGGATTGGATCGGATCACCCGTTTGATTTGCATGAAGTCTATGTCTGCTTCCGCCGAGTGTGGCGAATGAAGCGGCAACCGGAACGGGCCGAATTGTTCATCACTGCCGACAGCCGCTACAAACTATGGATCAACGGCCAGTTCGTCGCGCGCGGCCCGGCGCGCAGTTGGCCGCAGGCGCAATGTGTGGATCGACTCGACCTCGCGCCGTATTTGGTGTCAGGACTCAATGTTCTCGCGGCGCAAGTTTATCAGCCCGGCTACTCGCACTTCGCTTACGCGCATCGCGGCGCGATGGGCTTGTTGGCCTGGCTTGCCTGTGACGATGAAATCATGCTGACGACGGATCTGGGTTGGCGCACGCGGCGCGATTCATCCTTTGCCGCCCTCGTCCCGCAGATTTCGATTTATGGCAGTGGGATGGAGGAGCGCGATCTGTCGCTGGATGAAGACTGGCAGAGCGCGCGTTACGATGATTCGCGCTGGGCGAAGGCGAGGGTTGTCGCGCCGCTCGGCGGGTATCCGTGGACAGATTTGCAGTTGCGCTCACTGCCCCCGCTCGTCGAGCGCGATATTCCGATAACCTTGATTGAAATGCGCCGAGGGACTCTGCCATCGGCGGCGGATGACGATGCGCATGAGACTCTGCGGCAAGGTTGGATGGCCGCCAACCCTGCACGCGCCAGTAGTGACGACTTTAGTCGTGTGGCGGCTGAAGCCGACACTGCCACCCGATTCAGAATCGAGCTGCCGGGCGGAGAAGCCGCATACTTTCTATTCGATCTTGGAAGGGATTACATCTGCCAGGGTTGGGTCGAGATCGAGAACGCTTGTGGAGAAGAAAGAGTCTCGGTGAGTTATGCCGAAAAGATTCGCGACGGCCAGTTGACCCTTTCCGATCCGGCGGCGTATTGCCGGGTGCGGATGACCGATCGATTTCGACTCCGCCCCGGCAGCCAAAAGGCCGAGACGTTTGCCCTGCGTGGCGGGCGCTATCTGTTATTTCAGATCATCGGCCCGACCGGCCCCGATTTGCGTTTGCAGTTTCACGCGCGCGCCGCCGAGTACCCGCTGGAGATTTCGCGCTCGTTGGAGTCATCCGACCCTTTGCTGGCAAGAATCATCCGGCTGTGCGAGAACACGTTTCGGGCTTGCTTGCTCGACGGCTTCATCGACAGCGCCTGGCGTGAGAGTTCGCAATGGACGGGCGACGCCCTGCCGCAGGCGCTCATCATGGCTTCGATGTCCGACGACATTCGCCCGCTGAGGCGCGTGATCGAAATGGCGGCGCAGGGCGCATATCCCGACGGCATCTTGCCCAGCGTCCTGCCCGGAGAAGTTCACGCCTACACGGTGGTGGATTACAACTTCATCTGGGTTGAACTGTTAAGCCTCTATCGGAAACTGAGCGGCGATGATGAGCTCATTGCGGCCCTGTGGCCTGCCCTATGCAAACTGCTCGATCGCTTTCATCACGACCTCAACCCCGATGGCTTGATCATCAGCCAGCCGGGACGCCGACTCTTTCTGGATTGGGCGCCGCTTTCGCGGAACGAGCCGAACGCCGTTTACAATCTGCGCTACCTTTTGGCCTTGCGCGTTGCCGCTTCGTTGGCGGCGGCCCGCGACGCGACCGATGATGCCGCTTGTTGGAACGCGCGAGCAAGCATTCTGCGTAATGCTGCTCGATCGGCCTTTTGGCGCGACGGCGTTTGGTATGACGACTCGGAACGGACGACCTTTTCGCAGTTGGCCGCCGCGCTGGCCCTTCTCTCCGGGGCCGCCGACTCCGATGAACAGGCCGGGATGCTCGACGCAATTGCCAACCGCTCACTCGACTCGGATGACGAGTCTTCGGAAGGAAAGATGGTGTTGGCGAGTCCGTTCATGCATCACTACGTTTTCGAGGCGCTTCGGCAGGGTGGAAAGTTGGACGAAGTGATCGAGATTATTCGGCGGCGGTGGGGGCGATGGGCGGAGGCCGGATACCCGGCGACTTGGGAGAATTGGAACGTGGACTTTCCCGACGGCTCGCAGTGCCACGCCTTCTCGGCTCATCCCCGTTATCACTTGGCCGAGATCGCCCGCGAACGAGGCCGACTATGAGCGGTTGGGTCGTCTATCGCCAACTCAACAAGGATTATGCCTACTGGACCGAGAAGAGGCGAGTGGGCCAACAGAGAGGCGGTCACGTTGCGGGGTTGTTGACTCATTGGGAAGATCGGGAGGTCAGGCTGAACATTCTGTTCGATGCCGGGCTGGGAACGCTGGAGGGCTTGGCCGATTTCTGCGAGGACTCGTTTTGGGATGAGCCGTTGGTTGTGTTCATCACTCACGGCCACATCGATCATCACGCCGAGTTGATGATTCTTTCGGAAATCTACTGCAAGCGGCGGGGCAAACATCTTCACGACGTTCGACCGCCTCTGCCGGTGTTCGGCGCCGCCGAGACGCACGAGCATTTGCGCCGCGTTCATCAATATGGATTCACGGAAGGCGGCACGCTTCGGCAAAAAACGATCATCGCCGGATCGCTGGTGATGGCGGATATTTTCCAAGTGACCCCCATGGCGGTTGATCATTTTGAGGGCGCGGTCATTTTCGTCATCGAATTCGGGGCCGCGCGCCGACACAAGATCGTCGTCGGTTGGGATCTGAAAACGCTGACATTGGGTGACGGCCACATCGAGCGGTTGCGGCGATCTTCGCTGGCCTTGATCGAGTCCACCACTTGGACGCCCATGACTCAACTCACCGGACACGCGAGCGTCGAGCAACTCGTCAGCACGGGATTTCTGGATCGATTGGAATTGCAGTTCGATCCCGAACAAGAGAAGTACGGCGCATATTTGGTTCATTACAGCGGCTGGGAAGATCCGTGGGGAATGCTCGCCGACGATCAACTCAAAGCCCGCTTCGACCGCGCTTATCCGCATCTCTCCGAAGCCGTTCGGGTGGCCGAGCGAGGCCAATGCTGGAGTTTTACTTTGTGAGGAGGACGTATCGATGAAGCGAATTGGATTTCTGCTGAAGGTGAAGCAAGACAAAGTTGCCGAATACAAAGCGCATCATGCGGCGGTCTGGCCGGAGATGCTCGACGCCCTCCGGCGCACGGGCTGGCGCAACTACTCGTTGTTCCTGCGCGACGACGGCCTGCTGTTCGGCTATTTCGAGGCCGAGGAAGGTTTTCAGGCTTCGCTGGACGGCATGGCCCGCGAGGAAGTCAACCAGCGCTGGCAGGATTTCATGGCCCCGTACTTCGAAGGAGTCGGCGCGCACGCCGACAAGATGATGGTGGAGCTGGAGGAAGTTTTTCATCTCGATTGACGATGACAGTTGTTTCAGCGAAGGTGAGTTATGGATGAACATCCTTCCGACCGACAGATTCAAGCAACCTTTGATCTGGCAAAGGAACGTTACGCCCAACGCGGCGTGGACGTCGAACGCGCGTTGGCAGTGCTGAGCCAAATCGCTCTCAGCCTCCACTGTTGGCAGGGCGATGATGTCGGCGGCTTCGAGTCGCCCGGCGGCGAGCTGACGGGCGGGATCGCCGCCACCGGCAATTACCCCGGCAAGGCCCGCAACGCCGACGAACTGCGTTGCGATCTGGATATGGCATACAACCTGATCCCCGGCGCGCATCGTTTGAATCTACATGCGATATACGCCGAGACCGGCGGCAAGAAAGTGGAGCGCACCGAACTGCGCCCGGAGCATTTTGCCCGATGGGTGGATTGGGCAAAGGCCAACGGTCACGGCCTCGACTTCAACCCCACGTGCTTTTCGCATCCGCTCTCGGCCAGCGGCCTCACCCTTTCCAGTTACGATCCCGCCATTCGCCAGTTCTGGATTAACCATTGCATCGCCTGCCGCAAGATCGGCGAACACTTCGGCCAGCAGCTCGGCACGCCCTGTGTTACCAACATCTGGATTCCGGACGGACTGAAAGACACACCGGCTGATCGCAAAACGCCTCGTGAACTGCTCAAAGATTCGCTCGACAAAATTCTGGCCGAGAAGATCGACTCGCGTTATCAGCGCGACGCCGTCGAGGGCAAGTTGTTCGGTCTCGGCTCGGAAGCCTACGTCGTTGGCTCGCACGAATTCTACTTGGGCTATGCCATCACCCGCCGTTTGCTGGTGTGCCTCGACGCCGGGCATTTCCATCCGACCGAGGGGATTGCCGACAAAATCTCGTCCGTCCTCACTTATCTGGATGAGATTCTGCTGCACGTGAGCCGCGGCGTACGCTGGGACAGCGATCACGTGGTCGTGCAGTCGGATGACGTGACAGCCATCGCTCAGGAAATCGTCCGCGGCGGCTTCCTCGACCGGGTGCGCATCGGCCTGGACTATTTCGACGCCAGCATCAATCGCGTGGCCGCTTGGGTGATCGGCGCGCGCAGCACTCTGCGCGCGTTGCTGGCGGCATTGCTGGAGCCGATTGATCAACTTCGAGCATTGGAAGTTTCTGGCGATTACACCGCCCGGCTGGCCCTGCTCGAAGATTGGAAGAACTTGCCCTCCGGGGCGGTTTGGGACTTTCACTGCTTGCAACAGAACATGCCGGTTGGGATGCAGATCATGGACAAGATCAAAGTTTATGAGGCGCAAGAACTCTCCCGGCGCGTTTGACGACACTGAATGTTGGCGAACGCAAGCCGATGAGTCTTAGGGTGAAGCATAATGACCGATTCTAAAAAACCTGTTTTGGAAATCCGAAACATTGCCAAGCGCTTCGACACAACGCAGGCGCTCGACGATGTTTCGCTCGACATGTTCCCCGGCGAGATTCACGCTCTGCTCGGCGAGAACGGGGCCGGGAAATCGACGCTGATCAAAATTATGACCGGCGTCCACCAGCCCGATCAGGGCGAGATCGCGCTCGATGGGAGGCCGATCCGAATCGGCAACGCGGTGGAAGCCCAAGCGCACGGCATCGCCGCGATTTACCAAGAGCCGATGATCTTCCCCGATCTGAGCGTGGCCGAGAACATCTTCATCAGCCACCGCGATCAGGGTGTGGTGTTGCGCTGGGGCAAGATGTTTCGCGATGCCGAAGCCATTCTGGCTCAGTTGGGCGTTCATCTCGACGTTCGCCAACCGGCGCGCGGCCTCACGCTGGCTGCTCAACAAGCCGTCGAGATCGCCAAAGCCATCTCGCTCAAAGTGCGCGTCCTAATCATGGACGAGCCGACCGCTTCGCTCTCGGTGCACGAGGTGACTCAGTTGTTCAAATTGGCGGCCACACTCCGCGAGCAGGGCGTCGCCATCCTGTTCATCAGTCACCGCATGGAGGAGGTGTTCGAGATCGCCGATCGGATCACCGTTTTGCGAGACGGCAAAAAGATTTCCTCCACGCCGCGCGCCGGGGCCACTGCCGAAGGGGCGATCCGCGACATGGTGGGCCGCAAGGTGGAAGATTTCTTTGCCAAGAGCCAAGTTCGGCGCGGCGATTTGCTGCTGTCGGCGCGCGGGCTCGGCAAAGAAGGCGTCTTTTCGGACGTTAGTTTCGATGTCTATCGCGGCGAAGTGCTGGGCTTTGCCGGGCTGGTCGGCTCGCGGCGCACCGATGTGGGGCTGGCATTGTTCGGCGTCGAACGCGCCGATGCCGGCGAAATCACGCTCGACGGCCGGCCGGTGAAACTGCATTCTCCCGATCACGCGCTTCAAGTCGGCATTGCTTATGCCACCGAAGATCGTCGCGCATTGGGGCTGACCATGCCCATGTCCATCACTGCCAACATCTCCCTGCCGATGCTGCGCGAATATCTGTCGCGTTTGGGTTTGATCAAACGGGCGGTCGAGGAGACGGCCGCCGAGAGTTTCCGCGAGCGGCTGGCTATTCGCGCGCCGTCGGTTCGAGTTGAGGTGGCCCGGCTCTCCGGCGGCAATCAACAAAAGGTGATGTTGAGCAAATGGCTCAATGCTCGCCCGCACCTGCTGATATTGGACGAGCCAACGCGCGGCATTGACGTAAGCGCCAAAGCCGAAGTGCATCATATGATCAACGATCTGGCGGCGCGGGGTTTGGGGATCATCCTCATTTCATCCGACCTGCCGGAGATTTTGGCGATGAGCGATCGCATTCTCGTGATGCGCGAGGGCCGGCAGATGGGCATCTTCACCCGCGCCGAAGCCACGCAAGAGATCATATTGAGCGCCGCGATGGGGCAGAACAGTGGAGCAAGAGGGAGTCAATAATGGAGACTATCAAACGCTATTTGCGCCCGGAGCAAATCCGCGAGTTGAGTCTGGTGTTTCTGATCGTCGTCACGCTCATCTTCTTCGGCACACAGATCGAAGGCTATTACAGCGGGCGCACTTTCAACCGCATCACCACTACTGTAGCCATCATCGCCGTCGTCGCCGTCGGAGAGACGCTGGTGATTCTCACCCGCAACTACGATCTTTCGGTCGGCTCGATTGTCGGCTTCACCGCTTATTTCGCCGGAACGCAACTGGCCAATAACAACGAGATGGCCCCGCTCGCGGCCATTCTGCTGGCCGTTGGCATGGGGGCGATCATGGGCCTGATCAATGGCGTGTTGGTGGCCTATGGCCGGGTGCCCTCGATCATTGTCACACTGGGCACGCTGGCGATATTCCGCGCGCTGTTGGTGAATTATTCCGGCGCGAAGACGGTCACAACCGATTCCTTGCCGCAGTGGCTGTTGGATTTGGCGCGGGCGAATCTGTTCCAAGTTGGAGAATTCGATTTTCGCCTCATGGTCGGAGTGGCCTTGGCGCTGGTCGTGATATTTCAGTTGGTCATCACCTACCTGCCCTTTGGCCGCCGACTGTATGCCATTGGATCGAATCCCGAAGCCGCCCGCACCGCCGGTTTCCCGACTCAGCGCATTGTGATGACCGCTTATGTGCTGTGCGGTATGCTCTCAGGCTTGGCCGGTTTCATGTTTCTGGCCCGCTTCGGCAATATCACCGTCGTGGCCGCGCAGGGCATGGAGCTGTCGGCGATTGCGGCGGTTGTGGTTGGCGGCGTGAATGTCTTCGGCGGATCGGGCACGATGATCGGCGCGTTGTTGGGCGCGCTCATGATCAACACACTGGAGCAAAGTTTGATCCGCTGGCTTCAGATCAGCGAGTTCTGGCGCGATGCTCTGCTCGGATTGCTCATTCTGTTGGCCGTCGCCACCGACGCGGTGATCATCAACCGCCTGCGCAATCTTTGGGCGCGGAGCGGACTGCAAGCCCGGCCAACGAGCGGCGCGCAAGCAGTGGAGGAGGCCGGCCATGACGCGTAACACGTTTGGCTCACTCAGCGCGAGCCTGGAACGGCTGAAGAGTTGGGAAGGCCTCCTGCTCGCCATTTTGGTTGTCGTCGTCGCCAACAACGCCATTCAGTCGCCGGTGTACTTGAGCGTCGAGAATCAAGTCAATCTCTTTCAATTATTCATCGAACGGATCATCGTCGCTTTGGCGATGACCTTCATCATCATCAACGGCGAAATCGATCTCTCGGTGGCCTCGGTGATGGGGCTGGCCTCGTGCCTGCTGGCCTTCCTCCATGAACAAGGGACGCCGATGCCCGCGGCTATTGCCGTCACGCTCATCGTCGGTGTGATCGTCGGTGTGTTCAACGGATTCTGGATCTCGGTCGTGGGCTTGCCGTCGCTGGCAGTCACGCTGGCCGGGCTGATCGGTTATCGCGGCGTGGCGCGCATCCTCATCGAAGATCGCTCTATCGGGAATTTCCCGGAGTGGTTCAACCGCCTCGGACAACAGCCGTTGCTCGGCCCGTTCCCGCTTGCCTCGCTCATCTTCCTTGCTCTGCTCATCATCGCCGTCGTGATACTGCAATACTCGGCTTTTGGCCGCTACGTGTATGTGATCGGAAACAATCGTGAAGTGGCTCGCTATTCGGGAGTGAGGGTGCGGCGGGTGAAGATGATTCTGTTCGTTGCTTCGAGCGTGGTGGCCACGCTGGCCGGGTTGCTGTTGGCCGCCCGGTTGGGCGCGGTGCGGGGCAGCACGGCGGAAGGGTTCGAGCTCGACATCATCACGATGGTGTTGTTGGGTGGCGTCAGCATTTTCGGCGGGAGTGGAACGCTCGTCGGCGTCGGCCTGTCTATTCTGCTTGTCTTGAATCTGCGCAACGGCATGTCGCTGGTCAACATCACCAGCAACACCCAAACCGGCGTGATCGGCGTGCTGTTGATTCTGTCGGTGTTGATTCCCAATTGGGGGCAGGATGCCCAAAGCCTATGGAACCGCCGCCGTCGAGTCGGCCCGGCGCAGACAACGGGGGAGGGAGTGGGGCATGGCAGTTAGGCGCGGTGCGCGCCAATCAAACGAATGGAAAGGAGGTGAGGCCTCGCCGCCAATATCGATAGACAGTGACCGTTTGAATCGCGATTGTTGAAAACCATTTCCTACACTACATCAGGAGGAGTATCACAATGACTAAGAATCTAAGAGCAGTCATCAGCCTGCTCGCCGTCGCTACGATATTGCTCACGGCCTGCGGCGGCGCGGCGACGACTGAAGCGCCCGCTCCCACTTCGGCGCCCCCGCCGACTTCAGCGCCCGCGCCGACTACGGCGCCCGAGCCCAGCGGCCCGGTGTCTGCCACGCCCGGGCAAGCAGTGAAGATGGTATTGCTGCCGAAGTTTTTGGGCATTCTGCCGTTCGACCAAGCGCACACGGGGGCGGAGGAAGCGGCGGCGGAATTGCAGAACCCGGAGGCTCTGCAATTCTTGGGCCCGACGCCGGAGAACAGCGTAGCCGGGCAGATCGAGATCGTGACGACGGCGACAACGCAGGGCGTGAACGCGATCATGATCTCGAACAACGCCGGCGACCAGATCGCTCCGGCGGCGCAAGCGGCGGTGGACGCGGGGATCAAAGTGGTGACGTGGGACTCGCCGATCCCGTCGGCGGAGGGTGAGCAGTTGTTCATTGCTCAGGTGGACTTCAAGGAGACGGGCACCGTGATGGCCGACATGGCGCTGAGCATCTTGGGCGCGGATGGCGGCCAGTTTGCAGTGCTGTCGGCGTCGCCGGACGCGGCCAACCAGAACGCCTGGATCGCGGCGATGGAAGAAGCGTTGAAGGATCCGAAGTACGCCAAGTTGGAGTTGCTGGACGTGGTGTACGGGAACGACCAATCGGAAGACTCGTACAACCAAGCCTTGGCGCTGGTGGACAAGTACCCGGACATGGGCTTGATCATGGCTCCCACCACGGTGGGCATTGCGGCGGCGGCCAAAGCGATGCAGGATGAGGGCTTGTGCGACACGGTGAAGGTGAGCGGGTTGGGCTTGCCGAGCGAGATGGTGTCGTACACGCTGAACGGGTGCGCGCCGGAGTTTGCGCTGTGGTCATTCGTGGACTTGGGCTACCTGACCTACTACACCACCTACCTGCTGGCGACGGGGGCGATTGAAGGCAAGGAAGGCGAGACGTTCGAGGCCGGGCGGATGGGCACCTACACCATTGAGAAAGACCCCACTCGTGACGCGGGCCTCCGCGTCCTCATGGGACCGTTCACCGTTTACACTAAGGACAATGTCGAGAAAGATGCCGGCCCGCAACCGGAAGTGATTACTGCCACGCCCGGGCAAGCAGTGAAGATGGTATTGCTGCCGAAGTTTTTGGGCATTCTGCCGTTCGACCAAGCGCACACGGGGGCGGAGGAAGCGGCGGCGGAATTGCAGAACCCGGAGGCTCTGCA
>Ga0194120_10003824_pt1 | contig 23924 bp, 13 predicted proteins | sample TA2MahCa65mmetaG_FD_148642 | JGI IMG/M metagenome (GOLD analysis project Ga0194120, IMG submission 148642) | Freshwater microbial communities from Lake Tanganyika, Tanzania - TA2015019 Mahale Deep Cast 65m | ecosystem: Environmental > Aquatic > Freshwater > Lake | place: Tanzania: Lake... | reverse complement strand
GCACGCCAACCTGCTCAAGCGACAGGTCAAAGCCCCCAAAGTCTACTTCCGCGACACGGGTCTGTTGCACACACTGCTGGGCATTCGCACCGAGAAGGAGCTATTGACCCATCCCCGTCTTGGGGCTTCCTGGGAAGGCTATGTGATTGAAGACGTTCTGCGCACCGTGCGCCCCGACGACTTCTATTTCTGGGCCACGCACGGCGGGGCTGAATTGGATTTGCTCTTGCACAAAGACGGCCGCCGATTCGGAGTCGAGTGCAAACGAGTCGATGCTCCACGTCTCACGCCATCGATGCGAAGCGCCCTCGCCGATCTGGAGCTAGACCGCCTCGTGGTAGTGTACCCCGGCCCGCGACGCTATCCGCTGGCCGACCGGGTTGAAGTCGTGCCGCTCAATGAAATAGCCAACGAGTCGTTCGCATTTGTTTAGCTGTGGAGCTGAGTCAACAGAGCCTCATCGACTTTGGATTCTGACCTCCGCCTCCCCCTCGCCCCTCACCACAACTCCCCTCAATGTCGCTGGAAAGAGCGACGACGCATCGGCCTCCAGACTGACATACACCTTGTGCTCCGCCTGATTGACCCTTATCGCCGTCACGCGTGGGTAAATCCTGTGGCCGGTCAGGTAATCTGAGTTGTACGCGGCGTACTCTTGTGCTCGACCATAGGCAGAGGGTAACAACACAATCTGTCCTGTATCCAGAAAAGTTCGTACATCGACTTCCTGCACGGCTGCCAGTGCCGCCCCGTCCGCAGACTTGAACATCTCAGCCCGGGCATAGAAGTAGCGGCCAATGCCCACCGCTAGCACCATGAGCGGCACGAGGCAGAAGGTGTAGAAGCCAATCCACCACAGAGTCGAATAGGCGTTTCGCTTGGAAAGCATATTATCGTCTGGTAGTCCAGTAGTCGAGTAGTCAGGTGGTCGATCCTATTCGACCAACCATCTGACTACGAGACCACTTGACTAAATGGCCACTACCAGCCTTCCGCTCTGAACACCGCATCGGCAGAGACTCGGATCGGGCCGCCCCATTCGCCGCCCAGGAGCGACATAAGCGGCCCCATCAGGTTTGGCACTTCGCCGACGACACGAATTTTGAGAATACTTCCAACCGAGCCGCCGGGGGCCAGAATCTCCACCCGCGCGTTTCGCACCAGTGTCCCGCGTATGGTCTGATTCGCGGTCGAATAGGCCACACACGCCCGGCAAGTCTGCGCCGTACTGCCGACTCGCGCCCCGTAGTTGGCGGCGTTCTGTACTGCTTGCTTGGCATACACGGCGAAGCCCAGGTTGATCATCGCCACCAACACCAGCAGCGCAATTGGCAACGTGGCGACGGCCTCAATAACTTCGAGTCCTTTACGGTTTCGGGTCAGCATGTTTGGGCTGTTCGGTGGTTGGGTGGTTGGATGGTTGGGATGGATTCCCCCAACCACCTAACAACCTGACCACCCAACCACTTAGCCTCCAATCGCGCCGGCCACCTGCTGGATCCAGCCCACAATCGTGCTGCCCAGCGCGCGGTAGGCGACGACGGCCACGATGATGAGCACCACGCCGATACCGATCCACTCGATGGTCTCCAGCGCAAGATGTCGGGTTTTGAACGTTTTGGTTAGCATGTCCTGTTTGCCCTTTCGATGAATTGATGATGTGTCGTCGGCGGCTCGTCTGCCGCCCACGCCTAACTGCTAATGAATGCGGCCCGCCGCCGGTCGAGTACGGGCTTCAACTGAGCGCGAGTCTCGGCGTCGAGCGCGAGCACATCACGCCAGGAGGCTGGCACGCGGATAGTGTGAGTCCGTTTTCGCTCCGGCTGGCCGAGTTGAGACCATTGGCCCCCACCGGCATAGGTCGCGAGCCGGCGGAACTGGACTTCGCCATCTTTCAACCTGTCACTCACTTCGACGAGTTCCATCACCCGCCGCTTGCCATCCGGGTCAAAGCCGATTTGCAGCAACCAGTCCACCGCCGAGGCAAACATCTTGCGCGCCGACCGCTGGCCTGTGCCCGTATCCGCTTCGAGCAGAAGCGCGATGCGTTCCACTGCCAGTTCAGGGCTTTCGGCATGAAACGTGCTCATTCCCGGATGGTCAGACATCATCGCCCGGAACAGCCCTTGCGCCGCCTGTCCATCGCGCACTTCGCCCACGACCAGATAATCGGGCGTCATCCGCATGGCGTCGTCCACGCCGTCGCGCAGAAGGTAGGATTTCAACTCACTGCCCGCGCTGGCAGGCCGGGCTTGCAAAGTGACGACGTGGGGGTTGTCTATCCAGATTTCCTGTGGGTCTTCAATCGTCATGACCCGATAACTCACCCGCAGGAAGTTGCACAGCATGGAAAGCAGAGTCGTCTTTCCCGACGACGTGCCGCCGACAATAAAGCCACGCATGGAGCGGCGGATCATCCCGGCCAGTATGTCCAGCGTTGACTCGTCCAGCATTCCCCATTCGAGCAGGGTCTCCGGCTTGACTGGCTCGGGCTCGAACAGGCGGATGTTGACGGACGGGTAGCCCGCGCCCTGGGCGATGACCGGATGGATGTACTTGATGCGCCCGCCGCCCGGGTTGTGTTTCGTGCGCGGCAGGACGGCATTCACCGATGGGTTGGCTTCGCTGTAGGCTTTGAGCTGCTGGCCGAAGAGTGACGAGAAGACCGTGTCCACTTCCACAACATCCGGTTGAAGTTCCGGTACTGGCTCAAACTCGCGCCGCCCCTTCCGCTTTATCCAAATGACGCCAAATGGGTCGAGGGCGATCTCGGAGATGTCCCGGCGCGCAGGCGGGAGCAGGCGATCCAGAAAGCCCAGCCCAACGAGCCGCCCGGTGATGGTGTCAGCCAGTTTCTGCTCATCGGCATATGACACACCAGACAGCCCGCGTCGCCGGATGGCTGATGCCGTCAGTCTCCCCACTTCGGCTTTGATCTCTTCCCGTTGCGAGTCAGTGGGCGACCGCAATACTTCGACCGGATACTTCGTGCGCACCGCCGCCGAGACCTCGGCGCTAATTTCTCCGGCAGCCTTCGCATCCAGACTCACCGACGACACTGGTGCAAACAGGTCATACGCCGTCATACGTTTCTCCCTTCACGCACGACTCCGATCGGCCCGTTGATTCGCCGCCCGGCGGCGGCCAACGCCCGGATCGCGTCGGGGTGAGGCCCGTGCTCCTGCATCACCGGTGGCCAAACCGCTGGCATCCATGTGCTGAACCAGCCGTCCTCGCGCAACACCAACGTCACATCCACCGGCTCGCGGAGTCGATTGAAGCAGTTCCGAATTCTGTCTGTCGAAAATGCGTTCATGCCTGCCACAATTGCCACACCGCATACATCGCCGCGCCGAGCGCGATCGCCGGCATCCCGGCCACGCCGACCTGCTCAAGTTCACTTGAACTCAGCTTGCGCGGGAACGTCATCCCCCGGCCTCGATACAGGAAGATGGCGACGACCACGTGGGCGGCGGCCAGCGCGACCAGCAGTCGGATGTCGGGCCACATGAGCGCCAGCGTCATCGCCGCGAGCGCATCGGCCCCGGCCCACCAGCCAAGTTCATACGCCAGCCAGAAGCCGATGACGGCAATGGCTCCCGGCGATTGCTCAACGGGCGTGAGTATCAGCAAGGCGGCGCAGGCAACCAGAGCAAGAGCGAAAGTGACCCCGCGCCACCGCCCGGGCAGATGGTGTCGCTCACTGGCCGCAACGACGACAACCGTCAGTGCGCCCAACGTCCAATCGCCGCGCAAGGCCGCCGCCAGGGCCGCCAGCGCACAGGGGACAGCGACGAAAGCCATGTGAGGCACTTCGCGCTTCTGTGCGTCATACAGCGCGAGGGGAATCAACCAGGCCAGCGGTTCCAAGTCCGGCGCAGTTGGCCTCTTCAGCCAGAGCAATGTGACCGCGATGAGCGCGGCAACGAGCGATGCAGCTATCGCCGAGTGATGGCGAAGCGCCGCTCGAAGATGTGTCATCTCAATCTTGCCTTTCATGAGTTACCCGCCTTCAGGATAACGACCCAATGGTGCGCAACGCATGAAGACACATCACGTTCCAGGAGCATGTCATCAATAGCCCGATGTTGCGCCGTGCAGATGCTTGTCACGATGCCCTCACGACCAACGAAGGCGGCGCAGCCAGCCCCTGCGCGGCAAGAGGCTGAAGTCTTCCGCAGACAGCCGCGCCAGAGTCCATTCTTCGGTGCGCGGCAGGGCCGTCGCTCCCAATGACAAGGCTGCGGCTTCCAGCTTCTCGATGACAAAAGGCTCAGACACCAGCCCATTGATAGCCCGGCAGGCCGTGGCCCGCCGTCGCAGGGATGGACTCCAGTTGAAGAAGGCTTGAACTGAGGGGGTAAAGACCATCTCGCTTCCGTCGCGGTTGCGAGCGACAAGCGCCAGCACCGGCCCGCTCGCCAAATCAACCTGCACGAAGTCGGGCGCTTCGCCGGTCACGTCGAGCGTAATCTGAGCCAGCGCCCGGAGCCGCTCCGCCGCATCGGGAAACTGGAACGAAGCCCTCTGCCCTTCGCGCTTGAGGGCGATGTCGGCCAGCGCCCACTCGTGAGCCACGTCGCGCAGGTGGAGCGTGGCCTGCCGCACGCGCTCGTTGCCCACGGCGATTACCGCCCCGAGAGCGATGAGAGCAATGATGACGGATGCGAGCAAAATCATATCGGTGAAAGTGAGCATCGCTAATTCCTTTTTGCGCCTTTCATGAATTTTATTTCTTCGGAAACAAGACTTTTGCCCACGAAGCGCACGCAGGGCGCGAAGAGCATCGGCAAATTTTCGTGTGGCTTCGTGACCTTCGTGGAGAGAAAACTATTTCCGATAGACTCTATTCAGTGGCGCTGGGGCGAAGGTGGGAGGCGGGCATGGTCACGTCTTCGTTGTCGCCTTGAGAATCACACTGCTCATTCGCCTTGCAGACAACTCGCGAGCCAACGCCTCAATCGCCGACGAACGGCGGTCGAGCGATACAGCCAAGAGCCAAACCAACAGGAGCCCAGTTGTGCTCAGGGTGAGCAACGCGCCGACGACCGATGGAGCGACTGCCGTCACGGGCGTATTCGTGCTGTTCAACCGGGTGCCTTCGGGCGACGTGGTTATCGGAGCGGGTCGTGATTGAGGCGCCTGGGCTATCGCGGGCGGCGATGCGGGAGTGGCTTCGAGCGCCGGAATGAGCGTGGCTGACACAGGCATTGTGAGCGTTGTTCCCGTTGGGACGGGCGTGCTCTCCGGCGCGAAGAGCGACCACACTTGCCGGACGATGGCCAGTGGAGCGGGTACGGTGACGACGAACGGCTCGCTCACCAACCCCGCTTCGATGCCTGCACCGTCGCGGGCGAAGATGCTGATGAAGTATGTGCCGCTCTGCGCAGGCGACCAACTCAATTCGCCGTCGAACTCCGTCGTGCCCTCCTGCCAGAAGACAGATTGCCCCCCGTCGTCGAAGACCTGCACCGTCCAGTGGCGGATGCCGGACTCGGAGTCGGAGACCGCCAACCGGAGCGCGGAAGCCGAGCCGCCGCCGAAGGCCACCGCAGGCGGCGCGCCGTCAATCTTGAACGAGCCAGCTATGTTCTGCGAGACCCGTCCCAGCGTGTCGGTCACGGTCAGGCTGAGGCTGTGCTCGCCGCCGTTGCCTTCGACGAATGAGAACTGGCTTCCGCGGGCAAGACGGGGTTCGTCGTGATAGAGATAATTCAATTCGGCGATGGACACACCCACCACACGCCCGCTCAAGTGAACCGTCACTGGCGACTGGCACCAGCCCCCGTCACCGGGCAAGGGGCACTCGAACTCCACCACTGCGACGGGCGGGGCGGGCAAGAAAAGAGTCACGTCCGCCGTCTGCTCGACGATATTGCCGGCAACATCCGTCGCCTTCAAGCGAAGCGTATATCTTCCGGGCGCGAGCGCCGACCCATCCCACTCTATCGCGTTGCTCTCGCTGGCTGAGCCGCTGTCCAGAGTCGGGCCGCCCACCACGGCCAACACCCATTCGGCAATCCCGCTCGTCGCGTCGGCGACAGAGTAATCCAACGCGGCCCGTTGGCCGCAGAGAGGGCAGAAGGCGTCGGGAGCAGTGAAGGTGATGTCCGGCGGCGTGTTGTCCACTATGAGCGAGAGCGCGCGGGTACTGGCCTCGACGTTCCCGGCCACATCGGCGGCGCGCACGAGAATTGTGTGCGACCCGTCGGGCAAGGTTGTGGTGTCCAATGTATGTTCCCACTCACCGCCGCTAACGGTTGCAGCGGCCCAAGTCAGGCCGCCATCCGTCGAGAGCTGAACAGCATCTATCCCCGACGCAGAATCGGATGCCGTTCCAGAGAAGATGACTACCCCTCGCCCAACGTCGCCGTCGGGCGGCGAAGTGAGTGTGCTCTCCGGCGGGACGGTGTCTATCCGCAGTTCCAATGACTGCGCCGGTTCCGCGTTGCCTGCCACATCGCTGGCAAAGAATGTATGTGTGGAAATTCCTTCCGCCGACACGACGACCGGCGCAAGGTAAGGCGCGCCGTCGAACGATTGCCCGCCCACGCCCGACGTGCTGTCCGATGCGGTCAAGGTCACCGTCACCGGGCTGACGTACCATCCATCGGTGCCGGACGTTCCGTCCAACGTATATGACGACACGGGGGGAAACGAGTCGATTCGGATGGCGATGGAGTTGAGCGGTTCGACGTTCCCGGCGGCATCGGTTGCAGTGAAGGTATGAGTTGTGATGCCATCGACGCTAAACGTCACTGGCTCACCGTAGGTAACTCCGTCCAACTCGACCCCTCTCACCCCCGACGTGGCATCGGCGGCAGACAGGCTGAGCGCCACCGGGCCCAAGTACCAGCCCGCACTGCCGGGCGGCCCGGAGAGAGTCGCCGATGTGACCGGCGCAACCGTGTCGATTTGGAAGGACAGACTCTGCATCGCTTCAGTGTTGCCAGCCACGTCGGTTGCGGAGAAAGAGACTGTTGAATCGCCTTGTGTGGCAAACGTCACTGGCGCGGTGTATGGCAGGCCGGCCAGAGTCGCGCCGGCGACTCCTGAAGAAGCGTCGGCGCTCGCGAGCGTCACTGTGACGGGCGAGACGTGCCAGCCCGCATCGCCCATTGACCCGGCGATGTCGGCTGTCGTCACCGGCGGCAGGGTGTCGATGCGGAGCGTCAGCGATTGGGGCGGCTCGACGTTGCCCTTGTTGTCCGTGGAGAAGTAGGTCAAGGTGTGCGCGCCTTCGGCGCTGTATGTGGCGGGGGCAAGGTAGGGAAGGCCGTCCAGCGTCATGCCCGCCACGCCGCTTGTCATGTCGCTGGGGAAAGAGGCGGAAGGATCCACTGCTGAGAGCGACACGGTCACCGCCGAGCGATACCATCCGCCACCGCCGAGCGTGCCGGAAGGTGTTGCCGTCGTGACCGGCGGCGTGCCATCGTAGGCCACGTCGATGAACGTGATGATGCCGTTCGTCATGGTGAAGGTGTGCGCTCCGCGGTCGGGCAGGTTCATCACCACCAGAGTGTCTGTGTATCCAAAAGATTGGCAGACCGAGCCGTCCATGCACAGTGACCCGCCGCCGCCCCAGACGTTCTTGTACACGCGCACCTGGTCACCCCCCACGACCGACCACGTGGCCGAGTCGAAGGAGTAGAACGGGTCGCCGCTGTCGTGGTAGCCGATGCCGGTGATGCGGCTGTATGAGATGTTGGGGTTGTTCGCGCCGTACCGCCCCGGCCCCAGCGCCGCGGCCAACACTGGCCGGGCAATGGCCAGTAACGAGATGAGGAGTGTGGTTAGGTAGAGTAGCCTTCTCATGCTCTGAATGCCATGTGACTAACGCAGGTCAATCTTGCTGGCCCACGAATTGCACGAACCGATGCTTTCAATGGGCTGTTGCGAAGTTGCTTGCATTGCGCGGAAAAGCAGGCTGGCCTTCTCGTGCTCTGAATCCGTCCATCTACGATGGGAGCGACGATTACATTCCGTGTGTGAGAGGGCAGTGCCCGGGTGCAGGCAGTCGTGGCGTCGCCGGTTAGTGGGGCGCCTCTACGGTGCTGGCCTGCAAACGCATCACCTCCTTTGGTGTCACGAACAAGGCACGGGGCCAAACTCGCGGATGGAGAACGCCTTCTGCCCGTCCGCCGAATGCACTTCAACGTGCAGGGTGAAGGTCTCGCCGCACTTGGCGTTGACGGTGAAGTCCAAGTTGGTCCACTGCTGGCCGTTGTCCATCTTCACGAACGGGCCGCGCGCTTCGACGAACTGCCCCCAGTTGACGACGTACACCTTGAATGGCGCTTGCCCGCCCTTGAACTCGGCGGTGAACGTGGCGACCGCCCGCCCTTCGCCCACCGGCTTGAAATCCGAGTTCTGGGCGACCCAACGGAAGGTGAGCGGGCCGCCCGGATTGGCGAATGCTGGCGTGGCCGTGGCAATTGGCTGATTGCTGATAGCTGAAGGCTGATCGCTCGCTATTGGCGTAAAGGGCCGGTCATACTGCACGGGGATGGTGATGTCCTTGCCGGTTGTGATGTCCGCTTCGGTCAGGTTGTTCACCTTGAGCAGGTAGGCCGCCGTCACGCCGTACAGCGCGGCCACGTCGCCCAACGTTTCGTTCGGTTGCAGGCGATGGACATGCGGCCCAGCAGGGATGAGCAAGACCTTCCCTGCCGGCAAGGCTTTCGTGAAGTTCACAGCGGTGATCGCGCCCGTGCCGGCGTCAATAGTGGCGTAGTCCGTCAGGCCGTTGGCCTTGACCACTGCCCAGGCCGCGATCTCGAATCGCACCGAGAGAGTGCCCAGCGTATCTCTCACCTGCACTTTGTACTGGAATGGGTTGACGAGGGATGGCGTGTAGCCGAGCTCAACAGGGATGGTCACCGATTGGCCGGGCGTGAGGCGGAAGCGTTTGCTGTCCAGCGGCTCACCCGAGGCGCGGGTGAGATTGTTGGCCGCGAGCAGGCGATCAACGCTCACGCCGTAGCGCCAGGCGATGTCCGAGAAGGTGTCTCCCTTCTGGGCGACGATGGGCGTGCCGCCCAACGCCTGCGCCGGGAAGGCTGATACGAACACCAGTGAGGCAATGAGAACTGCGAGTGCGAGTTTGTGTTTCATGAGTTTCTCCTTGTTCGATATGAAGGGTGGTTGCGTCCACGCGCCCATAGAGCGAGGGCGATAGAGCTTGTGATGAACAGCATCGGGCACGATGTGGCGAGTGGTGGCGCGAACGTCGCGGCGACGATGGCGATAGCAGCCGCAGGCAATACCAGAAACATCTGCCGATGTGACCGCTCCCCTTGAGTGGCAGACGACAATATGGACATCGTTGCCACCGCCGCGAAGAGGCATACGCCGATGGACATTGCCACGTCCGATGCTTGGACGCTGGCAGACAGGCTGAGAGCGGCGAGCAATCCGCGTTCGATGAGGTTAGTCATTGGCCTGTCCCCACAACTCGGCGATGAGCGCAGAGCAATCGCTCTGGCGGGTGAGGGTCAGGTAGCCGCGCTCGCATTGGGGGCAGTGCCAGGCGAGCGACCAGTCCACACTCTCGCCACTTATTCCTCTCTTCTCCCGTTTCTCGACGACCACCTCTCCCTGCCAGCCGCAGTGGCGGCAGTGGACGATGTGGCGAAGCATGATGGGTTCGCTCGGGGCGCTGAGTTGAATGAGCGGGCTGTTCGGCGAGAGGGTCATTGCTGGAAGGTTGGTGATGCGATATATGCCAGAAAACAAAAAGGGCGCACGACTGAGCCGTGCGCCCGAACGAATAGTGGGTATGGGGTTGGTTAGGTTGCTATTGGTCGAGATGATGACTGCTGTCTGGCGATGGATTCACAATAGCATACTCAACGGGCTCCCGCAAGGGGGTCGCGAAAGGCAAAGGCCCGCTGGTGAATCTATCGGCCCACCAACTGGGCGTGCTCTGGGTAGTCCGCATTCGCCCTGATCAGATGGCAATGAGCGAAGACATGCAATATGCTTTGGTGATATTCCTGCTCAATCTCCCCACACAGTTTCACTCCCCTCATCATCGGGGCATCTATTCGCACTTCACTACTTGAGTGGTAAAGAAGTTTTGCCTGAGTTTCAATCCCCTCATCATCGGGGCATCTATTCGCACTATGTCCACTACATATTCACAAACTGAACTGAAATGTTTCAATCCCCTCATCATCGGGGCATCTATTCGCACGGTCCGGCACTCGATGCGCGGCTTCTCTTAAAGTGTTTCAATCCCCTCATCATCGGGGCATCTATTCGCACTCTGGATTGACGGCGGGGTCACCGTGACCAGTGAGTTTCAATCCCCTCATCAGAGGGTTGGAACTAGAAAAACTTGATTACGTTTGTGGGCGTGAATATGCCTGAATCTCACCGGATTGTGTGAGCCAAAACGTAATCAAGTTTAAGGATACTGCTGGCGAATTCATTGGCGTCGGGGGCGAATCACAAGCCAGGCTGAGGCAGGTCTCGCAGGTAGAATTAGACCTAACGTTCAGTCAACCGCAACCGAATACCCAGGAGCTGATTATGTCATTAAAACCTCAAACTCCTTACGCAATTCCATCCGAAACCGTCCGGGTCGCCGAAGCGGCTTTCCCAAATGGGAATCGGTATGTGCAGATGCGCGACACATTCGGTGACCTCTATGCGGACGAGGCCTTTGCCAATTTGTTTCCGCCGCGCGGGCAGCCGGCTGAATCGCCCGCCCGTTTGGCCCTGATTACGGTCATGCAATTCGCCGAAGGTTTGTCCGACCGTCAAACGGCCGAGGCGGTGCGGAGTCGGATCGATTGGAAGTATGCGCTCGGACTCGAACTGACCGACCCCGGTTTCGACGCTTCGGTCCTGAGCGAATTTCGGGGCCGCCTGATCGCCCACCAGGCAGAACAACTGCTGTTCGAAACGTTGTTGACTCGGCTGCGCGCCGCTGGTCTGGTCAAGGCCCGCGGGGCGCAACGCACGGATTCCACTCATGTGCTGGCCGCTATCCAGACCCTCAACCGCTTGGAGTTAGTCGGCGAGACTTTGCGCCACGCGCTCGATACTCTGGCGGTGGCGGACCCGAGTTGGCTGCGGGCGCAGGCCCCCGCCGAGTGGTTCGAGCGGTACGGCCGTTCGTGGGCTCTCAGCCGTCTGCCGGCCGGTCAGGCAGAGCGGACAGCGCTGGCCGAAACGATCGGCGCGGACGGGCGGCACCTGCTGACCGCTCTCTGGGCCTCCGAAACACCGAGCGGGTTGCGCCAACTCCCGGCCGTGGAGGTCTTGCGCCGCGTCTGGGTGCAGCAGTTTTATATAGAAGGCGACCGTCTGGAGTGGCGGACCGCCGGGAACTTGCCGTCGGCCGGTGTGGCCATCTGCTCGCCGCATGACGCCGAGGCCCGCTATAGTCAGAAACGGCAGACAGAGTGGGTTGGCTATAAGGTGCATCTGACCGAGACGTGTGATGACGATAGTCCGCATCTCATTACCGACGTGCAAACGACGCTGGCCCCGGAAGCCGACTTCAATTTGTTGCCGACCATTCAGGCCGACCTGGCCGCCCGCGACTTATTGCCCGCTGACCACTTGGTGGATGCGGGATATGTGTCCGCTGAACAACTCGTGACCAGCCAACACCAGCATCAAGTCAATGTGCTGGGGCCGGTCCATCCCGATCCCACCTGGCAAGCCAAGGCCCAGCAGGGCTTCGATGTGGCTGCCTTTGTCATGGACTGGGAGACCCACACCAGCCTCTGTCCGCAAGGCCGGCGCAGTACGGTGTGGGTCCTGGGCCGGGATCAACATGGCAAGGACGTGTTCCACGTTCGCTTTCGCAAAAGCGATTGCCAGAGTTGTTGCGCCCGGGAGCGTTGTACCCAAGCCGCCAGCGAGCCGCGCAAACTGACCATTCGCACACAGGAATCTCATGAAGCCCTGCAGGCGGCCCGGCGACGACAAACGACGGAGGCGTTTAAGGCCGCCTATGCCGCGCAGTCTGGGATCGAAGGCACGCTCTCCCAAGGGATTCGGGTGAGCGACCTGCGCCGCTCGCGTTACATCGGGTTAGCCAAAACCCATCTCCATCATCTGTTGACGGCGACCGCATTGACGTGTACGGGCCGGACTTCCCCGGCGAGACGTTCCGCGTGCTGAAGGAGCAGGATGAGCGGCTGTATGGGGAGTATCGGACGAGGAGGCTGGTGCTGGAGGCGTGGGAGAGACTGTGGGCAACGGATGGTAGATGAACGTACTGCTTGCCGCAAGGGAGGCAGTGGGGTAAACTGGCTACTCTCATTCTCAACAAATATATACATGCTTTGTCATTATACAGATGGTCATTCTGGCTGAAGGCAACCACAGACTCCCCGCACACCTTTTCCAAACTCTCCACACCCTGATAGCCCCTGGCGGACAGATTCGCCTTTCACCCCAGGTGCAAGGCGCGCAGGCCCACGTCATCTTTGGCCGCACCGTTAACCCGGCTCAACGGGAAGAAGACTGGCGGCAGATGCTCAAGATGAGCGCGCCGCGCGTTAAAACGCTCGCCTCGGCGTGGCTCAATCATCTGCTTGCGGGCGGCTCGTCCTACAGTCAACTCTACAACGGAGAACAGGACGTTTTCCATGCCGCTCTCATCGAACACGCCAGCCGCGCCATTCCCCAGCTGCAACTTGTCCTTATGGATATTCTGCGGGAGGGCGCACTGCCCGGCGACTTGCGAATTGCGCTGGTGGGCGAGGCGGCGGGGATAATGGCAGTCGCCGTCCTCGATTTCCTCTCGGCGCTACGGGACGTATGCGATCTCTACGATTTGCCCGGCCCCGTTACCTCGCTTCAACTCCAGTGCTGGCTCCCGAACGGTCAGTCGCAGTCGGCTAACCAGACTTTTGTGTCGGCCTACCTCCGTGAACTGGGCGAATCGCCCGCATCGGCTGCCGCAGGAGACTCGCCGCTTGACCCGGCCGGCGTTTCGATTGAATGGAATGCAGGCGGCCCGCCACGCGGCTTGCGGGCCAACTTCGCCATCGTCTATCCGGGCCTCGAAGCATGCGGCGGTCTGGACGACATTGAGCGCCTCATTCAGGATGAGCTGCAACAGGCCTGCGTCGTTCTCATTCAGCCTGGCGGCAAATCCATGGCGGGCGAGCTCATGTGCTGGCGGCGCGATTTCGTCAATCGCGCTTCTGGATTCAGCGTCATCGGGCCTTGCGGCAGTGAGTTCGGAAAGCAGCTGCCGGCGGCCTGCCAGAATTGCCAGCCTGTGCGGCGCGAATCGTTTCATCCGACTCAACTCCATGCGGCATTTCACGAATCCCTCAATCGCGTCTTTGCGGAACAGGCGCCCGGCGACAAACTTCCTCTTGATCCGCTCGATTGGAGCTACACCCTCCTGCACGGCGAGGCCGTCCCCGGCAGCGCGCCGGCCTTTGAACTGCTGAATCTGGATGATGGCCAGTTGTTGGCTGCCCCGGTCGCCCTGCGTTACATCGGCGCGTATGACCAGGCCGGCAACCCGGCCGAATATCACCCTGACGATTTCAGCGCCAAACCCGGCTCGGCAAAAGAGTACCTTGGCCTGTGCCCAGCCTATGGGAACGTCGAACGTATTGCCATTGTTCGGGAGGCGGGCAACCAGATCGCGCCGCTTCGCTTTGGCCAGGTATTTCATGTTGAGCATGTGGTCGTGGGCAAGCTGAGATCCAATCGCTATGTGCTCAAGTTCACCCAGCGAACCCGCGTTCTCGAAGAAACACATGCCCCGCCCGCGCGCGAGTTCCTTGCCTCCTATGGCCCCTCGGTGCGCCGCGCCATCGACCGCCTCGGCTATCGCCTCTTTGGCTTTCCGGCCATGCGCGATTTTCAACACGAGATTCTGGCGCAGGCGCTTGCCGGCAGGCATATTCTGGGTATTGCCGCCACCGGCGGCGGCAAAAGCGAATGCTTCATCCTTCCGGCCATGCTGCTCGGCGGAGTCACCGTCGTCGTCTCGCCGCTCAAGTCGCTCATGCAGGATCAATTCGAGCAGCGGCTGCGCGATCGATATGGCCTCGGTTATCTCAGCACCTTCATCAACGGCGACGTCAAATTTCACGAGCGCCAAGCGCGCCTGAAGCGCATGGAACTGGGCCATTACAAGTTGATCTACATGACCCCGGAGCAGCTCGAACGCAACTATGTTCTGGAAACCCTGCGGCGGACCAACGAGCGCGTGGGAGTCCGTTACATCGCCCTCGACGAGGCCCACTGCATCAGCCAGTGGGGGCACGATTTTCGCCCCAGCTATCTCAATCTGGTTCGCCGGCTCCGGGCGCGGGCCGTCGAGCCGGTTCGCATTGCCCTGACCGCCACCGCCAGCCCCAACGTCCGGAAGGATTTGTGCGAGGAACTCGAACTGATTAATGCGCCGCCCCCCCGGGGCAATGTGCTGGTTGTGTCGTCGAATCGCCCCGAACTGAATTTGATTGTGCGTGTATGCGGGACGATGGATGAGAAGGTCGATTCGATCATGGATGAACTGCGGCGATTCCGGGATGCCCAGGAAACAAGCCCCGAGCCGGGCGCGGCCATTCTCTTCATGCCCACCACCGGCGGCAGCCCGGCGTACCGCAATCGATACTTCAGTTTTCCGCCAGAGAAGAAGAACCAGGCGGGCGCAGAACCACCTGCACCGCTCAAACTGAGCGATTCGTTTGTGGAGCGAAAGAAACTGGCTGGCCGTGCCCCGCCCCATCCCCATCAGGGCCGGCTTAGCGCCGGAGTCACGCGCTTCGCCTCTCACCTTGAGCGAGCGCTCCATCATCGCATCAGCATCTATCATGGCCAGATCGAAAGTGATAATGGCGATGACGCTGCAGAACTCGACGACAGTGAAAGCGACGCCGGCGAAGGCGGCGATCATTGGTTTGAGGCTTATGACGCCGGCGGCCGCCTGCTGGGCTGCTATGACCTCGACAGCGACGAAACCACCGACGCCGGTTTTCGGCCCGTCGGCGCGGGCAACTTCCTGGCCGAAATGATCATGGACGCCCTGCGCCAAGCCCCGGGGCCGCGAACCTCCGCGAGGGGTGTGATCAAGGATCGTCGTTCCCGGATCGTCGGCTTCATCGAATTCGACAAAGACAGATTCAGAGCCTGCGACGCCGCCGGCCAGGTTCTGGGCGCATACAATCTGGGGACGGGCGTAACCACCGACGCGCATGAAGACAAGATAGACACCCTCACCCTTTCCGATCTGCTGATCAAACCCTATGGCGACCTCACCGGGCGCACGCGCAGCGGCGAGCAAAACGCTTTCATTGCCGGGGAACGGTCCATCATGGTGGCGACCAAAGGGTTTGGCATGGGCATTGACAAGCCCAATATCCGCCTGGTGATTCATCGCACTCCGACGGCCAACCTCGAAGCCTATGCGCAGGAGGCCGGCCGCGCCGGGCGAGACGGCCAACTCGCCGACGTCATTCTCTACTACAGCCCGGACTCTGTAGAGGCTCCCGATTCCGCGCCCTCAGGACGTTCAAAAATCTCCTCTGATCGTGAAATACAAGAATTCTTCCTGAACGAGAAATACATCCGTCGGGAGGACGTCATCGTCATGCGCGCCTTTCTCAAGACGGTGGCCCGCAGAATCGGCCAGAACCTGTATTTCACCAATGACGAGGCGATGGCCTTCTTTGAGCGATGCACGTCTGGCGCCGCACTTGCTGGTTTGCCAGAGCCGTACGAATGGCCCCAATTTCCTCCCTGGGAGTCGGAAGCAAAATTTTACGATGAGCATCGCGCCATTCGTGAGCGTGGCGAGGCATACAACAATAGGACTCGCTACATCCAACGCATTCTGGCGGCGTTGTATCGCATCCGCCCCGAAGTTCCTGGAATGGGACAGCACGTTGCGTTTCTGGAGGCCTCCCAGCAGGTTGACGCCCGCCTGCGGAACGTCACCCGTCTTGACGCGCGGGGAATCCTTTCGTCCAACTACTACTTTGGGGCAATCCTGCGTGAGCGAGGCATTTCGGAAAACGAACTGGAGAACCTGATCCGGCAGGAGGAGGACAACCTGATCCCGTTCGCCGACCGCCTCTCTTGTTCACTGGTGGATGCGGTCGGCCTGTTGAGAGATGTGTGGTTCAGCGAAGGAGGCTTCAACCAGAAACGCCAGTGGGAAGGGGCTCTGCTTAATGCCTCCTTCATAACTCCCAAGTATGTGAGCTTTCCGAACGCAGACTCACTCAGTGTTTGGCGCGGTTATGCCGGCGCATGGAAACGCGCCAAACCCAAGACCCGGGCTCCGGCCAGGCCAGGCCTGGATGACTGGTTCCCCTGGCCGACCCTGAATCGCCCTGTTGGCTGGGAGGTGCAGCCCGGGCCGGCCTTCTTTGCCGACGATCAGTTTGAAATCTATCTGGCTGAATTCATGCGCTTGCACGACGAGCGCGAGCGCAATGACTGGGACTCGTTCTACCGACTGCTCACAGATTATGTCGGCGTGAATGTGGACGAGGCAGGCAGTCAGGACACAACTCAGCGCAGAAGAAGCTGTCTGAGGTCCACCCTCCTCGGCTACCTGAAGACTTATGAAGTGGTATCGGGCGGCAACTGCCATTCGTGCAACGTGTGTGTGCCGGATGAGCGATTCGATAGCCACTCGGTTGAAGAGCGCAAACGAGTCATCGTGCGCATGAGCGAGGCGACAGAGACACTGTTGAACACGATTGAGCAGATATCTGATGTCTCTCCGCCCGAAGATCACATTGCCAGCCTCCTGGCTCAAGTCAGAATCGAAGAGGCGGCCGGGCGCTCGATGTCGAATTACGTGCTGGCCTGGAGCTCTCGCTTGTTGCAGGATACGCCGGGACATCGCGGGGCGCTGTGGGTGCGTCTGGAAGGGGCAGCGCACGGTCTGTTCAATGCCGGCGCGCGCGAGATTTCCGGGAACGCCCGCCAGATACTTGAAAAAGCTGACACAGCCGAGGGGCAGCGCTTGAAGAATGTCCTGGGCCGAATTGAAACGGAAGTTGCTGAAATATCGGGGGCTGAGTTTTCCATTTTGAAAGGCGACGTTCACAACCGGTTGGGCGAGCATCAGGAAGCCCGCGAAGTCTGGGAAAGGCTTCTTGGGCAGCGGCTGGACGAGAACACGGAATTTCAGATCCGCGCCAGGCTGGCGCATCTGTATGCGCCGGGCGGCCCGTTGGCCGACTCCGCCGCTTTTGCGCCCCAGGCGGAAGCGGCCGGTTGGCTGGCGAAGGACTGGCAGCAGTCGCTTGATTTCTTCAGGAGCAGATTTCGCGCCAGCAGGAAGCGTTGGCGCGATGTGGGCGGGATTCTTGAAGCGGGTCGGAAGTATTCTACCTGGCAGGAGAATCGCGGTTACCTGATCTGGGGGTGGTTGTCGGAATCGCCGGATGCTGGCGGCGGCGCGGAGGCCGTTCGTTGGCTGGTCAACGAGGCCCCTGACCTCTTCGCGAAGATGCCAATAATACAAGTGGGGGCGCTGATCTCCAGCGTGGGCGTAGACCCGCTGCTAGATTCGCCGCAGAACTCCCGTCGTGTAGTGCAACAGATTCAGCAGGACTCAAAGTCAGAGAGTAGTTTTGAATTACTTCTGCTTGGAATTGTTGCAGCGCATCGAGGAGTCACAACTGCCGAACCGGAGAAACTGCTGGATGACGTTCGGAGAATCATCTCGGCGGCAAAATCGGACCGAGAGCAGGAACTTCTGGAGAAGCTCTTGGCAGACCTGGACCAGGAGCCGCTTGGAAAATATCCCGATTTCCTGGTCTTGAAAGCCGAGGTTGCCGAGCGCCGGCAGGATTTCAAAGCCGCTATCTCGCTCTATGAACGGGCGGCTGCCATGTTCGATTCCTCGCCTGCCCGATTCCAGGTTTACTCGCACCTGGCGCAACTGGTTGCCGCGGACGGGCCGTATCCCGATCATGCAAAGCAACTGGAGTCTGCCGGGCAAGCTGGCCGGCTCAGCCAGGACTTGCCGACAGCCATTGCATTCTTTTCACAGATAGGGCTGAAGATGGACGCCAAGAGCGTAGCGGCGACTTTGGAGCGCCCTGATGAGTTTGCAACCGACGCGGCCAGAGCCGGTTTTCTTTTAGCCTGGATCAGATCACTGCCAGAACATGCGGCGCTGGAGCGGGTGATCGGCGATTATTTGCTCAGAAACGCCCCCTGGCTCTGGGCCAGTTTATCCCTTGACGAAACCCGCTTGATGTTGGGGCGCATCCCGCCCGCCACTCTCGCCGACGACCCGGCCCTGTTCCGACGGCTGGTCGAGTCTATCCGAGCAGCCCATGCGTCGCCGGAAACGGACAGGCTGTTGGGTCGCGTGCTGCTTGAAACTGCCAGACACGGTCTTCAACTCTTCGATCAAGAAGCTGCTGGAATTGGGCGGCTGTATTCCAATGACCCCCAATCAGTTGATCGCGCTGAAGCCATGTCGCCTGTCGTATATGATGCGGAATTGGCCGCTCGATTGCTTCCGCATTTCAAACCGGCCAGCGTCAAATCGCTGATCGCCTGGCTGAATTCTTTCCCGCCTCAACTCATGACATCGAAGGGGCCGGCGACGGCGTTGGGTTTCTTGGCCAGAGCGCAACAGTTTGTTGTGTTGAATCAGATAGACATCGCCCAAACATCCCTCAAGCAGGCTTTGCACGAAATTCGAGACGTTCTGTTCGCCGATCCCACCGCGTCGGCGCAGGCCCACCAGCATTGGGAAAGCCTGATCGCTGCATCGCCGTCAGAGAAAGTCGCCTACTACGATCTGTGTTTGGCGCGGCAATACAAGCCGGCCCAGGTGATTGAGGAGGCGCTATTCGATCTAATCCAACGGCAATCGACCGCTGTGCAACTGCAGGAAGTGGTAGGGTTAGTAAGAGGAACAGCGGCCCTGTTGCGTTTGCCCGGGGTCTGGGAGATTCTGGGGTTGTGCGACTCGATTCGGTCGCTGGTGCTGAACTATCCCCAACTGCTGCACGAGAGACCTAAGGCAAGGGATCTATATGGATTGCAGGAAGTGTTCAAGCCACACAGCGCGCCTCGCCGGGCGGCTATGATGGCGGCCGTTTTGCACGAGCTTCGCAAAGGCTTTTCCCCAGGCTGGCTTACGCCGGTTGGTCTGCATATCGAAGCCCTTGTGTTGGCCGGCTATTACCACGACGCCGAAATGCACGCGAAGGCCGGCCGGAGAGGCGATCTTACCATTGGCCTGTCTCGCACTCCCGTTGATCAGTTCATTGCAATGGCCCGGCAAAGTGGAAAGCCCGAAAGACAGCCTGGCCGTCTTGACGACATCTTCAAACATATTGCTTGGATGTTGACCTATGGCCGTTTCCCAATGGATTGATGGCATGAGCATCGTCTTTTGAGCGAGAATTCGGCGCGTTTTGCCATCAATCGGATCAGAATCTGCTCTAGGTCCAGAACAGACCAGGACAAACACACATGCCCTACGAGATTACTCATCGCAGCAGTTTTCTACACGAATTCTCGCGCGTCCCGCGAGAGATTCAGGACAAGATTTCCAAGAGAGCCGATGCGGAACTCCGCGACGATCCGGCAACGCCTCGCGGCGATACCATCAAGAAGCTCAAGGGGTTTGAGAATCTCTGGCGTTATCGATTGGGCGATTATCGGCTGATCTATGCAGTTCATAATGGTGTAGTTCAGTATCTGGTCGTCGGGCCGCGCGGCAAAGTGTATGAGCAGTTTAGGTATGATCCCGAAAACCCAGATACCGCACTTTGCCAAGCTCACGAGGCCCTGTTATTCCCAAATCTGGCCGGCGCAGCAAAGCCTGATTTAGAGCAATTGTGGCGGCAAATTGCGGAACGCCAGCAGGCGGAACTTGAGCAAAAGAAGAATCCGACGTTGCCGGAGAAGCTGACATCCTCGCTTCTGGGGCAGTGGGGCGTCCCGGCGCAATATCACGGCGCCCTCATTGTCTGTCGAACAGAAGACGATCTTCTCGAAGTTGACGTGCCCGGCGAGTGGAAAGAGCGTGTACTTAATTGTCTTTGGCCCAAGCCAGTGGAAGCTATTGCCGAGCAACCTGTTTTAGTGCTGCAGTCCGGCGAAGACCTTATTTCGTTTGTCGAAGGCAAACTCTCGTCCTTTCTGCTCAAACTCGATCCCGAGCAGGAGAAACTTGTGGATTGGGCGCTCGAAGGTCCCACCCTGATAAAAGGCGGCCCCGGTTCGGGCAAGTCAACTGTCGCAATGTATCGCGTCCGTTCCATTCTCGCAAGAGCTGGAGAAACAGACAGGCCGGCCCCATCTGTTTTGTTCACCACCTACACCAATGCTCTGGTATCCGTTTCCAGGCAGTTGCTCGCGCAGTTGCTTGGGGGAATGGCGGGCCGTTGGCAGGTCAGCACCGTTGACAGTCTTGCTATGGACATCTTCAAAGAGGCGTCGAAATCCGAGCCTCGAGTTGCTCCGATCGAGGAATGGAAGCAGGCGATCCGGGCGGCGAGGCTCTCCTCCACTCCGGATTTCGGCAATGCCCTCGAGAATAGAATTGTAGCTGCAGCATTGGCCAGTCTGGATGACGACTATTTGCTCAATGAGATGGAAACCGTGATTGAGGGCAGAGGCTACACTAGCCTGCAACAATATCTGGCGGCGGATCGTCAGGGGCTGGGGAAACCCTTCGACAAAAGAATGCGCCGGGCGGTATGGGAGCTGTATGTCGCAGTGAAACGAATTCTTGCCGGGAAAGGCCTGATGAGCTGGGGCGACATTCGGCATCGCGCGAATGAGGCGGCGCGGAGCCAGAGGGTGAGCAAGTGGGACCACGTCATCGTTGATGAAGCGCAGGACTTGACGCCAATGGCGCTGAGTCTGTGTGTGGAACTGGCGGCGGATCCGCGTCACATCTTCCTTGCCGCCGACTCGTCGCAGTCAATCTATAATCGCGGCTTTTCGTACTCCAAGGTTCACGAGCAATTGGATGTGTCGCATCGAACGCGAATCCTGCGGCGAAACTATCGGACGACGCGCGAGATCGCACTGGGGGCCCTGGAAGTCATTCAGGGTTTTGGCGCCGGGGACGAAGAGACGCTTGCTCAAACGAGCATTCACTATGGGCCGAAACCTGTGCTCTATGTGAGCGATCAAGAAGGCGCACAGGTGGATCGGATTATCGACTACATACTGCGTCAGGCGAAAAACTTAGAATTGTCCGCAGGCGCAGCGGCCGTCCTATGCCCCACTAATCAGATTGCGGAGCACGTCGCCGCGCTATGTACGCGCAAGGGCTTGCCGGCCAAATACATGTCGGGCCGCGCTCTCAAACTTGAGACTCCGGAAGTCAAGGTAATGACGATTCATTCTGCCAAGGGGTTGGAATTCCCAATCGTAGCCATCCCAATGGTCCATCAGGGCGTATTACCGCGCGCGCTTCCGGATGGCAGCAGCGACGATCCGGAGAAACATGAACAACAACAACGGCGTTTGCTCTTTGTCGGCCTGACGCGAGCAATGCGGCGGCTTATTGTCACAACTGCCCCCGGCGAAAAGCGTTCGCTGTTTCTGGCCTCGCTGACCGACAAAAATTGGGATATTCAGTCCGAGTAGATGTTTCGGCAAGGTTGCCTGCCCGTTCTGAGGGTCGTTGCATTGATAAACATAAGCCCTGCATTCAGATTTTGGAATGTCCCATTTCTGATTCTTGATTGCTGATTGCCAATTGAATCAGGCAGCGCGTGAAATGCAATCTATCAGCAATCAACAATCAGAAATCAATAATCTCCAACCCTCCGACTTCGCTCCCCCTTCGGGGACTTCGCAGGGCGGGTCTCCAAAACCTCAACCTCATTTAGAGCGGCCCGAACCGCGCCAGAATCTCCGCATCGCCCGGCTCCACCCCCGTCACCCTCAGCGGCCTTGCCAACATCGGCTCCACATCCACCACATCCTCGCTGTAACCGAACTTCACAATCGCCAGCCCTCTCGGAATACGGCTCAAGTAGCGCTTGTACTCTTCGTCGGTGAAGCCGCGTTCTGAGCGTGCGAGATGCCCGACGGCCAGATCGCGGTCGGCCAGGTTCTTCATCTGCCCGAAGAACGCATTGTTGCACGAACTCTGGATGCCGGCGGGCAACTCCGACAGCGTCTGCACAATGGGATGCAGGTAAATGCTGTACTTGCGCCCGTCGCGCCACATCTGCTGCCAGAGTTCTACCGCCGCCGCACGGCTTGATGTTCCACCCTCATTGCCAATCGTATTCACTGCCCCGCTGAGAATCTTGTTGGCCTCTTCAAAGAAGATGTCGAGTGGGCGACTAAATCCACCCACCGTCTCCCGCCGCCTCACAATCGAGTCGTTGTAGAGATGCCACGCCGCGAGAGACAAAATCACCGCCTTGCTGTAGTCGTCCATCTCCGCGCCGCCTTCCAGAACGCACAGCCCCCAGCGGTCGGCCGCCCGTGGCTCCGGCCCCAGCAACCCCAAGTCTTCAATCGCCAACGTGTTCTGGCTCCCGCCATACATCACGGCCAACTCACCATGCGTGAACGGTTCAAGCCGAATCAGGATACCCTCGAGCGATGTGCGCCCTACCTGATCGCCTTTGGGCAGAGCGTAGTAGTGCTGCTTCAGTCGCGCATACAGGGCGGTGATGTTCACCCGCTTCGAGCGATGTACGGCCAGCGCCTGCCGCTCGAACGCTTCCAGGTCGAGCGTATGCATACCCAATCGGCCTTTCCCTTGGCGTTGGCGATCAGCCCAGGCCGCTTCCAGCACCGCCACTTCGTCTGTCCGCACTCGCCCCCACTCCAGATCGTTGTACACGCTCGGGTCGGTCGTGAGCACACCACTTTCAGAATACAACTCCCACAGTGTGCGCTTGAGGTAGCCCAACTGCCGCGGCCCCATCCGTCCGGCGTTGGCGATCAGTTCGGCGGTCGCCATGTACTGGCGGTCGGGGTCGAGCCGCTTGCCAATCTGCATGAAGTTCCAGCGGAAGGGCCGGGTTGCCCCCGGAAACAACTGATACAAGTCCACCCGCTCATTCGGGAGAGGCCCGTTCACCAGTCGTCGCCAGCCCGCGCCAAAATCTAACACCACTGCGCGATGATGCCATTGATTCACCGCTTCCACCGCCAGCCTTTCCGCAGCCACCGTTTTCCCGAATCCCGTATCGGCGGCGAACAGGGTGTGGAAGTGCCGGTCCTCAGAGACTCTCAGCGGTGCGCGGGTCAGTTCCCCGCGTTCTGTCGAATAGAGAAGACCGAGCACGGCCTCACCCTTCATGTCGGGCACGAAGGCGAATGGCGGTGTGCGCTCCTGCACGGTGAGGGCCGTGCCTTCTTCAAACAAGCCTGGGGCGCTGTACGCCGCTTGTTGTGTTGGCGTCACGACGGTCGAATAGGCATAGCCGTTTATCCATCCTAACGACTCGGTCACGGTCGAAGGCGTGAACGTCCGGGCGTGCTTGAGCAGATGCTCGACTTCCGCCTCACGTTCAGGCCGCCGCGCTTGCAAGTGGGTGACAACGCCCTGTGACCCGCCAAACGCCTGTACCGCCCCGGCTTCGGCGATCCGCTGGCCGTTTGCCGTGCGCGTCAGCATATACACATCCGAATAGAAGCCGCCCTCTTCGCTGGCTTCTTTCAAGATGTTCAATTGTTGTTCGAGCAACTGCGTGAGCGCGACCGCCGCCTCGTCTTTCCATTGGAAGGACTTTGAGATGGAGGCCGACGGCGCGACCCCTGCGCCCAGCCCGTGCATTGCCGCCGCCCCGATGCCTCGGCTCAGAGAGACACCGTTCGAGTAATTCCGACCCAGTGAAACAGTCTCCCCCTCGGACACCGTCTCCGAATGCGACGCCGTCCGGCTCCCACTGACCGAGTAGGCCTCGCTGTTACTCACCGCCTGGCTGTGGGTGACCGCCTGCCCGACGCTGGTGGACTCTGAATGGCTGACC
>Ga0194120_10003818_pt1 | contig 23977 bp, 23 predicted proteins | sample TA2MahCa65mmetaG_FD_148642 | JGI IMG/M metagenome (GOLD analysis project Ga0194120, IMG submission 148642) | Freshwater microbial communities from Lake Tanganyika, Tanzania - TA2015019 Mahale Deep Cast 65m | ecosystem: Environmental > Aquatic > Freshwater > Lake | place: Tanzania: Lake... | reverse complement strand
GCCGCATCGCCCTGGCCCGCGCCCTGCTGGACGGCTGCCGCGCGGCCCTGGCCGGGGACGATCGCCTCCAGGCGGACATCCGCAACGCCGAAGGCGGCCTGGCGCTGCTCGAAGGTCGCGCCGACGAGGCCGCGAGCTGCTTCGAGGCGTCGCTCCGGATAGCCCGGCGCCTTGCCGACCCGTATGCCGCCGCCCGGGCCGCCCACAACCTCGGGGTCTGCCGCACCCGTCTGGGCGATTTCGACGCGGCCCTCGCGGACTACGACATGGCGCTCGCGGCAGCGGGACCGGGCGCGGCCCCGGCGGTCATGATGTCGCCCATCAACCGGGCGCTGGTCCTGGTCTACAAGGGCGAGATCGGCGCGGCGCGGGCGGCCGCGGAGGCTGCCCTCGACCTCGTGCGCCGCTTCAGGCTCGCCCGTGAGGAGGGATACGCCCTGCGCACCCTCGGCCTGGCCCTCGCGCGGGCCGGCGAGGAGGCGGGTGCGGCGGCCTGTTACGAGTCGGCCGAGCGAGTCGCGCGCCTGACCGACGACACCCTGGGCCTGGCCTACACGCGCAGCTTCCAGGCCAGTTTGGCGGCGGACGCCGGAGCGCCCGAGGAAGCGCTGCGCCTCTCGGAGGAAGCCGGCGCGCTGGCCGGCCGGGGCGACCCGGCCACGGTGGGCCACGAGTTCACCCACGCCCGCGCCAAGGCCCTGGTCGCGGCCGGCCGCCGCGGGGAGGCCGAACCGCTGCTAGAACGCCTGCGCGAGACCGCCTTGCGCTTCGGCTACAAGCACCTCCTGGCGGAAGTGGACCTGCTCTCGAAGCTGGAAGCGCCGGCCCCGGCCGCCTCCTCCGACGGAGAAGAACCCGAGATCGCGATCTCCCTGCTGGGCGGTATGCGGGTCGCGCGCAAGGGCCGCGAGGTGGCCGATCGCGACTGGCAGAGTTCGCGATCGAAGCTCCTCCTGGCCTTTCTCCTGCTCCACCCCGAGGGGGCGACCAAGGCGCGTCTCCTCGAGGCCCTCTACGGCGCGGAGGAGACCACCGACGCCTCGCTCCACATGAATATGATGCGCCTGCGCAAGGCCCTGGAGCCGGACCTCGAGAAAGGGCAGCCCTCCCGGTTCATCTTGCGATCCGAGACGCGCTACTCGTTCAATCGCCAGGCACGCGTGGCGGTCGACGCCTGGGAGTTCGAGGCGCTGTGCCGCCCGGTCGTCACCGGCCGCGAGCATGACGCCGAGCGCACGCTGCGCGCCGCGCTAGCGCGGTACACCGGGGAGTTCCTGCCCGAATTCGACAGCGACTGGGTCCTGGCGATCCGGCAGCGCTACCGGGATCTGGCCCTGCAGGCCTGCCGCAGCCTCCTGGCGCGCCTGGAAGGCGACGCGGCCGGGAGCCAAGTGCTCATCCACCGCGCGCTCGAGATCGATCCGCTCTCCGAGGAGTTCCACCGGGAGCTGATCTTGCGCTTCCTGGAGGCGGGGGAGCCGCACCGGGCGCTGGAGCAGTTCCGCCTCTGCGAGCGGCGCTACCTCGATTCGCTGGGCATGAAGCCCCCCGCGGACCTGCACGACCTGGTCGCCGGGATAGAGGCTCGTTAGGGACCGTTAGCGGCGGCCTCCGGATTCGTTACCGGCCGGTTAGGCCGGGCCTCCATCATCCTCTCGGTTCCCTACCGGAAGCGATGCGAGAGGAGAGTTCCGATGTCGCGCAAGAGCAATTCCCCGAGCCGCAGCCTGGGCTCGTTGACGATAGCGGCCCTGCTGGCGAGCGGTTGCGCCCGCCTCCCGAGCCAGGCTATTGGCCAGTTCTTCCCTTTGCCGACCGGTGCCGCGCCGGTCGCCGCTTCCCCCGGATCAGCGGCAAACGTGCCGGCCGCCGCCAGGGAAGCGGACCTCGCCGCCCTCGTGAAGCATGCCCTGCTCAAGGATGCGGCGGACGGCTTCGCCCTGGCCGACGCGAAGTCGCGCCCCTACGGCGTCCAGTTCCTGGCCAAGCCCGTCGACGCGGTCGAGACGCGGCGCGCCGACGGCCTCTGGAACTACGAGATCGTCGAGAGCCCCACCGCGTTCCGCCTCCTCCAGACGGCCGAACCCGCCACCCGGAGCGCGGAAGGGTTCTTCGTTCCCGACGAGCGAATCGTGCGCAACCTGGCGTTCACCGTCGAACGCGAGCTCCCGGTGCCTCCCGAGGCGCCGGCCGGAGCCAAGGCGATGCGGGTCGGCGTCGAGATCGCGGCCGATCCCTCGCCGATCCGGGGCACGCTCGGCGTGGACCGGGTCTACCTTCCCGGGCAGGGCGGGGCGCGGGATCGCGAGATCGCCCAGCAGCACGTCAGCCGAAATCTGCGGTTCCATGCGCCCGGACTCGCGGCCCTCCACGACAAGCCGTTCGTGATCAAGCGCTTCATGGCCCGCTACATCCCGATTCCGACCGCGCTGACCGACCTGCAGGCCCGCCACTTGCAGGTGGCGAACGAGGACGTGCCGCTCACCCTGGCCGAAGAGCAGGTGTGGCCCGACGGCACCGTCGTGCAGCACCAGACCCACGTCGCGGACGATCTCGGCAAGATCGGCAGCAAGGGCACGATCATCATGGCCGACGCCGCCCGTACGCCCCTGGTGTTCGAGCGGGCCATCGACCTGGTGGCGGGCACGAGCGTGACGGTGCTGCGGTTCCTCACGGGCGAGACCGTCGTGCTGGCCTACGACAAGGGCGGCCGCCTGGCCGCGGGGCGGGTCGAGGCGGATGGCGGCCGCAAGATCCTCGGCTCCATCACGGCCAAGACGAATGGTGTCGCGACCCTCACCCTCGCCGACGGCACTTCCCGGGACATCCGCCTGGACTGATCGACCGGGCGATCGCGGGCGCCGGTTGCGACGAGCACCGGCGCCCGCCGCGGCGGCGGCCGAAGGCAGCGGGAGCGTGGCAGCGTGCTAGAATCATCTCCCGGGAGGAGTGGCAGAGCGGTCGAATGCGCCGGTCTTGAAAACCGGAGATGGGCAACCATCCGTGGGTTCGAATCCCACCTCCTCCGCTCACCCTTGCTTGGCTGGTGAAGATACAGGTCCCGCCTGTGTTCCGCCACCGGCGTAGGGACCAGTGTCGACTACCTGGCAACCATGCTCCTCGACGATCTCGACGCGGGCCGGGTCCACGATTCGAACCTCGCGTTCGCCAGCGAAGAAGGTGGTCAGGCGGATGTTGTCGAGGGGTGTCTTCAGGACGACGTAGTGAGGGCCAAACTTCCATTTTGCCACGTCGCGCGCCAAGGTGAAACTTTGATGGGCACAGGTCCAGAGTTCACTGGCGAACCCCTCACCGTCGATGTCCAGGCCGTGCATTCGCGTGAGGTCGTCGCTCATCCAGCTTCGATCCCGTATGTGGTCTGTTTCGCAGCGCACGGCGCGATCGTGGATCGAGGTAAAGGAGCGCACGGCATCCGAGAGCGCGTGCGCCTGTACGGCGAAGTAGGTCCGCCTGATCTGACGGTCGGCTCCGCGCCCGCAAGATGCAAGGTAGCGGAACTCGGAGGATTTCCGCACGCCCCGGTAGAGCATCACCACGCCTGATTCGAGGCTTGGCTGGTCGCCGGGGCTCACCAGTTGGTAGCTGCCATGCTGCATCAACAGGTAGGCCGGGTCGCCACCCCAGGCCAACTTCGTTCGATAAACCGCCATCGGCGACGCGACCCTCTCGTCCTGGTCCTTTCCGTACAGGCAAGCCACTCGGTGGACCACGCCTTTCCGAGCCGCATTCCAGAACGGAAAGACGTCACGGGCGTCGTCCTTTCGGTATGCGCCGAAGAAGTAATGCCTGCGCCTGTTCGTATCCTCTGCGAATATCTCGGGCAACACCCAGGTGTACTGGAAGAAGTAATCGCGGTCCGGAGGCTCCTCCGGGCGGTAGGACAGGGGACCTCTGGCAGCCAGCCAGGGGATGATATGGCCGTCGTCCGTGAGCGTGGACGTGGGAAAGCGTGTCCGGGACCGCGGAGCTGCGGCCGGTGCATCCGAAGGCGTCATCGGGCGAGAAGCTCCAAGAACTGCCGGACCGTCAGTACCCCGATGCCCTTGTTTTCCAGGTACCGGCGCACGTCGGGATCGCGGGTTAAGTCTTCGTCCCTGCTGACGACGAAATCCGCGCCGCCGACCACGGCAGCCTCCACGAGCGGGTAGTCGTCCGGATCCCGTCCGACCCGGACGGTTCCCTGAACAGCCACGATCTCGGCCCCGTCGCGAAGCAACTCGACGAAAGTACGCACGTCGCCGGCCGTGACACCGTATTTTCTTGCGATGCGCGGCCGCGAGAGGACGCCGCCGACCTCGGCCAGGGCCTCTTCGCAGATGACAAGCGTATACAGGCCCTTCCAGTACGCTTGGGGCACCTTGGCCGGGTAGCCCTTCGGATTCAGTCGCGCAGAAACCCAGACGCTCGCGTCAACGACGGCGCGCACGTCTCGCTTCCGCCCGGGCCGCCGTCACATCGGCCTCGATCTCGTCCGGCGGGATGCTCGGGAGCTTGGCCCAGACCCTAGCCATGTGGCTGCCCAAGCGATCGGACCAGGAACGCAAGTCTTGGCGAGCCAGATACTGGCCGATTGCCTCTCGGACGAGATCGGACACCGTGATGCCCTGGCCCTTGTGCGCCGCCAGGTGCTTGAGGACGACGAGCACATCGTCGTCGAGGTAGATATTGGTCCTTCGCATGGTCAGGAGTATACACCACGATGTATAATTGGGCCTACACCGTCTCGCCGTCGAGGAGCGCGAGATCGTCTTCCTCCTGCAACAGAGTTCTGAGACTGTCCCACCAACACCGCTCACTGACTCGATCCTGGCGTGTCCGAATGAGCCAATTCGGAGCGGAGAACAGGGCTAATGGGCCAATGGAGCACAAGAGCCGCAACTGGCGATCTCGTCTGGTATCTGATAAACTGATACTCGCATCGTGAGCCCCATTGCGACGATCAAGGCCTTTGACAGGCTCCTGGCAGATCGGGACCTGACATTCGAAGGCGTGGCGATTGGCGGCACGGCCCTCGTGCTGCTCGGCGTCATCGAGAGGGCGACCAAGGATTGCGACATCCTCTGGCCTGAACTCCCGGCCGAAATCGTGCAGGCGGCCCGGGATTTTGCCAGGGCCACGACCTTGGCTGGCGAGAACCTGCGGGACGACTGGTTCAACAATGGTCCTGCGTCCTTGATCCGAGACCTGAGCCCGGGCTGGGAGCAGCGGCTGCAACCAGTTTTCGCGGGCCATTCCCTTGTGTTGCGGACGCTCGGAAGATCGGATCTGCTGTGCGCGAAGCTATTCGCATTGTGCGATCGCCAGATCGACCTCACAGATTGCCTGGCGCTCGCCCCGTCGCCGAGAGAACTTCGAGATGTCCTTCCCTGGCTCGAAGACCGGGATGCGAATCCGGACTGGCCTTCCCACGTTCGCTCCACAATTGCCGATCTCGGGCGGAGGCTCGGCCATGGCTCATAGTCGCTCGTTGCTACCAAGGGATGCCCTCACGGGTTCCCAACTCACGGCGGCGTTGGCAGGAATCGGCATCGGATTTGCCGCGGTCCCCGACCTGTCCGCCAACATCGAGGACGTCTTGTTCTTCGCATCCGTCGAGGCGGTGGACAGGGAGGACTTCAGGGTGCTCTCGACCCTTGTAAGCTGGTTCGACGTGCATCATCCGTGGGTCAATGCCGACCGTCTTATCAGAGTGGTCGAGGCACTCGGATCGGAGAGAGTCAAGGCGCTCTGGGCCGCATTGGCTACTTGGCATGATGAAGACAGGCGCTTCGCGCGGCTGATGGCCGCCTCCAGGGAACCGCGCATCGACCTCCTGGGTGTTGGGACCGACTTCCAGATCGCCCGTCACGGGGAGGATCCGAGATTCTGCAATTCTCCGATCAGGATCCCGCCGAACGTCCTTCGAAGCCGACCGGAGGACATCCTGAGCCCTTCAGAGCTGGCAGCCAGGCACCCGGGCTACCGTTGGCGGGTCGTCATTGGCCCGACGTACAGGGCGGACGCTTGGGCAGAGTTGAGTCAAAACCCCGACCTGCCCGCGGCCGAACTGGCCAGACGCGCATACGCGTCATTCGCGACCGCATGGCTGGTCAGGCGCGACTTTCAGATCGTCAGGCAATCGTCCAGGAGCGACGGGCAGTCGGCGACCGCTTGAAGCAGTTCCTCGGTTCTGAGACTGTCCCACCAACACCGCTCGGACGCCGTGGATGCCGCCGCCAGCCTTCGACGGGTCCCCGCCCGGGAGACCGCCGCCCGGCGGGTATGCAATGCTCGTGCGTTCCGATTCGGCGACCGGCGGAGCCCGGAGCGGGCGCCGCACCACGGAGCGGGCCTCCGGGCCCGCTGCGCCCGGAAGCCCGCGCACGCTGGCCGCGGACGCAGCCGAGTGGACCGGTCGCGAACCCGAGGTGCGGGTCGCCGGCGAGTTCGCCTACTGCCCCGATCCCAGCTGGTGGCAGCGGCTCCGCTCGAAGGTCCAGTCCTTCTTCGAGAGCCTCAGGGCCGATCGGGCCCCGGGGATCTACGTGGCCCGGAAGTCCGACGGCGGAAAGCACGGCATCCGCGTCATCCGGCACGAGCGCTTTCCCGAAGAGGAGCGCCTGCCGGTCGCGGGAATCGGCAAGGGCGAGAAGGGCTGGGAGGTCTCGGCCGTGCCCGACCCCGATTCTCCCGGCGGCACTTGGGACCCGTACCGCTTCATGCCCTCGATCGTCTTCAACCCGCGAGAAGACTCGTTCCCCGTGGCCCCCGACAGCGACGGCGACGGCAACCTCCTCACCGACGCGGCCAGCTACGAGCACGGCCGCATCGGCGGTTCGCAGCCCCTGACCGGCGCCTTCCACGTGTCGCGCAAGGGCGAGTACACCGTCCTCACCTACAGCTTCTATTACGTGGACAACAAACAGGCCACCTACCACCTGAAGGATTCGAGCACAATGGCGGTGTACCTGGCCCCCGGCTCGAGCGGGAAGCTCGAGCCCAGGTACCTCTATTCCTCCTGGCACTACGGGGCGAACCTCGCGCGCTGGGAAGACCTCGGCAAGGATGCGGACGGCCGGCCCATCGTCGAGGTGGAGCGCGGCAGCCACGCCCTGCATCCGCTTGCGATCGGGGAGCGGCCGTGGCGCGCGGGCCTCGCTATTCGTGGCGACGGGACGGTGTCGAAGGGCGGCCGCGCCCTGCCCAACCGCCTCACCTGGCAATCCTTCCAGCCGGGAATTTCCGGCACGGTGGCGCGGGATCCCGCGGACCCGAGGAGCCAGGCGCTCCTGGCCGCCTACTTCGAGAAGTACCCCGAGCGCCGCAACCCCATCCACCCGTCGCTCTTCGCGTCCTTCCGCGGGCGCTAGCCGGTCTCAAGCCATGGCATTGCTGCAGCGACCTGACGGCAGCCCGGTCCGGGACGTTCCGCCGACCCGCCGCATCATGCCCTTCCTGATGCGCACGCGGAACGAGTCGGTCGTGTACTTCGAGCAGGAGGTCGACCTCACGCGCACCCTGCTGTTCCTCGACGAGTTCAACGCGGATCGCGACGGCAAGAAGGCCACGCTCTTCCACCTGTTTTTATGGGCCGCCGTCCAGGCTCTCGCGGCGCGGCCACGCCTCAACCGGTTCGTGATGGGCGGCCGACTCTATCAGCGAGACGGGATCTGGATCTCGTACTCAGCCAAGAAGGCCCTGGCCGACCATGCCCCTATCGTCGTCATCAAGCGGCGCTTCGACCCCGCGACCTCTTTCGGGGACCTCGTCGAGCAGGTGCAGGCCGACGTCTCCGAGGGCAAGAGCGATCGGGAGAGCCACGTCGATCGGGAGTTGAAGCTCTTCCTGGCCATGCCGGGGTGGCTGCTTGCGCTCGGCGTGCGCCTGCTCCGCTGGGCCGACGAATTCAGCTTGCTGCCCGCCTCGTTCATCCGGCCCGATCCGCTGTACGCGAGCCTCTTCGTGGCGAACCTCGGGAGCGTGCGGCTCGATTCCGCGTACCACCACCTGTACGAGTACGGCACGATTCCGCTCTTCGCGGTCATCGGCCGCAAGAAGTCGGTGCTGGCCGCGGACGGCGAGCGGACGGTCTGCTCGATAAAGTACTCGCTGGACGAACGGGTGGAGGATGGCCTCTACTGCGCCGCGGCCCTGGACCTGGTCAAGCGGGTGCTCGAAGATCCCGCGGAGGCTACCCGCGCGCCCGGCTCACCCGCGACCGCATGAGGTCCTGCATCTCGCGCATGCTGGCCTCGCCGCCCTTGCCGCCGGTCCGGCGGATCCGGCCGGCCGTCGCCATTGCCGTCAGCCCCGCCCGCGAGGAGCCGATCGCGGCGCCGAGGTCGAACCCGAGCGTGCCAAACTCGCCCGCGAGATCCACGCGCGAGATCTCGACCTTGGCCGGATCGGCGGCAAGGACGCGAAACGTCTCGTCCTCCGAGAGCCCGCCGGCGAGCAGGGACCTTGCGGCCGCGAGGCCGGCCGCATTGAGCGACACGATCTCGTTGCGCTTGCGCACGCCGCGCGCCCCGAGCAGGGCGTAGGGAACGCCGAGCACGCCGCGGCGCCCCGAGACGTCGAGGAACTCGGCCGACAGCCCGACAAGGGCGCCGCCGGCGTCACGCGTGACGTTGAGGACCGACACCTCGCGCTCCTGCACCTTGCCCGCCGCCAGGCGCGCCACTTTCAGCCCGCGCTCGCCGCCCTCGAAAGACATCCTGGTGTCGGTCACGGAACCGTCGCGGTGGAAAGTCCGGTACCGCTCGCCGCCGAAATGCCCGGCCACTCCGGCCTTGGCCTTGACCCGGCCCCCGGTCTCGGCGGTGCGGCCGGCGGTGGCGGTGGCACCGCCCACCCACCCGGCGGACACGCCATACGAAGCTTCGTGGAAATTGTGGGCGAACGCCCGGCCGAGAGCGGTTCCGAACGCACCGCCGACCTCTCCCGGGAGCGCGAGACGCCCCGCCGCGCCTTCCACGAGGTCCCGCAGGCGCGCCATGTCGGCGTGGTCGCGAGGCGCGAAGCGGAAGCGCACCAGGGCCACCTGGCCGGTCTCGGGCCCGGCTGCCGCCTCGGCCCCGAGCTTGAAGCCCATTTCCGTGCCGCCCAGGGCGAGCGCCGACCTGACGCCGGCTGCCGCCCCCAGCGCCGCGCTCTGTGCGGTCTCGAGCCACAAGGTCAGCACCACGTCGCCGTCGTGGCGGCGGCCGAGCATCACGGTAGCGCGCAGGGCACCGCCGAGTTCCCCGAATGACGCGGCCCCGGCGCCCGGAACGAGCCGAGCCAGCCAGGCGCTTGGCGCGGTCAGGCTGCCCACGCCGCCGAGCACCAGGGTGTCCCCCGGGGCCAGGCGCGCGAGCAACTCGCCGGTCAATCCCCCGGCCTGGCCGCGGTAGGCCGGGAGTGGGGCGCCCAGGAGCCACGTGGCGAGGGCTTCCGGGAGCGTCCGGCGGGCTCCGTGGCCCGGGCCTGGCGCTGGCGGTCCGGCGCCCGGTCCCCCGCATGGGGAGACGCGAGACGCGGCAAACGCCTGCACCCGGCAAGCCGCAACCTTCAAGGGATGCTCCCGTCTCTCGACCCGGCCGGCACGCCGCCGGCGACCTACTCCTGCAAGGACCGTTATCGCGGTCGCCCGGCCGGCTATGGTTCAGGCCAGGTTAAGAGAAGACAAAACCTGGACCCTAGCCGAGCGTCGACGAACTCGGGCGGCGGCCTGCCGGCGTGACGCCGGTGTTGCGGTCGGTCTTGGGGCTTGGCACGTCCAGATCGTGGAACTGCGGTTCGGTATCGCCGCCCCGGAAGACGTCGATGGCGCGCCCGTCGGGCAGGACGAGGGCGTCGTTGACGTAGCGCGCCGGGTTGCCGGGGGCGTGCTGAGTATGGCGAGCCAGGCGATCGACATCGTAGAGGTTGGCCCGCAAGGCCGCGACGACCTTGGTCATGAGATCGTAGAACAGGCGATCCTCCTGCCGCTTGTCGGGCGGCGGATCCGCGTTGATTCGCGCCAGGAGGTCCGGCGAGGTTGCCTTGGCCCACCTCGCGGCCGAAAGCACGGCCGCCTCGACGCTGCTCCGGTCGATGCGCGCTTCCTTGGCCCGCGCCGCTACTTCCTCGTCGGGACTCGAGGTGGAGGAGGTGGGGCGGCCGCCGTGCGGCGTGATACCGGTATTGCGGTCCGTCTTGGGACTCTTCACGTCCAGATCGTGGAACTGCGGGCGGCTGTCGTCGCCGCCGAAGACGTCGATGGCGCGCCCGTCCGGCAGGACGATGGCGTCGTTGACGTAGCGGGCCGGATTGCCGACGTCATGCTGCGTGTGCCGGCCGAGGCGAGCGACGTCCAGGCCGTGCGCGCGCAGGGCGCCGATCACCTTGGTCGTCAGCTCGTAGAACAGCCGCTTCTCCTCCTGCTTGCCGGGAGGCGGATTCGCGTTGATCCGCGCCATCAGGTCAGGGGAAGACTCCTGCGCCCACCGCGCCGCGCTCACGACCGCGGCTTCCACGCTGGATGTGTCGATCGGCGCCGCGGCGAAGGCCGGGTCGACGGGCACCGTCTGCAAGGGATCCAGCGGAACGCCTTCCCGGAGGTCCTGGGTCATCTGGAACATGGGGCTCGCCGTGAAGCCGCGGATTAGCTCCTGGCGACTCAGGCCGCCCGCCAGTTGCCCCATGACCGTCTCCACCTCGCCCGGCGTGGGCGCCTGGCCGGTCGTGCGGTCGAAGAGATGCAGCACGAATTCCCGGTCCCCCAGTTCCGGCGCCGTCCCTATCTTCGCGGCCGCGTCCCTGGCGGACGGCGTCAGCGGCTCGCCAGCGATCAAGAAGCCGGCCCGATCGCGCCTGGACGGCGGCTCGGCGGAGATGGCCGAGACGCCCGGCATCGCGCCGCGTGGCAGGCCAAATCCGGACGTCTCGGCGCCTCCGGGGACGGCCCAAGCCTGGTCAGGCGGCGCACCGGCACCCCCCGGGCTGCTCGACCGCGAGCTTTCGCGCACCCGCGGCGCCTCGGTCCGCACCCGGCGGATCACCTTGTCAAGCGGCCCGCTGCCGGCACCCGAACCGATCCGCTCGGACATCTGCTTCCCCCATTCGACGACTGGTCATGCCCTGCATACCCGGCGACCGGCATCGATTATTAAGCCGCAACAAGCGACCGTTAAATCTCAATCAAGCCAAGCAAACAATCGCCGGCCTTCACCGACAAGGGCCGACGGGGGTTGGTGAAGGACGCGTCCAGGTGCGCGCCAGCGGAACCACAGTCCGCCGTGTGTCTGTGCAGCCCTTTCCTGGCGGTGCGCCGCCCCGACCCCGATCGCCCGCGCGCCGCGGGCGTCGAGAAAGGGATGGATCAGGATGGCTCCGAGCATCTCGGCGGCCGGTGGCAGCCGCATGGCAGCCTCGCCCGCACCCGTGGCCCCCACGCCCAGGCCCGCCGCGCCGCCGCCGGCCCCGGGAGGAACCGCCAGCCTCGGCCGCGACACCTTCCCCGCCGTGCGCCGGGCGACGCCGACGACCCTCTTGCAGCTTCCGGGCGACACCGCGCCCCTCGCACCGAAGTCGCCGGTCCCGCGGGACGGGGCCGCCGAGGCGGTGCTGCCGGAGGTCCAGGAAGCCATCCGCGACGTCCGGAAGATCGCGGGCACCCCCGGCAAGGTCAAGAGCATCGCCGACACCGCGCACACGATGCTGAAGAATGCGACCGACGGCGCCGGGGCGGCCGACGATGCCGCAACTCCGCCCGCCAAGGTCGGCACGGGCTTCGAGAAGGGCGTCAAGACCGGTCTGGGAGTGCTGGGCGTCGTGGGCGGCACGTTGCAGACCGCGACGGGCGTCCGCGAACTGGCCAACGGGGACACCGCCGACGGAGTCAAGGACGTGACCGCGGGTTCGCTGAACACGGCCGCCGGCGTGGCGGGACTCGCCGGCAAGTTGCGCGTCGCCGGACCATTGGGCGGCGCGGCGAGCATGGTGTCGGGCGGCTACGACATCTACCAGGGCATCGAGAAGGGCGACACCGAGAAAGCCGTGGTGGGCGGCGTCAAGGCACTGGGCGGCGGATTGCTCGTGGCCAGCGCCGTCACCAGCGGCACTATCGTCGGCGCGCCCGCGGGCGCGGTCCTGGCCGCGGCGGGCGGCGCCGTCCTCCTGGGCGCCACCGCCTGGGAGAACCGCCACGCCATCGCGGGCGCGGCGAAGTGGGCCGGCGGCAAGGTCGCATCCGGGGCCAAGAAGCTGGCCGAGAAGGCCTTCAGCGGCTGGTGAGCGACCCCTACCGCTCGCCCGCCCCGGCCTCGTAGCGGAACCAGACGTCGTCCACCGCGCGCCGCTGGCCGCCGATCTCGAAGCCCTCGCCGACCTGGCGGTGCTCGTTGCCGTGGGCGTCCGCGTTGGGGCCCGCTTCGGCATATCCCAGGCCGATCTTCGTGATGCCCAGTTCGGCCAGGCCGACGCGCTTGCCGTCGACCAGCATCGTCAGGCCCGCCTTTTCGCCCAGGGCCGCCAGTTCGGCCGCATCGAGCTGGCCGTCGGCGGCCGCGGCGGGCCCGAGATGCTTGGTCGCCAGGGCCTTTAGAGCCTCGAAGCCGTTCTCGAACTTGTTGCCGTCCACGATCGTGTTGTTGCCGAATAGTTCGGTACCGTCGGAGCCGGCCACGCCGTCGCCGTCGCGGTCGAACGCCAGCACGCCGTCGCCGGGGCCTGCCCAGGCGGTCCGATCCAGCTTGCCGTCGCCGTCGAGGTCGAAGACCTTGCCGCCCGCGATGCTCGTGGTGCCGGCCTTTCCGTCGCCGTTGAGGTCAAAGACCAGCGGCGAGGCGATCTTCTGCGCGCCGCCGGGCGGATCGAAGGTCCCGACGTATGTCCCGCCGGACGCCAGGATGCTGTAGCTCCCCTTCCCGTCAGGCACGGCGGTGTTGCCGGCGTACTTCCCGCCGGTGATCTTGTAGCTGCCGTCAGGCTGCTTCTGGTACTGGCCGTGCTTGACCAGCCAGCCGCCCGGTTCGGTCCCCTTGATCCCTTGATCCTCTTCCTTCTTGAAGAGATCGGGCGCCTTGCCGGTGAGCCAGAACTCGATGAGTTCGATGACCATCTTGAGGTAGCGGTTGAGCCCCTTGAGGAGGTCGGCCCAGCTCCCCTTCTCGGCGTCGGTCTTCGCGTTCTTCAGCCCCTCTTCCGCGAACTGGATGCGCGTCTTGACGTCGGTCACCACGTCGCGCAACTGGTCGAGGTTCAGCTTGCCGAGATCCTCTTCCCGGTACGGGAGGATGCCCAGGGCCGCGTCGGCCGGCTTGGCGCCCGCGAGGTCCGGCTTGGCTTCCGGCGCCGCCACGTCGCCAAAGGCGCGCATCGCGATCAGCTTGCCGGGATCGGTCGGCTTGACCGGCGGCGCATCCACCAGTCCCCAGCCCAGGCGGATCTTGCCGTCGGCGCCGATGAGGCTCGCGGCGCCCTTATCCACGGTGGCCTGGGCGTCGGTCGCGATGCCGCCAGCGGCGGCCTGGGCGGCGGCATTGCCGGCCACTATAGGCGCCACTGCCAGTGCGGGGGCAAGTACGGGCGCATTCAGGCCCACGGCGTTCGCGTGCATCGTCCTCTCCAATCTCCAGGCTTCCCGGAGCCACCCGGCTCACACCAGGCTTTTGGCGGTTCGTGCCGGCAACCTGGTTAAGTTTGTCCTCCGCTTGAAACTCCTTAACGAGTGCCAAACAACCTTAATCAAACCGAAAAGCACGTTAGGATGGTGCGATGTGGCGCAACCTGGGCCCGCTGGCTAGCTCCGAGCCCCCGGCACGGGCCCTCTCCCCGACCGTGCGCGGCATCCTCTGGATGCTCGTGGCGTCGACGTTCTTCGCCTTGATGGGAGCAGCCGGCAAGGCGGCCGCGGCCGAACTCCCGGCCATCGAGGTGGCGTTCTTCAGGAGCTTCCTGTCCTTCTTGCTGATCGCCGCGTGCGCGGGCGCGCAGCGCTGGGACCTGCGGGTGGGCGACAGGCCGCGGATGGCCCTGCGGGCTCTGGCCGGCACCGTCAGCCTGGTCGCCTACTTCTGGGCGCTGTCGGTCATGCCGCTGGCCGAGGCATTGCTGCTCGCGCACACTTCCCCGATCTTCACGGCGCTGTTCGCCTGGTGGCTCCTGGGAGAGAAGCCGACGCGGCGTTCGGTCGCGGGGTTGGTCCTCGCGCTGGTGGGCGTGGCGTTGCTCCTGCGGCCCGGGACGGCGGTCTTCGGCGCCGGCGGCGCCGTGGCCTTGCTGGGCGCCGCCAGCGCCGGCCTCGCCTACACGCAGGTGCGGACGCTAAAGGAGGAGCCGACGTGGGGCATCGTGTTCTGGTTCATGCTGGTCGCATGGGCCGCCACGCTGCCGGCCATGGCGCCGACCTTCGTGATGCCGACCCACCCCGGGATCTGGGCTGCTCTCGCCGGAGCGGGGTTCACCGCGACCCTCGCGCAGGGAGCGATGACCAGGTCCTACCGCCTGGCGCCGGCCGGCACGGCGTCCATCGCGTCGCTGGGCACCGTTCTCGTGGCCACGGTGATCGGCGTGGTGGCCTTCGGCGAAGTGCCGGGGCCGGCCACGTGGGCTGGCGGCGTCCTGATACTGGCCGGGACGTGGGTGGCGGCCTCGCGCTGATCGGCTGCCGCCCCCACGCGGCCGGCGGCACGCGGGCCCGAAACCCTGTCAGTCCGTAGCACGTACGTAGGTGCGGAGGCCCGCGCTGTGCTATTGTCAGGCCCAAGCGGCCCTTGGCGGGCCCGGACGCCGCAATCGTCGCAGGAGGCTGGTTTGACCCGACGCTGGTTCGAGTACCTCATGGACGATCACGCCATGACCGAGCGCGTGATCGACGGGTTGGAGAAGGTGCTCGGGGGCGAGACGCCGCCGGCCCGCGAACTCGTGGCCGACGCCGCCGAGTACTTCTCGAGCTACGCCGACGAATGCCACAACCGCAAGGAAGAAGAGCACCTCTTCCCGCGCATGGAGAGCCACGGCGTCCCCCGGTACGGCGGCCCCCTGGCCGTGATGCTGGCGGAGCACGATCGCGCCAAGGATCTGCTTGCGGATCTGCGGGCCGCGGCGGCGCGGTACGCGGCGGACGGCGAGGGCCTCTCCGAGTTCAAGGCGGTGTTCCGCGACTACGCCGCCCTGCTCAAGGACCACTACTGGAAGGAAAACGACATCCTGTATCCGCTCGCCACGCGGGTGCTGGGGCCCGGCGAGGAAGACGCCATCATCGCGGGCATCGGGGCGACCGAGGAGCGGCTGGGCGAGGGCGGCAAGGCCCGCTACGTGGCCCTGGCCGAGCGCATCGCGACCGCGGGCGACGTGAAGGATCTCGCGCATGGCCTCGACCGGGACGTCCTGGCCGCCCTGCTCAATACCTTGCCGGTCGAGATCTCCTTCGTGGATGCCACCGACGAGGTGCGCTACTTCAGCCACGAGAAGCACGACAAGATCTTCCCGCGCAGCCGCAGTTCCATCGGCGTGAAGGTCCAGAACTGCCATCCGCCCAAGAGCGTGCACCTGGTGAACCGCATCCTGGCCGACTTCAAGGCCGGCCAGCGCGACGACGCCGAGTTCTGGATCGACTTTCGCGGCCGGAAGGTCCACATCCGCTACTTCGCCGTCCGCGACGAAGGGGGGACGTACCTGGGCTGCATGGAGACCGTGCAGGACATCACTCGCATCCAGGGCCTGACCGGCGAGCACCGCCTCCTGGACGATCGGCAGGCCGGCGAGCCCGCGGCGACTTACTGACTCAAATCAGGGTACCCAGGCGCCGTGCCATCCGCGTGGTCGTGGGCCCGCCCTCCAGGAAGTCCGCGGCGGGATCGAGGAGGCGAAGCGCCGGCGAAGCGACCGTCGATAGGCCGCCGGCCCTGGAGAGTTCCGCGGCGCACCGCACCGAGCCCTGCGCCGTGGTCTGGGCCGTGGCGAACAGGGCGTTTCCCTCGGCCACCACGGCGGGCGAACGTTGGCGGCGCCCGCCGGCTCAGCCGCCGAGTTTCTCGCGCCACTCGGCCAGGAGGCCCGGCGGGAGCAGGCGTACGGCCAGGATCACGAGGGCGGGCACGACGATCAGATCGTCCAGGTGGCCGATCAGCGGGATGAAGTCGGGAATCAGGTCGAAAGGCAGCAACACGTAGCCGACGGCCAGGGCCAGAAGGAGGCGCGCGAGGCGCGGCGCACGAGGGTCGGCAAGCACGGCCCGGTAGATCCGCAGTTCGGTCTTCAGGCTCTTCGCGACGTCGGCTAGACGCATTGCAGGCCTCTTGTACCCGCCACCGCCGGCAGCGGCCCGGTTCCTCAACTTGCCTGGCGGGCTGCCAGGGGGCTACGATGGGCGGGCCCGCAACGGAGGTATACGTACGTGATCACGCGCCACAAGCTCCTGGTCCCCGCTTTCTTCGCACTCGCCGCCCTGGTCGGCCCGGGCTGCGATCCGTCCGCCCTGCTCGCCGGCCTTGCCGCGGCGGGGACCGGCCTGCCCGTGGACAAGCCTGCCGACATACCCGCTGACTTCTCGGGCGACGCCACGGTGACGTTCTCGGGCGTCACCTCCGGCATGAACCTGCCGACCACCAAGAGCTTCACCGACCTGGCCTGGGCCGTCACCATCAAGGACGGCAAGACGACCCATGCGGTCGCCGGCACGATCGACGGCGATACCTCGATCACCATGGCGATGGTCCTCACGGGCGACCTCAAGGCTGGCAAGGAATTCTCGATCAACACGGCTTCCTCCCAGAAGGACGGCGAGGCAACGCTGGCCCTCGCGTTCCAGGGCAGTTCGGGGAGTACGTCGGTCGTGGCCCAGAGCGGGAAGGTGAAGTTCGATTCGGTCGAAGGCGTGCTGCTCAAGTACGCCGACGCCGCCAAAGTGAAATTCTCGGTCTCCAACGCCAAGTGCGACGTCGCGACCACTAACGGGACCACCGCCGCCACCGGTTCGGCGACCCTCGCCGTGAGCGGGACGGCCGCCGCCCGCCGGATCAACCTGTAGGACCGGGTGGGGCCGGCCTCATAGCGCGGCTCGCATGACTTCGCTCCGGCATGGCGGCCGGCACGGAGGCCGGCCCCACCCGCTGCATCGGTGGCGCAGGCCTCCGTGCCTGCGGCGGAGAGGCGAAGCGCTGCTATCAGTGCCGGCCTCTCGGCATATCAGGCGCTCGTCGCCAGGTCGCGGCGAGCGAAGACCGTCGTGGCGACCACCCACCAGAAACCGATGAGCAGGAGCGGCGCCAGGTGCCGGGCTTGTGGGGCCTCGCCGGTGATCGCCCGCGTGGCCAGGTCAGAGAGCTTCTCCGCCGGCAGGACCTCGCCCAGCGTGCGCAACAGGCGCGCCAGGATCGGGTAGCTCCCCTCGATGAGGCCGGCCACCTGGGGCGCCGCGACCGACACGATCCACGCCATGACGCCCAGGCCCATCACGGCGTTGGCCGGCAGGACGCACGAGAGGCCTAGGCAGAACGCCACCAGCAGCCAGGAAGTCCCGGCCGACGCGGCAAACGCGAGGACCGTCGGCGCGAAGAGGTCATCGCCGAGGCGCAGGCCGATGGCGCCGCCTGCCACGAGCCCCCAGGCGAGCCAGGCGAGCGTCATGAAACAGCCGGCGCCGAGCAGTTTCCCCAGGAGGATCTGCCAGCGCGCCAGGGGCTTGGACAGGAGCAGCAGGCCGGTCCCCCGTTCGAGATCCTGCGAGACCAGGCCACTGGCCGCCGAGATGGCCAGGAAGACGGCCACGAACTGCGCGAAGTTCAGGAAGCCTTCGGCCAGGGCCCGCCCGCCGGGCGCCGAGCCGTTGACCTTGAGGCCGTCCAGCGGCAGGAAGCCGGGGATCGTCATGATCAGCCCGAGCAGGATGAAGCCCCACTGGGTGCGCTGCCGCCAGAGTTCGACGAGCGTGAGGTGGGCGACCGCGAGCACCCTCATGACTCTTCCCTCATGACGCGGACGAAGACGTCCTCCAGGCTCTCGCGGCCGGGAGTGAGGGCGAAGATGCGCCCGCCGGCTTCCTGGATCGCGTCGGCGATCACCGGCACCCGATCCTCCGAGCCGATGGCGAGTTGCCCTTCCGCGATGCCGGCGGCGACGGTCACCTCCAGGTCGCGGCCAAGCGCCCCGAGCCTGGCCGCCAGTTCGGCGGTCCAGTTGCCGACCCGCATGTGCAGCGCCACGCCGCCTTCCGCCAGCGCCGCGATCGGCCCCTGCTTCTCCAGGCGCCCCTTGCGCAGTATGGCGACGCGATCGCAGACGCGTTCGACATCCGACAGGATGTGCGAATTGAGCAGGACCGATTTGCCGCGCCGCTTGAGATCCTCGATCAGGGCCCGCACGTCCATCCGCCCGACCGGATCGAGCGCCGAGGTCGGTTCGTCGAGGATCACCAGGTCGGGATCGTTCAGCAAGGCCTGCGCCAGCCCGAGGCGCTGCTGCATGCCCTTCGAGAACGCGCTTATCGGGCTGCCGGCCTGATCGGCCAGACCCACCCGGCCGAGCAACTCGTCGCAGCGTTGCTCGAGAAGCTTGCCGCCCAGGCCGTGGAGGCGCCCCTGGAAGCGCAGGAACTCCTTGGCCGCGAGGAAGCCCGGAAGCTGGAACTTCTCGGGGAGGTAACCGACCCGGGCGCGGGCGGCGACGGCCCCCATCGGGTGGCCGAACAGGCTGTAGCGGCCGCCGCTGGGGTGCAGGATGCCCAGGAGCATCAGGATGGTCGTGGTCTTGCCGGCGCCGTTGGGGCCCAGCAAGCCGAAGATGGTGCCTTCGGGGACATCCAGGTCGAGCGCGCTCACCGCCTGCTGCGTGCGCCCGAATGGCGTGCGGAAGGTCTTCCCCAGGGACTCGGTCGTGATGGCGGCAGGCATGGCGTCAGGTCATGCTAGCTGACGCGGCCGATGCGCGCGACAACCTACTGCTTTGTCGGCGGAAGCAGCTTGTAAACGTACGGGGTCTCCGCGACGGAGAGGAGGCCCTGGGCGGCGTACCCTTCGATCAGGCCAGCGCTGGTAAGCTGCTGGCAAGTAAGCGACTTGTCGAAGGTGATGCGGAATTCCTGCCAGTAACCGCCCGGGTCCGCAGCCACGTCGGCGTCCAGCACCGGGACGAACGCGGCGCCACCCGGCGCGCACCGGGGAGCCTTGAACACCTTGTGCGACACCTTCTCCGCGGCGATCAGATCGCCGCCGTCCCGCATCGGCAGCGCCCGGACGCCGACCTTGAAGGAATTGTGGAAGGCCTGGATCCGCACGGGGACGATTGGAGGGACGATCGCCGCCGTGGCCTCGCCGCTCGGGTCGGGCGAGGGCGCGGCCAGCAGGATCGGCAGCAGGGCGAGGCGCATCGTTCGGCCGATCCTGCGACGCCGCCGTTCAGGCGGTCAAGGACGAGGCCGCGTCGAGGTCGCGCAGGTACGGCACGATCTCCCGGAAGCTGGCTTCGGCTTCGGCGTCCCGGCCAAGGGCCTGCAGGCTCCGCGTGACGCCCAGAAGCGCCATGCCGATGAACTGCCCCGTGACCGGCAACCCCCGTTCGGCGGCCATGGCCGACCGGGAGACGAGGTCGCGGTAGGCGGCCAGGGCGGCCTCGTACTGGTCCTGGGCGGCCAGCCGAGTCGCCTCGTCGTAGCGCTTCGACAGCCTGTTATCGATGACGTGCCACATCGCCTTCCATCTCCCTGGAGCCAGTCTGCCGGATCCCGCCGCGGCCCGGGCGGGCGCCGGCCACACCCGGGGTGGGATGTTCGTCACATCGCCTGCCGGATCAGACGATAGCCGCTGTAATGCAGTTCCTCGCCCGTGGGCCCGTGCTCGGCCCGCACCGTCTCGCCCAGATTGCGGCCGGACCCGGCCAGGACGGCGGCGCCGGCGTCCACGGGCAGCAGGGGCAGGGTGGCGACCTGCGGCGTTTCCAGCGGCGTGACCCGCCAGACCAGGAAGCCGGCCTCCTCGGCCAGTTCGAAGCCCCTGAACAGCGGGTAGTCACCTTCCGGGACCGCGGCGGCATAGCGCCCCACCCGCGCCCGCCAGGCCTCCGGTATGTCCACCGGCGCGATGCGTTCGCCCGCGTACACGCGCATGCCCCGGGAGGTGCCGACCAGGACGTGGCGGCCGGCGACGTCGGCGAAGCCGCCCCGCACCGCAGAAAGTTCCGCGGGTTGCCAGGGAATGAACCCCAAGAGGAGCAGCCGGAGCTCGAACGCGCCGTCCGGCCCGGGCAGGGCCTCGCCTTCCAGGCCGGCGGCGCGGAAGCGGAGGGTATTGCCGCGGGCCTCGAGCCGCGCCAGGCCCGCCACCGTGGCATAGGCGCCCTGGTGCACCGCCAGGTCGGCCGCCGGATCGCCGGTCTCGGTCGCGGGCGGATGGCCGGCCTCGGCACCGGGCGGATGGCCGGCCGCGGTTGCGCTCGTACCTCCCGGCGCGCCACCGGGCGGATCGCCGGAGGACGCGCCCGCCCGGTCGCTCGGCGCCGCGCCCGGCTCCGCGCCGGGTCCGCTGGTCTCCCGCGCCAGCGCGAGCGCCTCGCGGGCGATAGCCTCCAGCTGGCCAAGAGCGGATCGCGAACTGGACATGACGGCCACGCCCACCCGCGCCCGGGGATCGAAGCCCGCCAGGGCCACGTAGTTGATGGTCTTGCCCGCATGGGCAAACAGGCGGCCCCCGCCGTCGGCCGGCAGCAGGTGCCATGCCAGGCCCACCCGCAGGTCGAAGTCGAGCGGCACGCCGGTATTCTGCGGCCGCAGCATCTCGGCCAGCATGGCCTCGGAAAGCACCCGCTTGCCTCCCAGTTCGCCGCCGCCCAGCACCATCCGGAGGAAGCGGCCCAGGTCGTGGGAGGTGGTGTAGAGCCCGCCGGCCGGCACGTCGCGCAACCGGGGCTCCCAGGCCGCCGCGCCTTCATGGTAGGGGCGCGCCGGCGCCGGGCGGGCCGGATCGAAGTTGCTGCGGTGCATGCCAAGCGGCGAGAGCAGCGTGCGCGAGATGTACTGCGGGTACGGGACGCCGGTGACGCTTTCGACGACGTTGCCCAGCAGCGTGTAACCGACGTTGGAGTATGCCGTGACGGTCCACGGCGGCGTGGACAGGTAATCCTCGCGCAGCAGGAGGGGGAGGTCCTGGTACCGCCCCGGCGCCTTGCCGAAAATGCCGGCCAGCCGATCGGTCGGCAGGCCGCCCTGGTGCGCCAGCACGGCGCGCAACGTGGGCGCCTGGGCGCCCGGAAACCGCGAGCGCATCTTGAACTCGGGCAGGTACTCGCCGAGCGGCCGATCCAGGTCCACGCGCCCGTCTTCGGCCAGGCGCGCCACCGCGGCGGCGGTGAAAAGCTTGGTCACCGAGCCTACGCAGTACCGGGTGTGCGCGTCGGCGGCCAGACCCTTGTCGCGATCGGCCAGGCCGTAGCCCGCTTCGTGCACGACCCCAGCGCCGTCCACAATCGCCAGCGAGAGGCTTTCGATGCGGTGATCGCGCATCTGCCGGGCGATGAAGGCCTCCAGGCGCGCTGCGAGGGCGCCGCGGTCGCCCGGGGCCAGGGCCTCGCGCCGCGCCGGGCCGGCGCAACCAGACAGCGCCAGTGCGGCGAGAACGAGGAGGCGGCACCGCATGCTCAAAGCGTACACTGTGCGGTCATGGCCGTGCTGTTTTCCGCCTACGCATGGATCTTCGCCGCGTGCTTCGCGGCGGTCGGCCTGCCGCTCATCGCCGCCCTCGTGGCGGTCCTGCCGCGTGACCGTGTCTGGCCTCGGATCGGGCGCATCGCCCGGGCGGCCCTGGCGGCGATCGGCATCCGTGCCCGCCTGGAAGGCGGCGAGCACGCCGTGCCGGGCCGCCGCTACATCGTGATGGGCAACCACGTGAGCTTCCTCGACATCTTCCTCTTCGCGGCGACGTTTCCCATGCCGGTGATCGCTGTCGAAAAGCGCGAGAATTTCCGGTTGCCTGTTTATGGTTGGCTCGTGGCGCGCTGGGGAAACATCCCCATCAACCGCGAGGACCGCGACGAGGCGTTGCGCGCCCTGGCCGAGGCGCGCTCGCGCCTGGAAACCTGGGACTGCGCGCTGGTGGTGATGCCCGAGGGCACGCGAACCAAGACCGGCCTCATGGGCCCCTTCAAGCGCGGCGGCTTCCATCTGGCGGTCCAGACCGGGACCCCTATCTTGCCGTTCACCTTCGAGGGAGCCTACGACGTGCATCCCACGGGGACCTATAGCTTTCGCCCCGGAGAGGTCGTCGTGCGCCTGCACGCGCCGATCGACCCGGCGCAGTTCGGCCCCGAACGCCTGGACGACTTCATCGCGGCTGTCCGGGAAGCGATCTCGCAAGGGCGCGCCCTCGAACGCCTATAACTGTTAGCAAGGAGTTAAGAGTGGGTCTAAGCAAGGTTGTCGCCAAGCCCCTTGCCAAGGCGGGGAGGAAGGCAATCTCGCGGGCGCCGCATGCCGCCGCCAGGACCTCCTTCAAGCGCTACGCCGGCGCCGTGGGCAAGATGGGCCGCGACGTCCTGCACGTGGCGGGGCCGCAGGGCATGCGCGTGCGGCGCGTGAGCGACAAGATTCTGCGCGGCGCGGCGCCGAAGAACGCCAAGCAGTTCAGCCGCCTGGTCAAGTTTCACAAGGTCACGCGCATCGTCAGCCTGCTGGACAAGACCAATCCGAAGGAAATCGGCCTCATCCGCCTCGAGCGGAAACTCGCTCGCGAGATGAACGTGCAGATCCGCTTCGTCTCGATGCCCTTCGGCGTGGATCCCCCCAAGGCCTCGATCGCCAGGTTCTTGAAGACCGTGTCGAGCAAGGGCCCCGGCAAGACCTTCATCCACTGCCGCCTCGGCCGCGATCGCACCGGCACGATGGTCGCCATCTACCGCATGGCCAGGGAGGGCGTCGGACCGCGCAAGGCCCTGGCCGAGATGAAGGCATTCGGCTACAACCCGGCCCGCGAGCCGTTCCTGGCCTACCTCGGCAAGTTCGTCCAGAAGTTCGGCGCCCTGTTGCGGTAGCGCCGGCGTTCTGCTGATCGGGCTACACCTTGCGGTTGGCCTTGAAGAACGCCCACATCAAGCGCGTGGCGTCCGGGCCGGCCGGATCGCTGAAAGCGTGGCCGGACGCGCCGCCTGGCCAGGCATGCGCCATTCCGGCGACCGCGTAGCGCTCCAGGAGACCGCGCCCGGCGTGGTCGCGGTACAACTCGCGTTCGAAGCGGTGGCCGCCGGGAGCCTGGCCGCTCTGCGTCTCGGCCCGTTCGGCCACGCTCCCGCCGGTCTCGCGCAGGATGCGATCGTCGACGGCGCGCCACTGCGCCACGACCTGTTCGCCGTTGACGGGCTTGACCACGTAATCCAGCGTTCCGTGGAACGCCATGACCGGCATGGCCCGGCGGTTTTGCCCCATGGCGTCAACGAGCTGCGGCGCCAGCCGCAGCGGATCGGGGCCGCCCATGCTCATCGCGAACCAGGCCCCGGCCTCGCTCGCGGCGGCCCGCACTTCCAGGCCCGCCGCCACGCCGGCCGCGGCAAAGACGTCGGGATAGGCCGCCGCGACGATGCCCGCCATCGCCCCGCCGGCCGACAGGCCGGAGACGTAGACCGCGTCGCGATCCAGGGGGCGCTTGGCCGCGACCGCGTCGACCATCCCGCGGATGCTCCCCGGTTCGCCCCGCCCGCGCGCCTGATCGGCGGGATCGAACCAGCGCCAGCAGCGATTGAGATGCGCGGCGCCGGATTGCTCGGGGTAGAGCACGGCGAAGCCCTCGCGGGCCGCCAGGGCGTCGAAGCGCGTGATCTCGGCAATCTCGGCCGCGCCCTGCCCGCAGCCGTGGAGCATCACCACCAGGGGCACGGCCTTGCCGGCGGCCCCCGGCGGCTCGAAGAGTCTGTAGGCCCGGCCCTGGTGGGTGCCGGTGGTGGCCTTGCCGGCCCGTGCGGCCAGGTCGGCGGCCGCCCGCTCAGCCAGTGGCGCCTGGGGCGCGACGCCGCAGCCGGCCAGGGCGAGCGC
>Ga0194120_10003816_pt1 | contig 23993 bp, 18 predicted proteins | sample TA2MahCa65mmetaG_FD_148642 | JGI IMG/M metagenome (GOLD analysis project Ga0194120, IMG submission 148642) | Freshwater microbial communities from Lake Tanganyika, Tanzania - TA2015019 Mahale Deep Cast 65m | ecosystem: Environmental > Aquatic > Freshwater > Lake | place: Tanzania: Lake... | reverse complement strand
ACCAAGCGCCGGTGCGGCATCATCCTAGCCCACCCAGCGCCGGGCATTGCGGAACATACGCATCCAGGGTCCATACTCGCCCCACTCCCGGTCGCGCCAGGAATTCTGGACCGCGCGGAAGCCGCGTTCCGGATGCGGCATCATGATGGTGAAGCGGCCGTCGCGGGTTGTCAGACCGGTGACACCCCCTGGGGAGCCGTTGGGATTGGCGGGAAACACCTCCGTCACCCGGCCGTAATGGTCGACATACCGCAGCGCGACCCGGGTGTTCGGATCCTCGCTCGCTTCGGCGCCAAACTCCGCCCGGCCCTCGCCATGGGCGACGACGACCGGCAGGCGCGAGCCGGCCATGTCGGTCAGCAAGATCGAGGGCGAATCCTCGACCCGCACCATCGCCACGCGGGCTTCGAATTGTTCCGACAGGTTGCGCCGGAACAGCGGCCAACCCTCCGCCCCGGGAATCAGTTCGACCAGATGCGACAGCATCTGGCAGCCGTTGCAGACGCCCAGCCCGAAGGTGTCCTCGCGCTGGAAGAACGCCTGGAACTGATCGCGCGCGCGGGGATTGAGCAGTATCGACCTGGCCCAGCCGCCGCCGGCGCCCAGCACGTCACCGTAGGAGAAGCCGCCGCAGGCCACCAGGCCGCTGAAGCCTGTCAGGTCGAGGCGATCCTCGATGATGTCGCTCATGTGCACGTCGACCGCGAGGAAACCCGCGCGGTCGAAGGCCGCCGCCATCTCGACATGACCGTTGACGCCCTGCTCGCGCAGGATGGCCACGCGCGGACGGCCGCGGCTCGCATAGGGCGCGCCAATGTCCTCCTCGGGATCGAAACTGAGCTGTGCATGGAGCCCCGGATCGGCATCGTCGACGATGGCGGCGTATTCCTGGCGGGCGCACTCCGGATTGTCCCGGAGCGCCTGCAGGCGGTAACTGGTCTCCGACCAGATGGACTGGAGTTCCGCGCGTGTGCCTTGAAACAGCAGCCCCGCCCCCTGATGAATACGAATCTCGCCATCTTCACGCGGGGCGCCCAATTCATGCACGCAGGCGGCCAGCCCGAACGCTTCCAGCAGGGCGAGCACCGGCTCCCGATCCTCGGTGCGAATCTGCAACACGGCGCCCAACTCCTCGGCGAACAGGCTCGCCAGCGTGTCGTTCCCCAGCCCGGCGATATCGACCTCGAAGCCGCAACGGGCGGCGAAGGCCATCTCGCAAAGCGTGGCGAGCAGACCGCCATCGGAGCGGTCGTGGTAAGCCAGCAGATAGCCCGACTCGTTCAGCGCCTGCACCGCGCGGAAGAACTCCCGGAACAGGGCGGGATCATCGAGATCGGGGCACACATCGCCCAGTTGCCCATATACCTGCGCCAGGGCGGAACCGCCCAGCCGGTGGCGGCCTTGCCCCAGATCGATGAGGAGTAGCCGCGTATCGCCGCGGTCGCGCCGCCATTCGGGCGTCAGCGTCTGGCGGATGTCCAGCACGGGGGCAAAGGCGGTGATGATCAGCGACAGCGGGGCGCGCATGACGACATCGCGGTCCTCCTGCTTCCAGACCGTCTTCATCGACAGGGAGTCCTTGCCCACCGGAATGGCGATACCCAGCGCGGGGCAGAGTTCCAGGCCGACGGCTCGCACCGTATCGAACAGGCGGGCATCCTCCTCGGCGCTGCCGGCGGCGGCCATCCAGTTGGCGGATAGTTTGATGTCGCCCAGTTTCTCGATGCGCGCGGCGGCCAGGTTGGTCAGCGCCTCGCCGATGGCCATGCGGCCCGAGGCCGGGGCGTCGATCAGCGCCAGCGGCGCGCGCTCGCCCATGGCCATGGCTTCGCCCGTATGGGCGTGGAAACCGGTGGCCGTGACGCCGACATCCGCGACCGGCGCCTGCCAGGGGCCAACCATCTGGTCGCGCGCCACCAGGCCGCCCACCGAGCGGTCGCCGATGTGGATCAGAAAACTCTTGTCCGCCACGGCCGGGCAGCGCAACACGCGGCCCACGGCCTCCGCCAGTTCGACCGCGCGCAAGTCCAGCCCCGCCAGCCGGGGGCGCTGGCGCAGCGCCTGACGCTGCATCTTCGGCGGCTTGCCGAACAGCAGCGACATGGGAATATGCACCGCGTCCTCGCCCAGCAGCCGATCGGTCAGCACGAGCCGTTCCTCCGCCGTGGCCTGGCCGATGACCGCGTAGGGGCAGCGTTCCCGCTCGCAGAAGGTCCGAAACAGTTCCAGGGCTTCCGGCTTCAGGGCCAGGACATAGCGCTCCTGCGACTCGTTGCACCAGATCTGCATGGGCGACATGCCCGGTTCGTCGCTCAGCACCTCACGCAGTTCGAAATGGCCGCCGCGCCCGGCATCGTGAATGATCTCCGGCACCGCGTTGGAGAGACCACCCGCGCCGACATCATGGATGGACAGGATGGGCGTGGCCTCACCCAGGGCATTGCAGCGGTTGATGACTTCCTGGCAGCGGCGTTGCATCTCGGGGTTGTCGCGCTGCACCGAGGCAAAATCGAGATCTTCAGCACTCTCGCCCGAAGCCACCGACGAGGCGGCCCCGCCGCCCAGGCCGATCAGCATCGCCGGTCCGCCCAGCACCACGATCGGCGCACCCGGCGGCAGGGGGTTCTTGCCCAATTGGCTGGGCCGGATATTGCCCATGCCGCCCGCCAGCATGATCGGTTTGTGATAGCCGCGCAGACCCTGCCCCTCGGGGTCGGGTTGTTCGAAGGTCCGGAAATAGCCGCAGATATTCGGCCGGCCGAATTCGTTGTTGAAGGCCGCGCCGCCCAGGGGGCCGGCCATCATGATGTCCAGCGCGGAGGCGATGCGGCCGGGCTTGCCGTGGTTCCGTTCCCAGGGCTGCTCGAAACCGGGGATGCGCAGATTCGAAACCGAGAAACCGGTCAGGCCGGCCTTGGTGTGCGAGCCTCGGCCGGTCGCGGCCTCGTCGCGGATTTCACCGCCCGACCCGGTGGCCGCGCCGGGGAATGGCGAGATGGCGGTGGGATGGTTGTGGGTTTCCACCTTCATCAGCAGGTGCGCCGGCTCTTCGACGAAACCATACTCCAGGGTGACCGGATGGCGCAGGAACACCGGCGTGATGGACCCTTCCACCACGGCGGCATTGTCCTTGTAGGCGGACAATATACCGGCCGGGGCGGCCTGGCTGGTATGGCGAATCATGGCAAAGAGCGACTGCTCCCGCGCCTCGCCGTCGACCGTCCAGTCCGCGTTGAAGATTTTGTGCCGGCAGTGCTCGGAGTTGGCCTGGGCGAACATCATCAGTTCGACATCGGTGGGATCGCGGCCGAGGCGGGTGAAGCTTTCCGTCAGGTAATCCAGTTCGTCGCCGGACAGCGCCAAGCCCAGGCTCCGGTTGGCCTCGACCAGGGCGGCCCGGCCCTGGGCGATGACCGGAACCGTTGCGACACGGGCCGGCGCGTGGTGCTGGAAGACACGTTCGGCCGCGTCCGGAGCCAACACTGTCTGGGTCATGCGGTCATGCAGAACCCCCTGGATGGCGGCGACGGTCTGAGCGGTCAACGCCGCGTCGGCATCGATGTGGTAGAGCACCCCGCGCTCGATGCGCGACACCGCTTCCAGCCGGCAGTGGTGGGCGATGTCGGTGGCCTTGCTGGACCAGGGCGAGAGCGTCCCCAACCGGGGCACGACCAGGCATTCCAGCCCATCCTTTCCGGCGGATGCGGCGGCGGGAGCGTAATCGAGTATGGCTTTGAGCCGGTCCAGCTCCTCCTCGTTCAGCGGCCGAATGGTTTCCACCAGATGCACGAAGCCGGCGCTGAGAGCGGTCACGGCAGGCTCGATCTCCCGTAACTCATGCAGCAGGCGTTGACGGCGAAATTCGGAAAGCGCGGCGGGGCCCTGGAGTGTGAGGATCATGTTCCCATCCTGAATGAAGCTAACTGTCATGGCGTGGTGTCACCACCCCACCGATCTTGAAAGGCATCCCGCCGAGCGGGATGTGCCTGGCCACCCAACACCCGAGGGTCGCTCGCGTTGAGTCACGACTCCTTACGCCGAGGAACGCAAGCGGAACGCCGGGGCCACACGGCCGGCGTCGGTCAGGAGGCCGGACGATGTTTTGGCACGGATGACTAGCCGGGTTGAGCACGATAACGCCTGGTCCTGAAGCCCTACTTCGTTAAGGGCCACTGTCTCATTCCGCCACCTGTCATGTCGGGCCGGGGCCCGGCTATACAGACGGGGTTACCGGGTGGATCACGGCTTGGGCGGCTGGTCGGGTTGGTTCAGGCCCGTGTGCTGCAAGGTTTCGTTGAGTTGCTTGAGGAGATCCAGCCCCGGCCCCTCGCGTTGCGGCTTGCCTTCGGCATCCTGAACGAAAATGGACGTGACGTTGTTCTTTTCCTCCAGCTTGATCCGGTATTCCTGCGTATGCGCGGGTCCATCCCCGAACATTTCGGCGACATCGCCAAAGAACCCGCGATCCTCGTAGGGCTGCTGATCCTTGGCGTAATGCACGAAATAGAGGCCGTCGGAACGGTTCTGGTCGATGATTTCCAGTTTCAGGCGACCCAGCGCCTTGTTGACTTCGGCCCAGGTAATGTCGAAGGGTGCCTGCACCTCGATCAGGGGCACATCCTGATGGCTCTCCGCCAATACCGGCGCGGGATGGCCCTTGCCCGCCCGCATGGCCCGGGCGGAATCCGCCGTCATCTCGGCGCCCGGAGGCGGCGTGGCTTCGCGATCGGAGGTCGTCGCGGGCATGTCTTCGGCGGAAGCCGGCGATTCCCAGGCCGCGCGGCGGCCACCGCTGGCGCCATCGATGGTGCTGGTGGTGAGATCCGGGGGTACTTCCAGGGGGGGAATTTCCGTGCTGTATTGATATTGTTTCTGCTTGTCAGGAAACCAGCCAGTGATGGTGCTGCATCCCCCCAGCATGGCCGCGGTGCAGACCAACGACAGGGAACGTCGGACGACAAGATCACGCATGATGGGACTCCTGGATCGCGCCGGCCTGAACCATGGCGGCGCGGACGGCGCCGTGACACCCCTCGGACAGCCAGGTGAGCGGCAACCGGATACCGGCCTGGATCAGGCCCATCTCGGCCAGCGCCCATTTCACGGGGATGGGATTGGATTCGATGAACAGTTCGCGATGCAGGCCCTCCAGTTTGGCATCGATATCGCCAGCCAATGCCCGATCACCCTGACGCGCGGCCACGCAGAGTTCATGCATCAGCCGCGGCGCGACATTCGCGGTCACCGAGATGACGCCATGCCCGCCCATGAGACAGAATTCGCGAGCTGTCGCGTCATCACCCGAATACAGCAGGAAATCCCGGCCGCAGAGCCGCTGAATCTCGCTCAAGCGATCGAGTTTGCCGGTCGCTTCCTTGATGCCGATGATGTTGGGAACTCCGGCCAGGCGCGCGACGGTCTCGGGCAGCATGTCGCACGCGGTGCGCCCGGGCACGTTGTAGAGTATCTGGGGGATGTCCACCGCCTCGGCTACCGCGCGGTAGTGGCGATAGAGGCCTTCCTGCGTGGGCTTGTTGTAATAGGGAGTCACCAGCAGACAGGCATCGGCGCCCAATTCCTTGGCCTCCCGGGTCAGGGCGATGGCTTCGGTGGTGGAGTTGGCGCCTGTACCGGCGATGACCGGAACGCGCCCGCCGACCTGCTCGATGGTCAGCCGAATGACCTCGCAGTGCTCATCCTCATCCAGAGTGGCCGATTCCCCGGTGGTGCCGACGGCCACGATGCCATCGGTTCCTTCCGCCAGGTGGAATTCGATCAGCCGCCGCAAGGATTCGAGATCCAGCGTACCATCCGGCTGCATCGGTGTGACCAATGCGACAAGGCTACCTTCCATCATGCGCGTTTTCCAGCTTATATAAAGCGGTCAATGGTAACTTGGTGACGTTCAAGCTGACAACAATACCGTGTCGGAAGGCATGCCGATTTCCCGCCGCGAACGCCCCCGGTTTGGCTAAACTATGCCGATACCCGGCCATGTTCATATTCGCCAGCGGCTGGGCTCACTCCCGTCACGACGGCGGTGAGTGCCGAAACCCGGTCACAAGGACGTGCATCCGGTTATGCCAAAAGGCCTGACTCAACCACTGAGGGAACGCTCAGGAACCTTCCATGACTCCCGATTCCGCCCCAGGCCCAATTGTGACCCAGACCGCCGCTACATTACCGCCTGCCATCGCCTTGATGGGGCCTACCGCCTCGGGCAAGACACGCCTGGCCATTCAACTGGCGCAAGCCCTCCAGGGTGAAGTCATCAGCGTCGATTCCGCGCTGGTCTACCGTGGCATGGATATCGGGACGGCCAAACCCACCCCGGCGGAACGGGAAGGCGTCCCGCATCACCTGATCGATATACTCGATCCCGTCGAGAGCTATTCCACCGGCCAATTCCGGCGGGACGCCCTGGCCTTGATGGAGGACATCTCCGGACGGGGGGGGATTCCCATTCTGGCGGGAGGCACCCTGCTCTATTTCCAGGGTTTGCTGCACGGCCTCTCCGAATTGCCGGCCGCGGATCCCGGGATCCGCCTGCGGATCGAACACGAGGCCCGTGAACGCGGGTGGCCCCGCCTGCACCAGGAATTGGCGCGCGTGGACCCCCCGTCCGCCCTGCGCATCCATCCCAATGACCCGCAACGCATCCAGCGCGCCCTGGAGGTCTTCCGCGTGTCGGGAACACCACTCAGCCAGTTGATCGCGGCAACCCGGACGCCGCCCCTGCCCTTTCGCTGCTTCAAGGCGACGCTTGCCCCGGGTCATCGCGACGTCCTGAACCAACTCATAAGCACGCGCTTCATGCACATGCTGGAACAGGGCCTGATCGAGGAAATTCGCAAACTGCATGCCCGGGAGGATCTGCATGACGACCTGCCTTCCATGCGGGCCGTGGGCTATCGGCAGGTCTGGGCTTATCTGGATGACGAATATGACCGGGAAACGATGATCGAGAAAGCCATCATAGCGACTCGTCAGTTTGCCAAGCGCCAAAGGACCTGGTTACGCAAGATCGGGGAAGCCAACGCCTACGAGAGCGGAGCGTCCACCCTACTTTCGACGGTCATCGGGGATTTTACTGACTTCCGCAAGCGCCACGCCTAGCCTTGGGCATTTACCTTGAACGCCCGACTCCAGGCATCAGTCGCGAATAGCGCGTCCCTGACACTCTCCACGGTCAACGCGAAGGGCTCGTTATGGGCGGTCTCACCCGGCGCCAGGGCGCGTTCCGCGACCAAGCGGGCCTGGGCGGGGCTCAGGCTGTCCAGACCCAGCTCATTCAGGGTCATGGGCAGCCCGACTCTCAGGCAAAATCCCATCACCTCCTCAATCAAGGAGGAGTCACGCCCTTCGAGCACCAATTGAACGAGAGTTCCGAAGGCGACTTTTTCACCATGCAGCCGTTCATGGGTTTCCGGTAGCGCGGTGAGCCCGTTATGGACGGAATGCGCGACGGCAAGACCACCGGACTCGAAACCCAGACCGGACAACAAGGTGTTGGCTTCGACGATGCGCTCCAGCGCGGGCGTCACGGATCGGGCCTTGACGGCGGCGACCGCGGCGACACCGTCACGGAGCAGGGTCCGGTAACATAAATCCGCCAGCGCGGCCGCGGCCAGGGTGCAGGCGCCGCCGACCGCGTTGGGCTTGTGCGCCGCCCGCGCCGTTTCGGCTTCAAATTTCGTGGCCAGGGCATCGCCCATGCCGGCAATCAGCAAGCGTACTGGCGCCGCGGCGATGACTTGTGTATCCACCAGCACCAAATCGGGATTGCGCTTGTAGAACAGACACTTTTCGAAGGTCCCCTCGGGGGTGTAGACGACCGAAAGGGCGCTGCAGGGCGCGTCGCTGGCCGCCACGGTGGGACAACACGCCACCGGCTTGCCGAATTCACTGGCCACGGCCCGGGCCGTATCCAGCACCTTGCCGCCCCCGGCGCCCACGATGGCCACGGCGCCGATCCGGCGGGCTTCCAGCAGACACCGTTCAATCTCGGCGGTTGAGCATTCGCCGCCAAAATCAAAAACCTGCAGGGGAATGTCAAGCTCGGCGAAACTCTCAACCCACAGGGTTTCGAGCAGGCGCCTCGCGCTGTGACTGGCCAGCAGCAGCGTCGGTCCGGCGCAGCCTAGCCTGCGCAGTTCGGCCGCCAATTGCCGGGTGGCATCCGGCCCCTGGACATATCGAGCGGGTGAGCAAAATACGCTAAGCATCGGCGAGAACCCGAATCAAGACTTTTACTCGGTGTGAGGCTGATCAGCCATGACCGGCCTGGGCGGGCGTTGCCTGCTCCTTGGCCAGTAGCGCCACGGCATCGCTGGCGATTTCACTCAGCCCGGTCCCTCCAGCCTGATAATGCTTGACGATGGCGAGCCGCATCCGCGACTCCCAAAAGCGCCTCAGGTGATCGGCGACTCCTGCTACAGCGGCCGCATGTTCGGGTTCGGCCTTGAAGAAATCGGCGATGTTATTGGCCATTTTGACGAGGTTTTCGATATCCATTGTGGAAAACTCAGGGGTTCTTGATCAGAGGGGGTAATTCTTTACGGAGACTTCGACTCACGGAGTCTCATGCATCAGTCGCTGAGGATTGGCATACACTACATGATCCTGATCGCGCGCAAACCCGATCAGGGTCAGCCCCGATTCTTCGGCCTGCCTGATGGCAAGCCCGGTGGGCGCCGATATGGCCGCCAACAGGCCTATGCCTACCATCGCGCATTTCTGGACCATTTCAAAACTGGCGCGGCTGGTCACCACGACGAAGCCCGCGCCGAAATCAGTCTTCTTGCGGGCCAGGACGCCGATCAATTTATCGAGGGCATTGTGTCGGCCCACGTCTTCCCTGACCACCATGGCAGCATCGCCAGGCGCCGCCCAGGCCGCCGCATGGACGGCTCCCGTGATTTGATTCAGCCGTTGCTTGCCGCGCAAGGTTGACAGGGTACACATCAATTCTCCCGCCGTGACCCTAATCCTGGACCTGACCGGAGGGGGACGCCGCACGGCCTGCCGCAGTGTACGCGCGCCGCAGAGTCCACAACCCGTTCGCCCCGTCATATTCCGGCCCTTGTCCATGATGGTGTCGCGGAACTCGGCCGGGATGGTCACGCGCACCTCAATTCCGTCCCGGCGTGGATATACCCCGACGGACTGTATATCCTCCATCCGAGTCACGATATTCTCGGTCAGACTGAAACCCAGGGCAAAGTCCTCGAGATCCAGGGGCGTGGCCAACATGACGACATGCGGCTCGCCGTTGTACATCAAGGCTATCGGCGCCTCCTCGGCAATGTAGTCGTCAACCTCCTCCGCTATCGAACCTCGCCAGCGCTGAACCGGACGGACCCGATAACCAGGCCACCCAAGTTCAGCACCGGTTTCCCGCATGATGGGCGGTCAACCGACCACGGCCACGCGCTGATCCAGCAGGTGTTGTTGCTCCTCGCTGAACTCACGGTAATCACGCTGCCATTCGGAGGGTCCCGTCACCTTCGTCACCTGCACGGCCGTGACCTTGTACTCGGGGCAATTGGTGGCCCAGTCGGAGTTGTCGGTCGTGATGACGTTGGCGCCGGATTCCGGGAAGTGGAAGGTGGTGTAGACCACGCCGGGTTGTACCCGCTCCGTGATGATCGCCCTGAGCACGGTCTCGCCCGAGCGGCTCTTGATGCCCACCCAATCGCCGTCCTTGATGCCTCTATCCTCGGCATCGTGCGGATGAATCTCCAGCCGGTCTTCCGAATGCCACATCGAGTTGGCGGTCCGCCGGGTTTGGGCGCCGACGTTGTACTGCGACAGGATGCGGCCCGTGGTCAGAATCAGCGGGAAGCGGCTGTTGGTGCGCTCCGGGGTGGGTACATACTCGGTGAGCATGAAACGCCCCTTGCCGCGGACGAACTGATCGATATGCATCGTGGGCGTGCCTTCCGGCGCCTCGTCGTTGCAGGGCCATTGCACGCTGCCGAGTTCATCCAGCTTGGCGAAGCTGACGCCCTTGAAGGTGGGCACCAGGCTGGCAATTTCGTCCATGATCTCCGAGGCGTGGGTATAGTTCATGGGATACCCCAGCGCATTGGAAAGCAACTGGGTGACCTCCCAGTCCTCATAACCCGCGAGCGGCGGCATGACCCGGCGCACCGGGGAAATACGGCGCTCGGCATTGGTGAAGGTGCCGCTCTTTTCCAGGAAGGAAGCGCCCGGCAGGAAGACATGGGCGAATTTGGCGGTTTCATTCAGGAAGAGATCCTGCACCACGACACATTCCATCTCGCGCAAGGCCGCATGTACGTGCTGGGTATCGGGATCGGACTGGGCGATGTCCTCGCCCTCGCAGTACAGCCCCTTGAAACTACCGTCCAGAGCCGCGCCAAACATGTTGGGAATCCGCAAACCCGGTTCCGCTTCCAGAGCGACTCCCCAGACAGACTCGAAGAGCCCGCGGGTCTCCGCATCGGAGACATGCCGGTAACCCGGCAGTTCATGCGGGAAAGAGCCCATGTCGCAGGAGCCCTGGACATTGTTCTGGCCGCGCAGCGGGTTCACGCCGACGCCCTCGCGCCCGATATTGCCGGTGGCCATGGCCAGGTTGGCGATACCAATGACCGTGGTGGAACCCTGGCTATGTTCGGTGACGCCCAGTCCATAGTAGATGGCCGCGTTGCCGCCGGTGGCATAAAGCCGGGCGGCCTCGCGGACCAGCGCCGCGGGTACGCCCGTGACGGATTCGGTCGCCTCTGGCGAGTTCTTCTCCTGGCTGACAAAGGCCTTCCACTTGTCATAGGACTCGGGCTCGCAGCGTTCCAGGGCGAAGGCATCGTTCGCCAGACCCTCGGTGACCATGACATGCGCCAGCGCGTTGATCAGGGCCACGTTGGTCCCCGGCCGCAGCTTCAAATGATAATCGGCCTGTACGTGCGCCGAGCGCACCAGATCGATGTCCCTGGGATCGGCGACGATCAGGCGCGCCCCTTCGCGGATGCGGCGCTTCATGGCCGAGCCGAATACCGGGTGTCCATCGGTCGGGTTGGCGCCGATGACCAGGATCACGTCGGTCTGGCGAATGGAATCGAAGGTCTGGGTGCCGGCCGATTCGCCCAGCGTCTGCTTCAGGCCATAACCGGTGGGAGAGTGGCAAACACGCGCGCAGGTATCGACGTTGTTGTTGCCGAAGGCGGCGCGTACCAGCTTCTGCACCAGGTAGGCCTCCTCGTTGGTGCAGCGGCTGGAGGTCAGTCCGCCCACCGAACCGCGTCCATACTTGGACTGGATGCGCTTGAACTCCGAGGCGGCGTGATTGATGGCCTCCTCCCAGGAGACTTCGCGCCAGGGATCGGTGATCTTCTGGCGGATCATCGGCTTGGTGATGCGGTCCTTGTGCGTCGCGTAGCCGAAAGCAAAGCGGCCCTTGACGCAGGAATGGCCATGATTGGCGTGACCATCCTTGTTGGGCGCCATGCGCACCACCTCGGCGCCCTTCATCTCAGCCTTGAACGAGCAACCCACGCCGCAATAGGCGCAGGTCGTGATGACGCTGTGTTCCGGCTGGCCCATCTCGACCACGGATGTTTCCATCAAGGTGGCGGTCGGGCAGGCCTGGACACAGGCGCCGCAGGAGACGCACTCGGAGTCCATGAACGCCTGATCTTGCCCCGGCGACACCTTGGAATCGAAGCCGCGACCGTCGATGGTCAGGGCATAGGTGCCCTGCACCTCTTCACAGGCCCTCACACAACGGGAACAGACGATGCACTTGGAGGGATCGAACTGGAAGTAAGGATTGCTGGTGTCCTTCTCGGCCTGGAGATGATTTTCGCCCTCATAGCCGTAGCGAACCTCGCGGAGGCCCACGGCGCCGGCCATATCCTGCAATTCGCAGTTGCCGTTGGCGGAGCAGGTCAGACAATCCAGCGGGTGGTCGGAGATGTAGAGTTCCATCACCCCGCGGCGCACGGAGGCCAGCCGTTCATTCTGCGTGCAGACCTTCATGCCCTGGGCGACAGGCGTGGTACAGGAGGCCGGCAGGCCGCGACCGCCTTCGATCTGGACCAGACAGAGCCGGCAGGAGCCGAAGGGCTCCAGACTGTCCGTCGCGCACAGCTTGGGAATCTGAATGCCGATGCTGGCCGCCGCCCGCATGACGGAAGTCCCCTCGGGGACGGTGACGCTGAAACCATCGATGTCCAGCGTGACCAGGTTCGACGACTCGCTCGCCGGGGTTCCAAAATCGCAATCTCTTACAGCCATTGTCTGCCTCCTGAGTTTCAGAATGCCTAACTCGCGCGGGTTGTCTGTTATTGCAGGACCGCGCGAACCGTTTCCCGCCGCCTATCCACTGGCCCTGGTCCTGTTGTTCAGGCCGCCTTTTCGGAGGCGGCAACCCCAAAATCTTCCGGGAAATGATTGAGCGCGCTGAGCACGGGATAGGGCGTCATGCCCCCCAGAGCGCACAACGAGCCCGCCAGCATGGTTTCGCCCAGATCGCGCAGCAAGGCGATGTTCCGCTCAAGGTCCTCGCCCAGGCGTATCTTGTCGATGACCTCCATGCCACGGGTCGAGCCGATCCGGCAGGGAGTGCACTTGCCGCAGGATTCCACGGCGCAGAATTCCATGCCGTAGCGCGCCATCTTGGCCATGTCCACCGTGTCGTCGAACGCCACGATTCCGCCATGTCCCAGCACCGCCCACAGCGCCGCGAAGGCTTCGTAATCGAGCGGCGTATCGAACTGCGATTCCGGCAGATAGGCGCCGAGCGGACCACCGACCTGAACCGCCTTGATGGGTCGACCCGAGGCCGAACCCCCGCCATAGTCGTAGAGAATCTCGCGCAGGGTGACACCGAACGCCTTTTCCACCAGCCCCGGTTGCTTCAGGTTGCCGGCGAGCTGTATCGGCAAAGTGCCACGCGAACGGCCCATGCCGAAGTCACGGTAGTAGGACCCTCCCTTGTCGAGAATGATCGGCGCCGAGGCCAGCGAGATCACATTGTTGATCACGGTCGGCTGACCAAACAGCCCCTGGATCGCCGGCAGGGGCGGCTTGAACCGCACCAAACCCCGTTTGCCTTCAAGACTCTCCAGGAGGGAGGTTTCCTCGCCGCACACGTAAGCGCCTGCGCCCAATCTCACTTCGAGATGGAAGGCCTTACCCGTACCCAGCAGGTCGTCGCCGAGATAGCCCCCCGCATAGGCCGCGGCAATCGCCTCGTTGAGCGTCACATGCGCATGGGGGTATTCGCAGCGGAGATAGATATAGCCACGGGTCGCGCCCACCGCCAGACCGGCGATCGTCATACCCTCGACCAGCACGAGCGGGTCGCCTTCCATGATCATGCGGTCCGAAAACGTACCGGAATCACCTTCATCGGCATTGCAGACGATGTACTTCTGATCGGCCGGCGTATTGAGCACTGTCCGCCATTTGATGCCGGTCGGGAAGGCGGCGCCACCGCGGCCGCGCAGGCCGGACTCGGTGACTTCATCGACGATGGCCGAAGGCTCCAGCGACAAGGCGCGCCGCAGACCTCGATAACCGTCGTGGGCGACGTAATCCTCCAGGCTGACAGGGTCGGTGATGCCAACGCGCGCGAAGGTGAGGCGCTCCTGATTTTTCAGATAAGGAATCTCGCCGGTCGGCCCCAGCGCCAGTGCGTGAGTCTTGCCTTCGAGGAAACCGGCCTCGAACAGCGAAGCCACATCCCCTGGCCTTACCGGACCATAGGCCACCCGGCCAGCGGCCGTCGCGACCTCCACCATGGGCTCCAGCCAATACAGCCCGCGCGAACCGTTGCGGATCAACTCTATCCGGGCGCCGCGACGCCCGGCCTCGGCCTGGATCGCCGCCGCAACCTTTTCCGCCCCTAAACCCAGGGCGCTGGAATCTCTGGGTACATAAACCTTGATCATGGCTTTGCCTGCGTCTCCGCGATGATTTCGTCAAACCGCTCGGGGGTGACCCGGCCATACACCTCGGTCCCCACCATGATGGACGGGGAACAGGCACAGTTGCCGAGACAATAAACGGGTTCCAGGCTGAACTCGCCATCGGCGGTGTTCTCATGGTAATCGATCCCCAGGCGCTGTTTCGCATGGGCCTCGAGCTCATCGGAACCCATGGCCTGGCAGGATTCCGCGCGGCAGATATGGATGGTTTCCTTGCCCGGCGGCGTTTCCCTGAAATAGTGATAAAAACTGATCACACCATGCACTTCCGCTCGGGAGAGATTCAGTTCTCGGGCAATCAGAGGCACGGTCTCCGGTGGAACATAACCCAAGTGATCCTGGATACCATGCAGGATGGGGAGCAAAGCCCCGGGTTTATCCTTGAGGCCGGCGACTATTGAACTGATTTCCTCTAATTTCCACTGATTGTTCGCCATCGTTATTCTCTTTGAACCTGATCCCCGCGAAAGTGAGCCGGCAGGAACATCCAGATGGATGCGGGGACAGAAATTAACCAGGTGCGTTCGGTAGACATGAAATTCTACTCGCTGGAAGATGTTCTGAAAACTTTTTCTTGACGTTTTTACTGGGTTTTTGACCGCGCTCCAGTCCTCGGTTCGCAACGCCAGACACGCGTGGGATAGCCAGGCTAACACCGGCCGCGAGGTCTCGCGCCCCTCCACGATGAACCTGACATTACAATAGGCGGGCCCCTGGCCCGTATTTCGGATGTTCCCAGATTTCCTCATGAGCAAATCCAGCAAACACCTCTCGTTTGAAGCCCTGACTGACTCACTGGTCAGGTTTTGCGTCTCCCGCTGCCAGAAATTTTATTTTCGGCTGGTGGAATCGACTGGACGCCACAAACGGGACATCCTCGTGAGTCGGGTCGAACATGCGCGGGACAGTCTGGAGGAAGCGAAGACCCAGTTCCAGACCGCACTGGATCGATTCAGTACGCTCACACAGTTCGACGGCGGCGATCTGGAAGATGTCTATCGTCAGCTCAAGATCGAATTCGACTACAGCCAATCCAAGGCTCTGGCCGTCAGGGATCGTATCGATGCGGTGGAAGATGTTGCCCTGGCGCTGTTTTCCGAGTGGGAGTCCGAGCTTGAACAGTATTCCAACCGTGGATTGAGAAGCAACAGTCGACAAAAGCTCAAGCTGACCCAGCAGCATTATGGCCAACTCGTCACGGCGATGCGCCGGGCCGAAAGCAAGATCGACCCGGTCCTGGGCGTGTTCCGTGACCATGTGCTTTTCCTCAAACACAATCTGAATGCCAACGCCATAGCCTCGCTGGAGCACGAACTGAATGCCATGACGGTCGGCGTCGCCGGCCTTATCGGCGCCATGGAACGCTCCATCACCCGAGCCAACAGCTTTGTCGAGTCGCTGACCGCCGCCGCGCCCAAGGCCCTCACGTCCGACAAATCCTGAGGGAGCGCGCGGCGCGGTAGACTCTTCCGAAAACTCCAAACGAGGCCGCCATGATCGACATCAACCTGACTTACGACCGCCCCGACGAGGGTCCCGGCGCCGGACCCATCCAGGTCGGCTGGTTTCTGACCTCTGACAAGGGCGCCGTCTTGTATGATCCGCCCGAGCGTGTCGCGTTTCGGCAGACCAACAAGACCCATGCCAAATCGGCCAGCCGCTGCCCCGGCGTGATCCAGTTGGAAAGCCGCTATTTCATGGTGAAATGCCCCTATGACATTCACATCGGCTTTGGTCGGGATGACAAAGGCAAGGCCGTCCTGATCAACCGCGCCGGAACCGCCAGCCCGATCCGTACCAACAAGCTGGGGGAGGTGCTGACGCTGGTCAACGAAGCCGAGTGGCGCTACCCGGACCGCCCGACGGTCCAACTGATCCTGCCCTACTGCTTCATCGCCGACGAGATGGTCTATATCACCCAACTCTCGGCCTTCATGCATTATCGCCGCGACCCGCTGCCGGGCACGATCTTTGGCGGGCGCTTCCCGGTCTCGATCTGGCCCCGCCCCCTGATGTGGGCCTTTGAATGGCATGAGCCGGAGAAGGACCTGATCCTGAACCGGGGTGAACCGCTCTTCTATTGCCAGTTCGAAGGCATGGACCCCTCGCGCACGGTGCAGGTGATCGAGGCGGAGAGAACACCCGAACTTTCGGCCTATATCGAAAGGATCAGCGGAGTGGTGAACTACGTCAATCAGACCTTTAGCCTCTTCAAGGCGGCCGAGTCGATCCGGCCGAAGAAACTCCTCACGCCGAAAGTGCGGGAGTAGACCCAGCGCCACCGGGCTGGTCACCAACCGTGGCGCATTGGACCGGACCGGAAGACCGGGTTGGCCGCCCATGCCTCATATCGGTAAACGAGCCGGTCAAGGTACATCAACTCCCTCTTCCTCCGGGAGCATAAGCATCCACACGCAAGTCATTGATTTTATTATGCCCTCCAGGAGGGAGAGGGGTGAGGGGTGAGGGTATGAACCCCAAACTCACCCGTGGATTCCACATGTGTTATGGCCCAAGCGAACGGGTCTGGATAAATGAGCAGGCAAAGCTACATCAGCTCCCTCTCCGCCTACGGGGAGAGGGATAGGGTGAGGGGATTTCAACTGAACCTTTACCTGCTCATCCATCTATAAATTCCCGTCGCTGAACTGAAAGCCATCATCAAACCATCAGGAGTTGACCATGCGTCTTCGCTCATTGTGTTTTTGGCTGCTGATATCCGCGGGGATGGGGTCTCACATGGCCCATGCCGGAGGGTCGCTTTATCTTCAGGCCTTCCGTACGCTTTACGATGGGCCATTTCACCATAGCGATGAGGGGCATGCGATAGCCGCCGACGGGCAGGGCGGCTGTTACAGCGGGGGTTGGAATTACAACCCAACCGACGCCGATTACCATGCCCGGCTCGTTGCCTACGATGGCAGCGGCAACCTACGCTGGACTTTGACGGCAACCGAGCCTTCGATCAATACACACCTCCGTTTATTTCGCCCGCCAGCACTAGAGGATGTGTGGCTGGCTTACGAGGCGAATCATCTTGCAGGTCCGTTTCTGCATGTGGTCCGTATCTCAAACACTGGCCTGGTGCGCTTTGACAAGGCCGTGCCGTTGAAATCCGAAGTCAGAGCCTACCCGCCAGGACTCCATGTGGATGCAAGCGGTCATGCGTACTTGACTTATGGCCTAGGCGGTGCGGTGGTGGCTATCAAAATCGGGCCACAGGGCAATGTGCACTGGAAAAGGGCGGTCATCACTTCCGGTCAAGCCGTCGGGACGGCAATCCAGGCGGATTCCCAGGGAATTTATGTCGCCGGTATTGAGAAACCCTTGGCGGGTGGTTATTTCACCGCCAAACTCAAGCCTTCGGGGGTTGTTGAATGGTTAACCAAAGATGCGGGGGCCATTGGCAATACCCTGGGGCCGGCATTCCTGGAACGGCAGGGGGATGGGATCATTGTGGTGACCTCGCCTGAATCAACCTTTGGTGTGCCCCGTTACCGCATCAGCCGTTTGGCGGCTGCTACCGGAACGGTGCTTTGGACTCAAGATTATCGGCCAAGCAGTTTTACCGCGGATGGCGAAGCGGTAGGTTTAGGGGTGGATCAGGCCGGCAATGCGTATGTGGCGGGATTTCGGGTGCAACCTCAGTCGGGCAGCTTTGTAGTGAAATATGCCGCTAATGGCGCCCGTCTTTGGGAAAGAACACTGGCCGCTGGCGGCGGCCATGCCGCCAGTGACTTGGTGGTCAACCCGCAAGGCCATGCCTTTATCGGCACCATATCCGGCATCCTCAGCGGAGTTAATGCTCAAGGCCAAAGCCTCTATTTCGGGCAACGGAAAGGGTATTACCGGGGATTGGCCGTAGATTCAATCGGCCATGTGTTTGCCATCGGCAGTGTGTTTAACAAAACCACAGGAGACGATTTTGTTACCGTCAAGCTTCGACCCCAGTAACCGCGAAGTGACCAACTTGATCACCGCGGCATGTCGAATCGCCGCCGCGGAGTCACTTGGCGAAAAATGACTTTACCTTGAGATGAACATCACGACGGCTGCCCTGGACGTATGGCGTCAAGCAGGAAAAACGTGAACATCGAGCTTAACCCAACTCCGGGCGCTAGGGACCGCCCCGCATCAGCCACACCGCCAACTTGAAAAATTTGTCGTCCATATTGTGCATGGCGAATTCGCCCTGACCGGAATAGACATACCAGGCGTTATAACTAATTGGGCCGGGGGAGGAGGTCCAGAATTGCGCCACCGGGGCGTTGGGGAAGACCTTCAAGTTGAGGGCCGGATCGAGGCAGCTCAATTCGAGCAGGCTCTGCATTTCCTTGAGGTTGGGGAGGCGCCAGTCGGAATAGCCCGCATACTGGCTATCCGCCGCGGCTTGCAGGGCGTTGCCCCAGGTCAGATACTCCGGGGCGCCGAGCGTGCACTCCGGTCCATCCAGGCCCTCGGCGCAGCGCCGCCACATCAGACCGGTGTCGAGGTCCAGCACCGTGCCGCGACCGGCGTCCACCAGGAAACGGGAAGCGGGCGCGGTTTCGCGGATGCCCGTCCGGCAGGTCTGGACCGCCAGCGCCTGGCCGGACAACAGGGCGGACAGCAAGAATATCCATCGCAGGGTCATGGGGAAACTCCTGATTGCGGTTTGGAACGGGGTTCAGCGGTCGCCGCGCACCAGGCGCGCCGCGAGATGGGCGGTCCGGTACTGGAAGTGGGAACTGCCGTCCATGAAGTTGACGCTCCAGGTCCAGGCCGAATAGGACGCGTGGGGTGTAGCGGTCCAATAACCGAATGAACGGCCATCGGGGAAATAGTCCCGGTCGATGGCCGCGCTCAAATAAATCCCGCTCAGGTCCATGAGGCCAAGCAACTCGCGCCGGTCCGGCAGCCGCCAATCCTTGAAGCCACACCAGCCCTCGGCGTTGACCCGCTCGGCAAAGGCTTCGGTGTTGCACCAGGAGGCGGGGTCGACGGGGTTGAAGCCGTGGCAGAGGGCGCGCCGCTTGCCGGGACTGCCCTTGGCGCCGTTGTTGTTCGAGTTGTCGGTGCTGTACCAGGTGTAACTGTCCTCGGGGTCGTGCAAGCCCTGGTTGCCGGTCTTGCCGTCGCCGACCGGCTTCACCTCCCAGACCAGACCGGTCACGTTGTCGCGCACGCACCGCCATTCGGAGGCGCTGGCGGGCAGCGGCTGGCCGTTGGCGTCCAGCTTGGTGAAATTGAAACCGGCCTTGCCGTTGGCATCGGAATTGGATTTGGAGAAGGCGTCGCGGCCCGATTCGGCGTCCTGGGCGGGGAACCCCGCCACCGGGCAGGCGAGCTTGGCGGCTTTGGCATCCGAGCAGGTGCGGAGGCCGGTATCGTTCTGGACGCGGGGGAAGGGATTGCCGCCCAGGCTGAGCAGCGCGGCGGGGTGGCCGGAGGTGATGGAGGGAACGGTCAGGATCGCGGCGCTTCCGGCCAGGCTTTGCGGCTTGAAGGTCACGACGAACCGGCAATTCCGGCCCGGAGCCAGGACCGGCGGGCAATCGTTGGTTTGACTGAATTCGCCCGCGCCACTCCCGCTGAGGGTGATGGCGGCTGGATCGACGTTGATCGGGAGCTTGGAGTCATTGACCAGCCGGGCGGCCAGCGACCGGGTTTCGGTCAGGGCGGTGGCGGGAAAAGCCAGGCCGCCCGGCTTGAAGACCCACTGTGCGACGGCCGGTTCCGCCAGACCGGCGCCCAGGCAGCCACAGAGCGGAAGCGCGCTCAGGAAAGGATGTCGCATGGCAAGGCTCCTCCCGTGTGTAAGAAAAGAAGGATAGTCATTTCAACGGGATGGGGCGGCCTCCCATTAGAGGCGGATGATGGGCCCGGGGTAGGACGTTGTCAATCGTCGAACTGTCAGCCTGTTAGGGCAGTCAATGCAACCATGCCCCGGCAATCCAATGCGGCCAAAGCGCGCATTTTGACAAATCGAACAGGGTCAGGACGTGTCTGTGACTCTCTCCATTGCCACGATCGCCTCGGATGCCGCGATGCTGCAACGGGTTGCGCTGGCTTGGATCATCCAATGCCCCTCAGCTAGCGTAACCAGCGATACTACGTTGGTAGTCTCGGTAATTGTTGGGCAATGATTGTTGGCCTTCTATTCATCACGTAACTCAAGAGGGCATGAGTATCAAATCCACTTCGCCCGCCTTGGGTGTCTTGTCGCCAAACAGATGAGTTTGAGTCGGTTTTCTGAACGGCTGGCACCTTTCGGTCAAACAACTTTTCGGAAACGCTGAGAGTAGAGCATCCATCGTAGCTTGCTTTGTGAACGGGTTTGTGCTTGTGCGGACATAGACAATGGCATCTTCCGTGACGACTTTGGCCGCGAAGTAGAAGACCTTGTTGAGAAGGCTTTTGTAGTGGTCTGGATTTGTAAACCGCCCTTGGTATGGTCCACGCGTTATATAGGCGTTCGTCTCAAATCCGAGCAGCCAAAGTCGAAGCCACTGGTCATAGTGGTAATTCGTGACCCCAAAATAAGGTGGCGAAGTGAGTAGTAGTCTAGCTTTAGGAGCCTTCTCTTCGTGAAAGTACCTCGCAATTTGGGGAAGGAGAGTGATGCTATTGCCCAATAAGACCTGGCTTTCGTCTGCTTCAACCACGCCTTTCGCATAACGCCACCGGATTCTTTGCTGCATGAACTCAGCAACGTCAAGATCGGGCGGCTTCGTTCCGTTTTCAGCCCACCACTTGATAGCGTAATTGGGCGACATGGCCTTTGTTTGTCGCATCTGGTTCGACAGTGCCTGTCCTTCCTTGCCGTGTAAATAAACCAAGAGCATCGCCATGAGCGTCCGGTCGCAGTTGCATTTACGCCAATTGAGGTTGTCCCGTGCAGCGAGCAGAAAACGTAGGACAGATAGAGAGAAACACTTACTGAAGAACGTAGGCAAGGATTGGGCCTGCCCGCTGTACTTGCCAGCGACTTTATCAATCTCCAGTAATCGCTCCTCAACTTGACTTAATGGCGCAGGGCCGTGCTTGGCCTTCGCGTAGACCCATCCAACGGGGCTGATTTCGATGCCAAAGCCACGCCTTCCCTGAGCCGTTGCACTAAAAATCGAAGTCCCACGCCCAGCGAATGGATCGAGCACCGTATCGCCCACAGCCGTGTACTCATTTATCACTGTATCAGCAAACCGAATCGGAAACATGGCATAGTATGGCCCAATTCCCTCCCATCTCTTAGCCGCGGTATCGAATGTCTTGCCGTTATCTGCCATTATCAGCCGTTCCAAGAAGCGCCTTGGCTAATTGCGTCAACACCTTTGACCCGAGTTGCAGCGGAATAGCCGCTTGGGCATTGGCCGCAATCAAGGGGGATACCGCGTTTGCATACCGCGAAGAGACTACGCGGTCCAGAAGCGTACAGACAGTAGCGAACTGCGGATAGAGTGAGATATTGTCGCTGTCGATTGTGTCTTGAGCATCGGATAGAAACGGTATGCTGGCAACGATTCGCGCCCCACTCTGTGCCTTGTAGAAGAACTTGCGGCCGAAGTAAGTGTCCTCGCCGTACCGCTTTTGGCTGTCAGAATGCAGGATGCGTTTCTTGATGTAGCAGTCCGTCAGAAGCATGTATTGCCGTGTGGAGAAGAGCTGCTGTCCCAATATTTCAGTCTGGTCGATTTCCTCGAAGTGCTGCACGAAAGCCCCCGTCTTCTCGATGCCCAAGATCAGGAGATCCTGGCCGGTTCCCAACTGTACCTTCTGATTGAGCCGCTTGAGTTCACGGCTGATAGCGGCGCTCAGCCAGGCCGGCGGCCCGAATACCGCCAGTGGGCCATCGATGAAGAAGGCGAGAGACATCAGGCGCTGAAGTAAATTTCGCCTCTCAAAACAACGTAGAAAATGGATCATGAGTAGTCGCTCGATAACCTGCATCACCAAGCCGAACACCTCGCCGTTCGTTCCGATGTCGCGGAATCGCTCATGGATGCGAAGAGCATCCGTCGAATAAATCGGGCGACCACAAGTCACACAGGTTGTGCATCCTGGGCCGACCACGAACTCCGCCTCACATCCGTGGGTGTCCCTGTACGGGCACCTCTGGGGGTTGGTCGCTGGCTTCAGCGTGAGCAAAGCTTCGTAGGTCGAAAGCAGGTTTGTCCGGTCGTCTTCGTCAACAACGATATCAGTGAAGAGGTCGTATAGCTCCTCGCGGAACGACGCCCGCGCGGAGTTCTGTCTTCGCGTGATTACGTTGCTGCCGGGAAGCGCGGCATCGACGCTTGCGGCCTGTTCTGTCTTGCGGAACTCGACGGGATTGACCGGGCGCTCAGCATCCAGTTCGGAAATGAGGTGAATGTCAAGAAGAACGCTTGCCGCCGTGCAGTAGCCGACTTTGGCTCCAGGATACCCGTTCTTCACGTCCACTTCGGCGTAGCTGCCGTCTATTGCGAGGATGAGCTTCGGCAGGCTTTCCGCGTGAGATGGCGCTTCGACAGGCTTTGGGGCATGAGTCGCCCTCTCCGTCTCCAAAATCTTGGACCGGGCAAGAAGACTGGTGACCCTTTGGCATTCGGCGATGCGATGCAGAGGGCGGTATGTCGCGTATTCGCCGTTGTATGGCATCTCATGCCCCCTTAATGTTCGAGGTGTCCTCGATAAAGAAACGGTCCACCTGCACGGGTATGACGTACGGGTTAGATAGGGTCTTAACGCGGATGAAGCCCTTGTCCTGAGCCCGAAGAATGCTGCCCTCGAAGTCGGCGAAGTCATAGAACTTCCGGATTTCGCGCGTTTCGTCAGTGTTATTGAGGTGGCCGATGAACCAGTTCCCCGTGTTTCGTAGGATGTTCTGCTGGATCGAACTCACCTCCTGGGTTGCGTAGACTAGGCCGATGTGGTACTTGGCCCCTTCCTTTGCAGTGCGGACCCAGATGTCCTGATAGTCCAACTCCCGCGAGGATGGCAGTATGTTGTGGGCTTCTTCGACGTATACCAGCACGTCGTGCGGCATTTGTGCCGTGCGGAACTGCTGCTGATTTCCCTCGAAGATTACCCTCATCACCCGGTCCGCCGCCGACTTGTTGATTTCGGGGTTGCCGCTCGACTGGTCGACAATTACCAGCCGGCCTCGCTTGAGGTGTTCGTAGATGTCAGCGGCATAGTCGGAGCTTGTGTCCGGCGTGTGCTGCTCCTTCACCCGCCCGATTAAGCGGGAGCCATTCGGATAGGCGAACATCTCCAGAATCTTCTTGAGTTCGTCGTCCGCCCATGAGCCTGAACTACTGGTTTGGACGTAAGCCGCATTGAATTGGCCCCAGTTGGAGCCGCTATCGGCGATGTAGTCGCGCAGTATCTCGAACGCTTGAGAAAGTTCAGCCCATGTGGGCGCCGGCTTGGCGAGAATACTTGCGCATACACCATAGTCGGCGGGCGACTTACCAGTGGCGTTTTGTGCGTCTGCGTTCAGCGCGGCGAGAAGATTAGCGTTGAACAGATTGCGGGTGTTTGGCCTCAGATTGTTCGGGACCTGTAAACCGGCTTTGAGCAGCAGCGCTCGGTAGGCGAGAACACGACGGTTGTATCTGGTCAGGGCTGACCGGTCACTGGGGTCGGGAGGGTCAAATGTAACGTTGCGGAAGTTGCTTAGGTACGTGGAAGTCTGGTCCGACAGCGCCTGGTTTATGATTTCCTTGCCAATCTGGAGGTTGGCGTCGAGGAAGAAGTTCAGCAGCATCAGCCTCCGGTGGGGGTCGTTCGGGTGCGCCATGATGCCATAGGTAACGACATCGGTCTGTAACTGTTGGTGTTGAGAGGCTGGGCCGCACTTCCAGACGTTTTTGATTGCTTCGGCGTTGAGGCCACGGCCACCGGAGTCCTGCTCGTTCTCGTTTGCATATACTTCACGCGGCCAAGTTTTCGGTTTTTGAAAACAGTTGGAACTTCAGTGTCATCAGCGATTGCATTTGGCTTTTGAAGCGGGTGCCGAGGTCGCGCAGGCAGGCGTCGATGCTTTCCTTGAAATGGGCGAACGTGTCGTAGTGGGTGCTG
>Ga0194120_10003814_pt1 | contig 23998 bp, 20 predicted proteins | sample TA2MahCa65mmetaG_FD_148642 | JGI IMG/M metagenome (GOLD analysis project Ga0194120, IMG submission 148642) | Freshwater microbial communities from Lake Tanganyika, Tanzania - TA2015019 Mahale Deep Cast 65m | ecosystem: Environmental > Aquatic > Freshwater > Lake | place: Tanzania: Lake... | reverse complement strand
CTGGGTACGCGACGGGGTCGAAAAGGAAGGCGCCAGCGATGGTACGGGCGGTGACCTCGAAAAGCAGGCGCGGGTGGTAGTAGCGGATGGACACGGGACCTCCTCGGCGGCGCGACGGTGCGCCGTCGAACAGGTGATCGTTGGAAACGGGGTGAATACCGCGGCTGGGGCGAAAAAAAGTTTGGGGGTGCGGCGGCGGGCGGTCATCTCCGACAATAATTGCCTCGGCGCGTCAGCGACTTGAACAATGGGGGGGTATGTGGGGGCAGTCCACACGGTCAGGATCATCACGGGACCCGAGATCGATCGACTCCAACAGTTGCAGGGCCGGCCAGCACCGGTTCAGAATCCAGGCGATGTCAAAGTCACCGCCCTGTACCAGGTCTATGATGCTGCAACCGGCCCAGGCTCCACCGGCGCCAACGAAGACTGTGCTGGCCGCCGTTCTGCTCTTGGCGATGTTCTTCGTTTCAGGCGGCCTCGCTTTGTATTCGGCTTGGCTGCTTTGGCGCGGCGAAGAGGCGGAGGCCGTCTTGAGCGGCCTTCCCGGTACCTGCGAAAAGGTACTGCTGATCGACCGCCCAGCCGCTGCCGGTGCGATCGCGCATTCTGTGGCAAGCAGCGCCCTGGCGTGGACGGGTGGCGGTGAATTTGCGACGGCGCTGGGCGGCCTGTCACGCGAACCCTTGCCGAGGGAGCTCGACGAGAACCAGGCGATTGCTTTGTGTTTTCAACACGGACGATGGTATGGGGCCGCAGCAAAGGCGAGCGAGGCGACGCCAGCAGGTGCCGCGCGAGCGTTTGCCCATTGGATCGGCGTTGCGCTTGGCCAGACCGCCGCCCGGGCTGCCGCGCCCGCGGACATGCTAGAACGAGGAGGCCGCTGGCTTGGTCGTTCGGGTCCGCGGGCGCAGTGGGTTGCCCGGGATGGCGGGCGCGCGATCCAGGTGGCGTGGTCGAGTTCCCAGACGACGCCGACGGACACGCTGCTAGAGGCAGATGCCGCAATGGACGACTTGCTTGCCGCCATGCAGACGCGCACCTTGCAGAAGGATGAGGCTTTTCGGGCCGCGGTCGAGCGGACGGGCGGCGGTGACGTGCATGCGTTCGAACGCGGACCCGGACTGGCCTCGGCGCTGGGGTCCAACGCTGCGTGGGCAGAGGTCGCCAACGACATCGATTGGCGCGCGGCGTCCTTGCGTATCGAGGGCACCAGCCTGATCGTCCATGAGCATCTGGGCGGCGGCCAGCGGTTGGCCGCCTGGCTCAAGCGTCGGTTCGATATGCCATCCGCGCTAGATGCTTCACGTATCCTTCCCGCTGGCGATGTGGAGCGTTGGGGCGTGGACCGCTATCCGCATGCCAGGGCAGTAGACACGGACCTGACGGCGGCTTCATTGGCCGCGCGGAGGGCGGCAATGCCAAGCTCGACCGCAGCGACGGACCGAGCCTGGGCGTCCACGCTGGCGGGACCAACGGCATGGTTCCACGGCGCCGATGGCTGTCTGACAATCACGGCAGTACTTTTGCCTGGAGTGACCGCGCTGCCGGCGTCCGTTCCCGAGGCCCTTGCCCTCCCGCGTTGTGCCAAACCGGTGCGAACAATTCTCGCGGGGCACTTGGTCGTCGGTCCGCAGGCGGGCGTGGAGGCCGTCGAGGCGGTCCTTGCCGGCCGCGCGAGGCCTTTGGCCGATACCGGCCTCGATCGCGATGCGCGGCGGTTGGCCAACAGTACCAACGGCTGGCGGTCGATGGCGGGAAGAGGCCTGCGCTCATTCGAATGGACGTGGGTTGACACCGGCATCGTCGTAGAACGCAGGTTCCTGGCCCAGTGACGGAATTGCGTTTTCGGCCACTTCGATTACCATTTGATTTCATGGATCTGAACAGCCCCCCCCTCTATTCAACCCCCCAATTCGACCCACTGTCCAACCCCCTTGCCGGGGGGAGCGCCTTGCCGTACCGTAACGCCGCGAACAATCGCACCGGCAGGCCATGGCCACCCACCCAGAGCGCGAAGACAGGCACCTCGCCTTTGCGACCTGGCTCCCGTGTCTGTTGCTCTTCGCGGGCGTAGCCACTTTGCTTGCGGAGCTGAGGCCGGTTGCCCGATCGGCGCATGCAGCGGCGCTTGGCGCGCCAAGGCCAAGCCCAAGCCGGACGCTGGCGCCAGCACCTGGTTTGCGCCGACCGGTTGCCGCGGTAGATGCGCGCTGTCGCGACCGTTCCGGGGTTTGCGCACCGCTCGCGGTCTTCCAACCGGGGCGCGCCAAGCCAGGCATGCCGACACGGTTGGCGTGGGCGGGACTCGGGCATGGGGGTTCGGTGCGGGTGCAGGAGGCGCAGGCAGCCGGTTTGTCGGGCGACGCGACGCCGGGCAACGCTGATTTCGCCGCGCCGCCACTTGGGCAGGGCCGAGCGTTCTGGCTCACGCTCGGCGCGCTCTGGTGCAAGCCGTGCAAGGCCGAACTGGGCGACGTGGTGGGAGCAGTGCGCAGGCTCGGGCGTGGGCGAAGTGAAACGGAGCACCCACAACTGGTGGTCGTGCTGGGCGAGACTGCCGCTGGCCATTCCCTTGCGCGCGCACGCAAGGAAATGCTGGTCGACCACGCGCGGATGCGACCTGACCAGGGGCCGCAGGCCGTGCCGCCTTGGATGCAGTTCCGCGCTGACTTGCTCAACCGCTGGCCACCAGCGATTGCGGCGCTTGCTGGCATGGACGCGAATGCCCTTTCGCTGCCGGTCAACGCCGTCTTCGACCGCTGCGGCAACTTGTGGGATGTGCACCAGGGTGCGCTGACCCGTGCCGTCGCCGATCGTTTCTCCCAGCGCCTGAGGTGGTCCGAGCGCCTCTACAGCCGCGGCACACTCCCGTGCGGGCCGGGCCGGGGCACCACGGAGCCCCAGCGCTGATGCGGCACGGTGTCGATTGCGCGCGCAGCGCGGCCGTGCTCACTGCGGCGGTGGCGGCCTACGCTCCCAGCCCGCATCTCGCGGAACGGGCGGTGCTTTTCGCGGCGGCGGCGGCGGCGATTGGCGCGGCGTGGCTTGCCGGTCGCGCGAACCGACACACCGCGGGCGCCGTCGCCATGGCTCACGGTGCCCAGGCGGTCGTGCTGGTGGGCCAGTGTATCGACCCCACGGCAACGGCCGCGACCGCCTTCGCCGCAGTGTGGTCGCTCGGCGCCGCCCTGGCGGCGAACGCGCACGCAACGGCACCTCAGCTCCCGCGGGTGGCTCGCGACATCGTCGCGGCGGGCGGCGCGGCGGCGCTCGTTCTCGGGGTGCTGGGCGCGGCGGCGGCGGACCTCGCGATGGGCCCTGGCATGGCCATCGCCGCGGCTGCGCTGCTGGTTGGGGTGGACCCGTTGGCCCGCGCGTCGGCTGCACTCGATGGGTCGCCACCGGCAACGCCCAGCCACCGTCAGACCGCGCTGGCAAGGGCCGTCTGGTGGGCGGCGGTCGCTGTTTCAGGCGCTGCAGGGGCGCTCGCCGGCTCTCGAACCTGGGGAGGCTAATGATGGAACACGTGCACCTGTGCCCCGTCTGCGTCGAACCGCGCTTCCACGGCTGCAAGCATCCGACTTGCCCGTCCCGGCAGGATGCGCCGCCCATTGGTCGCGCCCCGGGCGACTTCGTGCCGACCGCGCCGAGCCTCGTGCGCCAGGCTGATGCCACCCGCACTGCGGACAGCGTCAAGCCCGCCCCGCCCAACCTGCAGAGCCTGAACCTGCACACGAGCAGCGAAGCGCTCCAGAGCAAGCGAGGCACGCCGTGAACGGGGCACCCGCGGCGCTGCCGCCGGCCAACGGGGCCTGGTCGGTTGCCTCGGCGTTCCAAGGCGGCGCCGGTGACAATGTGCTGCACTCGGTCGCAGTCTGCAGTTTGCGGCTGCCGGGCGGCGCGGCGTTTGCCCTGGTCGAGACCGCACCCAACCCTGAGCGGCCCCGGTCGTTCGCCCATGCCATCTGCAATGCGTTCTGCGAGGCAGTTGCCAAGGAGGCGGCGCGCACCCGTCCTCCGCTCAAGCCGGCCGCGGCGCTCCAGTTGCTGCGCGTGGGCGTGGAGGCCAAGGGGGTCGGAGAGGACGCGCGCGAATGCCCGGACCAGACGGCGCTTTTGCTTGCAGAAAGTGACCGTGATGCGGTCGTGCGGCCGATCGGCGGTGCGCTGCTTGGCGTGGTCGGGGACGATGCCGGTCTGGCCGTGGCCTTCGTGGGCGAGCCGATCTTGTGGCTGCTGGGTCGCGAAGCAGCCTGGGGCAAGTGTGACGCGGTGCTGCGGCATGGTCGGGTCCTGCGCGACGAGGCCACGCCGGACCGGGCTCGGTTGCTGCATGAAATGCTGTACGCCGAACTGCCGGACGTGCGCTGCGCATACGCTGTCTCCTCGGCCCTGGTGCGCGACGCTGCGCACGCAACGGTCACAGGTGGATTCCGGGTGCCGCACGGACCGGCGGATGCAGAACGTGCCGTCCACCAGTTGCTGCGCGAGAGCCTGGGTCGCCAGCGCGATCGCCCGGAAACCAGCGACGGCGTGGGCGTCGTGTGCGCGGTGCGCTGCGCGCCGGAAGGCGTGGACCGCAAGGTCGGCCGCCCTGCGCTCTACTGGGCAACGGCGGGCGCGCTGGGCATCGGGGCCTTGGTTGGCGCCACGGCCTTGCACACACCCTTGTACGCGCCGGCGCCCATCGCTGACGCACCGTCGCCCGATCCAGCCTCGACGGCCGTGCAGGGCGCGCCGCCTGTGCCGATCGCCAGCGAGGCGAGTGCTGCGACCGACGACGACCTGCTGCCGGACTGCCCGCAGGAGCCTGGGTCGCGCGCAGCGCCCGCGCCGTCTGAGGCGTCGCCCGCCGCAGGGGCGCCGTGACCATCCCACGCCTCGACCCGTCGACGGTGACCATCGGCCGCGCCATGGCGCGCAGCCGGCGTTTCGAGGTCTTCGAGGCCACCTGCGGCGGCAGGGCGGCAGTCGCCAAGCGGGTCAGCGCCGACAGCCCGGTCCGGCACGGGCCAGAGCGGTTGCTGCAACGCGAGTACCGGACGCTGCATCGCTTCAGCCACGCGGCGATTCCCAAACCGTACGGCATCTTGGACGATGCGCAATCGGGGGCTCAGTACCTGGTCCTCGAGCGCCGCGCCGGCCGGCCCTTGAGCGAGGTCATCGCCGCTGGAATGCTGCGCCGCGGTCGCCTGGGGGCTCGCGAATGGGAAGACAGCACCCGCGACATCGTGCTGCAACTCGGTGCGGCACTCGCCTACTTGCACGACCACGGCGTGCTGCACAACGACATCAAGCCAGCCAACGTCATCGTTCACGCCGCGGGCGATCGCATCATGGTCAGCCTCATCGACTTCGAGGCCTCAGGCCCAAGCGACGCAGGCACCCCACAGTATGCGGCGCCCGAGCGCCAGACCGACGGCCAACAGGTGGACGAGCGCGCCGACGTCTTCAGTTTGGGCGTTCTGGTTTTTGAGCTGCTGACCGGGATGTGCCCCTACCAAGCCGTCGACCCCGACGCATCGCGCGCCGAGAAGCGGGCGTGGCCGGCTGGCGGCGGATCGACGCCTGACCGCCTGGTGCCAGCGATGCACTACCTGGACATGGCCCAGGGCAGCAGCGAGCACAAGGTTTGGCCGGCGATCAGGCGCGCCCTCGATCCCTCGCCCGCGATGCGACCGGCAAGCATCCGCAGCTTCTTGGGAGAGCTTGATCCGGCGCTCGTGCTGCCGTCGCAGAGCGACGGACCCGGACCACTGCTGGCCGTCGTGTTGGTGGCTCTGGCCTGTGCAGCACTGGTGCTGCCGGTACACGACAGCGTCGTATTGCGCTGGCTGCTCGGGCGCACCGAACTGACGCTGTGCGCACCGGCACTCGAACGGCTGGCGCGAACGGTGTGCAAGGGCTACCACGCCGGCGACCCACAGTGCGAGACCCGGTTGCGGCGGTTGGCAGCCCCGGTCGAATGCCCCAACCGCGTGCAGCAGTTGCAGACCTGCCTGAGGAAACGTTAGCCGATGGCCCCGCCCGCGAAGACCATCGCTCTGACCCGCTACGCCGTCCAGGCCCCGCAGGAGGCCATGGTGTGGCGCGTGGGCTTCTTGACTGCCTCGCTGCTGGTGGTCGCCGCGGGCATGGCCACGGCGCTGGTCGGAGCGCAACGCCACGTCGAGGTCGCTTTCGAGCTGGATGTCGGCGTGCCGGCCCTGTGCGCGGCGGCGGCAACCGGCGACAGTTGCCGGGCGGCGATGACGTCGTGGTTGGGCAAGCCGTTTGGAGTGCCGGCCGCAGCGCTGGGCTTGGCAACGCATTTGGTCGCGTTCGCGCTCCTTTTCATCGTGGCCGCGGGGGCGACGACGGCGCAGTGGCCACTGGTGCGCGCGGCCTTGGCGGGTCTGCGCGTCGTGGTGGGCGTGCTGCTCTTTGCCCTATTCCTCTTTGGGTTCATCGGTCGGGTGCTGCTCGGCCACAACTGCGAAATCTGCCTGATGATGCACACCGTCAACTTCTGCGCGATGTTGGTGCTGGGCATGACGGTGGCTGCGTTTGGCCGGCGCCTCAAGACCGAGATCCTTGGCAGTGGCGGTGGTTGGTTGGCAGCAGCAGCGGCCGCGACCGTGTTCGCCATTCCAGCGACGGCAAGGCAATTGGACAAGATGCTTGCGGGTCGGGCGCCAAAGGTCGGTGACCTGGGCAACCGGAGGGCTGAACAAGCAGCGCGCCTCGATCTGCTGCGACCGTGTCTCGGCCAGTGCATCACGGGGCTCGTCTACACGCCGGACCAGGCCGCCAAGGGGCCTGCGCTCGACTTCGGCCCAGTTGGCAAGGGCGCGGCCTATCGGGTGTTGTCGGTGGACCTGACTTGCCCCCACTGCCGCCGCGAGCTGCGCAGCCACAGCTTGCCGGCGTTGGGCGCCGCTGTGGCCGGCAAAGGCCCGCCGGTTCAGGTGGTCTTGCGGCCGCGTGCGCAACACTGCAATGCGGCATCGCCCAACAAGGTGTTAGGGGCGCGCATGTGCCAGGCCAATGCGGCCCTGCTGTGTGCGTACAAGGCGAGCCCGGCAGCGGCGGTCGCCTATCTGGATGCCGAATTGCGGCTGCCCAACGAGGATACGTATCTGGACCGCGAGGGCTGGCTGCGCAAGCATGCCAGCGGCGTGGCTGCGGACTGCTTGGCCGCCGAAAAGGCCAACGGGTTCTCGGCCCTCAAGGCGATCGCCGCGACAGGTGAGGCTTGGCAGACCGCTGCGGCCAAGGTGCACCGTGAATGCACCAAGGGCATCGACGACGGCCCGCGTCCAAGCGACATCGCATGGTGTTTCACTGGGTTGCCGGGGATGGCAGTGGTGCGACCGCCGACCGCCGTGCCGATGCGCGGCGCGACCGCCGACCCCGACTTCATCCGCAATGCCAGCCGCGAGGCCGAGTTTCGCTGGTCGTTGCTCGACCCGTGCTTGTAGGAGGCCGAGATGGGCAACGCCCGGACCTGGACCATCGCCGTGGTACTCCTGCTGGTCATCGCTGCCGTGGGGCTCGTGCTGTTGGCGCGCGGCACCCAGGCGTGCGGCGACGGCGAATGTGGCGAAGGCGAATCCATGGTGTCGTGCGCCTTGGACTGCCCGGGAAGCTGCGGCGACGGCTTCTGCAACCCGGACGGCGAAAACGTCGGTACGTGCCCTGCCGATTGCACACCCGCCGTGCCACCGCCGCCGGCACCGACCGCGCCACCTGCGCCACCCGCGCCCACGCCGGCATCGGCAGCGCCAACCGAGGCGCCGGCCGCTGCAGGCGCTGACCGCCCATCTGAACCGGAAGCGGCTGCGTCGCGCGCACGGTGCGGCGACGGCACCTGCCAAGCGGGCGAAAACGGGAAGAATTGCCCCAGCGACTGCCAGCCGCCTGGCCGCTGCCGCGACGACGCCTTTCGCAAGATCGTGGCGCAAGTGGTCAAGAGCTGCGCCGACGGCTGCAAGTTCGAGTCGAAGAACCCGGTGGTCGGCATCAGCGAGGCGCAGTTTCGCGCGCTTTTCGAGCGAGCCGGCGACAAGGGCATCGGCGTGCAGTTCTCGATCTTTGGCTGCAACGTCTGGAAACCCGACGGCAAAGACTGCTGGGGCTACGACGCCCACTACGCCGAACCGGCCACTTGCCCGCCGGACGCCAACTACGCCTGTGCGAGCCGAAGCGACGGCGGCCTGTGCAACCCGGCCGGCGCGCAGACCGCGTGCAAAAAGTACGCTGCAGCGATCGAAGACAGTGTCGTCGGCTTCGTCAAGCAGTGGCGCCAGGCCAAGTACCTGCTTTTGCTCGGCACAGCCAGCCGTACCGGCAACGATGACCGCGGCTCTGGCGGCATGAGCCAGGCCAACAAGGACCTGGCGCTGGTGCGCGCGGCCAACGTCGAAGGTCTGGTCGACCGCTTGCGTGGCGAGATGGAGCAATTCAAGGAACCCGTGATGTTCAAGAGCTACAAGGTCGTGCTCGACAACACCAAGCAGTTTTTCGATTCCGCTGGGTTCAAGAAGTTGGTGGCGGCGCAGATGAAGGTGGGCAAGGACGGCGGGTTCAAGCCGACGACGGACAACGCGATCAACCGCAGCGTGATGATGATTGCGGTGGGTTGCGACTTGACTGGCGAGGATGTGGGGGAGAAGTAGCCGGCGTCGCGAGCTTGCGCGCAAGCCAGCGATATCAACGGCCGGCAGTTCGCCGCCACACCAACAGAGCCGCCAGGATCGCCAGCACCGACCACGCGCCTGTACCACCCTGTCCACGCCCGGCGTCGCAGCCGCCATCTTGGGCCACAGGCTTGCTCGCCACCGGCGCGGGCGCCTGCACCCCGCCATCGCCGCCACCCACGCCACCACCGGCGGCGCTGCCACCCGTCGCATCCGTAGCATCCACGTCGGGCACGGCCGCGGCTGTCACCACGCCATCGACCGCCTTCGTCTCGGTCTTGGTGCCGTCGGCACTTGCGACTTCGTTTGGCCCGCCCGCCTCGGTCGGCGGAATCTCCTTGCTCGCCGCGTCTTGTGCGTCGACTCCGCCGTCCGACGCGGCGTCAGCGGTCCCCGGGTCCGGCTCCGGCGGGTCGTCGCACACGTCGCCAATGCCATCGCCATCGGCGTCCGTCTGGCTCGGGTCGGCGACCAGCGGGCAGTTGTCGTCGGCGTCGGGCACGCCGTCGTTGTCGCTGTCCGGGTCGCAGGCGTCGCCCTTACCGTCGCTGTCGACGTCGGTCTGCGTCGGGTTGGCGGCCAGCGGGCAGTTGTCCACGGTGTCGGCCACGCCATCGCCATCGTCGTCGCCATCGCAGGCGTCGCCCAGGTCATCGCCGTCGGTGTCGGTCTGGGTGGCGTCCTTCGCCCACGGGCACGCATCCGTCGCGTCTGGCACGCCGTCGCCGTCCTTGTCGCTGTCGCACGGGTCGCCCACCTGGTCGCCGTCGAAGTCCTTCTGATCCGGGTTGGCGTCAATTGGGCAATTGTCCTTGGCGTCCGGCACCTTGTCGTTGTCGTCGTCCGGGTCGCAGGCGTCGCCGAGTTTGTCGCCGTCGCTGTCGGTCTGGTCGGCATTCTTGGCCAGCGGGCAGTTGTCCTTTGCGTCGAGGACACCATCGTCGTCGTCGTCGGTCTCGCAGGCGTCGCCCTTGCCGTCTTTGTCGGTGTCCAGTTGATTCGCGTTGGCGACGAGCGCGCAGTTGTCCTTTCCGTCCAAGACCTTGTCGTTGTCGTCGTCGTCATCGCAGGCGTCGCCCTTGCCGTCCTTGTCGGTGTCGATCTGGCTCGGGTTGACGACCAGGTCGCAGTTGTCCTTGGTATCCAACACCTTGTCGTTGTCGTCGTCGGCGTCGCAGGCATCGCCCTGCTTGTCCTTGTCGGTGTCGAGCTGACTCGGGTTGGCGACGAAACCGCAGTTGTCGGCGCTGTCGGCGACTTTGTCGTTGTCGTCGTCGCTGTCGCAGGCGTCGCCCTGCTTGTCTTTGTCGTTGTCGGCCTGGGTCTTGTTGGCGACCTTGGGACAGTTGTCCTGGTCATCGGGCACGCCGTCGCCGTCGCCATCGCCGCAGGGTCCGCCGCCCGGGCCGCCGCCCCACCATTCCCAGTGCCAGGCCTCGCTCGGCACTGTGCGCTTGAAGCCGTAGCTCTTGCCGTGCTTGTCGAGCCACGCATAGACGCCGGACGACGAGGTGTTCAGATCCAGGGCGTGGCCGCTTTGGTGGTTGCTGTAGCCCGGCGCGGCCGCGAGGTTGCACGAGTTGCAGCAACAGCACTTGTAGCAGTTGTAGAAGTACTGCTGCTCGGCCATGGTCCGAAAACCACTGACGATCTGCAGCTTGACGCCGGCCTTTGCCGCAGCTTGGGCCATGACGATGTAGGCGTTGGCGGTCTTCTGCTCGACCGGCTTGCCGTCGACGGTGACCAAGTGGATGGTGAAGGCCTTGCCGTTGACGTAGCCGGTGGCGGTCGATTCCTTGCACGACCACGACAGCGGCGCCTGAATCGAAGCGTAGGTCTGGGGCTCAGGATCGCTCGCGGTCGTTGGCGCCGCGAGATCCGCGCACCCCGCGATGGCCGACACGCACGCGAGCAAGGCCAAGCGAACGGTCACCGGCATGGTCAGATTCCCGCGGCGCGCGGACCGCGCTGGCAGAATGCCCGGGGTTGCGCGGAGGTACAAGGTCCATCGCACGCGCGAGCGGGAAAAAAATCCGCGACAACCGCATTTGCCCGCGCTATCCTGCGGACCCCGCTCCTTTCGCCCGAGGTTGCCCATGTCCCGCGCGCCCGACCCGTTCACCTCCGACGTCGCCACGACGGACCGCCGCACTTTCCTCGGCCTTGCCGCCGCCGCCGGTGCCACGCTCGCCGCGCCCGACCTGCTCGCCGCACCGCTGGCCAAAGAAACTGTCGCTTTCGGTTTTGCGAACGCGGATCTGCAAGCCGTGTTGGCGGTCGCGCTCAGCCGCGGCGGGGATTTCGCGGACCTCTACTTCGAGCGCACCCGCTCGGTGTCGCTGACCCTGGAAGACGACCGCATCAGCCGGGCCCATGCCAGCAGCGATCTTGGCGTCGGCGTGCGCGTGGTCAAGGGCGACGCCGTCGGCTACGCCTTCAGCGAAGTGCTCGACATCAAGGCCGTCAAGAAGGCGGCGGCCACGGCAGCAGCCATCGCGGATGGCAAGGCCAAGCCGGAACTCTTGCCCATCGAGATCGCCGCGCTGCCAACCTACTACAGCCGCGATTTCCGCTTTGCCAACATCGACATCGACCAGAAGAAGAAGTTGGTCACCGAAGTCAACGCCAAGCTCAAGGCCAAGGACCCGCGCGTCGTCAAGGCTAGCGTGCAGTACGCCGACACCGACAAGGAGGTGTTCGTGGTCACCAGCACCGGTCACGCCTGGCGCGACCACCAGCCGATGACGCGGCTGTGGGCCAACTGCGTCGCTGAAGACAAGGGAAAGCGCGAAACCGGCGGCTACAACATCGCTTCGCGCAAGGGATTTCACATCTTCGACGCGACGTCCGTGGGGCGCTTGGTCGACGAGGCCGTGCGCCGCACCGTGCTGATGTTCGACGCTGTCACCCCCAAAGGCGGCGAGATGCCGGTGGTGCTCGGCGCGGGCCCGAGCGGGATCCTCTTGCACGAGGCAATCGGCCACGGCATGGAGGCCGACTTCAACCGCAAGAACACCAGCGTCTACGCCAGCAAAATGGGCAAGCCGGTCGCCGAGAAGTTCGTGACGATTGTCGACGACGGCACCTTGCCCGACGCCCGCGGCTCCATCCACATCGACGACGAAGGCGGCCAGAGCCAAAAGACCGTGCTCGTCGACGGCGGCACCTTGTCGAGCTACCTGCACGACCGCATCAGCGCCAAGCACTACGGCGTCCAGCCCACCGGCAACGGCCGCCGCGAGTCGTTTCGCCACGTGGTCATGCCGCGGATGCGCAGCACCTACATGCTGGCCGGCCCGCACAAGAAGGACGAGATCATCCGCTCAGTCAAAAAGGGCATCTACTGCGAGTCGTTCAGCAACGGCCAGGTCAACATCGGCGCGGGCGATTTTACGTTCTTCCTCAAGACCGGCTACCTCATCGAAGATGGCAAGCTCGGCCGGCCGGTCAAGGACATCAACCTCATCGGCAACGGCCCGGACGTACTGACCAAGATCTCGATGGTCGCCGACGACTTGCAAATCGACGAAGGCGGCTGGACGTGCGGCAAGAACGGCCAGAGTGTGCCGGTGTCGCAGGGCATGCCGACCGTGCTCGTCAAGGCCATCACCGTGGGAGGTGCGGCGTGAACCCGTTGCAGTCTTCGCTCGACACCGCCGAGGCCGCGGTCGCAGAGCTCAAGAAACGTGGCGCTCAAGATGCGCTGGTGCGGCACCGGTCGGCGCGCGGCGTGCAATGCCAGGTCCGCGACGGCCGGATGGAAAAGCTGCAGGAGTCGGTGACGGCCGAGTTGACCGTACACGTATACGCCGACGGCCGCTACGCTGCGCACACGACCAACGACCTTCGCAAGGCCGAGTTGGCATCTTTCCTGGCCGATGCGGTCAAGCTGACCAAGATGCTCGACCCGGACCCGGCGCGCAGCCTGCCGGCCAAGGAGCTGGTTCTGCAAAAACCCGCAGAACTGGGGATTTTCGACAGCGCCTACGGCAAGATCGACACCGACGCCCGCAAGCGCTTGGCCCAGGCCGCCGAGGCTGCGGGCAAGTCCGATAAACGGGTGGTGTCGGCGACTGCGGATTTCTCGGATGAGCACGGCACCACCGCTCTGGTGGGCAGCAACGGCACATATGGTGCGCAGCGCGACACCTGGTATTCGCTGTCGGCCGAAGTCACGGTGGCCGAGGGCGACAAGCGGCCCGAAGACTGGTGGGTGTCCACTTCGCGCTCGATCAAGGGGCTGGGCGACGCGGAAGCGGTCGGCAAGCAGGCGATGCAGCGTGCTATCGACCGCGTCGGGGCTGCCAAGCTCAAGAGCGCGGAGACGACGCTGGTCATCGAGAACCGTTCGGCCGGCCGGCTGCTGTCGTATTGGCTGCAGGCGCTTTTCGGCGCGAATCTGCAGCAGAAGCGTTCGTTCCTGGAAGGCATGATCGGCAAGCAAGTCGGGCCGGCCCGCCTATTCCAACTCGACGACAATCCGGCCCTGCCCGGCGGCCTGGGATCGCGCAGCTTTGACCGCGAGGGCTTGGTCGCCCGGACGCTGCCCATCGTCGACGCGGGCGGCGTGCTCCGCAACTACTACATCGACTGGTACAACGCCCAACGCCTCAAGACGACGCCGACGACGGGCAGTTGGTCCAATCTCGTGCTCCATCCAGGCAGCGAATCTCTGGACAAGCTGCTCGCCGCGGTGGACAGAGGCATCCTGATCACCTCGTTCATCGGTGGCAACAGCAACAGCCTCACTGGCGATTTCTCACTCGGCATCCAGGGCCGCGTCATCGACAAGGGCAAGCTCGGCGCTCCGGTGGCCGAGATGAACCTGTCCGGCAACCACAAGACCTTCTGGAACAAGCTGGCCGCAGTGGGCGACGACCCGTACTTGTATAGCTCGCTGCGCGTGCCGAGCCTGCGCTTCGATGGCGCCGCAGTCAGCGGGGCTTGAACCGCGGAGCAAGGTTCCCCGTGTTTGCTCGGTGGGGGGCTTTGTTCAGGCCGTTGATATCGCTTGAATCTTGCGACCTCGCGACCACCGCCGTCGGGTCCTTTGCCGCTCATGGCCACGACAGGGCGACAGGGAGGGGGCCTTTGTTCAGATCAATGGCATTGCTAGGTTTTTTCACCAGGACTGCCAGCAGAGCAAACCCCATGGCTTCCGGCCCGCCACCACCCGGTCGTGCCGGGATCCAGCGCCCGGCCGGCGCCGCCCGACCGGGTGGGGACCTTTGTTCAGATCCATGGCATTGCTAGGTTTTTTCACCAGGGCTGCCAGCAGAGCAAACGCCATGGCTTCCCGCCCGCCACCGCCCGGTCGCGCCAAGATCCAGCACCCAGACCGGCAGCGCCCAGCAGGGTGGGGACCTTTGTTCAGATCCACGGCGTTGCTAGGTTTTTTCGCCACGGCAGCCGCCCGGGCGGTCCCTAGGGCATCCCGCAAGCCACCGCCCACAGTGCGCCGAGGTCGAGCGCGCCGGCAGGCAGTGCACAGCTTGCATCCTTGTAGTGCTCGCGGGCGATGACCTGACCGCGGCGGAGCCACTGCACTTCGATCGACGTGGCGCTGGTACACCCGCCAGCTTGGTTGGCGCGCAAGTGTTCCAGGAGCGCGTCGATCCGAGGCAGGTCGGCCACCCCCAAGCCGGCGGCGCTGCACACCCGCCCGGCCTCCAGGCCGAAGGGGTCCACCGCCGACGCGGTGTCGAGGACGGCAAAACGCTTGGTCGTCGGATCATACCGCAGGTCGCCGCCAAAGTGGCCGAAGCAGCCAGCGTGGACGAAGCGCAGCACCAGTTCGTCGCCATGACGCAGCCGCTCGGTGGCGATGGGGCCGGTGTCGGTGATCGCTCCGTCGTCGAAGGCTGAGGGGTCCACGCCCAGGGCGCCCGCCCAGGAACCCCCGCGCTTTTGCCGCAACCAACGCTCCAGCGCCTGCAGCCATCCGGCGGCTGGGGTGGCGGTCTGACTGGCCTGCGCGACCTGCGGGGTCCGATGGAACGGCACGGTGGCCGGGGGGCGCTCGCGCACGCGGTGCAGGGGTTCGACGGCTGCCGTCGGCAGCACCATCAGGTGCGAGCAGACCAGGGCAAGGCAAAGCGAGCGCAGGGCGATCATCGGCATCCGTGGGGCCGACAAGCGCCGGCCGGGCTTGGACGCTGTCACCGCCGGCAGGGTCTACACGTCGTCGAGCGTTCGCGGCCAGCTGTCCTTGAGCAGCTGCGACAGCGCCCGGTCCGCCAGCAACCGACCGCCAGTCTGGCACCGGGCGCAGTAGTTGCACTCGTTGTCGGCGTAGACGATTCGCTGCACGGGGGCGGCGCACACCGGACAAGGCTGGCGATAGCGACCGTGCACAGCCATGTCGGGCCGGAAGGCAGTCACGTGCTCGGGAAAGCCACCGCCGGCTTCGGTGTGCAACCGATTGCGCCACAGCGTCAAGGTCGCCTGCGCGGCGCCGAACAGCCTGTGCATTTCGGCGTCGTCCAGGTTGGTCGTCAGTTGTAGCGGCGACAGGCCGGCCGTGTGCAAGATCTCGTCGCTGTACGCGTTGCCGATCGCCGCAAGGACGGTCGGGTCGCAGAGGGCCCGCTTGAGCGTGCGCCGCTTGCAGCGCAGTGCTTGTGCGAACTCAGTCAGCGACGCGGTCATCACCTCCAGCCCGCCGCGCAGGTGGGGCAGCAGGCCTGCTTCGCCGCGCACGAGGTGCACCGACGCGCGCCGCTTGGAGCCGGCCTCGGTCAGCCACAGCGCCCCATTGGCGTTGGTCAGCGCGACCAATGCGGTCTTGGGCACCTTGGGGTCCGGCCCTGCCCGAAAGTGCAAGCGGCCCAGCACCATCAGGTGCACGACCAGCCACAGGTCTCCGTCCGTGCCGATCGCCAGCCGCTTGCCGAGGCGGCGCACGCTGATCGGGGTCTGGCCGACGAGGGCCGAGAGCGGCGGGTCCACGGTCCGAACCACGAACGGGTCCAGCGCCCGCACCGCCTGCAACGGGGTGCCCTGCAACCGCGGTCGCAGCGCGTCGGCGTACACTTCGAGGTCTGGGTATTCGGGCATGGCGGCGCGCTCGTTGGGGGAACCAGAGGAAAACGTCGATCGCCTTCCGGCTCGGCTGGAGCCGCGAGTCGGCCGCCCCGGTAGCGAACTGGCGACCCACTGCGCAGGCAAAAAGGCGCCGTGCGTGGGTGGGCCAATGGTTGGCCTGCCGCTACGGCGCCTCGGATTCGTCGGGGATGAGAACAGTCAGGCTGGCTGACACCATCGCGCGGTGGTCGTTGGCGCCATCGACCGCCAGTGCCACATCGAACCCCAACCGCGGGGTACGCCAGGCCAGGCCGGCGCAAATCCAGTGCTTGGTCGCCAGGTTGGCCACAATGTTGTCGAATTGGTAGCCGGCGCGCAGTTGCAGCCCCTCTGGTCCTACCTGCACGGTGCTGCCCACGCGGTAGGCGGGTCCGGTCGCGGCGTCCGCTGGCAAGGTGTCGCCATTGCCGGCGCCCAGCGACGCCGCCGCCTCGGCGATAAACTGCTGGCCCACGAAGCCGACCGCCATGCCGACCCGGCGCGGCGCCTCGCGCGCATCGAGGGCCGATACGTTGTGCACCACCGCTCCAACGCGAAACTGCTGCATCCCGAGGATGGCGCCGACGTCGCCGGTCCAGCCGCTGACCTCGGACGCGCCTGGTCGCAACGCACTCAGGCGCCGGCCCGAACCGCCGATGAGCAGCTTTCCGGCGTCGCTCTGGCCGCCGACGGACAGGCCCAGCCGCAGGTCGCTGCCCGACCGGTGGGGCGCCTCTGTGGTCCAGCCGAGTTCGTGTGCATAGCCGACGCCGGCGGCGATGCCCCACGCCGAGGTCGAGTCCACCAGTGCTGCGAACGGCGCACCGCTGCCTGCGTGTCCCGAGCGCGCAAAGCCGGCTTCAAGGACTCCGTGCTGCACCTGGCTCATGCCGGCGGGGTTCGCGTACAGCGCGGCGGTGCCAGCACCCGTGGCGACCTGGGCATCGCCCATGCCGAGCGCACCCGCACCCAGTCCAGCTGGCCGATAAGGGCCGAACCCGCACAGGAGCAGCCAGGTCGCCAGGGCGGCGCAAGGAATCGAGGTCGAGCGGATCACGGTGTGCGGGCTACTGCGGCTTCTTGCTGGCCGCTTTCTTGCAGCGGGCGATCAAACCACTCCAGCCCTCTTTGTCGAGAATTTTGGCGAATGACTTGCGGTACGACTGCACCTGGCTGGCTTCGTCCACGGTCAGGTCGACAACCGTCCAGCGGCCGTCGGCCGGCAGCAACGTGTAGGTGACGTCGGCGGTGGTCTTCTTGACCGTGATCGCGGTCTGGACTTCGACTCTGCCATTGGCGCCAGCCGGTCGCGACCCGGTGAAGGCCACCTGTGCCGGCGAGCCCGGTTTGAAGCGCTTGACGTAGGTGTTCTGCACCATCTTTGCCAGCAGCACCACGAATTCGGCGCGCTGCGCCGGCTGCAGCCCCTCCCACTGCTGGGGCACGGTCTGCCGGGCCATCTCGGTGTAGTCCAACGCCGCATCGAGTTCCCTGCCGATGGCGAGGTGCAGTGCGTCGAGCGGTTGCTCGACCTTGACCAGGGCCTCGAGCCGCTGATGAAGGCGCTCGATGAACTGGCGCGCGGGTTCCTTGGGCGGCGCGTGGACCTTGGGCTTGTCGGGCGACGCCGCGACTGCGGGCGCTGGCGCGACGGGGGCCTTCTTCGCAGCGTGGGCCGGGTGCGCCGCAACAGCGGGCGCCAGGGCGAGTGCGAACACGAACCGGTTCATGCGTAGGACCTCAAACTGCGAAGCCGCGGGTGCCGCCGCGAGCCAACGTCCGCACGCCGCTGCGGATTCGACCCGCGCACTCAGAGGGTGTTTATGTTTGATTGCCGTCGCGAGCGGAATCAGGCGCCCGACAGGCGAGGCGGAGGTTGTCAGGCGACTGAGGCGTAGCCCCAAGCTACGCCGCAGGGAGCCTGGCGACCGACAACAAAGCATGTCGGGATGCATGGTTACGCGTCGCTGGCGTTTCATGTGCAAACACCCTCTCAGGGCGCAGCGACCGGCAGCGCGACCTTGATCGCGGCAAGATCGGTGCCGCACAGGCGACCCAGTGCTGCAGCCGCAAGGTTGTACCCATGGATCGCCTCGGCCCATGCCAGGCGGCGGCGGACGTAGCTCTCGGTGACGCGCAGGACCTCGGCGTAGTCCTCAAAGCCGTCCTCCCACGCCTGGGTGGTGGCGTTGAGCAGGCCGCGCGCCGACTTGAAGGCCTTGTACTGCACGTCGATCATTGCCCGCGCGTCAGTCATTTCGCGAAACGCGGCGCGTACATCGACTTTGAGCTTCTGGCGTTCATGCTCGATGGTCAACTGCGCCTGCCGCAGGTCGAGTCGTGCCTGGGCGATTTTTTCGACCTGCCGCCAGATGTCGAGCGTCCAGCGCAGCACCAGGCCCAGGCCCGTGGTCGCGGCGTTGCTGGGGTTGGAAGCCAGAGAATCGCCGGTCGAATCGCGGGTCGGCGCATACGTGCCGGCGACGCGCACGATGAAGAGCAAATCGGGCCACAACTGGGCCTCGGCGGATTCCACCTGCAAAAGCCGCGCGCGCACCCCTCCCCGCTGGGCCAGGAACCTCGGCGAGTTGGCGAGCGCCAGGGCCTCGACCGCCTCGATCGGCAAGGGCGGCACCGCAACGGGTGTCAACTCGCCCACCGGCTCCACCGCGACGTCGAGACTCTCGCCCATGGCGAGCCGCGCACCGTCGAGCGCCTGTTGTTTCGCGCGCTCGTTCTGCCGCAACTTGTCCTCGATTTCCGCGGCATAGACATTGAGGCGCAGCAAGTCGCCTTGGTTGAAGCCCTCGTCGCCCGCGTCGCGCTGCTTCTCCATCCTGGTGCGCGTCTCGTCCAGGATGCGCCGGACGTCGCCGGTCAGTTCGCGCAGGTCCTCGACGAGCACGAGCCCCCACCAGGCCCGGCCAAGCTGGTAGCGCAATTCGTCCTCGGCCACGCGCACGGTTGCCCGGGCGATGTCCACGCCCTCGCTGGCCAACTGCTTGAGCGAACTGACCTTTCCAGCGGTCCAAATCGTCTGCGCCATACCGATCGACCCGACGGCGAGCGGACCGAGGCTGGTAAAGTCGTAGTCCTCGAGCGGTTCGCCGCCGTCGCGCCCCGGCTTGAGCGCCGGCAGCACCGAGGCAAAGCCATTGACCTCGAATTTGGGATAGAAGACGCTCTTGGCTTCGCGCAGCTTGCTCTGGTATTGGTCCAACCCGAGCCGGGCCGCGGCCATCAGCGGCGACCGCTCCAGGCCGCGCTGGAAACACTGCGCCAGCGTGCAGCGCACAACGGAGGGCGCGGCTGGCGCGGCCATCGCGGCGGTCGCACACAACCAGGACGCGGCTGCCCAGCCCGCGGTCCAAGGCACAGGGCGCATCAAAACACCTGCTTGAGCGCGACCTTGTCGAGCGTGTGCTGGTAGAGGTTCCAAGCCGCAAGGTACGGTCCCTCGGCGCCGAGCCCGCAGAACGAGGCGTTGCCGCCCATCAACACGTTCTTGTACCCGGTCAACGTCGCCAGCGGGCTGGTGCCGATGGTGTGCAGGATCGCTTCACCGTAGCCGGGCTGCAGTTCTGCGGGGTCGATGTCGTCGCCGCCAGGCGCCTGGCCCCAGCCCTGCCACGGGCTGTGCCGGAACACCAGGTGTTCGCGCAGAAACGGCACCGTGGCTTCGACGCGCAGTTGCAGGCGATCCAGCAACCCCTCGACCCCGCCGGTGCCGGCCGCCGCAGCGCTGATCGGCACGCGCATAGCTGCGGTCAGCAGCCTGAGTTCGCGCTCAGGCGGGTTGGCCCCCTGGTCGGCGTCGACGGCGATGTGCACGAGGTTGTCTTCTTCCAGCGATTCACCGAGTTCGCCGACCGCGAACACGTGGCGACCCATCGCCTCGGGCACCGCGGCGGCGCGCACCACGAAGTTGCCTGTGAAGGTGTGGCAGATTGGCTGCAATGTGTGGATCGTGTGATGGAATTCTTCGTCCTGCATTTCCTGAGGGATGAGCGCGCAAAACCGCTTCGGGTCGCCATTGCAGACCAGCAGGTCAAAGCCGATGGTCTCGCCGCGATCGCGCAGGACCAGGCGCGCGGCACGGCCGCGCTGCACCGCGACAGACTGTACGACGGATTTGGGCCGCACGTCCCCTGAACCGCCGATGATGCCCTCAAACAGCTCGCGCAGCGCGTTGGGTCCCTGGTCAAAGGTCGCGGTGCCGCGCCACAGTTCGGTGACCGCCCTGGCAAATGTGGCCGGATAGGGCCGGGCCGGCACCATTCCCGAAGCGAAGCGGAACGGCGCCTGAACGAACGCACGAAAGGGGTTGCCGTGTTCGAAGGCCGCCAGCGGATCATCGATGGCCAGATCGTCTCCGAGCAGCGGGTACTTCTTGACGAGGCTGCGCAACTTGAAACCGTCGAGGAACCCGCTCGGCGGCAGGACCGGCCGCACCGCCAGCACCTCCTGCACTTGGCCGTCGAGTTGGCCGATCTCGCGAAAGAACGCAGAAATCGCCGCGTCTTGCAGCGGGAATTCGCGCTTGAACTCTCGCTCGACGATGCGGGCGTCCGTGGACACGGCGATGCGCGCGCGCGGCAGGACAACCTGGAACGCGGGATCCAGCGGCCGTGGCAGATTGCGCAATTGCAGACCGAGCGACAGTTCGTCGAACACGCGGCGCACGATCGGGCTGCCGAGGGCGTAGTTCAACTCCAAGCGCCGACACAGCGTATGGCCGCCGATCTGATACGTCGCGCCGGTCGGCCCCTGGCCGATCACCAGGACCCGATAGCCGCGCTTGGCGCACAGCGCGCCATACGCGAGTCCCGCGAGGTCGGTGCCGACGATCGCGATGCTGTAGTGGGCCGAAACGGTGCTCAAGGTCCAGACTGCAACGCCGTGTCGGCGGCGCGGGGCGCGATGGTAGCGCCAACGCCTGCGGCGCGCGACCGAGGCGCCGGAAGCCTACGCCTGCACCTTGGGCTTGCGCTGCGGAATCGCGGTGATGATGAGCTCCAGGGCGAGTCGCGCCGTGATCATGGCCGCGCCCACACCGGCTGCAATCGTTCCGCCGAGAATCGCCAACTCCATCGCCGCCTCCGGGGTGCGCGCGGGTTGCGCGGCAGGGGGCGAGCGTAGATCGGGGCGAGCGGGGATCAAGAAAAACCGCTGAGCGGCCGCAATCCACTTAATCTGCGGGGACTTGCGAGGCCAACGTCTGCCGCAGCGCGGCCGGCAGGGCCCGCAGTTGCCCGCCCAGCGCCCGGCTGAACGCGGCGAGTTCGGCCTGGGTCGCGTCGCCGCGGTCGTGGCCCAAGCGCGTGCGCAGTTGCCCCGAAGCATCGGCAGCCACGGCCACGTGCAGCACCACGCCCCTGCCGGCCGGATTGCGGAACGCCACGTCGATGCGCCCGGGCAACGGGCTGGACTGACTTTCGGCGGCAAAGCCGGCCAGGGCCTCGCGCCTGAGCACGGTCGCCACGGAACCGGCCAAGCCGTCCGCCAGGCGGCTCTGGTGCCATTGGCGCCAAGCGTCGCGGATCGGGCGCAAGCTGACCGGAGGGTCGCCAGGGTCGGCGAGCGCCGCGGACAACCGCCGCCACAGATACAGACCATCGCGCTCCGCTTGGGCGCTCGGCGCAGGCGCGTGCAGCACACCGGCCGCAATCCGTTGACCGCGCAGGGTCGCGAACGTGCCCGGCGCATCCTCCCGGCCCGCGCCGTGCACTGCGAGTCGCCACCCCTGCGCGGTGATCTCGATGACGCCGCGCCGTTCGTCGCTCCGTCCCAACCTGAGCGCGCCCCCGGCCTGCAGGGCCAGCAGTGCCGGATGTGCCAACCGCACGAAGTGGCGGCCCAGGGCATCCGCGTGCCACAGCGCTTCGACCCCGACCGGTTGGAACTCATCGTCACCGTGGAATTGCCGGTACTTGTCGAACACACCGGAACATGTGTCGTTGAAGATGCACTGCGCACAGCCGGCCGGCTTGTGCTTGTCGGTGCGTTTGTCGAGGTACTTGTCGAATCCCAATTGCGTGTTGCCCTGGCCGTCGGCGGCCACGGTGACCGTGTCTTGCCCATCGTGGTGGATGCGATGGGCGACGGCCAAGTTGGTGCAGTAAGGCACATTGCCGAAATTCAGATCCCAGTGGGCGCCCAACCGTTCGTCCACCAGGCGCGACAACTCGACGAAATACGGCGCCATGTCCGTGTAGCGGGCCATCATCGCCCGCAGCTCGGCGTCGCTGCGATCACCCGAATCGCGCGGCCTGACCATGTCGAGGTGCAGGTTCTCGAACGCGTAGTGCGCGGCAATGGCGGCGAGCTCGGGCACCGATCGGTAGTTCGACTCGACCACGCACATGTTGGCGGTCAAGCGCGCCCCGCGCTGGCGCAGGACATCGAGGGATCCGACGATGCGGTCCCACGCGCCCTCATTCTTGGTGGTCGCATCGTGCTCGGCGCGGTTGCCGCCTTGCAGCGAGAAGCGCCACAACACGCGACGGTCGGCCTCGGGACCCAACTGGTCGAGCACGTCGAACACGCGCAACCGGAACGTCTCGCGCGGGGTCATGACGCCATTGGTGAACACCACGACCTCGTCGAACTGCAGGTCCACGCAAAACCGCAAGACATCGAGGAATCCGCGCTGGATGGTCGGCTCGCCGCCGAGCAGGGTGACGCGCTGTGCTCCGTTCGCCCGCGCCTGCGCGATCTGGTGCAAGATGGGCTGCAACGGCAACTGCGGCGCCCGCCGTTGCTCGCTCAGTTGCCCCGACACGCAGAACACGCAGCGATTGTTGCACAGGTGCCCGAGCTGGACCTCGATCTGGCGGTCGGGCTGCGGGGGCGGCAACGGCGCGGACGCAGTCAACGGGAACTCCGGACGGTCGCGCGCGGGGGCGTGGCGCGCAGTCGCCAGCATAGCGGGGTCGGCTGGCGCCTCAAGCGAGCCTACGGCGATTGGTATCGCGTTGCGCGGTTGGCGTGGTCAGCCCCGGCCGCCTTGGCCGGCCCACCACCGATCGAGCACGCCCCGGTTGGGCGCACAGCGCCGACGACCGCACACCTGGGTCCAGGCCGCGTCGAGGTCCACGCCACGGTGGCGCGCGAGGTAGCCGATCGCGACAGTCGGCGAACGGTTGATCCCAGCCGTGCAGTGCAAGTAGGCGACCCGGTCGCCCGCCAATGCGCCAGCTACGGCGTCCACCGCGCGCGTCAGGCCGTCCAGCAGGGCCCTGTCGTCGAAGTCCACGATCGCATGGCGTTCGGCGTTGATGCCTTGCGCCATCAGGAAGCGCCACATCAGCGGCCACGCCATGCCACAACTGGCGAGGTCCTCGTCGGTCTGGACGCTGACCAGACCCACAACGCCTGCCCTGCGCAGGGTGGCGATGCGCTCAGGCGACGACGGGCAGGGCCCCACCCACAAGCGGTCGGCGACCTCGTGGATCTCGAACGGATACTCCATCGGCATGGGTTCAGAACCGCTTGGTCAGCGCAACCATGCCCCCGCCCGGTGCCCGCGACACCTGCACCTGGAAGGTGGCGTCTTGGATCGGCGCTTCTTCGTCCATGGCGTTCTTGAGCATGATGGTGCCCCCGACGAACGCCGCCGTGCCCGCGCCGACCAGCGTCCAGCGCACGGTGTCGCCGCCAAACTCGTCGAACTTGGTGGTGGCGTCGATGACCAGCGCCCCGACCACCAGCGCGCCGCCGCCCAGCAGTCCGGCCCAGGCGATGGTGCGCTTGCCGCCAGCGTCGTACTCGGCCAGCACGGGCTGAACGGTCGAGGTCTTGCCGATTTGCACGTCGACCAGGCCCTTTTGCCCAAAGAACCCCGGCCGCTGGACGACCACGCTGTGCGACCCGGGCGCGGCGCTGAACGTGAACTTGTCGCCGTCCACGCTGACGTCGTTGTCGTCCACGGCGACGCTGGCGTCCTTGGCCAGTACGATCACCACCTTGCCCCGGCTGGTCAGTTGCAGCGTTTGCGCGGCCCCCGCGGCGATGTCGACCTTCTGGTCCAAGACCTTGCGGCCGGCCTTGGTAGCGACCGAGACCAAGACTTCGCCAGCCGGAAGTTCGACCTTGTTTTCACCGGTCTTGAGGCCGACGACCTTGCCTTCGCCGCTCGCTGGCTTGAGTTCGGCGACGAGATCGTCGGCGTCGGCGACCAGCACCAGGGTGCCCACAGCAGCCACGGCCGCGCCAGGCGCAGGGGCCGGCGTTGTGGCGACCGGCGCTTCCGGCGC
>Ga0194120_10003813_pt1 | contig 24008 bp, 18 predicted proteins | sample TA2MahCa65mmetaG_FD_148642 | JGI IMG/M metagenome (GOLD analysis project Ga0194120, IMG submission 148642) | Freshwater microbial communities from Lake Tanganyika, Tanzania - TA2015019 Mahale Deep Cast 65m | ecosystem: Environmental > Aquatic > Freshwater > Lake | place: Tanzania: Lake... | reverse complement strand
CCACCGGCCCCACCGGCTGCACCGGCCCCACCGGCTGCACCGGCCCCACCGGCTGTACCGGCACCACCGGCTGCACCGGCCCCACCGGCCCAACCGGTGGGACCGGCGTCTCTGCCGGTCCCCATGGCGCCCGCCAGCAGCACCCGCCGGTAGTTGCCGCCCGGGGCGATCTTCCCCAGGATGGCCGGATGGGTGGCCCCGGTCGTGCCGGGCAGATGGTTCTCGCGCCCGAAGGCCGCCCGGTAGGCGAAGAGCGCGAAGGCGACGGCCTCTTTTGCGTCGGCGTCCGGCAGGACGTTGATCTCCACGCCCGGGAGCACCTTTTGCAGGTCGCGCAGCAGCACCGGGTTGCGGGCGCCGCCACCCGACACGCGCAGCAACTCGGGGCGGGCCGGCAGGAAGCGGTCGATCGCGTCGGCGATCGTGAATGCCGTCAGGGCCGTGGCCGTGGCCATGATGTCCTCGGGCGGCAACTGGAGCTTGGCGGCCCGCGACAGGATGCCGCCGATGAAGGCGTCGCCGAAGGTCTCCCGGCCGGTGGACTTGGGAGGCGACTGGTAGAAGTACGGGTGTCCCGAGAGTTCGCGCAGGAACTCCGGCCGGATGTGGCCCTTCGCGGCCCGGGCGCCGTCGCGGTCGAAGGGCTCCTTGAAGATGCGCTCGCAAAGGCCGTCGATGACCACGTTGCCGGGCCCGGTATCGAACGCCGCCACCGCACGCACCCCGGGCGGCGCGCCCGGCACGGGCCGACCGTCCAGCAAGGTGATGTTGGCCATTCCGCCGATGTTGAGCAGGCCCACGAGGCGATCCGGTTCGCCGTACAGGACCTGGTCGGCGTAGGGGACCAGGGGCGCGCCCTGCCCGCCGGCCGCGATGTCGGCGGCCCGGAAATCGTAGATCGTGGTGATGCCCGTGCGTTCGGCGATGACCGCCGCCTCCCCGATCTGCAGCGAAGCCCGCGCCGGGTCGTGCCAGAGGGTCTGGCCGTGCGAGCCGATGAGGTCCACCTCGGCCGCGTTGACCCCCGCCTCGGCGAGCGCTTCCAGGGCGGCCTCGGCAAGCAGGTGCCCGACCTCGACGTTCAGGCGCGCCACGTCCGGCACGGTGCCGGCGGTCATCGCGTGTTTCAGATCCTGCTTCAGGTTCGCCGGCATCGGCCGCGTGACGAAGTGCCGCAAGCGATGGCAAATCCGCCGGCTTTCTTCCCAAAATTCGACCAGGGCCGCGTCGGCGCCGTCGAGAGATGTGCCCGACATCAGGCCGATGACCGTCAACTTGCGGATCATGCGCGTCCTCTCACCCAAGATCGCACGGCCGATCTACGCCGGTCAAGGAGGCTGCCTGCCTGAACGCTCCCTGAAGTTCGGCTGAATACCGAGGAGTACTGAGTTAAGGATTCGTTAATGTAGACTTGCGACGGGCGTGTATGCAACAGGAGTGCTCGAAATGGCGAAGGTCGACGGCAATCAGCCAGGCGTGAAGGCGGCTCCCCCGGGCGCCCCCGCGGGCAGTCCGGCCCCCGCGGACGCTCCCGCGCCCCGCCCGGCGACCGACGCTCTGACCGTCACGCCGGGGTCGGCGCCTCCCTCCGAGGCCGCGCGCCAGGCGGCGACCGTCGCGGCAGCCAAGGCGGCGCTGGCCGGCAAGAGCGGCGAAGGCGCGGGGTCCGCCGGCGATCCGGCCCCGGTAGGATCGTTCGCGCCCAAGAGCCTCTGGCAGAAGGCCAAGGAGGGGGCCACCAACCTCGTGGGCGGCCTGGCGAAGATCATGGCCGGCGACCACCCGATCGCCGCGATCGGCCGGGGCGCCCTGCGGGTCGTGCCGGTCGCCGGCATCATCTCGCTGGCGCATGACTCGGCCGACGCCGCCAAGACGCTCACCGATCCCAAGCTGACCGTAGCCGAGCGCTTCATGGTCGGGACCAAGGCCCTCGCGGGCGCCGCCGCGGTGGGAGGCGCCGGCCTGCTCCTGGTCACGGGTGCCGGAGCCTTCCTGCCATGGACCCTCGGAGCGGGCGCCGTCGCCCTCATAGCCGACGTGGCCGTCAGCCGCATCCGCCGGGGAAGCTGGTCCTGACGATTTTCTTAGCCTGTCCTTAACGTCAGCTTCAGGTTGCGGCCGGGTAAAACCAAGGTACGCTGTTGGCGGCCCGGGTCTGTAACCGCGTTGTTACGGGACGATGGCAAGCTCGAAGCGTCACAATACTGTAGATAGCGATGAACGCCCGTACCGTACTGGTCGAACTGCTCTCGCCTAGCCGGGCGAAGCAGGAGACCTTCCTGCGCCTCCAGGACGAAGTTTCGCGCCTGGGGCAGGGCTGGGCCGAGGCGACCGCCGGCATCGCCCAGGCGGTCGGCGGCTCGCTGGAGGCCGGCAACGTGGGGCCGATCGCCGATCAGGCTTCCGGCTACGCCCTGCGCACCCTGGCTGCCGCGCAGCAGTCCTGCGCCACGCTGCCCGAGCCCTGGCGCTCAACCCTGCGCAACTTCCTGCGCCAGCAGATGGTGGAGGTCCGCCAGATCCGCCGCCGGGCGCGATCCGGCCCCGGGAACGTCGGCGGGACGCCGGCGCCATGGGCCCTTCCCGCCCGCCAGGCAAGGGAAGCGCCGGTCGTATTCGGCCAGGACACCTGGTCGCTCCAGGTGACCGACGGCAAGTGGAAGCTCGTGATTCCCCTGCTCGGCCGCACCGTGGGCGTGCCCATCGCCGTGCCGCCGGCCCAGTCCGAGGCCCTGCGCCGGCTCATGGCCGAGGGCATCCCCCTCGAGGGTCGCCTGTTCCGGCGCCGCGGCCGCTGGTTCTTCGCCGCCCGGTACCTCAACCAGGCCCCCGCGCCCCGGCCGGATGCACCGGCGATCGGCGTGGACCTGGGCGAGAGCGTGCGGGCGGTGGCCGCCGCCGATGCCGGCGGTAAGCGGCTGATCCTGTCGGGCCGTCGCGATCGGGCCATCGAGGCGCGCTACCTGCGCCTGGCCCGCGAGTTGCGGGCGGCCGGCGCCGTTCGCAAGGCGCGGCGCCTGGAGGCCAAGCTGGAGCGCTTTCGCCTCCAGCGGGACAGGGAGACGGCGGGCGCCATCGTGGCGTTCGCGAAAGACTTCGACAGGCCGGTCCTCAAGTTCGAGGCCGACCAGGACAATCGCCGGTTCCAGCGCACCATCCGCATGACCGCCCGGCGGGCGGAGCCCCTGGGCATCGCGGTGGTCGCGGTGGACGGCCGGCTGAGCAGCGTCCGCTGCGCCAGGTGCGGAGCGGAGGACCGGAGCGCCCGGCGGGGCTCCCGGTTTGCCTGCAAATGCGGCTACAAGGCCCATTCCGACCTCAACGCCGCGCGCAACCTTTCCCGGACCGCGACCTGGGGGCAAACCCTCCAGTTCGCCGCCGCCGAGCAGAGCCTCGGCGGTCAGGCCGTCGGCACGGCTGAACGCGCGACCCGACGCCGTTACAAGGGCGGCGCCGCGGTTGCTGCAAGCCCCTCGGGGCATGTCGTCAGCAAAACGCAAAAGTCCCTTGCTGCACCATTCCGCAAGGAGGAATATCCAATGCCTAGCATCGTGAAGGATCTCAGCGAGTCCTCGACCAAGTTCGTCGTCGGCACCCTCGACAACGTCAAGACCTACGTGGACAAGACGTCCGAGGAGCTGAGCAAGGTGGATCTGGTCAACGTCACGCGGCACATCCTCGACACCGCGCTGGACGGGGCGAAGAACGTCGTCAAGACGGCCTCCGAGCCCGCCAGCATGGACGCCTTCGGCCGGATCAAAGCCCTGGCCGACGGCTCGCTCGAGGCCACCCGCGAAGTCGTCAACGTGATCGCCGAGGAGGGCAAGAAGGCGGACGTGTTCGGCATGTCCACCCGCATCGCCCTGGAGGGCATCAACACCCTCCGCGCCGAAGTCGATCTCGGTCTCGACACGACCAAGAACCTGTTCAACCGCCTCGCTCCGCTCGCCACGACGGCCAAGCCGGTGGTCACGCGGCCGCCGCAGGTCACCCGCGTGGAGATCGAGCACGAGAAGCCTGCGAGCAAGAGCAGCAAGAGCAGCAGCGCCAGCTAACGCTGACGCCTGCCTGCGCTAGCGCTTGAAGGCGCAAGAGCCTCCCGGGGCCGCCCGGGAGGCTCTCTCGATGATCGGGAAGGCCGGGCGGACCGATCGCCGCGTCGCGCGGAGGGCGACCAGCCCTTACGTATTCGAGCGCGCTCAGGCCGCCGCGTCGTCTTCGGCCTCCTCTTCCTCGTCGGTGTCCTCATCGTCCGCGGGCGGCGGGTCGTCTTCCTGGTCGTTGACGTCCACGTGGCGCTCCACCGGCGGTGGCGCGGCCGGCGGCGTCCCACTGGACCCGAGCGCCGCGACGCCCAGGAGCGCATACGCTCCGAGCAGTACGTACTTTCCGACCATTTGCGTTCACCCGGCGGGCGATATCAAGGTTCCGAACGTATTATCGACCGATTCGCGGGCTTTCTACCAGGTTTAATCAAGATTTCAAGGAAACGACCAGCGCGCGGATGCGCTCCTGGACGATCTCCGGCGCCATGGCGCCGTCCAGGACGGTCACGCGGTCGGGTTCTTCGGCCGCTATCGTCAGGAAGCCCTCGCGCACGCGCAGGTGGAACGCCAGATCCTCGCGCTCCAGCCGATCGGGCGCGCCGCGGGCGCTGGCCCGGCCGAGGCCGGCCGCCGGTTCGAGGTCCAGCACGAGAGTCAGGTCGGGCTTGCGGCCGCCCGTGGCCACCCGGTTGACCGCCGCGACCAGGTCGCGAGCGAGGCCCCGCCCGAAGGCCTGGTAGGCCATGAGCGAGTCCGCATGCCTGTCGCATAGCACGATGCGCCCGGCGGCCAGGGCCGGTTCGACCACCTCGGCCATGTGCTGGGCGCGATCCCCCCCGTAGAGCAGGAGTTCCGCCCGGTCGGCGATGGGATTCGAGGCGTGCAGCACCAGTTCGCGGATCTCGCGCCCAAGCGCCGTGCCGCCCGGTTCCCGCGTGAGAACCGGATCATGGCCGCGGTCGCGCAGCCAGTCGGCCAGCAGGCGAATCTGCGTGGACTTGCCACCGCCCTCCACGCCCTCGAAAGTGATGAACCGGCCGGTCATGGCCGCGGTCCGGGCGGCATGCCGGACGTGGGGTAAACGGCCGGCCGGCCGATCGTCCCCGTGGCGTCGCGGCCGAAAGGCCACCACGACTCGCTGGCCGGCTCGCTCGGAGTCGCGGGCACCGAAGGACTGGCCTGGGGCGGAGGCGGGAACTTCGAGATCGGCTTGCCGGCGTGGGCCGCGATCATGACGTCCTTCCAGATGCGGGCGGCCAGGCGACCGCCGAAGGCTCCCTGGCGCATGGGCTTGCGATCGTCGTTGCCCACCCACACCGCGGCGCAGAGTTGCGGCGTGAAGCCCACGAACCACGCGTCGCGGAACTGGTCGGTCGTGCCGGTCTTGCCCGCGGCCGGCCGGCCCAGAGCCGCGCCGGTGGCCGTCCCGCGGTTGATGACGCCCTGCATCACGTCCACCAGCATGCGCACGGGTTCGGGTTCGAAGGCCTTGGCCTGGCGGGGCACGGGATGCTCGAGGACGTTACCTCCGGGGGCGCTCACCTCGGAGTAGATGACGGGCTGCGTCCAGACGCCGTCGCTGGCGAATCCGGCGTAGGCGGTGGCCATCTCGAGGGGCGTTACGGCCGACGAGCCCAGCGCCAGCGTGAGGTCCGGCGAGAGCGGCGACACCAGCCCGAACTTGCGGGCGGTGTCGACCACCGGGCCTATTCCGACCTCAGAGAGGAGCGAGACGGCGACCACGTTGATCGAATGTTCCAGCGCCACTCGCAGCGTGGTGGGACCGCGGTGCTTACCGTCGTCGTTCTTCGGCTCGTAGTAGCGCCCGCGGCCGGACGGGAAGCGGACCGACTGGTCCACGACCGGATCCTCGGGCGTCCGCCCCCGGGCGAAGGCGGTGAGGTACACGAAGGGCTTGAAGCTGCTGCCTGGCTGGAGCCGCGCCATGGTTCGGTCGTACTCGGTGTTGCCGGCGCCGCCGACCAGGGCCCGGACCTTGCCGGTCCCCGGTTCAACCACGACGATCGCGACCTGCGAGAAGCCGAAGCGCTTCCCGTCGCGCTCCAGGCCCCGCCGGGCGGCTTCCTCGGCGGCCTGCTGGATGGCCGGGTCCATGGTGACGCGGACCGTGAGGCCCCCTTCCTGGACCGTCCTGGCGCCGTGCCTTGCCGACAGGACCTCGGCGACGCGGCGTTTGAACCACAATCCGGGCCGCGTTGTGGTGACGACCCCCAGGTAGCGGCGGATGCGGGCAGCGTGGCGGGCCGGAGTGGTCTTCTTCTGGGCCAGGCGCGCATCCAGTAGCGCGATGGCGGCCCGGTTGGACGCGGTATCGGCCTGCGCCTTCGTCAGGTGCCCCTGCGCCACCATGCGGTCCAGGACGTAGGCTTGCCTATCGGCGGCGGCGCGGACTCGCGAGTCGTCGAAGGGATCGTAGGCGGCCGGGCCCTTCAAGAGCGCCACCAGCAACGCCGCCTGGCCCAGGGTGAGCTGGGAGACGGGGCGATCGAAGTACACCTCGGCCGCCGCCGTGATGCCGTAGGCGCCGTGGCCGAAGTACACCTCGTTGAGGTAGCGCTCGAGGATGGCGTCCTTGGTGAACTGCTGCTCGAGTTGCACCGTCAGCCAGGCTTCCTTGACCTTCCGGTTGATGGTGCGCGAGCGATCTCCCATGAGGGTCTTGGCCAGTTGCTGCGTGAGGGTCGAGCCGCCCTCCTTTGCCTTGCCGGCCATGAGGTTCTTGAACAGCGCGCGGGCGATGCCCCGCGGATCGAAGCCGGGATTGCCGTAGAAAGACGGGTCCTCGGTGTCGATGAGCGCCTGGCGCGCCACCTTGGGAATGTCCTTGAGGCGCGTGACGTGCAGGTGCTTGCGGCCCCAGATCTCGGCGACCTTCTTGCCGCCCTCGTCCAGCAACACGCTCGGCGGGCCGGGCAGGGGGCCCAGCACTTCCTGCAGCGTCGGCAAGTTGTCGTCGGCCAGCGCGGGAGGCACGGCGAGCGCGATCGCGGCGCCGGCGACCAGTAGACGGGGAGGGCGCACGGCTACCAGTTTACACGGGGCTACTGGAGGGGGGCCCGTTCGACGGACGTCTGCATCGACCCGTTGAAGCCACCGAGCCCTCGTAGCTTGTCGCCCACCTGTACCAAGGCCGCGCCCGCCCGATCGTCCCGAGGGTCCCCGTGACGGTGGCGAATGTGCCGGAATCATGGCAGGCCGCATCCACGGCGACGCGTGATCAGCTGCGCCTCTGCGGCGGAGCTCGCTTCCACGGCGCACACGACAGTTTGACCCAGGCTCGGTAAGGTGGTAATACAGTATTACTGGAGGTGGTAAGGTGACACGGGCGATGTCTCGCGTGACGACCAAGTATCAGGCCACGATTCCTCTGGCGGTCCGGGAGGCGCTGGGGATCCGGCAAGGCGATCGCGTCCTGTTCGAGATCAGCGGGGGACAGGTGCTCCTGCGCCGGGCGATTCCTTCAGATCCCGAGTTCATGGGCGCGCTGGCGGGCACCCTCTCAGAGTGGCTTTCCCCGGAGGACGAAAAGGCCTTTGGAGACCTTTGACCGCTTCGCTGTGGTGGTCGTGCCCTTTCCCTTCACGGATCGGACGGCAACGAAGCGCCGGCCAGTCCTGATCCTGTCGGACGCCGCGGCGTTCAACGCCCCCGCCGGCCACGCGGTGATGGCGATGATCACGTCGTCCGGCCGAGATCGCTGGCCGCTGGACGTTCCGCTGTCCGACCCGGCGAGCGCGGGCCTCGCGAAACCTTGCCTGGTGCGGATGAAACTCTTCACGCTGGATCTGCGCCTGATCGTGCGCCAGCTTGGGCGACTGGGAGCAGCCGACGCCGGAGCTGTGGAGGGCTCAATCGAGAAGCTCCTCGGGCGATGAGGATTCGATCCGGGACTAGACGGTCGGCCATTCGGCCGGCAGGCAGCGCTACACTTCGACGGGGTAGATGGCGACCCGGCGGTGGGGTTCTTCCCCGAGCGATTCGCTCTTGAGCTGGTACTTCTCGACGATCTGGTGCTGCAGCCGGCGGAGGGGCGCGGCGTGCGGCGCCAGTTCGATCACCTGGCCGCTCTTCATGGCCCGGTCCACGCCCTCGCGGGCTTCCTTGATCGCCGCGTCCTCTTCCGACACGTACTGCGGTTCGAGGTGCATGACCTCGCGCAATGTCTTCTGGATCTGCGGGATGGTGTTGGACTTGACCACGTAGGTCGGGATCTGCCGGTTCTCGGCGTCCTGCAACACGCGGGAAGCCGACTTGACGTAGGCTTTCAGGATGAGCAGGGCGTCGGCGTCCGTCAGGTTCTTGGTGACCTCGGCGGGCATGCGCATGCTGCGGATGACGCGCTCTAGCTGGGAGCGGCTGACCGCGTAGGGGAAGATGCGGATGCGCCCGCCGGAGTCGCCCGTGATCTGCTCGAGCGAGTGGGAGAGGTCCACCGCGGCTTCCTGCAGCACCTTGAACTGGCCGCTGGGATCGACCAGGCGGATCTCGGGGTTCGGCAGGAAACCGCGCAGCATCTGGTCCACGACCTCGGCGACGTCCTGGTGGACGGCGATGCGGTCGCGATCCTGCAACTCCAGGCAGATGTCGAAGGTGGGAGGCGCCTTGCGCTCCAGGATGGACTTCTGGGTGCCGCGCCGGCGCGCCTCCTCGTCGGAGAGCGTGACGCTCTGGATGCCGCCGATGAGGTCGGTGAGCGTCGGGTTCATCAGCAGGTTTTCCAGCGAGTTGCCGTGCGCGGTGCCGATCAACTGCACGCCCCGCTCCGCGATGGTGCGAGCGGCGGCGGCCTCCTCCTCGGTGCCTATTTCGTCGATGATGATGACCTCGGGCATGTGGTTCTCCACCGCCTCGATCATCACGGCGTGCTGCAGCGCCGGCTTGGGCACCTGCATGCGCCGCGCCCGGCCGATGCCCGGATGCGGGATGTCGCCGTCGCCGGCTATTTCGTTGGACGTGTCGATGACGATGACCCGCTTGCGCATGTCGGTAGACAACACACGAGCGATCTCGCGTAATTTTGTCGTCTTGCCAATCCCGGGCCTGCCCAGGATCAAGATGCTGCGCCCACTTTCGACCAGGTCGCGGATGATGTCGATGGTGCCCTGCACCGCGCGGCCGACGCGAGCCGTCAGGCCGATGATGTCGCCCTTGCGGTTGCGGATGCCGGAGATGCGGTGCAAGGTCCGCTCGATGCCGGCCCGGTTGTCGTCGGAGAACTGCCCCACGCGCTGGACGACGAAATCGATGTCGTCCTTGCTCACGAAGTACTCCATGTCCACGACGCGCCCGGGGAACCGCGCCTCGGCCGGCCGCCCCAGGTCCATGACCATCTCGTAGAGGTCTTCGAGATCCTTCTGGGCTCTCAGGAATTTCGCGATCGGGATGGGCAGGATGTTGAGCAGTTCTTCGAGGTTGTCGACTACTTTCTGCTCTCTGAACACTACTGCGATTACTTCTCCTCGAAGAGGGGATTGACCGACGCCACCAGCCGGCGTGCCCGGCTGAGCGCTTCGGACATCCCGCCGTTGGGATCTCCCAGGCCCTTGATGTCGCGGACCAGGGTGCGCGCGTACGAACCGACGCCCACGCCGGCCAGGGCGACGCCGCGGTCCTTGGCCATGCGGCCCGTCAGGTCGTTGGCGCCTCCCGCGCACTGCACGTGCTGGACGCCGCCCGCGATGAGCTTGGCGGCGAACTCCACGGCGGGCGTGGTGGACGCCTCGCCCGGCTCGCCGCTGATGGGCTTGCCGTCCGCCTGGACGATGATGGGGCTGTCGATCCACTTCTGGATCTTCTTGGCGACGGAGATGGCCTTGCGGGGCGCCATCTGCACGGCATTGATGGACAGGGAGAAGAGGCCCCCCTTGTCGCACCACTTGCGCACCGGCTCCTCCCAGCGCTCGTAGCCCTCGCCGGAGCCGATGTGGAGCTCCAGCGCGCGGGCGCCGGCATCCCACAACTCGTGAAGCGGCACGTCGAAGCCCACGCGCTCCATGCGGATGGCATCCTCCGGGCACGCCGCGACGCAGTCGGTGCAGCCGACGCAGCGGTTCTGGATGATGTGCAGTTCCTCGTCGATGGCCTCGTGCGGGCAGGCGTGCTTGCAGAAGGGGCACACCTGGGTGCACTTGGATTCGTCCTGCACGGCGACCTGCACGTGGGGATCGTCGTCATTGCCGACGCTCACCATCACCAGCGGCACCGGCGGCTGCGGGAGCCAGGCGGAACCCAGGCGCCGCGCCCGCCGAACGCCCGCAAGCGCTGCCTCGACGGCCTCCAGCGTGGCGGCTACGTCCACGAGCTTGGCACCGGCTAGCGTGTAGATGGTCGAGAGGTGCGTGAGCTCGGTGTAGTCCCGGAAGGTCGCCCCGCAGATCAGCTTGAAGTAAGGCCCCTCGGCAATGAGTGGATGAAACAGCTTCTCAAGGGTAGGCATACAGCCGGAAGACCTCCTCAAAGTATCAGTGCGCACATTATACGGGAACGGGACCTTAAACGCCAGTTAAGGGCCTCGCCCCGGAGACATGCCGACGATGAGGCGCAAGTCGGCAGGGCGCCCCATACTTAACGGGAGCTAGACGGCGAAGGCGCGGAAGGAAGCCTGGAGTGCACCCGCGGGATCGGCGGCGAAGCGCGCTTCGTCCAGCGTGACGTGCTCCGGCACGGGCTGAACGGGGCGCCGCTCGCGAGCCCAGGCCGACAGCTCGTCGGCATGAGGACGCACCGAACCGCCGGAGCGCAGCGCCGCGAAACTCGCGAAGAGCGCGCGGGCGCCGCTCTTCCAGGCGGCCTCCAGCGCTTCGCGGTGATAGCTTGCGGCCGGGGCCTGCCCCCTGCCTTCGCAGCCGGTGACGACCACCGGTTTGCCCGCCTGGCGGGCGGCGAGCGCGGCGCAGAATCCCGGCACGAGAGGATCCTCGGCGAAGCGGGCGTACGGCGGCGGGCCGTCGGCGGCCAGGGCCATCCCGGCGAAGTCGGCATGCTCGGCCACCTCGGCCCATGGCCCGGCGCCGTCGCGGAACGCGATCAACAAGGGCTGCGACACCTTGCGGCGCAACTCCCCGCACACCGCGTGGGCCCACAACCACGCGGCGTCGGCCGGGGGCGCACCCCAGCCCGCGTCGGGCGTGGCTCCCACGTCCCAGAGGGCGATCGCCGGATGGGTTCCCAGGCGTTCGGCCAGCTGGCGCACCTGGCGCACCTGCACGCGCAGCGCGAAGGGATCGGTCCAGGGCGAGCGATCCGCCAGGGAGGCCGGGCGACCGGCGAGAATGGCCGGCATGACCGCGAGGCCACGGGCGTGCGCCGCATCCAGCGCCGCCAGCAGCTTGCCCAGCGCGACCGGCGAGAGCCGCTCGGGATGGGGGCCGAGGAACTCCCAGGGCACCTCGAGCCGCAGCAGGTCGATGCCGAGCCCCGCGCACAGATCCAGATCGGCGGCCAGGCCGACCGCGTCGAAGTCAGTCCAGCCCCGCGGGGGGAGGTAATCGAGGCCGACGCGGAAGTGGGCGAAGGGCATCAATCATTCTAGATCAGGCCGGGCCCTTGCGCCCGAAGACCTCGTCCCAGTCAAGCCGGCCCGTCATCTGCATGACCACGAGCAGCGTGGCGATGCCCAGGATCGTGATGGCCAGGCCGGTGTAGCCCTCCAGGAAGAACGTATAGGAGAACAGCACCAGGTAGACCAGTTGCGCGATCGCCACTTCGCCGAAGGCGAAGCGGTTGTCCACCACCAGGCGCATGTAGGTGGTGGTGAGGAGGACCGCCACGACCGACGCGATCGCCATGGACGCCTCGATCGACAGGTGATCCACGAGGTAGGCCAGGAGCAGGTGGAAGCTGAAGTAGGCCGCAGACAGGAAGAAGTAATGCATCGGATGCAGCGGGATCTTGCGCAGCGACGTAACGACGAACATGAAGAACAGGAAGAGGAAGAGGCTGATGGGAGCCGTCAGCGTCACCTGCCCGACCCACGGGCCCGGATTGAGCTTCTGCGGCATCGTCAGGCCGATCTTGACGCTGGTCAGGAGATTGGTGAACGCCCAGGTCAGCCGCCAGCCGCCGGCGATCTTCTCCTTGGCGGTGGGCGAGATGCTCTGCGGCGGGAAGTCGATCTTGTCGAAGTCGGTTGCCATGGCGAGCGCGAAGTTCCGCACCTGGTGGACGTTCTCGCCGAAGTCATACCACCACTGGTCGAGGCCCTGCGTCGTGTAAGCCACCGACACGACCTGGCTTGCCCCCGGCGCGAGGTCGAACCCCGCGGTCACCAGGCCGCCGCCGAGCGTAAGTTGCTTGCGCTCCTGGTCGCCGACCATGAGGCGGAAATCGTCGTACACCGCGCTGTGCGCCGGGAACGAGTAGACGAAGGTGATGCGCCGGGGCGCGCCCGTGTCGTTGACCACCTGGTAGCGTCCGGCGAACGCCACCCGGTAGGTGGCGTACCAGAGGAGGCCCTTCTGCCGCGGATCGAGGTGGAGCTTGACGTCGATGCTGGAACTGGAGATGGGCAGGTCCACGGTGTCCCAGACGGTCTTGGTCTCGGTGACCGTCCGCCCGTTCTCGGTGCGCTTCACCTCCTGCAAGCGCGGCACCTTGTAGCTCAGGCTCGGCTGGAGCTGCGTCTGGACGTTGCCCCAGATCTGGGCCACCGCCCCCTTGAGCGCCGTGTCCAGCGAATGCGTGCGGGCGAAGATCGTGGCGCCCAGAATGCCCCACGCAATGCAGGTGAACACGTAGATCAGCAGGATCGCGGCCAGTCGTTTCAGCATCATCGGGCCTTTCGCGGGAATCTTGACCGCTCAGGATTCTACGGCGAACCTCCGCCCGACCATGTCACGCCTTTGCCATGTCGCGGCGGCCGGCATGCTAGAGTCCCTTGGCGACGGAGGATTACGGGCGGGAAAGGAGCGCGGCGATGCAGATCGGTATGGTCGGCCTCGGGAAGATGGGCTTCAACATGGCCATGCGCCTGCTGAACGACCACCAGGTCGTCGGCTACGATTCGGTGGGCGACACGGCGGCGAAGCTTGCCGCCATGGGCGCGACGCAGGCGACCAGCTTGCAGGACCTGGTGGCCAGGCTGGCCGCGCCGCGGGTCGTGTGGGTCATGGTGCCCAGCGGCGATCCCACCGAGGGCACGGTGGCCGCGTTGCTGGATCTGCTGGAACCCGGCGACGTGCTCGTCGAGGGCGGCAACTCCAACTACCGGGATTCCATCAGGCGGGCCGAGGCCGCCCGGGCGCGCGGCGTGAGGTACCTGGATGCCGGTACGAGCGGCGGCATCTGGGGCCTGCAAAACGGCTACTGCCTGATGGTCGGCGGCGACGCCGACGCATTCGCCTATGCCGAGCCGATCTTCAAGACCCTGGCCCCGCCCGAGGGCTACCTGCACGCGGGGCCCGGCGGCGCCGGCCACTTCGCCAAGATGATCCACAACGGCATCGAGTACGGCATGATGCAGGCCTACGCCGAGGGCTTCGAGATCCTGGAAAAATCCCGCTACGACTACGATCTGGGCAAGCTGTCGCACCTCTGGAACCAGGGGAGCGTGGTGCGCTCTTGGCTGCTGGAGCTGGCCGAGGCGGCGTTCGCCAAGGACTCGCACCTGGCGGGCATCAAGGGCTGGGTGGCCGACTCGGGCGAGGGGCGCTGGACCGTGACCGAGGCGATCGACCTGGACGTGCCGGCGCCGGTGCTGACCGCGTCGCTGCAAGCCAGGTTTCGCTCGCGGCAGGAGGAGAGCTTCGCCGCCAAGGTGTGCGCCGCCCTGCGCAACGAGTTCGGCGGCCATGCGGTGAAGTCCGCGGCGCAGGTGTAGCGGCCGGCCGCACCGGCGGCCCCCGCCCGGACGGTGTCACCCGTCGGCCGGAGGCTCCAGCCCCTCGCCCCAGGGGGTCGCGACTCCTTGGCTAGCCGCCCCCTCCGGGAGCGTGAAGAAGAACGTGCTGCCCTCGCCCACGCGGCTCATGACACCGATGGTGCCCCCGTGGGCCTCGACGATCACCTTGCTGATGGCGAGGCCCAGGCCGGTTCCCCCGCGCTGCTTGCCTTCCCGCAACTGGGAAAACCGAACGAAGAGCCTGGGCAGATCGACCTCCGAGATGCCGGTCCCGGTGTCGGCGACCTCGCAGACCGCGTGGCCCGCGTCCCGATGGGCGCGCACGCGAACCGAACCGCCGCGGGGCGTGAACTTGATGGCGTTGGCGACCAGGTTGGTCACGACCTGCTCGATCCGTACCGGGTCGATTCGCACCGGCAGATCCGAGTCCGGGACGTGGCCTTCGAGAGCTACTCCCGCCTCGTCGGCCAGGGGCCGCAGGAACGCGACCACGTCCGTGACGACTCGCCGCAAGTCGGAGTCCTCGCGGCGGAGTTCGAAGGTGCCCGCCTCGATCCTGGCGTAGTCGAGGAGGCTGTTGACGAGGATCTCCTGCCGCCTGGAGGCGCGCGCGATCATCTCCAGGAACCCGCGCTGCTGTGGGGTTAGCGGGCCCACCTCACCGACGAGTTCGCTGTAGCCGACGATGACGGCGAGCGGTGTCCGGAGTTCGTGAGTCACCGCATCCACGAAGTCCTGCTTGAGCTGCTCGACTTCCCTCAGGCGTTCGAGCTGGCTCCTCAGCTGCTCTTCCAGCTCCCGGCGCTCGGTGATGTCGGATCCCACGCCCATCACGCCGATCGCCCCGTCGACCGTTCCGGCAGCACCGAGCAGCGGGGAGAACCAGACGTCGAAGTACTTTCCGGCATGCCCCACGACGTCGCGAAGCGTCTCGCCCGCGAGCGCCCGCCGGAAACTCTCTACGAACCGAGGGTTGTCCGCGAAGACGTCCTCGACCGGCCGGCCAATCACGTCGGGGGCGGGCAGCCCGATCAGCTCCTCGCTCCGCCCCTCCAGCTGGCCGATCCTTCCCGCGTGGTCGATGACGAACAGCACGATCGGGGCGTTCTGCGCGATCGCCCGCAGCCGCTCCTCGCTGAGGCGGAGCGACTCGCCAAGGACGGCCAGTTTGCGGGCGTCTTCCAGCTCGGCGGTCCGTCTGGCCAGGGCCTGGTGCGCGCGCTTGAGGTCGGTAACGTCTCGCGCTTCGAACAGCACTCCCGTGACTGCCCCGGCCCGGTCGGTCAGCGGCTTGATGCTGACGTCGAGGCATACCTCGGGCGCCCGCAACCCGGAGACGCATGATTCCAGCCTGACCGGCAGGCCGGCTGCCGCCTGGCGGATGCCCTGGCGAACCCGCTCGAGTTCCTGCGGTGCATCCTTCCACCAGGACGCCCGCCACAACGGGCGTCCCTCGAATTGCGGGGCACTCGCGCCAAGGGCTTCGTGGAGAGACCGGTTCGCTTCGGTCACCAGGCCTTCCGGCGTCAGCACGGCGATGTACTGGAACGCCTGGTCGAACACGGCTGCGAAACGGCGCTCCGCGTGCGCGATTCGCCGGTCGGCGTCGTGCCGGTAGAGGGCCATGTCGATCGCGATTTCGAGATCCTTCTCCTGGAACGGCTTGACGATGTAACCGTACGGCTCAGTCTCCTTGGCCCTGCCGAGCGTGGCCGCGTCCGAGTATGCGGTCAGGTACACGACCGGGATACCGTGCATCTGCCGGAGCCGCTCGCTGGCTTCGATGCCGTCCATGGGACCCGACAGCACGACGTCCATCAGGACGAGGTCGGGCCGCAGCCGGGCTGCGGCATCGAGCGCCTCGGTGCCGGTGGCCACCACGCTCACGACCTTGTGGCCCAGGTTGGCGAGCGTGCTCGCGATGCCCATCGCGACGATGGCCTCGTCCTCGACGACGAGAATCCTTGCGGGCATAGCAGGTTACCTCCGCCATTGGCCACAACTTGAGATGAACTTATGTAAACTACGCCTCCGGACATGAGACTTCAAGGCGCGGGCTTGCACGAATTGGCGCGGTGGGTGGTCCTGGCCGGCGTCTATGTCGCGGCCTCCAGGGTCGGTTTGTCGATCGCGACCCTGCATGAAAACGTGACGGCTGTCTGGCCGCCGTCGGGCATCGCTCTCGCCGCCGTCCTGGTCCTGGGGCCTGGCATTTGGCCCGGGATCTGGCTTGGAGCCCTGCTTGCCAACCTCGCGACCTCCGTTTCCCCTTGGGCCGCGCTCCTCATCTCGCTGGGAAACACGCTCGAGGCCGTCGGGGGGGCACTCCTCCTCCGGATGCTGGTGCCAGACGGCCGCTTCCTCGGGGGAGTGAGGGAGACATTCTCCTTCATTCTGGCTTGCTGCCTGGCAGCTCCCGCGGTCGCCGCGACCATCGGGGTGGCGGCCCTCGGCCTGGCCGAAGAGGGCCTCTCCCTGTCTCGCAGCGCGCTCTGGATCACGTGGTGGGTCGGAGACGCCCTCGGCATCCTCACGCTGGCTCCCGTTCTCGCATTCCGGCCCGATGCCCCGCCCGTGCTGGCCGATGTCCGGCGCCGGGCCGCCGAGGCGGCGGGGATCGCGGTGCTGACCGCGGTAGCCTGCGGCCTCGCGTTCGGGCCATGGCTGGAAGCGGGCGACCCATTGCGCCGGGCCTACCTCGTCCTGCCCGGCCTGGTGTGGGCCGCGCTCCGGTTCTCCATACTCGGCGCCGCATACGGCACCGCGCTGACCGCGACCCTCGCAATCTGGGGCACCGTGAGCGGCTTTGGCGTATTCGCCCACTCCGTGCGAAACGAGTCCTTGCTCTCGGTTCAGCTCTTCGTGGGCGTCGTCGCGATCATGCAGCTCGTCCTGGGTGCGACCGCCGGCGAGCGCCGGCGTTGGGAGGCCGAGACGCGGCTCCTGGCGGCCGATCTGGAGCGGCAGGTGCGAAACCGTACCCACGCCCTCGAGGACGCTCTGGCGGCTGCAAGCCGTGCCGAAACGAAGTTCCGCGGGCTCGTCGAATCGGCACCCGACGGCGTGATCCTGGTGGACGCCCGCGGGACCATCCTCCTGGCGAATCTCCAGATGGAACCGCTGTTCGGGTATCGGCCCGACGAACTGGTGGGACGCGGCGTGGAGACCCTGGTGCCGGATCGCTTTCGTGAGCGACACGCCATGATCAGGGAGGCGTACTTGCAATCGCCGCGCTCCCGGACCACCAGTTCGATGGCGCCCGACAGGCCCGACCTGATCGGCTGCCGGAAAGACGGCTCTGAAGTGCCCCTCGAGATCACCTTGAGCCCCGTGGTGGCACCCGACGGCTCCACGTTGACCATTGCGGCGATCCGCGACGTCAGCGCGGCCAAACGCCGGGAGGAATTGCTCAGGGAGTCCATCGAGGAGAAGAACACGCTCCTCCGGGAGATCCACCACCGCGTCAAGAACAACCTCCAGATCGCCTCCTCCTTGCTTCAGCTGCAGGCGGAAGGTGCCGGGATCCCGGCTGAACTCGCCCGGATCCTGGTTGACAGCCAGAACCGCCTCCGCGCGATGGCCCTGGTACACGAATCCCTGTACCGCTCGCGCAACCTGGCCCGCATCGACATGCACGATTTCATAGATAGCCTCGGGCGAATGGTCGCCCTCTCGACCACCGATTACCGCGAACCGCCGATCGCGCTGCGAATCGAAGCCGAGCACGCCTGGCTCCCCGCCGACATCGCGACCCCCCTCGGCCTGGTGATCAACGAGGCGCTTGCTAACGGCTACGCTCACGCCTTTCCGCCGCCGGCAACCGGGACGATCGTCGTGGAGTTCGCAGCCCGCGGCGACCGCTGGATACTGACGATTCGCGACGATGGCCGGGGCCTGCCGCCGGACCTCGACATCGCCAACACCCGGACTCTCGGCCTTCGGCTCATCCAGGCCCTCGGCCGGCAAGTGGGCGCTGCTGTCTCCATCCGCTCCGATCGCGGGACCCTCGTCGAGATCTCGCTACCGTGCGTAGCGGCCCGTCCCGCCTAGCGCCGCTGCCCCCTGGGTTTCCGGGGACGGCACGATCGCCGCCCCTACTGTACTCCGGCCGTCAGGTCGTACCGCTCGTTCGCCACGTTCATCAGGGTCTCGGCCAGGTGCGGGCGTTCGGCCAGCACGTGCGCGAAGTCGGCGCGCTGCAGCAAGAACAGGTCGCAGTACGTCCTGGCGCGAATCGTGGCCGTGCGCGGCGTGGCCAGCAGCAGGCCTATCTCGCCGAAGAAGTCGCCTTCGCACAGGGTGGCCAGGACGTTGTAGTCGTCGTCGATCACGTCCACCGCGCCACGCGAAATCAGGTACATGTCGCGGCCGAGATCGCCCTTGCGGAAGATGACGTCGCCGGGTCTGGCGGCGATGGGCTTGAGCACCATGATCAGCGAGGCGAGCAGCGAGGCGTCGCAGCCGTCGAAGAGCGGCACCTTCTCCAGGGTCTCGCGATTGGGGATCTCGACCCAGCGCCGCTGGTCTCGCTCCAGCAGTTCGAACGCCTCCTTGGGCCCCCAGGTGCCGGCGGCGTAGCTGGGGAACTCGGCCGGTTCGGTCTTCCAGTGGTCGAGGATGGGCTGGGCGATGCGCCAGGCGGATTCGACCAGGTCGGTGCGGGAGAAGAGCGTCGCGTCGCCCTTCATGCAGTTGTAGACGAGCACTTCGTAGCCGATGGCCCGCGTCGCGACGAAGGCCTGCGAGTAGTCGAAGCGCATGTTGACCTGCTGCAGGCTCATCTGCGGCCCGGGTTCCTTGGCGTGGAAGCGCAGTTCGATGCCCTGATCCGGCTGGATGTGGAAGATCAGGCGGTTGTGGCCGAGGTGCGCGACCGGCGTGTGGCGGAAGATGACCTCGGGCGCCTTCTGGAACTGCACGATTATCTCGGTGCCGCGCTTCCAGAGCCGCTTGCCCGAGCGCAGGTAGATGGGCACGCCGTTCCAGCGCCAGTTGTCGATGTGGAGCTTCATCGCGGCGTAGGTCTCGGTGAGCGAATGGGGCGCCACGCTCGGCTCCTCGCGGTAGCCGGGGACCGGCTTGCCGTCCGGCCCGCGGCCGGCGCCGTACTGGCCGCGCACGGTGTCCCGCGCCACGGCGGCGGCGTCCATGATGCGCACCGCCTCGAGGACCTTGGCCTTCTCGTTGCGGATCGCCTCGGGCGCGAAGGACGACGGCGGCTCCATACACAGGTACGCGAGCATCTGGAACATGTGGTTCTGGATCATGTCGCGCAAGACCCCTGCCCGTTCGTAGTAGGCGCCGCGGCCCTCGACACCCACCGCCTCTGCCACGCTGAACTGGATGTGGTCGATGTACTTGTGGTTCCACAGCGGCTCGAACATCCCGTTTGAGAACCGGAAGGCCAGGATGTTCTGCACCGTTTCCTTGCCCAGGTAGTGGTCGATGCGGAAGATCTGCTCCTCGCTCCAGTAGGTCAGGATCTCGCGATTCAGCGCGATCGCCGACTGCAGGTCGGTGCCGAATGGCTTCTCGACGATGATGCGCTTCCACCCCGGAAACGCGGTCTTGAAGCCGGCGGCGTGAAGGTTGCGGGAGATGGCGCCGAAGACGCCCGGGGGCGTGGCCATGTAGAAGAGCAGGTTGCCGCGCGTCTGGTGGCGGGCGTCCTGCTGGGAGACCAGATCCTGCAGCCGCGCGAAGGCGGCCGGATCGGCAAACTCCCCCGGCGTGTAGTAGACCCTCGATCGGAGCCACTCCCAGCGCGCCGCGTCGAACTCGCGGCGGGTGGAAAACTGGCGGATATCCCTGTCCAGGCGGTCGCGGAACGCCTCCGTGGACATGTCGTCCATGGCGATTCCGACGATGGCGAACGCATCTGGCAGGAGGCCGTCGCAGGCCAGGTTGTAGAACGCCGGGACGAGCAGGCGCTTGGTCAGGTCGCCCGAAGCGCCGAACACGACGACCAGGCATGGCTCGGCTTCCGGCGCCGTAGCCGCTACGACGCGCTCTGCTTCTCGTTGTTCGGCCATTCGGTCGATTAGAGCCTCCTCGGGGGGGTGCCGCCCCCCCGAGCCCCCCCGCAGAGCCGTCCTTGGCGGTCCGCCGGGCATCCTTGCCCGGCGTGGGGCTCAAAGACGGGTGTCGGGGCAGCCGGTGGACAATTGATTGCCGATCCTGCCGGCAACACGAGGCCCCCGCCGCGGCAGGAGTGTACAACAACTGGCCGGCAGGGAAAACTGAGAGAATGATGCGCGGGACGGTCACGGTCGCGGACGACGTCGCCAAGGTCGGCGCCGAGCGCTTCCTGGCCTGTGGGCGGGAGGCGATCGCCCGCGACGACGGCTTCTATGCCGGCCTTTCGGGCGGCAACACCCCGCGGGAACTGTACCGGCGGCTGCAGCCGAATGATCTCCCCTGGGACACCGTGGACCTGTTCTTCGGGGACGAACGTTGCGTGCCGCGGGATCACGAACTCTCGAACTTCCGGATGGTGCGCGAGTCCCTCCTCGACCGCGTGCCGGTGCGGGCGCACTTCCTGCACGATCCGCAGGAGTACGAGGAGTTGCTGCGCGTGACCCTTGGAGAGCGCGGGCGCTTCGACCTGCTGCTGCTGGGCATGGGGGAGGACGGCCACACGGCGTCCCTCTTTCCCGGCTCCCCCGCCCTGGGCGAAGGCAAGCGCTGGGTCGTGGCGGCGCCCGGCGTGCCGCCGGCGGCCGAACGGCTGACCATCACGCCGGTCCTCATCCGCGCCGCCTACCACGTCGTCGTCCTGGTGTCCGGCGAGCGCAAGGCCCGCATCCTGGCGGACGCCCTGGAGGGGCCGCCCGGCACCCTCCCCGTTCAGCTCGTGGGCGAATGCCAGGGCGAGGTGGAGTGGATCGTCGATCCGGCGGCCGCATCCTGCCTGCGGAGGGTTCCCACGGCGTGATCCTGGCTGGCGACGTGGGCGGCACCAAGGTGCTGCTCAGGCTCGGCGACGGGGGGGGCGTCCTGGCCGAGGAGCGCTACCCGAGCCGCGACTTCGGCAGCCTGACCGAAATCGTCCGCGCTTTCCTGGACGCCGCGGGGCGGGGACGGCCCGATCGGGCCGCCTTCGGCATCGCCGGGCCCATCGACGACAACCGCTGCCGCGCGACCAACCTGCCCTGGGACGTCGACGGCAACCGCATGGGCCATGACCTCGGCATCGCACGGGTGAGGCTGCTCAACGATTTCGAGGCGGTGGGCCGGGGCCTGGAGGTGCTGGACCCCGACGACATCGCGGTGCTGAATCCGCCGGAGCCCGATCCGCGGGGCCGCATCGCGATCCTGGGCGCCGGGACGGGCCTGGGCGAGGGGTTCATGGTGCCGTGCGGCGGCCATGAGTACGCGTTCGTCCCGTCCGAAGGCGGCCACACCGATTTTGCCCCGCGCAACGACAAGGAGATGGGATTCCTCCGCTTCATGCTGCGCGTACACCGCCGGGTGTCGATCGAGCGCGCCGTGTCGGGCCCGGGTATCGCGAACCTGTTCCACTACCTGGTCGACGCCGGCGGGAAGCCGGCCGAGAGCGTCAGCCGGGAAATCGCGGGCGGAGCCGACATCGCCGCGGTGGTGGCCGGGCACGCGGCCGATCGCTCGTGCCTGGTGTGTGTCGAAGCGATGGACATGTTCTGGAACCTGTACGGCGCCGAGGCCGGCAACCTCGCGCTCAAGGTCCTGCCGGCCGGCGGAATCTTCCTGGCCGGCGGCATCGTCGCCAAGAACCTCGCGGCGCTGCGTTCCGGGCCCTTCATGGCCGCCTACGGCTTCAAGGGCCGCATGTCGGATCTGGTTCGGGAGTTCCCGGTGCGAGCGATCCTGAACCAGAAGGTGGGCCTGCTGGGCGCCGCCCTGGTGGCCGAGCGGCTGTAATCAGCCGCCAGCCGGCGGCAGGCCGGGGAAGGCCGCCCGCAGCAACCGCGAGGCGGCGCCGTAGGCGTGGAACTCGATGGGGATCGCCTGGTACAGCGCCATGCGCATGCGCGGATCGCGGGTTCGCGCGGCGCGGGCGTAGTCGCGCTTGCGGTCGGGCTCCTTGCGGAGCCAGTACAGCACCAGGCCGCGCTCCAGGGGATCGAGCGGGACCTGGGGGGTGTTGAGCCGGCAGGTCAGGGCGTGCTGGAGCCGGTGCGTCTGCTCGTGGACGATGGTGTCGACGAACAGCGCCGGCCGGTCGAGCAACCGCAGCGAGATGACGACGCGCTCCCAGCCCGCGCCTCGCAGGAAGAGGCCGATGGCGTTGTCGGCCGGCAGGCCCGCCGACCACGACAGCGGCGCGGGCGCAAATCCGAACACCTCTCCCATCGCGGCGGACACGCGAGCGTGGAGCCGCTCCCCGGCGGACCGATCGCCCGCCAGGCGTGCAGCCAGGCGCTGCGCCTCGGCGTCGTGAGCCAGGCGGTCGGCCAGGCGCGCCTCGCGAGGGCCGAAGACCTCGGTCAGGCGCGCCCGGTAGGCCGCGTCATCGGCGGGGACGGTCTGACGATCGAGGAGATCGGCCTCGGGCGACGCTCCGCCGGCGCGCGTGTTGCGCACGGTACCGCCGTCGCGCGCCGCGTACACGTCGGTGCCGAAGTCGAGGCCCGCGAACCAGTCGTCGGGCCTGATCTGGTCCTGCATCCCGTAACTATCTACCCGGCCGGGTATTCCTGCCATGTGAACACCAAGTTCCAGCGCCTCCGCGAAGAGGTGCTCGCGACCTTCCCGAACGGCGGCGATCCGCATGCCTTGCCGCTGATAGAGGCCGGCGGCCTGGACGCCCGGGCGCGCGAGGACTTGCAAGTGCGTTTCTACCATCTCTGGGAGCGGCTCAAGCACTTTCGCCCCGACGACCTGGAAGCCGGGGAGGCGCACGAACGCGATCTGCTAGCCGAACACCTCCAGCGTTGCCTGACCGCATTGCATTCCTGATAGCGCGGCTCTGATGACTTCGCTCCGGCATCGCGGCCGGCACGGAGGCCGGCCCCACCCGTTGCATCGGTGGCGCAGGCCTCCGTGCCTGCGTCCGATAGGCGCCAGGTCATTTGAGCGCCGCTATGAAACCTTTCCGAGCAGGCCGCCTGTCCTAGGGGGAAAGGTACTCGACTCCTCGGCCCGGGCGCCTGCCCGGCGCAGGGTCGGGGCCGTCGGTCGGTCTGGTACTCGCCAAAGGGAGGTTCGAAGTGCCCGTGCTACGCCATTGGTTGCCCCTGTCCTGCGCCGGGATACTCGTCGCGCAGCCCGCCCTGGCGGCGCCGGCCCCGGCTGTGCCGACCTCCCAGGTCGCGGGGGTCACGGTATTCCCCGATCGGGCCCGCGTGACGCGCAAGCTCCGGATGGAGGTCAAGCCCGGCGCCCGCCAGGCGGTCTTCGGCGCGCTGCCGGCCGATCTCGATTCCGAGTCCCTGCGGGCCTCGGGGCAGGGCACCGCGCTGGCGGCGATCTCGGGGCTCGAAGTCCGCACGGTGCAACTCGGCGCCCCGCCGGAAGGCCGCACGCGAGACCTCGAGCGACGCATCCGCGGCCTCGACGACCAGGATCGGGACCTGGCCGCCGAGATCGAGAGCCACCGCCTGGCGCAGCAGGCGCTCCGCGCGGCCCTCGCCAACGCGGGTCGCGTCCTCGGGACCGCCCTCGCCACAGGGAGCTTCGATCCTCGCCAGTGGCTCGGGCCCGCGAGTCTGGTGAGCCGCGAGGACGCGCGCCTGGCCAAGCTCATCCTGGCGGCGCAACGCAAGCAGCGGGAACTGGCGGGGGAGCGCGATCTCCTCAAGCGGCAACTGGCGTCGCTGCGCGGTTTCCAGGCCAAGACCGCGAAGGCGGCGGTCGTCTTCCTGGACGTGACCCGCGCCGGAAGGCTCGACGTCACGCTCACCTACGACGTGCCCCGCGCCGCGTGGGCCCCCGCATGCGACGTGACGTTGGGGGGGGATCTCGGGCAGGCCCGCCTGGCCTACCACGCCAAGGTCACCCAGCAGACCGGGGAGGACTGGCAGGACACGCGCGTGACGCTATCGTCAGGCCGGCCCGACCTGGGCGCCGCCGCGCCGGATCTCGAGGAATGGTTCATCGGCGCCGAAGAACCCGAGGAGCCCGAA
>Ga0194120_10003810_pt1 | contig 24023 bp, 22 predicted proteins | sample TA2MahCa65mmetaG_FD_148642 | JGI IMG/M metagenome (GOLD analysis project Ga0194120, IMG submission 148642) | Freshwater microbial communities from Lake Tanganyika, Tanzania - TA2015019 Mahale Deep Cast 65m | ecosystem: Environmental > Aquatic > Freshwater > Lake | place: Tanzania: Lake... | reverse complement strand
GCGACCAGTCGACCGCCGGAGATGACGTTGGGGTCTCGACTCTTTTGCTTGAGGGTGTCCTCGGCGGTAGTGGCGCCAGGTGTGGTGGGGGGCATGCGGCGTTACTCCTGAAAGGTGGAAGTTCGGACTCGGCACGGTAGGGCCAGGTTTTGGGGTCGAATCGGGTCTTATCATAAGCCACGCCGCCGTGTTTGCCGCAGGCATTCATCACAGTTCGCCCTCCGGCGTCGGGTGGACCTTGATGGGAAGCCGTTATTCGCTGGATTGGGCAAGACAATACTCGGCCACCTTGCGGCGCTGAATCTTGCCGGAACCCGTTTTGGGCAGGCTCTCGACGAAGAAGTAGCGCTTGGGCACGGCAAAGGCGGAAACCTCGGTCAGGCAATGGGCGCTCAGCGCCTCGGCGGTGACCGTGACACCCGGCTTGATCACGATGGCGGCGTTGACCTCCTCCCCATATTTCGGGTCCGGCACGCCAAAGGTCACGGCCTCGGCCACCCCAGGATGGCTCAGCAGCACTTCATCGACCCGGGAGGGCGAAATCTTCTCGCCGCCCCGATTGATGATTTCCTTGAGGCGTCCGGTGAGGGTCAGATAACCCTCGGCATCCAGGCAGCCCTGATCGCCGGTATGAAACCAGCCGCCCGCGAAGGCCTCTGCCGTGGCCTGAGGATTATTCCAGTAGCCCCGGGTGACATTGTCCCCCTGAATGCAAATCTCACCCTCCCGGCCCGGCGGCAGTCGGTTCAGCTCCGGGTCCAGTATGGCAATGCGGACATTCCGTCCCTGCCCTACCGAGCCCGGCTTGCGCGGACCCTGCCTTGGCAGCGGATTGGAGGCGATCTGGTGCGAGGCTTCCGTCATGGCGTAGGCTTCCAGCACCGGCGCGCCGAATTTCGCTTCCATCTCCTGCAATACCGTGGGGGCCAGAGGCGAACTGCAACTGCGAATGAAGCGTAACCTTGGGGGATCATCCCGGGGATAGTCGGTTGCATACCGCGCCAGCAAAATCTGGTGAATGGTCGGCACCGCCGTGTACCAGGTCGCCTGGCAGGCCGCCATGTCCCGCCAGAAATGCGAGGCCGAGAATCTCCCCGACTCCGGAATATAGACCGCCGCGCCAAAGCCCAACGGCGTCAGCAGACCCGCCATCAGCCCGTGGACGTGGAACAGCGGCATCACCAGAACGGAGCGATCGGCCGCGTTGAATTCATAGGTCTGCCCGATGTTACGCACGGACGCCATGAGATTGGCATGCGTCAGCGGCACCCCCTTGGGCCGGGAGGTCGTGCCGCTGGTATGCAGGAACAAGGCGACATCCGTTTCGGGTTCGACCGGCGTGGGCGGGACCGGGTCACCGACCGGACCGGAAGCCGGCAGGGCCAGATCGACCATGGCGCCTTCCCTCTGGACCCGCCAGACCGGCTTGCCGAGCGTGTCCGCCGCCTGACCCGCCGGGCGATTGGCACCCTCCCCCGGCAAATCCAGCAGGACGACGGCGCCCAAATCCTCCAGGAAAAATTCGAACTCTCCCGCCCGGTAGTCGGGGTTCAAGGGCGCCGCCATCGCCCTGATCCGGGTGATGGCAAGAAAGGCCACCACGAATTCGATGGAATTGGGCAACACCAGAGCCACCCTGTCCCCCGGCTTGATGCCGGCGGCCAGCAGGCTGGCGGCGAACGCCTCGACCGCATCCTGTAACTGGCGATAGGTCAGCCTGACCCGCATATCGGTCAGCGCCACGGCGATGGCATCGGGCGACTGCTTCAATCCGACCGCCAGTAATTCAGGCAAGGCAGTAGCGTGACTGGGATCATTCATGAGTTCAAACCTCGTTCAACGTAATAACGGCCGTTGGAACGCTGAAATACCGTTCGTACCGAGCCAAGTCGAGGCATGAGCGGTATTTCTGCGTTCTCCCATGGAAAGTGATTGAAAACCCCATTCACCCCTCGACAGGCTCGGGGCGAACGGGGTTTTCAATCCGTCAACTACCGCTGTTAGGTTCATGAGTTCAAACCTTGTTCATTCGATGTGGCGCCTTGCCTCAAGGTTAATGAGGCATCGGGTTCCTCGCATAATTCCAGCACCCCGCGTAGCGCGAGGATCACGGCTTGCCGCCTGACCGCATGCCGGTCGCCCGAAAAGCATTCGCGCCGCGTCCTGGCGGCCTGCCCCGTCCGCTGCCACGCCAGCCAGACCGTTCCCACCGGCTTATCCGGCGTGCCGCCCGAGGGACCCGCGATACCACTTACCGCCACCGCGACATCCGCCTGGCTCCGCCGCAAGGCCCCCGCCGCCATCGCCCGGACTACCGCCTCGCTGACCGCTCCCTGCGTCTCGATCAGAGCGGGATCGACGCCCAGCATCTCGGACTTGGCGTCATTGCTGTAGGTCACAAACCCCCGATCGAACCACCCCGAACTGCCCGGGACCTCGGTCACGCACTGCGCAATCCAGCCGCCGGTACAGGATTCGGCGGTCGTTAGTCGCCAGCCCCCGCGCTCCAGCGCGGCGCCGACATCTGTGGACAAGGCCATGAATTGTCTTTCCCGCATGAACATGGCGGGTTTCCTGTCAGGATTGGAATTCAAAACTGGAATCCCCGCCACTCCGAGTATTCGATACGGTAGCCGGCGAGTGCTGAAGAATGGTCTCGATGAGGTGTCGCGGCCAATCGCCATCATCGCAAATCAGCAAGATGTTGTGAGCGCGAAATTCATCCTTCAGGAACGCCTGGAAGCGCTGCATGAACTCGGCTTCGATGCCAAACACCTGCAAGGTTTCCAGCCAGTGGATGTTGGCGGGCCGGGGTTTGTCGATGCGGGTGCAGCGGCTGCTGCGCTTCAGGCTCCAGCCGAAACCTTTGAGGCGGACGCCACGGCCGAAGAGTTGGATGATTTGCGAACCTTCGGACTTGCCGACATGCATGAGCCCCAGCGTCGAAACCCGCCAGCAGTCCCAACCCTCGATGAATTTCTTCGCGCCGATGAGGATGTTGACCGAGGACTGGCGGCGGTCGTTCAGAGCCTGGGTGTGGGCGAGGATGTTGTCCTCGTAGCTCGCCAACCGGGCGGCCGTGACCGGCGCCGTGGAAGACCCGTTGGCGCTCAGCTCGTGAAAGAACCGGTGCCGCCCGTCTTCGTGCAGCCCCTCCTTGTCCTCGTCCCGGATCGGATTGGAGAGTTTCCGGATTGCCGGGAGGGGCTTCCCTCCGCCATTGGCATGTTCTGCCAGCGGATCGACGCCGAATTGCCCGAACATCCAGGCGTTCAACACCAGCTTGTGGATGAAGGGATCGGGGGCCGCGGCGTTGTGTGCCGTTCCTCGCGCACGGGGTGTTCTTGCCATGTTCAATAAGCCGGCAGTTGCTCGATCCTGGTCAGCCAGTCGGAGAAATGAGGGCAGTGCTGGCGAATCAGGGATATCGAAATATGGGAAAAAGCCACGCTGGAAGCCTGGACCTTAGCCGCCGCGTAGCCAGGCAGGTGGCGGGCGATACGGTGGGACGGCGATGTCTCCCGCGTCAGATTGATTTCCTCGGGGGAGGAAAATCTGGCCACTTCCACCGCCAGCCGCTCCACCTCGGATTGCTTGCCCGCGAAGAAACGCCCAAGCGCCCTCGGCTCCGTCAGCAGCAACGCCTCCAGCTCGTGGACATTGAGATAGGGCAGAAAACGCTCATGAGCCAAATCGGTCGCCAGCGCGGTCTCGATGCTGGCGGCCATTTCCCAGCCGTTGCCCTGGGCCTGTCCATGACCGGGAAACCCGGCCGGCAAGCCGTAGAGGTCCAACATGCAGCCAAACCAGGCATCTTCCCGTCCTCCGTGCTGCGCCATCAGCCGCGACATCTGCTGTCGAAACACGGCGTAATCGCGCGCAAGCCCGCCCGAGCGCACTCCGCGGCGGGTTTCCGTCAAGATCGGCTGGAAAACATATCGGCCGGCAAAGTAGTCGTTGAGCCGGTCGCGGACGAACCGGAATTCGGATTCCCCTTCCACCAGCAGCAACATGGTGCTCACGGATTGCCCCCCAGCACGTTCTTGCGCCAAAGTTCGCCCAGGGTGTAATCATCCAGCCAGCCTTGCAGCCCGGCGACATCCGGGCGACGAACCAGTGTCTTGCCATGCTCGGCATCGAGCACCAAGACGTCCTCCGGCGCTGTTCGGTCCACCAGCAGCGGTGATTGGGTCGCCGCCAACACTTGCGTATCCAGTGCCGCCAACGCCAGCATTTCCGAAATCTGAACCAGAGCATGGGGATGGAGACCGATCTCCGGTTCATCGAGAAGGATCGGATTGGGAGGCTCGGGCTGCAGCAACAGGGTTGCCAGAGCCATGAAACGCAACGAACCGTCGGAAAGTTGATGTGGGCCGAAAACGGCGTCGACGAATCGATGCCGCCAGCGCAGCAGCACCGTTTCCGCCTTGGGGTGTGGCGCCAGTTCGAAGTCACGGAAAGCCGGCACGGCCAGCCGGACGACATCGACGATGCGGGCATAATGAGCGGAAGCCGTATCCCGAAGCATCAAGAGATAGGCCGCCAGGTTTTCGCCACCCTCGCGCAACCAGCGGTTGTCATGCATGGAGGCATTGCGCCGCATGCCCGAGGAATCGCTGGTGTCATGAAAGTGATAGACGCGGAATCCCGAAAACCAGGAGGCAATGTCCGCCGCCCCGGGTGTCGAGGCCAGTCCACGGCTTGCGTTCGCCAAGGCCGATTCAGAGGCGCCAGCCGGACCCAAGGCTCCCATTGCGCCGCCGGATTGCAGGATCGTCTCGTAGGCAATGACCAGGCGATCATCTTCCGTCGGCTTGAATTCGCAGAAATAGCCCAGTCCGCCCCAGTCCAGTCCGACCGCCAACGTCTCCGTTCGCGCCGAGCCAAAATGCAGAAGGCTATCCGCGCCGCCGGCAAGCCCGACCCAGAGACTCAAATTTCCATCGGCCATCGCCTTCGCCAAGCGGAACAGGGAAAGCAGGTTCGATTTACCCGCCCCATTGGGACCGATGATGACATTCAGACTCTTCAAGTCCAGCACGGAGTCCTCAATGGACTTGAAGCCTTTGACCGTCAACCGATTTAACATGGCTTTGTCATATCTCTTCGCCGGCCCACATGCGCCTGTGGAATTCCTCTTCCAGCAGGCGGACTTCGCCGTACCGGCCGAGGTTGGGCAGGTTATGGGCGCCGTTGATGTAAGTCAGGTCGATGAGCTGGTCGAATTCGGCTTCCAGGAAGGCTTCCACCTGCCCGCGCTTGGCGTGCATGATCCGGTAGAGCCCGAAATCCAGGTCGGGCTGGTCGAGCTGAAACATCTCGCGCAAGAGGCTCAGGAGACGCTGTTTCCTTTTGTTGACTGGGGTGTCAGCACTCATCGGGCTTGTCGATTTTGTGTGTGGGCGCCGTGGCTATCGCCTTTCCTGTGGAACACTCGGGCATGAGTTTTCATTGATTTATCGAAGTGAGCGATTGTATTCGATAAACTTCCGACATGGCTTCACACTCAATGCATACACCGCTCATGCAGCAGTATCTCCGCATCAAGGCGGAGCATCCCGACCGGCTGGTGTTTTTCCGGATGGGGGATTTCTACGAGCTGTTCTACGACGATGCCCGCAAGGCGGCGAAACTGCTGGATCTGACGTTGACGGCGCGGGGGGAATCGGCGGGGGAGCGGATTCCCATGGCGGGCCTGCCCTATCATGCCGTGGAAGGCTATCTGGCCCGGCTGGTGAAGCTGGGTGAATCGGTCGCGATCTGCGAGCAGATCGGCGACCCGGCGACAGCCAAAGGACCGGTCGAGCGCCGTGTGGTACGCATCGTCACGCCCGGCACGGTGACGGAGGAAGCCCTGCTGGAGGATCGGCGCGATAACCTGCTGGTCGCGATTGCCCCGGTGGGCGGCGCGTTGGGACTGGCGGCGCTGGACCTGGCGGGCGGGCGGTTCACGGTGCAGCAACTGGATAGTCATGAGGCCCTGCTGGGGGAGCTGGAACGGCTGAATCCCGCCGAATTGTTGGTGGGGGAGGATTGGCCGCCGCCGGACACGATGGCGGCGCGGCGCGGGATCACCCGACGGCCGGCCTGGCATTTCGAGCCGGAGAGCGCCCGGCATCTGTTGCTGAAGCAGTTCGGCGTGCGGGATCTCGCCGCCTTTGGTTGTGAAGACCTGCCGGCCGCCATCGCGGCGGCGGGCGGCTTGCTGCAATACGTGCGCGACACCCAACAATCCGCCCTGCCCCACCTCCAGGGTCTACGGCTGGAGCGGCATGAGGATGTCATCGCTCTCGATGCCGCCAGCCGCCGTAATCTGGAACTGGATTATCACCCCAGCGGGCGCATGGAATTCACCCTGTTCGGCGTGCTGGACCGGACCGTGACCGCGATGGGCGGACGGTTGCTGCGGCGCTGGCTGCACCGCCCGCTGCGGGATCATGGCGAGCTGGAAGCCCGCTACGATGCCATCGAAACCCTGCAACACAATGGTCTCTATCGGGAGCTCAGGGAACACCTGCGGGCGGTCGGCGATATCGAGCGCATCGTCGCCCGCATCGCCCTGAAATCGGCGCGTCCGCGCGACCTGACCACCCTCCGGCTGGGACTGGGCAGCTTGCCCGGTCTGCACGACACGCTCCTGGCTCTGGATTCGGCATTACTCCGCCGTCTGAGCGAAGACCTGCGACCGCAACCGGAACTGGCGGATCTCCTGCGGTGGGCCATTGTCGAGAATCCGCCCCAGCTCATTCGCGACGGGGGGGTAATCGCCGACGGCTATGACCCTGAACTGGACGCTCTGCGCCTGCTCAGCCAGAACCAGGATCAGTTCCTGATCGAGCTGGAGCAGCGCGAACGGGAGCGCACCGGGCTCGCCAACCTCAAGGTGGGCTACAACCGTGTGCAAGGCTTCTACCTGGAACTGTCCCGAACTCAGGCGGACAAGGCGCCGGTCGAATATGTCCGTCGCCAGACCCTGAAGGGCGTGGAGCGCTACATCACGCCCGAATTGAAAAGCTTCGAGGACAAGGTCTTGGGTGCGCGGGAACGCTCGCTGGCCTGGGAAAAAGCGCTGTACGAGACCTTGCTGGAACGCCTGGGCGATCATCTGAACATCCTGCAAATCCTAGCCCAGGGTCTGGCGGAACTGGACGTGCTGGCCGGTCTGACCGAGCGCGGCGAGACGCTGGGCTTCGTTCGCCCCCGTCTGATCGACGAACCCGGCCTCCGCATCGTGGGAGGGCGTCATCCGGTGGTGGAAAGCGTGCTGGACGCGCCGTTCGTGCCGAATGACCTGGAGTTGTCGCCCGAACGCCGGATGCTGATCATCACCGGGCCCAACATGGGCGGCAAATCGACCTACATGCGGCAAGCGGCGGTCATCGTGCTGATGGCGCATGTCGGTTGCCCAGTGCCGGCGGATGAGGTCGTGATCGGTCCAATCGACCGCATTTTCACCCGTATCGGCGCCTCCGACGATCTGGCCAGCGGCCGGTCGACCTTCATGGTCGAGATGACCGAAACCGCGCACATCCTGCACCATGCCACCCCCATCAGTCTGGTGCTGATGGACGAGATCGGCCGCGGCACCAGCACCTTCGACGGTCTGTCGCTGGCCTGGGCGGCGGCGGAGCATCTGGCGCGGGAGATCCGCGCCTTCACCCTGTTCGCCACCCATTATTTCGAGTTGATCGCCCTGCCCGAGGAGTGCCCGGAAGTCGCCAATGTGCATCTGGATGCGGTGGAGCACAAGGATGGCGTGGTGTTCCTGCATGCCGTCAAGCCGGGACCCGCCAATCAGAGTTACGGCCTGCAAGTAGCCTCTCTGGCGGGCGTACCGGCCCGCGTGGTGAAACGCGCCCGCGACAAACTGGCGTCCCTGGAACGGCAAGCCCATGCCGCGCATCCCGGCAAAGCCCGCCAACTCGACCTGTTTGAACTGCCTCCACCGCATCCGGCGCTGGAACTGCTGGAAACCATCGATCCCGAGGCCGTCTCGCCACGCGAGGCTCAGGATGTGCTCTACCGGCTCAAGCAACTGCTGGCGGGTTGATGGGCGGGCGCCGGATTACTTCGCCCGCGGAAAAGCCGGTGTACCCGCTATAACGAGTACACCGGCTTTTTACGGTATGGGTTGGTTTCAGGGTTTGGCGGGCGCCACGACTTCCGCCGGATCGGCGGGTTTCTCCTCCAGCATCTTGCTCAACTCGGCGGCCGGCACGTAACCCGGCAGGATGGCCCCCTTTTCGGTGACCAGCATCGGCGTGCCGCTGGCGCCCATGGCACTGGCCAGCGCCATGTGTTCGTCCACCGGGTTGGGGCAGGTCTTCTTGGGCATGTTCTCGCCGTTCTTGGCCTTGGTCAGCGCGGCATTGCGGTCCTTGGCGCACCACACGGTCACGGCTTTCTCGTAAGAATCCGAGTCCTTGCCGGCGCGGGGGAAGAAGAGATAGCGGATTTCGATGCCTTCCTTGCCGTACTGCTCGATTTCGGAATGCAGTTTGCGGCAGTAACCGCAATCGATATCGGTGAAGACATAGACGGCGTGCTTGAAGATCTTGGGCTTGAACACGATCATCTTGTCGGCGCCCAGTTTCTGGAGGGCGTTCAACCGCGCCTGGGACAATTTCTTCTCGGTGATATCTTCTCGGCTCTTCAGGTCGACCATGGAACCCTGCATCAGGTAACGGCCATCCTCGGAGACGTAGAACATGCGGGCGCCGACCACGACCTCATAAATGCCCTTGATGGGCGACTCGGTAATGCTATCGGGTTTGATCGTCGGCAGGGCCTGTTTCAGGGCGGTTTCCACCGCCTTGGTATCGGCTTGCGCGGTGGCGGTGAACAGAATCAATCCGCCCAGGGCGGCAAGAAGGAAGGATTTCATGAAGCATTCCAGGTTGTGGGTAAATCAGGAAGAAAAAAGTCGCCCGATATCGAGATAAAAACCAAGCGCCATGAGGCATAACAGAACGAACATGCCAATCTGCTGAAAGGCCATTTGTGTCTGTTCGGAGAGGGGACTGCCCTTGACCGCCTCCACCAGGTAGAATACCAGATGTCCACCGTCAAGCACGGGTATGGGCAGCAGGTTGAGCACGCCCAGGCTGATGCTGACCAAGGCCAGGAAACTCATGAAGGCGCCGAAGCCGTAACTCGCGGATTTGCCGGCATACTGCGCGATGCTGATGGGCCCGCTGAGATTCTCCACGGACGCCTTGCCGATCAGCATGCGGCCCGCCATCTTGAGCGTGGCGAGCGAATAGTCGGCCGTCTTTTCCAGCGCCGCGCCCAGCGCGGGAATCGGCTCCAGACGGTACTCCACTTTCATGGCCTCCAGGACTGACTCGGGAACCCGCACGGCCATGCCAATGCGCCCGATCTTGCCTTCGGCGGATTCCGACAGGGCGGGAACGACCGCCAGATTGATACGTACACCATCGCGGTCGATCAACACCTTGATGGTTTGTCCGGGATGCGTCCGGACGTAGTCCAGCCATTGCCGCCAATGGGGTATGGCGATGGCATCGGCGCTGATGATCCGATCGCCCGGCAGCAGGCCCGCGGTTTCAGCGGCGCTGCCCGGTTCGACTCGTTCCACTACGGGATCGATGTCAGGCTCCCAGGGCCGCAAGCCCAACCGTTTGTAAAGCACATCGGGTTTTTCGTTATCCACCACGGGGATCGTGAGCACGAGGTCGCGCGGTTCACCCGTGGCGGAGTTCACGCTGATCGGAATGGGCGCCTCATTCATGGCCTGGGCCATGATGGCGCCGATGGCTACATGCCAGACCGGAGTCTGCTTGCCCGCCACGGACAGGATTTCATCCCCCTCGCGCAAACCCGCCGCATGCGCCAGGGTACCCGTCTTGATTTCACCCAACACGGGCCGGGTGCTGGTTTCACCCCACATGAACGAGATCCAGTAGATCATGATCGCCAGCAGGAAATTGAACACGGGCCCCGCCAGCACGATAGCCGCTCGGGTGGCTACCGGCTTTCGATTGAACGCCTTGGGCAGATCGGCCTCCGCCACCTCGCCTTCCCGCTCATCCACCATTTTCACGTATCCGCCTAGTGGCAGGGCCGACAGGGTGAATTCGGTGTCCTCGGGGCTCTTCTGATGCCGCCAGATGATTTTTCCGAACCCCAGCGAGAACCTCAGCACCTTGACGCCCAGTTTGCGCGCCACCCAGTAATGGCCGTACTCGTGGACGGCGATCAGGATGATCAGGGCGATAGCAAAAAAGAACAGGGTATGGGTCAGTGAACTCATGGGGCTCGGTTGCTCCGGAATATCAATTGAGGGTCGCGATGTATCGATGCGCCGCTTCGCGGGCCAGTCGATCGGACATCAGAACCTCTTCGATACTCTCGGCCCGGTTGGGTTCAACCGTATTCATGCAATGGCTGATGACATCGGGAATGGCGGTGAAGCGTATCCGCTCATCGAGAAACGCGGCGACGGCGATTTCATTGCCGGCGTTGAGGATGGCGGGCATACTGCCACCCGCCTTGACGGCGTCGTAGGCCCGCCGCAGACAGGGAAAGCGATCGAAATCGGGCGCCTCGAAATCGAGCCGGCTGACCGAGAATAAATCCAGCGGATCAGCGCCCGAGTCGAAACGATCGGGCCAGGCCATGGCATGGGCGATCGGAATGCGCATGTCGGGATTACCCATTTGCGCCAGCACCGTGCCGTCGACATAGTCCACCATGGAATGGATCACGCTCTGCGGATGGATGACGACCTGGACTTTGTCCGCTGGCGTGTCGAACAACAGACAGGCCTCGATCAATTCCAGCCCCTTGTTCATCATGGTGGCGGAATCCACGGAAATCTTGCGCCCCATCACCCAATTCGGATGCGCGACAGCCTCGTCCGGGGTCACGTCATGCAGTTCATGCAGACCCTTGCGCAGGAAGGGACCGCCAGAGGCGGTCAGCAGGATACGCCTGACCTCGCGCGCCGGCCGTCCGGCGTGATAGTTGGGGGGCATGCACTGGAAGATGGCATTATGTTCGCTGTCGATGGGTAGCAGGTCGGCGCCCGACTGGCGAACGGCCGCCATGAACAACGGGCCGGACATGACCAGGGCCTCCTTGTTGGCGAGCAGCACAGTCTTGCCGGCCCTGGCGGCCGCCAGGGTGGGCAACAGACCCGCCGCGCCGACGATGGCGGCCATGACGGAATCCACCTCGGGCTGGACCGCCACCTCTTCCAGCGCCCCGACCCCGCTCAGAACCTCGGTCCCGATGCCCTCGGCGGCCAGTCTTTTCCGCAGTTCCGCCGCCGGTTCGGCGTCGATCATCACGGCAAAGGCCGGCTGGAATCGCCGGCACTGCTCATGCAGCCGTTCGAGATTGTTGTTGGCGGTCAGCGCCACCACCCGATAGCGATCCGGGTGCCGGCCGGCGACATCCAGCGTACTCACGCCGATCGAGCCGGTGGACCCCAACACGCAGAGTCTTTTCATTGAGCGCCTCCCTGATGCCCGGAGTGTTCATCGGCCGCGGGGGCTTCCTCCATCTCCGGCGGCACCTCCATGGGACCGTCGTAATGATGATCGGCCGCGGGCGCTTCCAGCGCCGGCTCATCCGCCTGCAGGATGATTTCCGGCTCCAGCGCCCCGCCGAACATCAGGAATACGGGGATCAGTAGCGAACCCGCGTAGAACACCGCCACCCCCGAGAGCAGACTGTCGATGCGATCCAGCAGCCCCCCATGTCCCGGCAGAATGCCGCTGCTGTCCTTGACTCCGCGCACCCGCTTGGCCAGGCTCTCGAACAGATCACCGCACACCGAGAAGGCCACGGTCAGCAACGAGAGGAACACGAAATCGACAAGCGTCATGGTCTCCAGCCCGACCCACAGCCCCACGGACGCCGCCAGCACCACGGCCGCCAACAAGGCGCCGTAGACGCCCTCGATAGTCTTGCCGGGACTGATCGCTTCCACCAGCTTGGCGAACCCCCAGCGCTTGCCGACGAAATAGGCCGCGATATCGGCCAGCCAGATCAGCAGTACGAGATACAGCACCTGGTACGGCGAAAAGTTCAGGCGTAGCCAGACCATCAGCACCCAGCCGCTGACCAGCACAAAACCTCCGCTGAGCACTTTGGCCCAGGTCGGATAGGTCCGCTTCACCAGTTTTTCCGGAATCTTGCGGAAGGCGATCCCCCAGCCCAACCACCACAAGACAGCGGCCGTATAGAACCAGATGGGCAGTTCACCCGGCGCCCAGTACAAGGCAAACAGTCGCGCCGCCAGCAGAATCGTCAGTAAGGACACGGTAAAACCAATGCGGCCGCCGCGCTCCAGACCCGCCAGATCCGACCATTCCCAGCCGGCAATCAGGATGACGCCACCCCAGAGCATGGCAAAGCCATCCGGTGGCAGAAACAGTATGGCCGCGATGACCAGCGGCGCCAGCAGGGAGGCGGTAATGATGCGATTTTTCAGCATGGCTGCATGTAGTTGGGCTAGGTAGGAATGATGGGGAAATCTCAAGTCTGGGTCAGAGTTTCGATCTGATCGCCGGTATACCCGAAGCGTCTCTGCCGTTTCGCGAAACTGTCCAGCGCGACCGTCAGAGCCTCCTCATCGAAGTCGGGCCAGAGCAAGGGGGTGAAATACAATTCCGTGTAGGCGAGCTGCCAAAGCAGGAAATTGCTGATGCGTTGTTCGCCCCCCGTACGGATGAAGAGGTCAGGCTCGGGGAGATCCGCGATCGACAGCCGCGATGCAATCAGTTCGTTCGTGATATCGGCCGCCTTGAGCCCGCCGCTCTCGACCTCGGCGGCCAGTTGCCGGGCGGCTTCGGTGATGTCCCAACGACCGCCATAGTTGGCGGCTATGACCAGATTGAGCCGCTGATTGGACGCCGTCAGAGCTTCGGCCTCGCGGATCTTTTCCTGTAGCACCGGAGCAAAGGCGCCCCGCTCGCCAATAATGCGCACACGGACACCGTTTTCATGCATCTTGCGGGTTTCGCGTTCAAGGCTGGCAATGAAAAGCTCCATCAGCAGTGAGACTTCCTGCGCGGGGCGGCGCCAGTTTTCACTGCTGAAGGCAAACAACGTCAGCACCTCGATGCCCTCCACCATACAGCGCTCGACCGTCTTGCGCACGGCACTCACGCCGGCGCGGTGCCCCGCGGGGCGGGGCAGGAATCTTTGCTTGGCCCACCGCCCGTTGCCATCCATGATGATGGCCAGATGTCGGGGTACACGTGTGTTGAGCGAGGCGAGCGGATTTTCGGGCATGCGGGCTAGGACATTGGGCAAAAGGCGACCGCGGCGTCGCCAGGGTGAAGCCTCACCGCGGTCGATCGCCTGACGCGGGGGGATGGCATTATGGGCGACATGGGATGGCTCAGATGGCCATGAGGTCCTTTTCCTTGATGTCCAGCAAACCGTCGACGTCCTTGACGTATTGATCCGTGAGCTTCTGAATCAGGTCCTGCCCCTTGCGCTCTTCGTCCTCGGAGATGGTCTTGTCCTTCAGTGCATTCTTCAATTCGGTGTTGGCATCGCGGCGAATATTGCGAATCGCGACGCGAGCGTTTTCCGCCTCGTGGCGCACGACCTTGATCAGGTCCCGGCGCCGTTCCTCGGTCAGCGGGGGCATGGGCACACGAATCACGGTACCCGCGGTATTGGGGTTCAGACCCAGATCGGAGCTCATGATCGCCTTCTCGATGGCCTGGATCATGTTCCGCTCCCAAGGGGTCACGGCGAGTGTACGTGAATCTTCGATGGTAATGTTCGCCGTCTGGCTCAACGGCACCATATTGCCATAGTAGGACACCGTTACATGGTCCAGAAGGCTGGGGTGCGCGCGTCCGGTGCGAATCTTGGCAAGTTCGTGCTTGAGCGATTCTATGGATTTGGCCATTCGCTCCGCCGTGCGCTTCTGAATATCGTCAATCATGCTGGTTTTCCTGTTTCAATCAAAGAACCAATGTCCTCGCCCATGACCAGACGCATGACCGCGCCTGACTCGAAGAGGTTCATCACGCGCAACGGCATGTGGTGATCGCGGCACAGCACCAATGCCGTAGCATCCATGACATTGAGGCGCTGGTCGAGCGCTTCGTCATAAGTCAATCGCTCATAGCGTGTCGCGGCAGGATCCTTCATGGGGTCGGCGGTATACACGCCGTCCACCTTGGTGGCCTTGATCAGCAACTCCGCTTTCATTTCAATGGCGCGCAAACTGGCTGCCGTGTCGGTGGTAAAGAAAGGATTGCCCGTGCCGGCGGCAAATATGACCACACGCCCCTTTTCCAGATGCCGGACGGCTCGGCGTCGAATGTAATCCTCGCAGACCTGATTGATCTTGAGCGCCGACATCACCCGTACCGGCCGCCCCTGATGTTCAAGCGCGTCCTGCATGGCGAGCGCATTGAGCACGGTCGCCAACATACCCATGTAATCACCGGTGGTGCGCTCCAGTCCCTCGCTGGCCGTTTGCGCACCCCGAATGAAATTTCCGCCGCCTATCACCAGGCCAACCTGCACGCCCGCGTTGCACAATTCGGTGATTTCCTTGGCGAGACGCCGGATGATGGCGGCATCGATGCCGCCAGCCTGCTCGCCCATCAGGGCTTCGCCACTCAATTTCAACAAGATGCGCGTGTATTTGGGTAGGCTCATGGTTCAGACCTGGCGGTGAATGTGCTTTGAATTCATGCGGGGCGGTTTGCGAATGCTCCGCCCCAGGCGCTTGAGCCGATCAGGAACCCCTGACCTGAGCCATGACTTCCTCGGCGAAGTTGCTTTCGACTTTTTCGATGCCTTCGCCAACTTCCAGTCGAACAAAGCGCGCTACCTTGGCGCCCTTGTCCGTCAACAGCTTGGCCACGGTCTGGTCGGGATCCTTGACGAAGGGTTGCCCCACCAGGGTGATCTCACCCAGAAACTTCTTGATGCGTCCTTCCACCATCTTCTCAACCACATTGGCCGGCTTGCCGCTGGCCTCGGCCTGGGCGCTGAAAATGGCCTTTTCCTTTTCGATGATGTCCGGATCGACCTCACTCTCGTCGACACAGGCCGGCCGACTGGCCGCGACATGCATGGCGATATCCTTGCCCAGTTCCGCGTCACCGCCGTTCAATTCCACGAGAACACCGATGCGGCTGCCATGCAGATAACTCGCCACCAGACCTTCGGGCGCGGCCAGGCGCTCGAAACGGCGCACGGCAATATTCTCGCCAATCTTGGCAATCATCTCCCGGCGGGCTTCTTCCACGGTTACTTCGCCGCCAGCGATTCTGGCTTCCAGCAGTCCTTCCAGGGTATTGGCATCGGAATCAAGCGCCGTTTGCGCCACCTGACTGGCGAAGGCCATGAAATCGTCACCCTTGGCGACGAAATCCGTTTCACTGTTGACCTCGACGATGGCGGCCCGCTTGCCGTCGGCGCTGGCCTTGCAGCACACACAGCCCTCGGCCGCCGTCCTCCCGGATTTCTTGTCAGCCTTGGCCAGACCCGCCTTGCGCATCAATTCGACCGCCGCTTCCAGATCTCCCTGGGTTTCGGTCAGCGCCTTCTTGCACTCCATCATCCCGGAGCCCGTACGTTCGCGGAGTTCCTTTACCATTCCAGCCGTGATATTCGACATGTATTCAGTCCTCTATCGTTAACAATTTTTGAGGGTTGCTTCGATTCGTATCCCTTTGCCTAACAAAACGCCCCCAGTATGGAGGCGTTTTCCATTGATCCCCGCGGCGAGCCGACTATCGCGGCCTAACCCTCGCGGGGATGTAACATCATGCGTCGGCGCCTGCTTCCACTGCTTCTGGCACAGCGTCCATCTCGACGAATTCGTCCTCGGCCGCCGCAACGGTCATGCTGTTGGCCTTGCCCCGCAGGATAGCCGTGGCCGCCGTCTGTACATACAGTTGAACGGCGCGTATCGAGTCATCGTTCCCCGGGATGATGTAGTCAATACCGCTAGGATTATTGTTCGTATCGACCACGCCCACCACCGGGATGCCCAGCTTGTGGGCCTCACTGATCGCGTTGTGTTCATAGCCGACGTCCAGGACGAACAGTACCTCGGGGAGTCTTTCCATATCGCGGATACCGCCCAGGCTGTTCATGAGCTTGTCATATTCGCGCATCATGCCCAGACCTTCCTTCTTGCTGAATCTTTGCAGGCGACCATCGTCGCGCATCGCTTCCAGTTCCTTCATGCGCGCGACCGATTGCTTGATGGTCTTGAAGTTGGTCAGCATGCCGCCCAGCCAACGGTGGTTGACAAAAGGCATTGCGCAGCGCTGGGCTTCTTCCTGGACCACGGTCCGGGTGGTGCGCTTGGTGCCGACGAATAGGATTTTGCCACGCTTGGCGGCGACCTGCTCCAGGTAATTTATCGCATCATTGAAAAGCGGGAAGGTCTTTTCGAGATTGATGATGTGAATATTGCTGCGGGCTCCGTAAATGAAGGGAGCCATCTTGGGATTCCAGTAACGCGTCTGGTGGCCAAAGTGAACACCGGCCTCGAGCATCTGACGCATCGTGACATTCGACATTAAATTCTCCTAACGTAGTTCAGGGTTGAGCCTCCACATACCCCGCCCGACGACCCCCCGGAAACCCGGGATGGCACCCTGCCTGACGTGACGGTATGTGTGTGTGGTTGCCAAAAAAAGCAGGCCTTTATACCATGAACGGCTAGCCTCAACAATCTTCGCCCGAGCACGGCCGCCAAAATCGGCCGGCTCACGGTATGTCTCATTCCCTGAATCATGAGCATCAGCATCAAGACGCCTGACGAAATCGAGAAAATGCGAACCGCCGGACGCCTGGCGGCGGAGGTGCTGGAAATGATCGAGCCTTATGTCATTCCAGGCGTGAGCACCGAGGAACTGGACCGGATCTGCCACGATTACATGGTGGACGGACAAAACGTGATTCCGGCGCCGCTGAACTACAGGGGATTCCCCAAGTCCATCTGTACATCGGTCAACCACACTGTCTGCCACGGCATTCCCGGACCCAAGAAACTCAAGAGCGGCGACATCGTGAATGTGGATATCACCGTCATCAAGGATGGCTACCATGGCGACACCAGTCAGATGTTCATGGTGGGGGAGGTACCGATTCGCGCCAGCCGTATCAGCCGGATTTGCCAGGAAGCGCTGTATCACGGCATCAACCAGGTCAAACCCGGCGCCCGGATCGGCGACATCGGTCATGCGATCCAGCAGCATGCCGAATCCCATGGTTATTCTGTCGTTCAGGAATTTTGCGGCCATGGCATCGGGCGGGAGTTTCATGAGGACCCGCAAATTCTTCATTACGGCAAGGCTGGCGAAGGTCTCAGCCTGGAAACCGGGATGACCTTCACCATCGAACCCATGATCAATCAGGGTAAGCGTCACGTTAAAATCCTGCCCGATGGTTGGACGGCGGTCACCAAGGATCGCAGTCTGTCCGCGCAATGGGAGCACACACTGCTGGTCACGGAAACGGGTTTCGAAGTTCTGACCTTGCGTCAACAGGAGAGAGCGAGCCTTGAAAACGGATACCTTAAAGTTCTGGGTTGAGCAGGGCGGTTACTCTTCCGCCGACCTGAATCAGGTTTTCAGCGACTGTCTGAAGGCCCATCAGACGCACCTGTTCGAGAGTTTCCGCTCCGGCGCCTCGGCCTCCGAGCTGATTCGGAGGCGTTCCGATTACATCGATGAGATCCTTCAGATAGCCTGGGGTGAATTTCTGCCCGCTCGCACTGACGAACCGAGCCTGATCGCCGTGGGCGGTTATGGACGACAGGAACTCCATCCCTACTCCGACGTCGACATTCTCATCCTGCTGGATGCCGAGTCCCCCCATGCCCAAAACCCTGACACGCAGCTAGCCGGCTTCCTCAGCTTTCTCTGGGATATCGGCCTCAAGCCCGCCCAGAGCGTGCGTACCCTCGACGACTGCGTGGAACAGGCGCGTGACGACCAGACCGTCATGACCAACCTGATGGAGGCGCGCCTGATCGCGGGTTCCGAGGCGATGTTCGAGCGGCTCTGGTTGCGCGTGGGACCCAGTCAGATCTGGCCCTCGGCGGAATATTTCGAAGCCAAGATGGCCGAGCAAGCCGCCCGTTATGCCAAGTACCACGATACGGCCTACAACCTGGAGCCCAATGTCAAGGAGGGTCCCGGGGGTTTGCGCGACATCCAGAACATGAACTGGATCATCCAGCGCCACTACAACAGCCATTCCCTGAACCTGGTCAGGGAAGGCTGGCTAACCGAGGGTGAAAATTCCGAACTGCTGAAATCAAGGGACTTTCTCTGGGAGATTCGGTTCGCGCTGCACATGATGACGGAACGCTGCGAGGATCGGCTGCTGTTCGAGTACCAGAAAGACCTCGCGCGACAATTCGGCGTGCAGGACAAAAACATCAATCAGGCGGTGGAGCAGTTCATGCAGCTCTATTACCGCACGGTGATGGGCCTGGAGCGGCTCAACGAACTCTTGATGCAACTGTTCCAGGAGGTCGCCCTTCACGGTGACGCGGAATTCGTCATCAAACCCATCGATGAGCAGTTTCAATCCATCAACCAGTATATTGAAGTCCTGCACCCCGATGTGTTCCGGGAAGACCCCAAAGCCCTGTTCCGGATTTTCCTGCTCTTGCAGAAAAATCCGGAACTCAAGGGGATACGGGCCTCGACGATACGCCTGATACGGCAGCATCTTTATCTGGTGGACGACCATTTCCGCTGCGATCCGGAAGCCTGTGAACTGTTCATGACCATTCTGCGGCAGCCCAAGGGAGTGACCCATCAACTGCGCCGCATGAACCGTTACGGCGTGCTGGCCGCCTACCTGCCCGCCTTTGCTCGTGTGGTAGGCCGCATGCAGTATGACCTCTTCCATGTCTACACCGTGGACGAGCATACCCTGTTTGTCATACGCAACCTGCGCCGCTTTGCACTCGAACAACACCGTTCGGATCACCTGCTCTGCAACGAAGTCTTCGAACTCATCGAAAAACCGGAACTGTTGTATGTCGCCGCGCTCATGCACGACATCGCCAAGGGCAGCGGCGGCGACCATTCCACGATCGGCGCGACCATTTCGCGCGACTACTGCGAGCGGCACCAACTCAGCACGCGCGAAACGAACCTGGTCTGCTGGCTGGTGCAGAATCATCTCATGATGTCACTCACCGCCCAGCGCAAGGACATTAACGATCCGGAGGTCATCCATGCCTTCGCCACCGCGGTCGGCGACCAGACGGCGCTGGACCATCTGTACTTGCTGACGGTCGCCGACATCAGGGCGACCAACCCCAATTTGTGGAACTCCTGGAAGGATGCCCTGCTCAAGGAACTCTATCTGCAAACGCGGTGGGTGTTCCGACGGGGCCTGACCAAGCCGCTTCAGCAAGCGGAGAAGATTGCCGCCATCAAGGCGGAAAGCCGGGCCCTGCTCGGCAAATTGGGCATGCCCACGGCAACCATCGATGAGATCTGGAAGACGGTGCTCAATGACGAGTATTTTCTCCGATATCACCCGGAAGAGGCGGCCTGGCATACCATCGCCCTCAGTTCGGCCAGACCCGACGACCTGCCCCTGATCGTGTTGCGGCCTGTCAGTCAGCGTGGCAGCGCTGAAGTTTTCATTTACGCCAAACATAAGGACTTCATCTTCGCCCATGCCACGGCTGTTCTCGATCAACTCAACCTGTCCATTTTTGACGCCCGCATCATCACCGGAACCGAGGATCATGTGCTCCACAGCTACCATATTCTGGATCACACCGGCGAATCCATCCGCGATCCTGTGCGTCAGGTGCAGATCTGCACCAAAATGAAGGAATGCCTCTCCGGCGCGGCACAGGCCCCCTTCAAGGTGCAGAGGCGGGAATCCCGCCAGATCAAGCATTTCAGCGTACCGACCCAGGTCTACTTTCATGAGGATCCCCAGCAGCGTCACACCATACTGGAACTGATCGCGACCGACCGTCCGGGACTGCTGTCCAAGGTGGGACGCGCTTTCTCACTCTGCGGATTGCGGCTTTTCAACGCCCGTGTCTCCACCATCGGCAGCCGCGCCGAGGACATTTTCTATCTGACCGACAGGAATAATCAGCCCTTGACCGATCCGTCCCGAATGCAGGAACTCAAGGACGCGGTCATCGGTCTGGTTGGAGCCTCTTGACGACTCACGGGACGCTCCCGATGTGAATATTCAGGGGGTTTTGTTATAAACTCGCAGGCCTTGCGGGGGACCGCCAGCCAGGGCCTCCACTCACTTTCTCCATTCACTCAGGATTCGATTTATGTTCAGCAAAGGTATGGAAATCGCCGGTTTCGATGATGAGCTATGGGCGGCGATCCGCGACGAAGAGCGGCGCCAGGAAGATCACATTGAACTGATTGCATCGGAGAACTACGCCAGCCCGCGCGTGCTGCGGGCTCAAGGAACGGTTCTGACCAACAAATATGCCGAGGGTTATCCCGCCAAGCGCTATTACGGTGGCTGCGAGAACGTCGACATCGTTGAAAATCTGGCCATCGAGCGCGCCAAAGCGCTATTCGGAGCCGCTTTCGCCAATGTCCAGGCGCATTCCGGTTCACAAGCCAACGCGGCCGCCTACATGGCCCTGCTCAATCCCGGCGATACCATCCTGGGCATGAGCCTGGCCCATGGGGGCCATCTCACGCATGGCGCCAAGGTCAATTTTTCCGGCAAGATCTATAACGCCATCCAATATGGCCTGGACACCCAAACCGGGCTGATCGATTACGGGCAGGTCGAATCTCTCGCCATGGAGCATAAGCCGCGCATGATCGTGGCGGGATTCTCGGCCTATAGCCGCGTCGTCGACTGGCAGCGCTTCCGTGACATCGCCGACGCGGTCGGCGCCTATCTGCTGGTGGACATGGCGCACGTGGCCGGCCTGGTGGCGGCGGGTTTCTACCCCAACCCCATACAGATCGCCGATGTCACGACGACGACGACCCATAAAACGCTGCGCGGACCGCGCGGGGGCCTGATCCTGGCCCGAGCCAACGAAGACATCGAGAAAAAGCTCAACTCGCTGGTCTTTCCCGGCATTCAGGGGGGGCCCCTGATGCATGTGATCGCGGCCAAAGCCGTGGCGTTCAAGGAAGCCATGCAGCCGGAATTCCGCGCCTATCAACAACAGGTCGTCGCCAATGCCCGCGCGATGGCGCAGCGCTTCGTCGACAAGGGACTGAGCATCGTATCGGGCGGCACGGACAATCACCTGATGCTGGTTGACCTGATCGCCAAGGGCATCACCGGCAAGGCGACCGACGCGGCCCTGGGGCGCGCGCATATCACGGTCAACAAAAATGCCGTCCCGAACGACCCGCAATCGCCCTTCGTCACCAGCGGCATTCGCATCGGCACCCCCGCCGTGACGACCCGCGGGTTCACGGAGGCCGACTGTGTCACGCTGGCCGACTGGATTTGCGAAGTGATCGATGATCTGGACAACGAGGCCGTGATCGAACGGATTCGCGATAACGTGACGCGGATTTGCCGGAAATATCCCGTCTACGCCCATTAACTGAACCCACGGCTTTAGTCCTCGCCACCCCGTCATGAGATGCCCTTTCTGCGGTGCGCACGATACCCGGGTCATCGACTCGCGCCTATCGCAGGAAGGCGATCAGGTCAGGCGGCGGCGGGAATGCGGCGAATGCCGGGAGCGCTTCACCACCTTCGAGGCCGCCGAGCTGTCCATGCCGCGCGTGGTCAAGACCAACGGCAATCGGGAACCTTTTCGCGAAGACAAGCTCCGCGCCGGCCTGCTGCGGGCGCTGGAAAAGCGCCCGGTTGGCAGCGACCGCATCGAAGCCGCCATCAATCGCATCAAGAAGCATCTGCTGGCCAGGGGCGAGCGCGAAGTCCCCTCCCGGCTCATCGGGGAAAATGTCATGACCGAACTGGCGGCTCTGGACCATGTGGCCTATGTCCGTTTTGCCTCGGTTTACCGCAGTTTTCAGGATGTGAATGAGTTCAGGGCGGTGATTGATGATCTGGAGCACGAACCACGACCCCAGGCGCCCGCGCCGCGGGATTCCCTTGGCCAATAGCGCTGGGTCAGCCGACCAACGGGCTTGAGAGTTGTCCAGCCGCCTTATGCCTTCAGACCACGAATGGCTCCCGGAGGATGCCCGGTATATGGCCCGAGCGCTGGAACTGGCGCGTAGGGGGCTCTACACCACGGATCCCAACCCGCGGGTCGGTTGCGTCATCGTCAAACATGGCCAGATCGTCGGCGAAGGCTGGCATGAACGGGCGGGCGGGCCCCACGCCGAGGTTAACGCCCTGCGCGCCGCCGGAACGGAGGCCCGCGATGCCACGGTGTATGTCAGCCTCGAACCGTGCGGCCACCATGGCAGGACACCGCCCTGCAGTGAGGCGTTGATCGAAGCCGGCGTCCACCGCGTGGTAGCGGCCATGGAAGACCCCAACCCGCGCGTCGCCGGCAATGGACTGCGGCAGTTGCGGGCCATCGGAATCGAAACCCGCCGCGGCCTCCTGCGTGACGCAGCCGCGGCCCTGAATCCCGGGTTTCATCAGCGCATGCAAACCGGGCGGCCCTGGATCCGGAGCAAGCTGGCGATGAGTCTGGACGGCCGTACCGCCATGGCTTCGGGCGAGAGCCGCTGGATCACGGGCGCGGAGGCCCGCCGCGACGTCCATCGTTGGCGTGCCCGCAGTTCCGCCATCGTCACCGGTATCGGTACGATCCTGGCCGATGATCCCGAACTCACGGTCAGGCTGGAAGACGCGGAGACTTCGGTGGCGCCTCCGGCCCGGGTCATTCTGGACTCCCAGTTGCGTTGCCCGGCCCTGCCCCGTTTGGCGCAACGGCCAGGTCGCGCCATTCTGTTGACCACCCGGGCCCGATCGTCGCCCTCACACCAACCCGGGCTGGAAGTGGTCACGCTGCCCGCCGACGCGGAAGGCCGGCTCGAACTCCGTGCCGTCGTCGAGTGGCTGGGTCTGCAGGAATTCAATGAGATCCTGTTCGAGGCGGGTCCCACGCTGAATGGCGCCCTCCTCCGTGCGGACCTCGTGGATGAATGGATCGTCTTCATGGCCCCCGTCATCCTCGGGGATAGCGCGCGTGGACTGTTTCACCTGCCCGAATTGACCCGCATGGTGGAACGACACGCCCTGCCTCCTCCCGAGATCCGCGCCGTAGGCCGGGATGTACGGTTCATTTTTCGGCGTGGCGAGGTCCGGGGCCGCTGATTCGGGGGATTCCCGACTCCCTCTTTGGTAAATCATCCACCGACATACGATACCCACAATGTTTACCGGCATCATCCAGGCCATTGGCCAACTGGCCCGCATCGAACCGCGCGGCGGTGATTGTCGCTTGACCATCGCGACCGGCAAGTTGCCGATGGCGGAGATCAAACTTGGCGACAGCATCGCGGTAAACGGCGTCTGCCTGACGGCCGTCGAACTGGGAGCCGGCCATTTCAGCGCCGATGTTTCGCGGGAAACACTATCCCGCACGACGCTGGGAGACGCCAGAACGGGTACGCCCGTCAACCTGGAACTCGCCCTGCTGCCCACGACCCGCCTGGGCGGGCATCTGGTCAGCGGTCATGTGGACGGCGTCGGCCACATCGCGGACAAGCACGATGACGGTCGCTCCTGGCGCTTTGTCGTCGCGGCTCCCGCGCCGCTGGCCCGTTACATTGCCGAAAAGGGATCGATTTGCGTCAACGGGATCAGCCTGACCGTCAATGAGGTGGACGGCGCGCGCTTTGGCGTCAACATCGTTCCGCATACCCTCGGTGAAACCACTCTCGGCACGACGGGTATTGGCGATGCCGTCAACCTCGAAGTCGATCTGGTCGCCCGCTATCTGGAACGCCTGCTGCTGGGTGAGAAGGCGGCGGAAACCGCGCGCGGTGTTACCATGACGCTGCTCCAGGAAACGGGATTCATGACATGAACAGTACGGCGGAACTGATCGAGGACATCCGGCTCGGCAAGATGGTCGTGCTGCTGGACGACGA
>Ga0194120_10003809_pt1 | contig 24025 bp, 24 predicted proteins | sample TA2MahCa65mmetaG_FD_148642 | JGI IMG/M metagenome (GOLD analysis project Ga0194120, IMG submission 148642) | Freshwater microbial communities from Lake Tanganyika, Tanzania - TA2015019 Mahale Deep Cast 65m | ecosystem: Environmental > Aquatic > Freshwater > Lake | place: Tanzania: Lake... | reverse complement strand
GCAGCGGCACCTCGCGGTCGTCCCTCCCACGACCGCGGCCGTCGCTCCCACGACCGGAGCCGCCCCGCCCGCGGAATCCGCGCCCCGGCCGGCCGGCCGCGATCCGCGCGCCTGGTCGCGACCGCGTCCCGACGCGCCGTTGCAGACCGGGTGGATCCCGGTCGACGAGGACGGTCAGGCACCCAAGATCGAAGCGCCGAAGCCCGCGCCCCGGATCGCGGAGGCCGGCGAAGAAGAGGCTGCGCAGGTCATGGTGGCGGCCGGGGAACCGGCGCCGGAGAATCCCGCTATCGTGTCCTACGGCGGCATCTCGTTCGTCGAGCAGACCGGCAATCCCGCATTCGACGTGTCGGGCGGATCCCTGACCTTCTCGGACCCGGGATCGGGGCTGGTGTTCGCCTCGGTGGCCAGCGGCGAGCGGGCCTCGACCAACTACTCCCTGGGATTCACGGCCAGGACCGAATCGGGCGCCTGGCAACTGGCGGTGGACGGCAATCCCCGCGCGCGGTCCGAAGGCGAAAGAGCCGGCACCGTCGTCTCCTACCGGGTCGGCGACTCGCCCGGTCTGCGCGTCACGCGACACGGCAAGAAGCTGGTCTCGTCGGCGGCTTTCCAGGTAGATCTCGACTGGCACGAGATCAGGGCCCTGCTGTCGGGTTCGTCGCTGGCGCTGTACGTGGACCGGGCCCAGGTGCTGGTGCTGCAGCGCGGCCGGCCGACTTCCTGGGTCGGGCTAGGCGGGACCGGGGAGTTCAAGGACCTGGTGCTCAAACCGCGCTGACCCGCGCGCTGATGTGGCCCCCCAGAGCTGCGATGGCTAACATCGCTTCCTTTACGGTGGGCACCCTCGAGAGCTTGATGTTTAGCTTTATTGGGCGCCTGCTCTCGAACTGGCGCTTTTGGTATGCCGCCCCCTCCGGCGGGCCGGTCAGCGGAGCTGCGAGACGATCGTCTGGATCATCTGCTCGTCCGGGTTCTCGACCATGTCGTAATGGGTCTTACCCGGCACGTGCTGGAACACGAAGGGCTGGGCGTAGGGGTTGTCGATTCGTAGGTCGGCCTGGTTCTCGATGAGCACGACCTTGGCCGCGCCAGGCGGCAGGCTGCTGACGGCCGACGGGGCGCCGCCGTTCTTCGGTTCGATGAGCACCAGGGTGCCCACCGGGACGCCGGCCTGGGCCAGGTTTGCGGCGACGCGGGCGGCCACGAGCGAGCCCAGGCTGTAGCCGGCCAGGCTGATGCGCTGCCCGGGCTGCAGCGGCCGGGCCTGCAAGTCGGCCAGGATCTGCGCGGTCAGACGCTTGGAGAATGTCCCGAACAGCCGCTCGCGCAGCACCGCGAGCTGGTTTAGCCACCAGTTGTCCGAGTTGTAGTGCAGGGCCGCGGCTTCGGGGAAGCCGGCGCCGCGCAGGCGGCCGGCCAGGTCTTCGAGGGCGCCGCGGCCGTGGTCGCGAAAACCCCGCACGTCCACGCCGTGGAACAGGAAGACCCGGTCGGGGGTGGCGCGGAAGCTCGGGACGGAGTCCTGGGCGAAGACGGGCGCGTAGGGCGCCGGAGCGCCGGCCAGTGCGCCGGGCGCGCCGCCAGCCAGGGGCTGGAAACCCCGGCCGTTGGAGATCGCGCCTATCATGCTGCCTCTGCTCGTCCTTCCTCGTGGTTATCCGGCGGGCGGCCGACGAACGCGCCAGGAAGGCGTTAAGGCTGGTCTAAGGCTTGTAGAACGTCCGGATAAGGGAGACGATCCGGTCCACGTCCGCGTCGACCAGGTCCGGGTACATCGGCAGGCTGAGCAGCTCGTGCTGCACCTGTTCGGCCACCGGCAAGTGCGGCCGGTTGCCGTAGCAGGGGTAGGTGTGGATGGGCGTGTAGTGCACGCCGGTATTGATCCCGTTGTCGCGCAGGTGCACCGACAGGTCGTCGCGCCGCTTGGCCTTGATCCAGAAGATGTGCCACGCCGACTGGTAGTCCTCGTCGTCGCGGGGCGGAAGCGAGACCTCGTCTACTCCCGCCAGGCCAGCGAAGTAGCGCTCGGCGATCTCCCGGCGGCGCGCGTTGTGGCGTTCCAGCTTGGCCAGTTGCGCGAGGGCGATGGCGGCCGTGATGTCGTTCATGTGGCACTTGAGGCCGATTTCCTCGACGTTGTACTGCCACCAGTACTTGCGGTCGAGGGCGGTCCGATCCCAGGTGCTCTTGTCGATGCCCAGCCATCGCAATTTTCGCGCCCGGGCGTCCCAGGCGCCGTCCGAGAACGTCAGCGCGCCGCCGTCGCCCGCCGCCAGGTTCTTGACCGCGTGGAAGCTGAAGCACGCCAGGTCGCCCAGCGAACCGGCGCGGTTGCCCTTGTAGACCGCCCCGCAGGCGTGGGCCGCGTCCTCCACGATGGGGATGTCCTCGGCGGTGTCCACCAGGGCGTCCATGTCCACGGGGCGCCCGGCGTAGTGCACGGCGATGATGGCCCTGGTGCGGCGGGTGATCTTGCGCGCCACGTCGGCCAGGTCCAAGTTGAGCGTGACCGGATCGCAATCCACGAAGATCGGCGTGCCCAGGTTGTAGGCGACCGCATGCGCCGTGGACACGAAGGTGACGGTCGGGACGATGACCTCGTCTCCGCGGCCGATGTCGAGCAGGTGCATGGCCAGATCCAGGGCCGCCGTCGCCGAGTTGACGGCTACCGCGTGGCTGACGCCGACGTACCGGGCGAACTCCCGCTCGAATTCGGCGGTCTTCGGGCCCAGCCCGATCCAGCCGCTGCGGAGCACCTCGGCGACCGCGTCGATCTCCTCCTGGCCCATGGCGGGCTTGAACACTTCGATCATGCGTGGCGCTTGGCGGCCTCCTTTTGTCGGGTCAAACCCGGGGTTCCGAACTGGCTGCTTGCGCGCGCTCGGCGCGCAGGGGGGACATGCCCAGGTGCACCGCCGGATTGCCGCCCCAGCGCTCGCGGGGGCCGATGACGGTGTTGGACGGGACGAACGATCCGGGCTCGACGTAGGCGCTCTCGCCCACCTTGACGCCCAGGCCCAGGATGGCGGTCGCGCCGATCAGCGCCCGGTCGCCGATGGTCACGCCCGGCCCGATCTTGGCCTCGGCGCCCACGACGACGCCGTCGCCGATGGTCACGGGCGCGATGATGACCACGTCCGGGAGCGCCAGGTGGGCGGTGATGCCCACGCGGCCGCCGAGGTTGACCCCCTTGCCCAGGCTCACCATGGACGGGTCGGCGATGGCCACGTCCTGGCTGATCCAGTTCTGGTAGTGCGTCTTCATCCCCTGGCCGCGATACAACAGGTAGCGCAGCACGGCCACGAAGTGCACGGTGCGCATGAACGGCGTGGCGTCCATCAGGCTGTAGATGCCGACCAGCCAGACCTGGGTGAAGAACGGCCCGGGCTTGAACTTCCTGTAGATGCCGGCCTTCAGGTCGGGGCTCACGCTGCGCAAGGCGCCCATGATCAGGATGACGACCAGCAGGAAGAGCAGGTAGGCCGGCAGGGCCGCGAACGCCACCCCCGGCCAGCCCGCAAGGCGGTGGGCGCCCCGCAGCACCTGGTAGGCCGCGAGCAGGCCCACGCCGTATACCGCCGACCCGAACAGGACCCACGCCAGGTCGTAGAGGATCCAGAGCAGGATGCGCAGGCGGGCCACGCCCGATCCTACCATCCGGGGAAGGGGTGCAAGCCTTTGGTATAATTGGCCGTGCCCGGCTTGCAGTCCCGCGAATTTGCGAGTTTGGACCGCTTCGAGCGTATAGCGGCCCTCGGGATGGCAAACATGCACCCGGGCGGCCTGGATGCCACGCGCCAGCTAGCCGCCTGGGCCGGCGTCGGGCCGGGTACGCGGGTCCTCGACGTCGGCTGCGGCGTCGGCCAGACGGCCTGCCTCCTGGCCGGCGCGTACCGGGCGGACGTGGTCGGCCTCGATCGCAGCGCGCGGATGGTCGCCCGGGCGCGCGAACGGGCCGGGCGCCGGGGCTTGCTGCGGGTGTCCGACGCGGGCACCGGCGCGACGTTCCTGGAAGGCGACGCGTACGCCCTGCCCTTCGACGAAGGCAGCTTCGACGTCGTCTTCGCCGAGTCCGTGACGCTCTTCCTGGACAGGAGCCGCGTGCTGCCCGAGTTGCGGCGCGTGCTGGTCCCGGGCGGCCGGGTGGCCGACGTGGTGATGACCTGCCACGATCCCGTGCCCGAGGATGTCCTCGACCGGTTCGCACGGCTCGAGGGCGTGCGCATGCAACCCCTCTCGGCGGCCGGGTGGACCGAGGCATACGGCGCGGCGGGGTTCGAGATCGAACGCGCCGACTTCCACCCGTCGCTGTCGGACGGCGCCACGGTCTCGACGTTCTTTCGCGACAACGGCCTTGCGGGCCTGCGGGCGGCCGCGCGCCTGGCCGGGCTGTGGCTGGCGGATCCGGCCGTCCGCGCGTACGTGCGCGACGGGTCGGCCACGTGGCGGGAGCACCGGCATCGCTTCGGTTTCGGCCTGATCGTGGCGAGGCGCCCGTGACGCTGCTTCGTGGCGTGGACGGCGTCACGATCCTGGGCATCGGCAAAGCGCTGCCCGATCGGGAGGCGCCGACCGCCGCGCCGCGCCCGGGGGTTGCGGCGTCTCGCCGGCCCCGGTTGGCCGATCTCGAGCCGCTCCGCCGCTACTGGACGCACACGCCGGGGACGCCGGCCGATCACTCCGAGCTCACTTCGCAGGATCTGGCGATCGCCGCGGCCGGCGCGGCCCTGGCCGATTCCGGCCTGGCACCGGCGGCCATCGGCGGCCTGGTGCTGGTCACGACGACGCCGCCGCGGCCCAGCGTGAGCACGGCCAACCACGTCGCCCGGGCGCTCGGCCTGGGCGGTTTCGCGTTCGAACTCAAGGCGGGCTGCGCCGGCGGGATCTACGGCCTGGCGGTCGCCGCCTCGCTGCTGAGTCTGGGAGCGGGAAACGTCCTGCTCGTGGCCGCCGAGGCGTGGACCAAGCTGCTGCCCGACGATCCGGGCGGGCCTGCCTCCGTCGCCGGCGACGGCGCCGCGGCCGTCGTGCTCGGGCAGGGCGGCGGCGCCCTGCTGGGAGCCTCCCTGCACGTGAGTCCCGAGTTCGCGGCGGCGATGATGCCGCCCGGCCTCTACCCGCCCACGGCCGAGGCCATCGCCGCCGGCGCCTACCAGTTGCGCGTCACCGAGGACGTCGCCGAGGCGGTGCGCGACCTGTATCCGCAGGTCTTCGGCGAAGCGCTGGAGGCCGCGGGGCTGGGCGTCGCCGACATCGACCTCCTGATCCCCCACCAGGCCAGCCCGCAGATCCTCCGGCGTGCCATCCGGGATCTGGGCGTGCCGGCCGGCAGGGTCTTCCACACCCTGGGCACGTACGGCAACGCGAGTTCGGCCAGCGTGCTCCTGTCGCTCTGCGACGCCCGGGCCGATGGCCGCCTCCCGGCCGGCGCCCGGGTGGCCCTGGTCGCGGTGGGCGGCGGCATCGCCGGCGCAAGCGCGGTGCTGCGGCTATGAACGCGGCGCTCACATGGGCGAGCGCTCTCGGACGCGGAAGCCGGGGGGCCTGCGCCACCGATGCGGCGGGTGGGGCCGCGCTTGCAGTGTCGGGCCTACGCTTCGCGAACGCTCCGACCGGCGCCCGCGCCGGAGCCGCGGTGAGCCTGCCATGAGCGCCCTGTACCGTCCGCTGCGCCCGGCGCGGCTCCTGGGCACCGGCGCCCATCTTCCCGGGCCGCCGCTGTCCAACGCCGACCTGATCGCCCGCACGGGCCTGCGCCTGACCCCCGACTGGATCGTGCGCCACACGGGCATCCGGACGCGCCACTGGGCCGACCCGGCCGTGACCACCGCCGAGATAGCGGCCGCCGCGGCCCGCGAGGCCCTCGCGGCCTCCGGCGTCGCGGCCGTGGATCTCGCCCGCATCTGGCTCGCCACCATCTCGGGCGACTGGCCAACGCCCGCCACCGCCTGCGCGATCCAGGCTCGCCTGGGCGCGCGCTGCCCGGCTCTGGATCTCAACTCGGCGTGCGCGGGCTTCCTTTTCGCGATCGAGCACGCCATGCGCGGCGTGGACACCGGGCTCTCGCCCACGCTTGCCATCGGCGCGGAGTTGCGCAGCCGCTTCGTCAACCCGCGCGACCGGCGCACCGCGCCCATCTTCGGCGACGGCGCGGGCGCCGTCGTGCTGGGGCCGGCAAGCAGGCCGGACGAGGGTTTCGTGGCCATTCTCCTGGAGACCGAAGGCGCCCAGGAGCAACTGGTGCTGGTGCCGGCCGGCGGATCGGCCGAGCCGGCCTCCGCCGAGTCGGTGGCCGCCGGCCGCCATTGCATCGTCATCCGCGATCCGGCCGAACTGACGCGCCGCGGCGTGGACGCCATGGTCGCCCTGGTGGACCGGGCGTGCGGCGCGTTCGGCGTGCGCCCGGGCGACGTGGATCTGCTGATTCCGCACCAGGCCAACGGCGTCATGCTCGAACGCATCGTGGAGCGACTCTCCATCCCGCCCGAACGCTGCCTGCTCACGGTCGCCGATACGGGCAACACCGTCGGCGCGTCGCTGGCCATCGCGTTGCACCGCGCCCAGGCCTCGCCGCGCTGGCGCCCCGGGGCCCTGATCGCCCTGGCCACCCTGGGGGGCGGCTACTCGGGCGGCGTCGCGTTCTACCGGGTGCCGGCATGACGGGGCAGATCGCCTTCGTCCCCCATAGCTGGGGCCTGTCGCACGTCGGGCGTTCGCTCCTGGTGGCCCGGGAGTTGCAGCGCCGCGGCTATCCGGTGCTGTTCTGCGGCGACGGGCCCCTCGTCGGCCCGGAGGGCAGCCTCGTGCGCCGCGGCGGAGTGCCGGTCGCGCCCCTGGCAGACATGGAGATGCACAGGGTCCTGGTCAACGGCTTCGGGTTCCACACCCGCGAGTCGCTGCGCCGCCTGGTGAATGCCGAACTGGCGCTGATCGGGGAGATCTCGCCACGCCTCATCGTCAGCGACTACCGGCCGAGCGTGCATGTGAGCGCGGCCATCGCGCGGGTGCCCGTCGCGACGCTCATCAACGCCTGCTACACGCACTTCTGGGGCGATCGCATCACTCCCCCGCTGGAGCATCCGGTGACGGTGCGCGTGACGCGCCTGCTCGGCCGGACCCTGGGGATGGCGGTGCTGCGGCAACTCGCGCCCCGCATCGCGCAGGGCATCTTCCGCAAGGACGCCGAGATCTACAACGAGTTGCTCGGCGAGCACGGCCTGCCGCCCCACGCGGACATCAAGCGGCTCTTCGAGGGGTCGCTCGCCACGTTCCTGGTGGACGGGCCGCCCTGGGTCAAGCTGGCGCGCAACTTGCCGGACAGGGTGCATGTGCCGGGGCCCCTCTACTGGTCCGCCGACCCGGCGCCGGGGTGGGACGATGGCATCCCCGAGGATCTCCCCTGGATCTACCTGTCGGCCGGCAGCACCGCCAATCCCGAAGTCTTCCCGGCGCTTTGGCGCGAACTGGCCGATCTGCCGTACCGCTTCGTGATGGCGTCGGCCGGCCTGGCGCTGCCCGACGGGATGCCGCCCAACGTGACGGTCCGCCCCTTCTTGCCTGCCCCGGCCGCGATGGCGCGGAGCCGCCTGGCGATCATCAACGGCGGGCCGTCGGTGTACCAGGCCTGCACCACCCGCACGCCGATGCTCGTCGTGGCCATGCGCGGCGACCAGGAATGGAACAGCCGCGACCTGGAGCGCTTCGGCGTCGGCCGCGCCATCCATTGCCGGCACGCCATCGACCGCCCGGGATATCTCCGGGGCACGATAGGGGCCATGCTCGCCGATGCCGCGCGGTACGCGCCGGGGCTCGCGGCCCTGTCCGGCCAGATGGACGCCCGGCCGGCGGTGGAACGCGTGGCCGACTGGATCGGCGCCGCGTACGAGAGGCTGGGAGCCGCCGCGGCGGAGAAGGTGATCGCATGAGTACCCCCGCGAGGAGGCGCCAATGACCGTCCGCAAGGCGCGCCATGGAGCCCTGACCGCCCGGGAGCGGCTGGAGTACCTCCTCGATCGCGACACGTTCCACGAGTGGGGCGCGCACGTCGAACCCGCGCCGCAGCTATTCGGCGATCAACCCGCGGACGCGCAGGGCGACGCGGTGATCGCCGGTTTCGGGACGGTCGGGAGCCGGACGGTCTTCGCGTTCGCCCAGGATTTCTCGGTCCTGGAGGGCACCCTGGGCCAGCGCGGGGCCGAGAAGATCGTCAACCTGCTCGATCGCGCCGCCGACGCGGGCGCGCCGGTCGTGGGCCTGCTCCACTCCAACGGCGCCCGCCTGTCGGAGGGTATCGCGTCGCTCGAGGCCTCGACCCAGGTCTTCCAGCGCTACATCGCCTACTCGGGGCGGATGCCGATCCTCGCGATCGCCATGGGCTTCTGCTCGGGCTTCCCGGCCTATCTCGCCTCGCTATCGGACCTGGTGATCATGGTCGACCGCACGAGCTTCCTGGTGACCACCAGTCCGGCGATCATCCGCAGCGCCACCGGCCAGCGGGTGGGACTGCAGGAACTGGGCGGCGCCCGCATGCACGGCGACACCTCCGGCGTGGCCCACCTGACCGCCCCGACCGAGGAAGCGGCGCTGGCGCTCGCGCGCGACGTCATCGGGTACCTCGGAGGCGCCCAGGGACCGCCGGAGGCGCCCCATCAGCCGATCCCCGACCTGCCGGACAACCTCGCCGAGCCCTACGACGTCAAGCCGTTGATCGGCGCCATCGCCGACGGTAGCCGCTTCCTCGAACTCTGGCCGCGCTGGGCGCGCAACGTGGTCACCGGCTTCGCGCGCCTGGGCGGCCGGCCCATCGGCATCGTGGCCAATCAGCCGCTGGTCGAGGCCGGAGCGGTCACGGTGCAGTCGGCCCGCAAGATGAGCCGCTTCGTGCGGCTCTGCGACCGTTTCGGGCTGCCGCTGCTCTTCCTGGTGGACGTGCCGGGGATCCTGCCGGGCGTGGAAGCGGAGCATGGTGGCATCCTGGTGGAGGGCGCGGCGTTCTACCGGGCGCTCCTCACCGAGGTGCCCCGCCTGACGCTGGTGACGCGCAAGTGCTACGGCGGCGCGTACGGCCTGATGAACTCCAAGCAGGGCCTCGGGGCGATGGTGCTCGCCTACCCGGACGCGCGCATCGGGGTGATGGGCGCCGACGTGGCCAGCCAGATCCTGGGCGACGGCAACGGCAAGAGCGAAGAGATCGCCCGGGCCTGGCAGATCCACGGCGAGAGCGCCCGGGTGGCGGCGCAGCGGGGCATCGTGGACAGGCTTGTCACGCCAGCCGAGACCCGTGCCGAACTGCTCGCGGCGTTCTCGATCTTCCCGCCCGCGTCGCCGCAATCGCGGCTCCGCCGGAGCGGGTGGCTGTAGGGCGGGCGATGGCGACGGTACTGGATTACGAGGCGCTGGTGACCGCCGTCGCCGAGGTCCTGGGGGCCTGCGAGGATTTCCGGCCGCGGATCCCGCCCGTCGCGATCCGGGCCGGGCACCGCCTCGTCGCCGATCTGGGCGTCGATTCGGTGGCCTTGCTGGATCTCGCGCTGGGCCTGGAAGCGCGGCTCGGCCGCCCGGTCGACGAGGCCGACCTGGCGGTGCTGGAGACGGTGGGCGACGTGGCGCGGCATCTGGAGGGGCGATGAATCTCGGACTGACCGGGAAGACGGCGCTGGTCGTCGGGGCTTCCGGCGGCATCGGGCGGGCGATCGCCATCGCCCTGGCCGGAGAAGGCGCGCGTGTGGCGATCGTGGGCCGCGACCGTGACGAACTCGAGGCCACCTTCCGGCTGATCGAAACCGGCAGAGGGGCCGGCATCGCCCTGGCCGCCGACGTGCTCGAACTCGACGAGCCCGGCTGGCGGGAGCTGCGCCTGCGCATCGAGGAGGATCTCGGGACGGTGGAGGTCCTGGTCTACGCGGCCGCCGCGCCGGATCGGCCGGCCCGCGTCCCCAACATCGCCCCCGAGCACTGGGCGGAGGTGCTGGCCACCGACCTGACGGGCCTGTGGCAGTGTCTGAGCGAATTCTTGCCGCCCATGGCGCAGAAGGGCTGGGGGCGCGTGATCGCCCTGGGGTCGCTCATGGGCTCTCAAGGCGGCTTCTCCGAGGGTGCCTACGCGGCCGCCAAGGGCGGCCTAGCCGGCCTGGTGAAGACCGTCGCGCAGGAGTACGCGCGCAAGGGCATCACGGCCAACGTCGTCGTGCCCGGGCGCATCGCCACGCGGCGGACCGCGGGGCTCAACGAGCGCGTGGCCGAGGCCATGCGGCGGGCGATCCCGCTGCGGCGCGAGGGCACTCCCGAGGAGGTCGCGGCGGTCGTGGCCTTCCTGGCCTCCGAGCAGGCGTCGTACGTGACGGGTGCCGAGATCCCCGTCACGGGCGGGCGCGAACTGGGCATGCTGGCCTTGTGATCCTGGACGATCTCGCTCGCCACGCCGCCGAGCGGCCCGCCGCCGATGCGTTGGTGACGCCAGCGGAGCGGTGCTCCTACGGCGAGCTGGCCGGCCGGGTCGCGGCTCGCGCCGGCGCGTCTTCCCCCGGCCGAACAGTGCCCGTGCCGGACGGGGACGGCGCGACGTTCCTGGTGGACTTCCTGGCGGCGCTGCGGGCAGGCGCGCGCCCCCTGGTGCTGCACCAGGCGCCGACGCCGTTCGAACTTGCCGGGTTGACCGGGCAGCAGGCGGCGGATGACGAGGTCGCTCGCGGGGAGATCCTGCTCCCGACGTCCGGATCGACCGCCGAACCGCGGATCGCGCGGCTCGGCCAGGAGGCCGTCGCCTGGAACGCCGCGGCCCACGCGAGATCCGTCGGCCTGGTCGGCGAGGGCCACCGCCTGCTGATCGCCGGCTCCCTCGCGCATGCCGCGACGCTGGTGGCCCAGGTCGCGGCCGGTCTGCAACTTGGCGCCGCCCTGGTGGTCGCGCCCCGGCCGTTCACGGCGCGCGCGTTCTTCGAGACCGTTTCGCGAGAGCGCGTCACGGCCACCGCTCTCACGCCGACACACGTCCGCTGGCTGCTGGATCCCCGGGCAGACCGGGCACTGGCCGCGGTCGACGTCGCCTGCCTGCAAATCGTCACGGTCGGCTCCGCGCCGGTGGATCCCGAGGCCATCCGCGGCCTCGCGCTGCGGTTCCCGGCGGCACGGGTCTTCGTGACCTACGGCCTGACCGAGGCCGGACCGCGCGTGACCACCCTGGCTCCCGAGGATTTCGCCGCGCACCCCGACTCGGTCGGCCGCCCCCTGCCGGGTGTGGCGGTGCGGGTGGCGCATCCCGCCGACCCGCACCGCGAGCTGCCGCCAGGTACCGAGGGCGAGTTGCAGGTGCTCACTCCCGGCCGCATGCGCGGCTACCTCGGCGAGCCGCCGCCCGCCGGGGATTGGCTGCGCACCGGCGATCTGGCGGTCATGGACGCGGACGGCTTCGTGACGTTGCGCGGGCGCCTCAAGGAGATCATCGTGAGCGGCGGCGCGAAGATCTCGCCCCGCGAGGTCGAGCGCGCGCTCTGCGAGGACGATCGTGTGCAGGAGGCGGCCGTCGTGGCCGAACCGCACGAGGCCCTCGGCGAGGTGGTCAAGGCCTACGTCGTGCCGGCCGCGCCGCTGGATGCCGACGAGATCCTGGCCGCCCTGGCCACGCGGCTCTCCGCTCACAAACTCCCGCGCCGCCTGGTCGTCGTGGACGCCCTCCCCCGCACGCCGGCAGGCAAGGTCGACAAGCGCCGCCTGGGCGCGACGTAGCGGCCTACAACTCGTTCTTCCGGAGCCGCCGCCGCTGCGCCTCGATCTGGTCCTGTTCGGCCAGGGACAGGGCCACGGACTTGTCGTGGAAGTACATGACGCTGACCGTGCCGCGGGCGAGTTCGCACTGCAACTGGCCGTCCCTGAACAGCCAGACCAGTTCGGTGCCCTCGGGGGTGTACGTCTCCTGCGCCGGCAGGCCGTACTTCTCGGTCAGGATGCGGCGGCGGGTCTCGAACATGGCCGTCAGGGCCGATCGCGGCTCGCCGGGCTTTGTCTGCGACACCACCGCGATGGTGAATAGCTTGCGCGTCCGGGGAGAGAACGACGCGTACACGGCCGCCCGTTCGCCCAGCACGTCGCCGGATCCCGCGTAAGTGGGGTAGGCCGCCTCGCGGGGATCTGCCGCCATCCGGTACCTGGCCAGGCGCTTCGCCACCACCTCCGGGGAGGTCCCGAACGTCACGTTCTGGAACCCGATCCCGCGATCGACGCGCGTCTGCCGCGTCACCACCCGCGGCGCGTCCGGCGGAGGAGGCATGACGATAGGGCTCTCGGTCGCCTCGGCCGGCGGGATCAGCTCCTCGTGGACGGGGGCCTGGGCGATCAGCGCGGCAACCAGCACGAACAGCATGACTTCGCTATACCCGGGCGGGGAGCACCGTCGCATTGACGCCAACCGGCCGATTCGGTACGATCTCTGCCTCTAGCCCCCATCGTCTAGAGGCCTAGGACACCGCCCTCTCACGGCGGCAGCAGGGGTTCGAATCCCCTTGGGGGTACTCTCCGGGATGGAAAGCCTGGACCGTCAGGGTCCAGGCTTCCTCCTTTCCGGGAATCGCGGGCCGCTGAGGCAATCAGGTCAAAGGGTTTCCGGTATTCCGGGATCAGCCGCTTTGACATCAGAACGCAGTTCGATAGTACGAAGTTCAAGAGCCTGCGCTTTTCGTGCGGCGATCGCCGGTAGTAGGACAGATAGGCGGTTTGGGCGAGTTCTAAGAGGCGAGCGCCGTACTCCAGATAGTCCTTGTCGGCTTTCTCATGGGCGGCGATCTGGGATCTCAGGACTTCCCGTTCGGCCTCGAACTTCGTCTTGAACTCGTCGTACGTGGCGGTGTCGATCTGTCCATCCAGCTTGTCGATGTAGATCTGCCTGATCCGGTTCGAGACCTTGGTCAGTTGCCCGTTGAGGTTGGCCAAGGCGCGGGCGTGGTACTCCCGCTCGTCCTCGTGGGCGGCCTTGAGCCCCTTTCGCAGGGTGGCGAAGACGCGGTCATCCATTTTGAGTCCGGACACGACGTCGGCGAGCTGCCGGTCGATGTCCTCTTCCCGGAGCGCGGCGCCCTGGCCCTGGCATTTCCCTCGCCCGCCGGTGCAATGGTAGTAGACGTACTTACCCTTCTTGATCTCGGCGGTGATGGCACAGCCGCAGTACCCGCAGGTCAGTAGACCGGTGAATGCGAAGGTTCGGCCCTGGTACTCGCCACCCTTGCGCCCGTGCTTGATTGCCTGCACCTTCATGAACAGCTCGGGCGTGATCAGCGGGACGTGCTTGCCTTCGTACTCGACACCCTTCCAGATGAAGCGGCCGACATAGACCGGATTGTCGAGCATCCGGTCGATCGAGGAAGTGCCGAGGGGCTGGACGTTCCTGCGGTTGCTGGTGAGGCCCTCGCGCTCGGCAACGGTACGTAGATCTGCGAGGGAGTAGTTGCCGGTGGCATACAGATCGAACAACTGGCGCACCACTGGCGCACGCTCCTCATCCACATCAAACCGCCGGGTGGCTGGGTTGTTGAGATAGCCCGGCGGTGCTGCGCCCGGGTAATAGCCCTGCCGGGCTTTCTCGGTCATCCCCTTGGTGACCTCTTCGGCGAGGTTGTCGACGTACCGCTTGGCCATTAGGACCTGGATGCCGTGGATGAAGGTCTCGTTCGACCTGGAATCCTTCGAGAGCACCACGCCTTCCTTGTACAAGTGCAGGATGACGCCGTGCTCTTTCATGAGGGCTTCCATCTTGACCCAGTCCGGCAGGTTGCGGTAAAGCCGGTCGGTTTTTTCGCAGATGACGATGGTCGGAACCTTGCGCTGCTTGATAAAGGCGCACATCTGATCGAACTGCGTCCGGCCTGGCTTCCGAGCCGACTCGACCTCGACAAACTCCTTCAAGACCTGGAGGCCGTGCTTGTCCGCGTAGTCGCGGGCATTGCGCATCTGGTCGGCGAGCGAGAAACCCTCCTCCTCCTGCTCCTTGGAGGACACCCGCGTGTAATAGACCGACTCGACCACCGGCGATGCCGTCGCCGATGGGACGATTCGACGTCGCTTCATGACTGCCCCTCCCGGAGGGATTGTAGCGCACGGCCTCGCCAGGCCTCCGCGGTCACCCTGGAAAGAACGGGCAAATGCATCGCAGTCGAACAGTTGCTCGACCGCGTCACCCTAGAATATACATGAGTAGCAAGAGCCACGGAGGAGTTCATGACCTGGCCCACCTACGCACCCGGTCCCTGGTTCCCGATCTTCAACAGGCAGCTCGACGACGCGGGCTTCAAGGCGCTCACGCCGGCCGAGAAGGTCATGTACTGGTATCTGGCGAGCGAGTTCAACTCGCTCGGTCAGTTCTACCGGGCGGACGTCGACCTGGCGGCCGCAGTCAAGCTGAGCGGTCGCAAGGTCCGTCAGGCCCGCCGCAAGTTCCAGCGCCTGGGGTGGCTCGCCGTGGTCCCGGGCTTTTAGGCCAAGGGCAAGGGCATCGCGACCACATACAAGGCCGTCCAGTGGGCGACCGCAAGTCAGGAGGAGAGACCAGTGTTAACCGGCAGGCTCCTTGAGGCCGGACACCCGCTTGCCATCGTGGCAAGCAGCAGGCTGTCCCTATCCCACTTGATGCGAGGGCGAAGTGCCGCGACCTTGCTGGTTGTGGTTCTGGAACCTTGAAGCGGACCCTCTCATCGAGTTTCAGCTCTGCCTCCTGGGCAGCGGGCGCAGCGCGGGCCAGTCGTCAGTGAATCGCAGTGCGATTAGGTTGCCGCTGGGAGCCTGAACCGGAATACGCTCCCCTGGCCGGGGCGGGATTCCGCGGACAAGCTACCACCCATCTGAGTGAGCAGCCGAGTCACGATTGCCAGACCGAGTCCAAGCCCGCCATGACGTCTGGTGCTTGAGAGGTCGGCCTGGAAGAACGGCTCGGCCAGGCGGTGGATCAGGTCCCGCGGAAGGCCCGGCCCGGAATCCGTAATCTCCGTCTCCACTGCATCACCTTTCACCCGAGCCGACACCCGGACTTGCCCACCATCTGGCGTGAACTTGATCGCGTTGTCGAGCAGCTCACCGAGGATCTGCCCGATTCGGTCGGGATCGGCGAGGACCGGTGGAAGATCTGCCGGAGTGTCGACGGACAACGATAAGTGGCGCCCTTCTTCCAGGAGCGTCTCCGAGACGGCCGACGAGACCGACCTGATGACGTCCGCGTAGGCGACCTCCTCGGGCCGGATGACCAGGCCCTTTTCAAGCTCCATGTAGTCCAGGATGTTCCGGACCATGCGGGTCAGGCGCCGGGAACCATGTAGGATGGAAGCCACGGCTCGATGCTGGTTCTCGGAAAGATCGCCGAGAACTTCATCCTGAAGAAGGGAAGCGTTGCCTGTGACGAAGTTGATCGGGGTCAGGAGTTCGTGGCTCACCACCCCGAGGAGGTCGGACTTCATCCTGTCGAGGGACCTAAGCTCGTCGACCATCTCGGCCAGACGATCGTTGGCCTTGCGCAGGTCCGTGGTCCGCTCATCGACGCGCTTTTCCAGGAGTTCATTGGCCGCCCGCAACTCGGCCGTCATGGCTTCGAGGCGGCCGGCCATGGAGTTGAAGGAAGCCTGCAAGTCTGCCAGCTCCTGGGTTCTCTTTGCGGCAGGATGTTCGACCGAAACGAAGTGCCCTTCCGCCAGCTCCTTCGTCCCCGCCACGAGGGCCGTGAGAGGGGCGCCGATCATCTGCCAGGACCGGCGCCACATCAGACTGCCCAGGACGATTCCTCCGATTGTCGCGGCCAACGACGTGGCCGCTGTTACCCCGAGAACCCGCAAGACGTTCCCCAGCCCCTCCTCGACCAAGCCCAGTTTGTATGCCCTGAGATCCCGAATGGCCTGGCGCAGCGCCGCGGCCTGATCCATCGAGCGCGTGAGATTGAGTTCCTCCGCGCCCTCGGTGGCCCCGGCGGCCAGGAGCGACCTCAGCTGTCCCTCGGTGATCAAGAAGTCCCTGTAGTGCTCCCTGACGGCCTGGAGCCGGACGCTGGCCTCCGGGAGGGCGACGATATCCGAGGCCCGGTCCGCCGCCTCCTCGAAACGGGCGGCGTTCTGCTGGAAGTGCGCGATCGGAGCGCCCCGGATCGCCCCCTTGCCGAAGTAGAGGAATTCGGCATTCTCCATCTGCTCCAGTGCTTCGAGCATCTGGTTCGAGGCGACGACGATCGGCTGGATCTGGCCTCGCACTTCCACCGCGATCCTTTGAGTCACGATCAGCGCGACTGCAAAGCTCGCCATCGCCAGAACCAGCGCTCCCACGGCGATCAGGAAGTCGGTGCCGATGCGCGTATGCAGCCGGATGCTTGGCTTCACTGGATTCCTCAATGACCACCCCCTTCCCGCGTAGCGATCCTAACAAACATGTGGAATGGACGTTCATCGTCTGCCTGCGGCCCAAGGGCGGCAGTCCTACCGGACTTCCTCGGCCCGGAGAAGTTTCTGGCCCCGGGCCTCGACCACCCACGGCCTCCCACCGAGCGTCACGCCGGTCAATGACACGGTCCCGAAGGAGTCCGGCACCAAGGGGGTCGCCGGAGAGGCGGCTCCGGCCTCCCAGTCCCAACGCATGAAAGCGTCGAGGATAAGGTACACGCTGCCGGCCGCCCACGCCTGGGGGACGCAACTGGCCGGATAGGCCACCACGACGTCCAGTTCGGTCCGGTCAAAGCCGCTGAAAAGTTCGGGAAGCGATCCACCGGGGATGGTCCGGGATGCCTGGATGAGGGCCTCGGCAATCCTGGTCGCCTCGCCCACGAGCCCGTAGCGCATCAAGCCTGCGATCAAGATCGCGTTGTCATGCGGCCAGACGCTTCCCGTGTGGTATCCCAGCGGGTTGAAGCCTCCGTTGCTACGGGCGAGAGTTCTTACCCCGAAGCCGGAGAACAGGTCGGGGGACAGGAGGCGAGATCCCGCGCTCCTGGCACGCTCGGGCGCGACGATCCGCGACCAGAGGCAGTGCCCTACATGGGATCCGAGCCCGTCAACCGGCCGTTTGCTCCCGTCGAGAGCCATGGCGTAGGTCTGTTCGCCTGGCAACCAGAATTTCTCCTCGAAGGCCTTCCGCAGCGCACCCGCCTCCCGCCGCAATCGCTCGGCGACGGCCGGTCGAGTGGTCTCCCAGGTCCTGGCCATTCCCGCCTTCGCCGCATAGACGTAGGCCTGAACCTCGGCCAAGGCGATCGGGGGTTCGGCCAGTTGTCCGCCACGAAAGCGAATGGCGTCCCAGGAGTCTTTCCAGCCCTGGTTGCGAAGGCCCCTGGGGGATCGGCAGCGATACTCCACGAATCCGTCGCCATCGAGGTCGCCGAAACGGTCGATCCAGTCGAGCGCGCGCATGGCCGGCCGATCGAGTTCTTCCAGGAGGCGGGGATCGCCTGTCCGCTGGACGGTTGCGGCCAGCAAGACCAGGAACAGGGGAGTCGCATCAGCCGTGCCGAAGTAGCGGGCATGCGGGTACTCCTCGAACTTGGCCAGCTCGCCGAAACGGATTTCGTGCAGGATCTTGCCCGGCTCTTCGTCGCGCCAGTCATCGACTTTTGTGCCTTGCTGGGCGGCCAGGAAGCGAAGGACGTTGACCGCGAAGGCCGGGTAGACTGCGAGGAGCTGGAGGGCGGTCCAGAGGCTGTCCCGACCGAAGACGGTCATGAACCATGGAAGGCCGGCGGCCAGCAGCGGTGCGTCGAACCCCGGCACCAGGATTTCCAAGGCCTTCAGGTCCCGCCTGCTGCGGTCCAGGAGCCCGTCGAGGAGCGGGGAGCTGCTGCGCCAGATTGCGGTTTCGCCGGATTCCGACCCATGGTGCTCGTGCACTGGCCAGGGGGCCCGGACGCCCGGCGAGGTAGGCGCCGAGACCACTACTTCCAGGGCGAGCTCAGCGGGGTTCGACGCCGACACCTCGAACTCGACGCGCGCTTGCCGACCTTCGATCGTCAAGGGGTGCGAGAACGTCACCAGGGTCTCCCAGACACGTTGCTTGCGGACGTACCGGAACCTCATGCCCAGGCCATCCGGGTCCGCCAGGAGGTCGACGTCGCGGCTCAACATCGGGCGCCCGCCGTGGACCTCCAGGACATCGGCGAAGTCGGCGTCGAAGACCAGTTCGAGTGCAAGTCTCACCGGATCCGGTGCGAAGCTCTCCAACCGGATGGTCTCGCGAAGGGCTTCTCCGGTGGACCGCTCCCGGAACAGGGCCAGGTGGTAGTCTTCGCCGGCATGCCGCGCCGACCGGTCCTGGGCCGCTCCGAGCATCGAGGCCCGGCCTGCCCCATGCCGGGAGACGGCCAGCCAATCGATGTCGATGCCCTGGATTCGCACGAGAAAGGTGGACAGGAACCGCGTGTCGGCGTGGTACAGGCCATCCTTGCGCTCCGGGTCGATGTCTCCCCAGTCGGAGGAGACCTGGAACAGCTTGCGGCTGGAAAGGACGAGCGATCGCATGGCCATGCCTCACTCCTAGAGCGGGACGATCAGAACGTCGCACGGCGCCTCGCGGAGGACCGTTCCGGCGGTAGTCCCGAGGAGCAGCCGGGGGAGCCCCGCCCGGGCCCTCGTCCCGACGGCGATCAGGTCGGTTTCGCGCCCGGACGCCTCGTCGATCACGACACTGGCCGCGCTCCCGATGCGCACGACCAGTTCGAGCTTTTCGCCGGCCGACCCGGCACCTCGGGCAAGGGCGGAAGCCGCACGGGCCGCATGGGAAAACTGCTCCTCGTAGTACCGCTGTTCCTCTGCGGGCGAAGCCCCGGCGACCAGCAAGCCATCGCCGGGGATCTCCTCGACCGCGTGCATCATCTCGATACGGTCTGCCCCACTGCCGGTCACCCTGAACAAGGCAGTCAGGACCCGGTCCGCTCCTGCCTCGAATGCCGTCGCGAAGAGCGGCTTCCGGTAGGGCCCCTCCGGCCGAACGTGGGCTACCAGGACCGGGAGGCCGACCTTCCGGACCAGTTGCTCGGCGGTGGACCCGAGGAAGTGCCCCATGATGCCCCGACGACCGTGGCGACCGACGACCACGAGGTCGGAGCCATCTTCGAGAATCGCCAGGGAGATGGAGCCGAAGGCGTCGCCCCGCAGGACGTCCCGCCGGACGACCAGCGGAGACCCGCCACTCCGGTATCGTAGCTCCGCAAGGGTCTGGGCCGCCTTGTCGAGCGATTCGCGGGCTCGTCGTTCAGCCTGGGCCCGCTCATCCGGTGCGAGCACATGAACCAGATGAACTTCCGCGGAATCCGCCAGCGGGAGCCATCCCGCCCGGGCGATCGCGAGGTCCGCCCCTTCGGACAGATCGGTCGCGATCAGCACGCGCTCGAATGGCCTGGTCAAGTGTCCCGTGGCCTGGCCAGGCCGTCGCTCGGCATGGGCTGCCGGTTCCTCGGACTGCCACTCGTGGCTCTTCCGCTGCTCATCGTGGTTCATCCGACCCTCCAGACTGTCCCGGCCTTCCCTCGGCCAGGCGAAGCTCATCCAGGTGGTTGACATCCGGAACCCTCATCTTGTGGGCCATCCGGGCGATGACATGGGTGACGACCGGCGTCGTGAGCAACAGCATGGCGGCGGTGAGTACGGCCTTTCCCCCTTGGCCAGGCGGCATCAGGCTCGCGAGCGAAAGGTGGATCAGCACGGCCCCGGCCGTCGAGACCTTGGCCACGGCGTTCAGCCGCGTGTAGATGTCGGGAAAGCGATAGACCCCCGCGACTCCGGCCGCGGAAACCGCGATTCCCAGGACCAGGACGATCGTCCCCAGGAGCTGCGGGAAGGTCATCTCAGAACACGCTCCCTTCCCCGATGAACCTGGCCAGGACGATCGTCGCGACGAAAGCGAGCAGCCCGGCGACCAGGGCGGCATCGAGATAGACCTCGGAACCGTAGAGCGCGGCGGCCCCTCCCAGGATGAAGGTCAGGATGGAGATCGTCAGATCGCCGGCCAGCAGGCGATCCAGCAGCGCCGCCCGGGTATCGACCACCCGCAGCGTGGTGAGGCCTGCAAGGACGACCAGGAACGCGATGGCCAGTGTCAGGATTGCGGTCATGGCGCCCTCGCAAGTCCGCGAAAGTAGCGCTCGTACACGGCGGTCACTTCGGACCTGAAATGGTCCGGGTCCGTCACCAGGAGGCCGTGCACGTACAGGACGCCCCGCGCCTCGTCGATTTCGACCGCCTGTTCGCCCGGAGTCAGGCAGATGCCGAACGCCAGGAGCATCAGGATTTCCGGCGGAGCGCCCGGCAAAGGCACCGCCACGATCGCCGGCCGGATGTGCAGATCCGGCCGCAGAACCTCGCGGAACACCCGGAAGGTCGCACGGGTGATGTCGACGGGGACGTGCAGGACCAGGTACCCGGCCACGGCCCGGATCCAGGCCACCGCCCGCCTCCAGGGGATACACGTGTCGAAGGTCGCCAGCCGCCTGAAAGCCGCCCAGGCCGCCAGGATGGCGGGCACCCCGACCGCCAGGGAGGCCGGCGTGACCTCGGGTACCAGCAACGCCCACAGCGCGAGGCCGATCAGACAGAACACCATCGGCGCCACGTTCACGGCCGCGCCTCCGGTACGCGCAGGGCGAGCAGATCCCGGGCCCCCCCCTCGCACAGGTGCCACAACGGGCCGGGGAACATACCGATGGCGACGACCAGGACGACCATGACACCGAGGACGAGGGCCGTGGCAGGGGCGATACTCGCGGGCTCCCCGGGGGCCCGTGGCGGCGCCCAGAAGAGGACCTGGAAAGCCCGAACGCCGTAAGCGAGCGTCATGAGGCTGCCGGCGGCGACCATCGCAACGGCCGGCCAGGCAGCCAGGCCCACCGCCACCACCAGCAAGTCCACCTTTCCGATGAAGCCGGCCGTCAGCGGCAATCCGGCAAGCGACAGCATGCCGACCAGGTAGGCCGCCGAGACCGCGACCCTGTCCTGGCCCAGACCCCGCAACGACTGCAACTCGGTGGTGCCGGCGCTGTCGGAGAGCGCTCCGGTGGCGAGGAAGAGCAGTGCCTTTGCCAGGGAGTGGGCGCATAGCAGGAGGAGACCCGCGGCGACGGCTTCCAGGGAGCCCAGGCCGATCGCCACCAGGATGAACCCGAGCTGGCTGACCGACGAGAACCCCAGGAGCCGCTTGGCGTCCGTCTGCCGCCACGCGGCGGCCGCACCGAAGGCGATCGTGGCCCCGCCCATGAGCAGAAACAACGTTCCCAGCGACGGCCCGAACACCAGCGGCCCGAGGCGCAGGAGTCCGAACAGGCCGACCTTGATCAGCAACCCGGCGAGAATGGCGCTTCCCTCGGTGGTGGCCGCGGCATGGGCATCCGGTTGCCAGAAGTGGAACGGGAAGACAGCGGCCTTGAGGAAGAACGCGAGCAGGAAGAATGGCGCGGCGTGGAGCGGTGGGGAAGACAGCTTGCGGGCGAGGTCGGCCATGTCGAGCGTACCGGCCACGCCGTAGACCAGGGCGATTCCCACCAGCAGCGAGACCGAGCCCAGCGCGCTTTGCGCTGAGTATTTCCAGGCGGCCTCGATGGGCTCGTGCCTGCCCAGAGCCACCAGCATGTAGGAGCCGACCGCCACGAGTTCGAAGAACACGTAGAAGTTGAACAGGTCGCCCGTCGTGAACAAGCCCATCAGCGCCAGGAGCAGGATCGGGAAGCACAGCGGATAGGCCGGATTCTCCGATTCTGAATCGCCCCCGGTTTCTGCCAGCCGCGCCAGCCGGTAGGCAGTGGCACAGGTGAACAGGAAGCCCGTGAGCAAGGCCAGCAGGATTCCCGCGCGGCCGGGGACCAGGGCGATGCCGAAGGGCCCCGGCCAGCCACCGGCTCGGTGAACGACCTCGCCAGGGGCCATCGTGGAACCGGAGCTGACTCCAAGGGCCAGACTCACGCCGAGGGCCGCCAGGGAGGTGAGGAACGCAACCCAGGCGCTCGCCCTGGGCCGGTTCCAGGCCAGCAGCATGGCCAGCAGTCCGGCGAGAGGGATCGCCAGCAGGAGAGGCAAGAGTGCAGGCATCAGCGCCGCCAGCGCGTCATGGCCGTGGCGTCGAGGGACCGGCGATCCCGCCCGAGCCTGGCGGCCAGCAGCAGCAGGAAAGTCGCCAGGCCGAAGCCGATCACGATCGCCGTCAGTACCATCGCCTGCACCAGCGGATCCACCGGGCTGCCGCCGAGCGACACGAAAGGCGCGGTCGAACCGGGGAGGGTTCCCACGGTCAGGATCACCAGGTTGGCCCCGTTGAAGAGGATGTAGATGCCGAAGGCGATACGCAGGAGATCCTTCCCCATCACCTGGTACAGGCCCATGGTGAACATGGCGCCGACCGCAACGGCAAGCAACAGGTTCATGAATGCGACTCCGGAGGGCCGGTTTGGACCGGGGCCTCGATCGGCAGTCCCGCAAAGGCGGCGAGCATGCCTCCTCCCACGATGAGGAAGACGGCCAGGTCGAACAGCGTCGAACTGGATAACGAAAGCGGTCCGAGACCGAACTTGAACGGGGCGAGAAGGGGAAGCCCCCAGGCGAGCGGCCCGGCCGCCACAGCCAGGAGGAGGGCTGAGCCCGCGGCCAGGGCCCCGAACGGCAGCCCAGGGAAAAAGCGCTGGCCGACCTCGGCCCGGCCCAGAACCACGAACTGCAGTGCCACCACCAGGATGGCCAGCACCGAGGCCGTGAAGCCTTCGCCCGGGGCTTCGCCCGCGAAGGCGAGATCCTCCCAGGCGACGAGCATCCCGAGGGCCGTGACGAGGGCGGCGACGAAGCGTACCAGGATGCTGTTAGACGTCATCCCCCGCCCTCCAGAATAGGCCGCTGACGGCAAGGGCCGCCGTTGCGAACACGAGGATTTCCACCGCCGTGTCCAGGCCCCTGAATTCCGTGACGATGGCCGTGACAACGTCGTTCATGCCGGTCATGGCCGGTGCGTTCAGGACGTACCAGGCGGCGACGGGATCCGAGGGCGACGATCGGCTGGACCACAGCGTGGCCACGGCCACGGCGGAGCCGCCCCCGGTGGCTATCGCCCACCGACCCCAGTCCTTTCTGCCCGCTGTCAGCATCGTGGTGCTTTCGGGGTGGATCAGTCCCGTCATCATGAGGGCCAGGGCGATCGAGATGGCTGCCAGCGTCTCCACGAGCACCTGGGCGAGCGCCACGTCCGGCGCGTGCAGGAGGGCGAAGCCGCAGCCAAGCGCAAACCCACCGATCGCCAGGCAAATCGCCGCCACAACATGGTGCCGGAGCCAGATCGTGCCGGCGACGGCGACGAGGGCGACCACCAGCACCAGGATCAGAGCCAGGTCGAGTTCGCCCCGGACGACCACATCCGGTGGCGGCGCGGCGAGCCACGTCACGGCCACCAGGCCGCCGGCGGATGCAAGGACCACCCGCAAACATCGTCGCAGGTCGCCGGAGTGGAGGTCCAGCGCCCGATCGCCGAGCCATCCGAAGGCCGACGCCAGGCAGCCCCCCCCGAGCGAGATCCGCGTGGGCAGCCGATCGAGGGGGCGCCAGCGGAGGAGGCCCAGGTTCCGCATGGACCAGAGCCCCGACGCAAGGCCGAGGACGATCAGGCTAAGGACCGTCACCGCGCCGAGGTGGAGTTCCACCCGGAACATGGCGGGCCGTTGGAGGATCGCCGACAGGGCCGGATCGAGCAGACTGCGGTTCAGCCAGTCCGGTACGATTCCGGCCGCCGCGGAGAGAACGGCAAGCGCCGCGATCGGCAGGCCCATGGCCACCGGGAGCGGCGCGATGGGCAGATTGGCCGGCGGGGGCCGCCAGAACACGTCGTGCAGGAACCGCAACGTGTACAGGAGTGTGAGCATCCCGCCAGCCAGCATCAGGGCCACCAGGCCGTCGGCTCCGGCGTCATGGGCCGCGTGAAGCAGTTCTTCCTTGGTAACTGCTCACCGGCAGCTTGAGATGGTCAGCGGCACGAGCGAGGGAAATGGCGTCCCGGGGTGCGCCAGGGCGGTGAGGTACGCTTGAAGCGAGCCCAGCACCTGGTGTCCCTG
>Ga0194120_10003803_pt1 | contig 24066 bp, 16 predicted proteins | sample TA2MahCa65mmetaG_FD_148642 | JGI IMG/M metagenome (GOLD analysis project Ga0194120, IMG submission 148642) | Freshwater microbial communities from Lake Tanganyika, Tanzania - TA2015019 Mahale Deep Cast 65m | ecosystem: Environmental > Aquatic > Freshwater > Lake | place: Tanzania: Lake... | reverse complement strand
GCAGCCCGCGTCTCTCGATGCGCTGTGGATCGATCGATCCCACCACCTGCGCGTGCTCGACTTCAGCATCGGTGCGTCCGCGGCCGAGCCGCTCGAGCGCCACGTGCTGCTCTCGCGGTTTGCTCGCAGCCTGCTCTCCGACGAGTTCGAGCTTCCGCGCGACCTGCCCGGGCACGCGGAAGCGGTCGTGGAGTCCGTGCTGTCCGGCGAGCCGCGCGACCTGCGGCGAGTGCATGCCGAGCTCGTCGATCTCTCCGAGCGCATCGCGCACGTCACGGTCGGCCAACGCGTGTTGCAGGTGGGATCGAGCGCGTTCGCGATGGGGGTCTCGTTCCTCATCCCGCTCGGCCTCGCGCTCGACACGCCGGTCGAAGGCATCGCAGTCTCCGGGGAGCACTCGCCGCGCGTCGCGGGCGCGTCGATCCTCGGCGTGTGCGCGTTTTGGGCGCTCTACGCCGCGCTGACCCGCGGCGGGCTCGTGCTGCGGCTGTCGGGTCTGCGGCTGCGCGGGCCAACCGGGCGGCGGGCCGGGGCGTTGGTGTGGATCGCGCGCGTGCTGACCAATCTGTCGCCGCTCGCGAGCCTCGGCATCGCGCTGCTCGTGCTCGAGAGCGCGACCGCGCACTCGATTTGGATGGGAGCCGCGCTGCTCGCGACGCTCGGCGGCGCGATCTACACGGTGGCGCGCCCGCAGCTCGGGCTCGTCGATCGGCTGCTCGGCACGCGCATCGTCCCGCGCTGACGCTCGCGCTCCCACAAGCAGCGCGGGCGGCTCGTGCGAGCCGCCCGCGCATGGATTCGATCGGTCGGGCCTTCGCTCAGCGCGCGCCCAGCACCTTCGCGTAGCGGAAGTACACCTCGAGGCACAGCACGCCGAGCGCCGTGGTGTACACGCGGCCGCCGGAGAAGCCCCACGGATCGACCTTCGCGTCCCACGAGCCCTTCTCGTCGCCGTCACGACGCTGGGAGTCGACCACGGCCGTCTTCATGGCCTTGTTCCACTGCTCCCAGTACTTGTCTCCGCCCATCTGGTACATGGCGTAGGAGCCGTAGTACCAGTAGTAGAAGTCGATGCCGAAGCCATCCGGATCCCACTTGGGGAGCTTGGTCTTGAGCAGGTCGGCGTGCTTGGCCATTACCGGCGTCTTGTCCGGGTCCTGACCGAGGAAGAAGCGGCACAGCAGCGCCACGGCCGTCATCGCCTCGCCCTTGTCGGTCGGGAAGTGCTCGTTCACGCGCGTGATGCGCGAGGAGGGGCTGCCGATCGAGTCGTAGCCGCAGCGGCCGGTGACGGGGTCGGTGACCTCGTCGATCCAAGTCGCGGCGCCCCGGAAGGCTTCCGGGTCGATCTTGAGCTCGGCCTCTTCGGCGCTCTTGAGCGCGAACACGCACCAGCCCGTGACCGAAGTGTCGTTGTCGCCCGAGGGCGGCACGTCGTAACGCCACGCACCGTAGGGGTTGCGGGCGATGGTGATGAAGTTGATCGCGTCCTGCGCCGTGCGCTTGATCACGGGCGACTTCGAGAAGTAGTAGGCCTCGCTGACCGCGAGCGCCGCGATCGAGTGGTTGTAGAGGAACGAGTGGCCGACCTTTTCGCCGAGCAGGCCGGTGTCGGGGTCCTGCTGCTCCTTCAAGAACTTGATGCCCTTGCCGACTTGGTCCTTGTAGGGGCCGTCGCGGGTGGTGTTGCCGTCGCCGAGGAAGGCCAGCAGCGCCAGTCCGGTCATGCCGACGTCGTGGAGCGCCTCGCCGGGGTCGGTGCAGGTCGTCGGCCCGATCTTGCCGCAGTTGGACATGAAGCCGTCGCAGTCCCACGAGCCGTCTTCGCTCTGGTGCCAGCGCAGCCACTCGAGGCCGTCCCTGAGCGCCTGCTCGGTGCCCGAGCCGCCGCGGGCCCTGAGGTTCTTGCGGCCGCCGAAGCGTCCGCCGAACTTGCCACCGGCGCCGCCGCCGATGCCGATCACGTCGTTGAAGGCCTTCGAGTCAAACGGCGAATCCGCCGAGAAGTCGGGGTCACCCTCCACGGACTCGAAGTCCTGATCGGTGTCTTCTTCGTTGTGGTCGGAGACCTCGGCGTCCTTGAGGACCGGCTCCTCGGTGGGGTCTTCTTCCTCGAGCTCCGGCTCTTCTTCCGGCGGGTCCTCGAACACCTGTTCCGGCGCAGCCTCGATGCTGGCGTCGATCTTGCGCTCCTTCTGCTTGCCCATCTGATCCCAGGGGATGGCCATCATGATCAGCACGATGATCAGGTGGGCCGCCGCCGAGATGGCGAGCCACGGAGCGCGGCTCATCCAGTCGTAGAGGACGTCGTTGAAGGTCTCCTCGCGCTCCCAAGCCTTGGGGAGGGAGGATTCGACGTGGACGTTCGAGTAGTCGTTGGATTGCTGGGTCATCGGCAGGCTCCAGAGGGCCTCCGGCGGGGTGGGGGGCGGTTCCCTGCCCGCTCGGCAGGAGTGCCGCGCGGCGTTGGACCGTCCCCGAGGCCGTCGGGTGGGCGTTGGATGGTGCGAGGGCCCTCGGGGAGCCGCTCACGTGGGATTCCAACGCCCGTGGCGTGTGGGGGTTCACACTATAGCGAGCGGAGGCCTCGGCAACCGCCTCCCACAAACGCTCGGGCCCGCGCTCGGGCCCGCAACCCATGGCGGGTCTCCCAAACGGCAAGTTCGGGGCGGGGCTAGTTCGGGGGCGCGGGTTGCGAGGGGCCGCTCGCTGGGTTGGGCCCGGCGTCCTTGGGGCGCGTCGAGCGAGCCTCCGGCGGCCAGATGTAGGCCGCGCGATAGAGCTCGTTGACTCCCAGATCGCGGCGTAGCTCTCCGAGCGAGCGCAGGTCACGTTCGCGCAACAGCCGCTGGACGTCGCGGTCGGTGAAGTCGGCGTCGTCGCGGCGCTCGAGCTCGGCCACGCGCATCAGCAGGAAGCCGACGAGCTCGCCCTCGACGCGCAGGCTGGAGGGCTCGCTGATCGCTCCGGCCGCGGCGCCGTCGATGAACTCGGCGAAGTCCGGGAACGCCTCGCGGGCCCGCGCCAGCTCGCTCTTGGGTAGCAGGCCCCTGTGGCGGCGGGTTTCCGCGTCGGCCGAGTAGGTCTCCGCCAGCGCGCCGAAGTCCTCGCCGCCGAGCGCGCGCTCGCGCAGGGCCTTGGCGAGGTCGAGCGCCTTCTGAGCGGAGCCGGTCTGAGCGGCGCTGACGAGGATCGCCTGCAACTGGATGGTCGAGGGGAAGAGCTGCGCGATCGGCTGGCGGCGGTACTGGTAGAGCATGCGGCCGGGGCGCACGAATCGGTCGACGTAGGGGCGACCCGAGACGCCCGGATCGCGGCCGTCGATCGCGCGCTGCCAGAACTCGCGGAAGTAGAAGTCGCGGCGCTGGGCGCGCAGGGTCGCGGCGTCGAGGTCCGAGGCCTTGAGCTGCTCGCCGAAGGCCGAAGCGCTGCCCGCGTCCTCGATGAAGCCCGCGAGGTCGTCGTCGACGAGCGCGTCGACGCGGGCGGCGTCGAAGCCGAGATCGCGACCCGCCTGAGTCATGAGGCGCGTGCGCACGAAGTCGGCGTGGCTCTCTTGGAAGAGCTTGCGGCGCTCGTCCTCGTTGGTGATCGACTTCCCGCGCCGACGCAGCTCGCGATAGAACTCCGCCAGCGTGATGACGTCTTCGTTGACGATCAGGTAGACGCCGTTCAGGACCTCCGGCGCGGTCGCCGGTCCGGGAGCGGGCGTCACTTGGGGCGGCCTGGTGGCCGCGGCGAGGGCGAGGAGCAGAGCGAGCATCAGGGACGAGCCGCCGGGATTGTCGAACCCTGCGGCGAGAGCTGCAAGAGTTCCTCCAGCCACGCCAGTGCATGGTCGGGCGCGCGGCGCGCGGGCGGGATCACCAAGTGCGCGAGGCCGGTGCGGATCGGGCGCAGGTCGACCTTGCGGCCGGCGAGCGCGTGCTCGAGCGTCACGCGGTCCTTGAACTCGAGCAGGTAGATCTCGCCGCGCCACGAGATGCGCGTCAGGCCCAGCTCGAGGGCGCGGGCGCGCAGCGCGAAGCTCTGCACCAGCGCGCGCGCCTCCCTCGGGAGGCGGCCGAAACGGTCGCGCAGCACGCCCTCGAGCTCGCCGGCGGCCTCGGCCGAGTGGATCGTTTCGAGCTGGCGCAGGATCTCGAGCCGCGTGGCCTGCTCGGGAATCCACGTGTCGGGCAGGAAGGCGCGCAGGCCGAGCTCGAGCTCGACCCCCGCCGCGAGCGCCGACTCCGGCGTGACGGCGTCGCGCGAGGCCCCCTGCCGCACGCGCTCGACCGTCTCCTTGAGCAGGCGGCAGTAGAGGTCGTAGCCGACGGACGCGATGTGGCCCGACTGCTGGGGCCCGAGGATGTTGCCCGCGCCGCGCAGCTCGAGGTCCTTCATCGAGATCGCGAAGCCCGAGCCCAAGGCCGCCATCTCCTCGAGCGCCTTGAGCCGCTCGCGCGCGATCTCCTTCATCGGCTTGAGCGGATCGACGAGCAGGAAGCAGTGCGCCTTGTGGGAGCCGCGCCCGACGCGGCCGCGCAGTTGGTGGAGCTCCGAGAGTCCGTAGTGGTCCGCCTCGTCGATCAAGATCGTGCCGGCGGCGGGGATGTCGAGGCCGTTCTCGACGATCGTGGTCGCCACGAGCACGTCGACTTCGCCGCGCGAGAACGAGTCCATCACCGCTTCGAGCTCCTTCGCGGGCATCTGGCCGTGGCCGATCGCGAACGAACACTCGGGCACGAGCTCCTGCAGGTCGCGCGCCACGTGCAGGATCGTGCTGACGCGGTTGTGCAGGAAGAACACCTGCCCGTCGCGGTTTTTCTCGCGCAGCAGCGCCTCGCGCACGAACTCGCGATCGCCTCGATCGACGATGCGCGTCTCGACGTCCTGACGGCCGGGCGGGGGCGAGGAGAGCGCGGAGATGTCGCGCACTCCGGCGAGCGACATGTGCAGCGTGCGCGGGATCGGCGTCGCCGAGAGCGCGAGCACGTCGACCATCGCGCGCAGCGACTTGAAGTGCTCCTTGTGCGTGACGCCGAAGCGCTGCTCCTCGTCGATGATCACCAGACCGAGGTTCTTGAAGTTGACGTCCTTCGACAGCAGCCGGTGCGTGCCGATGGCGATGTCGACCTCGCCACTGGCGATGCCAGCGAGCACCCGCTTCTCGTCGACGCCCGTCACGGTGCGCGAAAGCACGCCGATTTCGAGCGGAAAATCGGCCAGCCGCTCGCGAAACGAGAGCAAGTGCTGGTGCGAGAGCACGGTGGTCGGCACGAGCACGGCGACCTGCCCGCCGGCCGCCGCGACGCGGAAGGCCGCGCGCACCGCGATCTCGGTCTTGCCGAAACCGACGTCGCCGCACAGCAGGCGGTCCATCGGCCGCAGGCCCTCGAGATCCTCGGCGATGTCGCCGTCGACCTGCGCCTGATCGGGCGTGTCGACGTAGGGGAACGCACCGATCATGTCCTGGAGCAGCACCGGATCGGCGCGCCACGGCGTGCGCTGCTTGAGCTCGCGCTTGGCCTGCACTTCGAGCAGGTCGCTCGCCAGATCGAACAGCGCGCGCTCGACCTTCTCGCGGCGCTTGCGGAACGACTGACTGCCGATCTTGTCGAGCACCGGCGCGGCGCCCGCGCCGATGTAGCGCTGGACGAGGTCGATGCGCGTCGCGGGCACGTACAGGCTGACTTCCTCGGCGAATGAGAGGTGCAGGTGCTCCTCCTCGCCGCCGCCGCGCGCCATGCGCACGAGGCCCTTGTAGAGCGCGAGGCCGTGCACGGCGTGCACGACGAAGTCGCCGACCTTCAGGTCGAAGAACGACTGCAGCGCGCGCGTGCGGTGCGCGGCCTTGGTGGCGCTGACGCGGCGCGCGCCGACGATGCCGACGAGCTCGTGGTGATCGACGACGATGAGCGCGAGCGAGGGAAAGCGGAAGCCCTTGGCGACCGCGCCGACGCGCGTCTCGACGCGCTCGACGCCGCCCGCCTCCGCGAGCACGGTGCGGAAGCGATGCTCCTCGGCCTGTGTGCGGCACAGCACGAGGGCGCGCGTGCCATCCGCGGTCGCCTCGCGCAGCAGCTCGCCCGCCTGACGAATGCCGCCGGAGAGCGCCTGCACCGAGCGCGTGTCGAAGTGCACGTCCTTCGCGGGCAGGCTCTGCAATCGCAGGCGGCGTCGCGCGTCGCGCGCTTGCCACAGCACGCCGAGCTCGCGTTGGTGCGACGCGGACTGGATCGAGAGTCCGTTGGCGCGATCCTCGATGCGCAGCGGCTCGAGCTCGGCGACCACGGCTTGCGGCGGGAAGAGCAGCGCAGGCGAGATGCCGCTGCCGTCCTCGACGCCACCGGCGTCGCGCGCGAGGCACACGGCGACCTGCTCGAGCTTCTGGACGCTTTTCTGCTCGAGCGGATCGAACGTGCGCAGGCTCTCGACGGCGTCGTCGAAGAGCTCGATGCGCAGCGGCAGCTCGCTCGCGAAGGGGAACACATCGAGGATGTCGCCGCGCAGCGAGACTTCGCCGGCGCGCTCGACGAGCGGGACGCGTTCGTAGCCCGCGTCGACGAGTTGCTTGAGGAACTGCTCGGTGGAGAGCTTCTGCCCGAGCGAGAGCTGCAAGGTCGCAGCCGCGAGGTCGCCGGGCTTGGGCAGCGGCTGCAGCAGCGCGAGCAGCGAAGCGACGATCACGCGCGGTCGCGCCTCGACCGGACCGGAGAGGCGCTGCGCGAGCTCGATGCGTTGGCGAATCGCGCCGAGGTCGCCGCCGTCGAGGCGACCCTTGCCGCCCTCGCGCGCAGGAAACAGCGCCGCCTGTAGGCCGAAGAACTCGAGGTCATCGCGCAGCGCGTCGGCTTCGGCATCGCCCGAGACGATCACGATCCACGGCTGCTTCGAGCGCCGCGCGAGCTCGGAGAGCACCAGCGCCTGCGCCGATCCCCACAGCCCGCCCGCCGACACCTCCGGTCGCTCGCGCAGCAGCCGCTCGAGCTGCTCGATCTGCGGCAGCGAGTGTGCGACGCTCCCGATCGACCCGGCAGCTTCGCCTGTGGCGCCCATCGCGCCGCAGTATACGCAGCGCTCGCCGCCGCGCGCGTCAGCCGCGCGCGCCGTCCGTCGATGCGAGGAGTTCCGGCAGCAGCTCGCCGACGCGCCCGCGCAGCACCACGCTCGCGAAGGCGTCGTAGTCGGTCGCCTGCAGGTTGACCACGATCAGCGGCTTGCCAGCGCGTAGCGCGACGAGCGGCAGCGTCGCGATCGGTTGCACTTCGAGGCTCGTGCCGGCCACGATCAGCAAGTCGCAGCCACGCACGGCTTCGAGCGCCTCGAGCGACGGCCCATCGGGCATCGGCTGGTCGAACGCGATCGAGTCGGGCTTGAGAATGCCCTGACAGCGCGGACAGTAGGGCACGCGGACGCCGCCCTGCAGCCAGCGGAACACTTCGCCGCGCTCGAAGCTCGCGGCGCAGCGCAGGCAGGAGACGGACAGCTCGTTGCCGTGGATCTCGAGCACGCGCGCGGCGCTGCAACCGGCGCGCTGGTGGAGCCCGTCGACGTTTTGCGTGATGACTCGCTCGAGCTTGCCCGCGCGCTCGAGCTGGGCGAAGAAGCGATGGGCCGCGTTGGGCTCCGCGCCTCGCAGCACGAGGTAGAAGTCCTGACTCATCTCCCAGTATTTCGCGCGGCTCTCTTCGCTCGCGAGGAAACGCTCCCATCGAAAGTGCGACGTGTCGTAGTGCTTCCACGCGATCGCGCCGGTGCGGTAGTCGGGGATGCCCGACTCGGTCGACATGCCCGCGCCCGTGATCGCCACCACGCGTCGCGCGGGGGCGACCAGCGCTCGCGCGCGTCCGATCTCCGCGCTGCGTTCGCGCGCCTCGCTCGCGCTCGGGTCGCGCCGCGCGAGGCCTTGCCAGTAGCGCCAGCCGACTTCGCGCTCGCGCGTCCAGCGCTCACCGGCCTCGGGCGTGGAGACCTGATGCAGGGGCACGAGCTTGGGCAGGCAGGGCCACTGCGGGAGTACTTTCAGCGCGAGCAGGAAGGTCGTCGTGGTGGCCCAGAACGGCAGGGTGAGCATCGGCAACGACGCTTCGCGCAGCGCGAGACCACAGTGCACCCACACGAAGAACGACGCCACGACTCCCAGAGTCGCGGTGCACCACGCGCGCGCGCCGCCGGCGCAGAAGACGCCGCACAGGGCCATGAACGTGGGCACGGCCGTCGCGAGCACGAAGCTCGAGCACAGCGCGCCGTACCAGCCGAGGCAGACGTAGCCGACCACGGCGCCGATCCCAGCGCCCGCGGCGAGGTGCAGGAGCGAGCGCCGCGAGTGCAGCCAGCACGCGAGCAGGACCAGCACGGCGACCGGCGCGCTGCGCCAGCCCGGCAGCAGGGCGTCGCGGATCTCGGGCCCGCGGAAGCGCTCGTCGAACAGGTCCGACTCGCTCGCCAGCAGCGTCGGCACGCCCGAGTCCTCCCACGGCTCGAACGCGCCCCAGTGCGCCAAGGCCCACGCGAGCGGGAAGAACGCCAGCAGGGAAGCGAGCGACAGCGGCGGCAGGCCGAGCTTGAGTGTCCAGCGCCGACGGAGCAGCCAGCCTTGCGCCAGCGTGGAGAGCGCCGCGACCGGCGGCACGAGGGCGAGCGCGAGCTCGGTCGGCGCATTCAGCGAAAACACCGCGAAACCCGCCAGTGCGCCGTTGTAGCCGTACAGTCCGCTCTCGACGTGGACGGGATCGCGTTTGGCGACGTGGGCCATGGCGGTCGAAGCGAGCACTCCGAGCAGCGCCGCCGTGCCGAGCGTGGGCGAGGCCGCGAAGGTCGCGAGCAAGAGCAGCGCGCCGGACGAGGCTCCCGGCACGAGGAACAGCGCCCCGTAGCCCGTGAGCACGGAGCGATACAGTTCGTCGCCGCTCCGTCCCCGAGCGCTCGCGACCAAGCCTCAGCGCCCCCGCACGAGCAGCGAGTGGCGCGTCTCGTCGCTCACCAGATGCGCAGGCAAGCGCTCTGGCTCGCGCACATACGCGTCCGACTCGCGCTCGCGGATCACGTCGACCCCCGCGGCGTGCGCCATCACGTACGTCGGCCGCATGTAGATGAACTGCATCGACTGAGAGAAGTTGTACGCGCCGACGTCCTGAATCACGAGCAAGTCGCCGGATCTCAACGACGGTAGCACGAGGTTCTGTCGCACGCAGTCGATCTGCATGCACAGCGGACCGACCATGCGATAGCTCTCGAGCGCGCCGCCGCGGTCCTCGACCGGCCGGATCTCATGGTCGTACCAGAAGGCCGTCGGGAGGATGTGGACGCCGCAATCGACGAGCGCCGCCTTCTGCTGGCCCGAGCCACGCTTCACGGCACGCACCGTCGTGATCATGGAGACGGCCTCGTCGACGAGAAACCGCCCGGGCTCGAGGAACAGCCGCGGCGGCGAGCGGAATTGCCGCGCGGCCTTGCGCAGCGGGGCCGTGATGGCCTCGGCATAGTCCTCGGCGGAGGCCGCGAGCGCTTCTCCCGGGAGCATCGTGTGATGCAACGTGTTGCGCGTCGCGTAGCCGCCGCCGACGTCGAGGTGGCCGATGCGAAGGTCGAGCTCGCGCTCGAGCCGCAGCGCGAAGCCGATCAGGGACTCGATCGATCGAGCGTAGGTGCCCGGATCGGGCAGGTACGTGCCGACGTGCGCGTGCAGCCCCGCGAGGCGCAGTTTCGGCTCGCGCGCGATCGCGCGGGCCGCCTCGAGAGCGTGGCCGGTCTCGAGTCCGAATCCGAACTTGTCCCACGGCGGATAGTTGAGCTGGATCGAGCAGCGCAGCCCGATCTCGCGCGGCGTCTCGAAGCTGCGCGAGAGCGCGATCACGCGCTCGAGCTCGTCGTCGCTGTCGATGTGCACCTTGGCGCCTTCGCGGAACGCCAGCTCGAGGTCCTCGTCGGTCTTGTAGGGACCGTTGAACAGGATCTCGTTGCCCGGGATCCCCAGATCGCGGCACAGGCGATACTCGAAGCCCGACACGACCTCGCCCCACGCGCCCTCCGAACGCAACACCGCCACCACGGCCGAGAGATAGTTGGTCTTCACCGAGCAGCCGATGTGCGTGTCGGGCCAGCGAGCGCGGAACGCCGCGTCCATGCGACGGTACGCGTCGCGCAGCCGCGTCTCGTCGACGACGCACAACGGGCTTCCAAAGCGCGCGACGAGCTCGCGCACGTCGTGCCCGGCCAAGGTGGACAGCACGCTGGTGCGGCGCGCCGCGGCCGGAGGTCGCTCGAGCGGGCCGGCGGGCAGCGCGTGGAGTTCGGGAGACTGGTAGCGGCGCTTGGTTTTCGGGCGAGGCATGACGCGAATCTCCTAGCGGAAAATGGCCCGCGCGGCAGGGCCGAGCGGATCGACGACGACGTCGTGGGCGACCTGTGAGAGCAGCGTGCCGGCGGGCACGCGTCGCGCGCGCGGCATACGAGCGCCGAGCGCGGCCTCGACGGCGAGCCGCGGGAGGTTGGGCCCCTCGCGCAGGCAGATTTCGATCCACGAGGGGAATGCGGCCTGCGCGTCGAGCACGTGTGGCTCGCCGCCGGTGAGCACGAACGTGACCAGCAGTGGACCGCGGATGCGCGCCGTGCGCGCGAGTGCGAGCGTCGCGCGCTCGAGACGCTCGTCCTCGATCGTCACGGCGAGCCACGGTCGCAAGCGTTCGTCGTCTTCGAGCACGCGCACGCTGCAACTGCCGAGCGACTTGCCCTCGCTCGTGATCGCCACGCAGCACTCGACGAGCGCGCGCGGCGAGGGACTCGAGGCGTACACCGCGCTCGCGCCGAGTGAGCGTAGGGAGCGCGCGTGTCGCAGCGCTTCCATCGCGTCCATCGCGCGTCGGCGCAGGCCTAGGCCGCCCAGCAGTGTCAGCGGCCACACGCTCGAGGCGAGCAGTTGCTCGGCGGTCGCGTCCGGCGGGATCTCGCGCGTCCACACGCTGCGCACGCGCGCTCGCTTGCAGGTGAGCGCGAGTTGGCTTGGCGCGAGCGCCGCGACCGCGGCGGGCGTCGGGACGAGCGCGCGCACGCCGCGGCGAGCGAGGCGTGCGGCCGTTCCCGCGAGCGAGTTCGCCACACCAGCGCTGCCCGGAACGAGCACGCACGCTCTTGTCTTGCTCGCGAGCGCCAAGGCGCCCTGTTCGAGCGGCGCGCTCCCCTCCGCAGGGCAGAGCGCGAATTCCTCGGCGATTCCAGGGCGAAACGCGCCGCTCTCGCAGGCGCGCGTCGCCAGCGCGACGCGCTGTCTTCCCTCGAGGCAGGCGAGCAGGCCCGGTCCCGCGCAGCACTCCGGCCCGTCCTCGAGCCCGACCACGACGACGCGCGCGCGCGAGCTCATTCGCGCCCCGCCAAGGTCTCGAGGCCGTTGAGGCTCGACTCGTAACGCGGCTGGATCGCGATCGCGCGCAGGAACGACTCGCGCGCATCCTTGACCTTGCCGAGCCGCGTCTGGCACCAGCCCATGCCATCGTAGGGGTCCGCGTAGACTTGCTTCTCGCCGGAGTGCAACTCGGCGAGCTGGCGGAAGGCCTTGAGCGCGCCCGCGAAGTCACCGAGCGCGTACAGCTTCCAGCCGTAGCCGCTGAGCACGTCGGACGCCGCGCCCCACGGGCTCTCCTTCTTCGGCAAGCTCGCGAGGTACTTGCCCATCATGTCGCGGCCCTCGTCGACGCGGCCGCGCTCGATCAGCGTGAGCGCGAGTCCGCGCCGCGCCGTGGGCTCGAGTGGATCGCGTTCGATCGCGAGTCGGAAGTCCGCCTCGGCGCGTTCCCACTCGCCGCGTCCGAACCACGCCCAACCGAGCGGGCTGTGCAGCTTCGCGAGCTCGTCGACGCGCGCGAGCTCCGAGCGCAGCCAGTCCGCGTCCTCCAGCGTCGGATCGAGTCGCACCGCCCGCTCGAGCTCGATGCGCGCTTCGATCGGCTTGCGTTGGGCGAGGTAGGTCGCGCCCAGTCCGCTGAGCACGCTGGCCGAGTTCGCGTCGAGCGCCAGCGCCTGCTCGAAGGCCGCCAGCGCGCGTTCGTCGTCGCCGACCCGCAGCCGCGCCCAGCCGAGCATGGCGCGCGTTTCGGCGTCCGACGCGAGGTCGGGGCAGGTCGCCGCGCGCTCGAACCGGATCGCCGCGTCGGCAAAACGCTGGCCCTGCGCGAGCAGCGCGCCCCAGCCCTTCCACGCGAAGCCGAGCTGCGCATCCGCCTGAGCCGCGGCCGCGAAGCGCTGCTCCGCGTTGGCCGAGGAACCCGTGCGCGCGAGCGCCCAGCCGAGCGCGGCGAGCGTGCGCGGCCGCTGCTTGGCGTCGACGCTGCCCTCGTCGATGCGCGCGAGCAGGCGCTCGAGCGCTTCGAGCGCGCGCTGGTGCGAGCCCTGCTCGAACAAGCTCCACGCCGCGTCGTACTCAGCCCACCGCACGCGCTCCACGGCGCGCTTTCCGCTCTGCGCGTCGGCGTAGCCCGGCAGGATCGCGCAGGCCTCGCCGAAGGCCTGCTCCGCGCCCGCGATGTCGCCGCGCGCGAAGAGCACCCAGCCGGTTCCGCAAGCCGGATCGGGCCACGCAGGGTGTGCCGCGCGCGCCGTCGCGAAGCGCGCGAGCGCGCTCTCGTGCTGGCCGAGCCGATAGTGAATCCAGCCCAGTAGCGACCCGCCGTCGAGTTGCACGTCGGCCGCGGAACCGTCCTCGAGTCGCGTCGGGACCTTCACCGGTGGCAGGTTCGCGTCGCTCGCCTCGCACAGCTCGAGCAGCGCGAGCGCGCGCTCGTACTCGCCGAGCCGGTAGCTCGCGAAGGCCAGCCCGCGCAGCGTGTCGGGATCGTCGCCGAGCAGGTTGCGCGCGACGACGAAGCGCTCCTGCGCGCGAGTGGAATCCTGAGCCAGCAGCGCCGACCAGCCCGCGCTCCGATACAACGGCCACCACTCCTTGCGCGCATCGACGAGCGCGCGCACGTCGCTCCCGAACGCTTCCGGCGAGAGCTCGACCGCGCGCTGGAAATGGGTCAGCGCCTCGCGCTCCCGAGACTGGCGGAACTCGCACCAACCCAACCCGCACTCCGCGCTCCACGGCGAGCTCGCGTTCGCGACAGCGCGCTGGAATTCGCGCCGCGCGCCGGCGTAGTCGGCCTTCCAGTACAGGCACCAGCCCGCGAGGTTGCGCGTGTCGTAGTGATCCGGCTCGAGCTTGAGCGACAGCTGCAGCGAGACGAGAGCTTCGCCCCATTCCTGCTGCGCGTACTTGCAGAAGCCGATGCCGCGCGCCGCCGAGGCGAGGTCCGCGCGCACCTTGAGCGCGCGCTGGAACGCTCGGATCGCCTCGTCGTAGCGGCCGAGTTGGTACGCGCACCAGCCGTCTCCGTCGTGGGCCTGCGCGGCGACGGACGTGCCCGCCGCGGTCTCGCCCGCCGCGATGCGCTGGTAGAGCGCGCGCGCATCGAGGTAGCGAGCGGCCGCCAGCAGGTCCGCGGCCTGCTGCATCGGCGCGCGGCGCGCGGTCGCGACCGCGTCGATGCCCTGTCGACTCCACTTGTACGTGGGATCGCACTGCAGCGCGCGCTCGAACGCCTTGTGCGCGTCGTCCCAAGCGCCGAGGAAGTAGTGGCACCAGCCGATGCCGTCGTGCAGCGCCGCGGCCTCTGGATAGGAGCGCGCGTCGCGCTGCATCTGCTCGAGCGCCGCCTTGTAGTCGCGGCGCCGAAACAGCGACCAGGCGTCTTTTCCAGCGGCCTGCGCGAGCAGCGGCGCGCAGGCGAGCAGCGGGAGGGCGAGCTTGGCGAGCGAAGTCACGCGGAACCTGACGAACGAACTCACTTCGAGAGCTCCAGTCGGCCGTCGGCGAGCAAGCCGGCGAGTGCGGATGCGGAGGAGAGGGTGGTGTGCGTGGTGCGCAGGAACGAGGCGCCGACGCGCGCGGCGCGCTCGGGCGGCAGGGGCTCGCCGAGGGCGAGGCGCAGCGCGAGGTCGGGCAGGTTCACGCCCAGTCCCGGCGCGGCGCCGACCCAGGCCGGAAAGCGCGCGTTGATCTCGATCAGGTGGAAGCGACCGCTGGAGGTCTCGCGCATGAGCTCGAGCTCGAGCGGACCTTCCCACGCCAGCGCGCGCATCGCGTTGCGCGCGACGAGCTCGGCCTGTGGCGCGTCGACGACGCGCGCGCCGATGGCCTTGCCAGCGCTGGAGAGCACGGTCTTTTGGATCGTGACCATGCCGACGCACTCGCCGCCGCTCCGAGCCACCGCGCACACGTCGTACTCTTCGCCGACCACCGGGACCTGAGCCAGCACGGGATAGCCCCAGCGCGCCGCGATGCGCCAGTACGCCAGCTCGGCCTCGGCCTGATTCTCGACGCGCACGGCGTCGGCGAGCGAGCCCTTGATCCAGCACGGGAAGCCCCACTCGCTCTGGCGCCAGAACGTGCGCGGGTCGGTGATCACCTCCGTGCGCGGGCTGGCGATGCCGTGCACGCTCGACCAGCCGGGAAGCCGCTGCTTGTAGCGTTGCTTCACCGCTCGCGCGCTCGGCACGAGCATGCGAATTCCCTGCGCGGCGAACTCGTCGCGATGTCCGGCATACAGCGGCAGTTCCGAGTCGAGCGAGGGCACCAACACGTCGATGGGGTCGCGGGCGTGAATCTCGAACAATCGGCGCAGGAGCACGGCCGCGGAATCGCCGGGCAGCGGCGTCACGTACACGCGGTCGAACAGATCTCGGCGGAAGGCGGACGTCAGCGTCGGCTCGTAGGCGAGCCCGACGATCTCGATCTGCTCGCCGCGCGCCTCGCGCAGCGCGCGTGCGACGGCCGCGCCCGGGTAGGGATTGTCGCGGCCTTCGAGGCCGGTCACCGCCACGACCGGGCGGCGCGGCTTACTTGCGGAGGAGGCCATGGAACTCGAGCGTGGAGAGGAAGGTGTCGAGGTCGACGGCGAGCACCCACGCGGGTGCGTCGTACAACTCGCAAAGGTGCGCGAGCAGCGCCTTGCGCGGCGTGCCGCGCTCGATCGCGCGCACGATCTCATCCGCGACCTCGTCGAGCACGAACACGCCGCCCGAGCGCGGGTCGAGAATGCGCGTGCGCGCTCCCTTGGGCCGTTCGATGCGCAGTCGTGCTTCGAGTTTCATGGTGTGCTCTCCGTGGCGATGCGGCTCGCCAGCTCGCGCCACTCGATGCGTGCGGCGTGTCGCGGCGCGAGCTCGGCCACAATCTGGCGCGCGAGTCTGAAGTTCCCCTGAAGCTCGCAGGCGCGCGCGCGGATCCACGAGAGCCGCAGTCGCTGGCCTTCGTCCGCCGCCGCGGCGCCGGCTCGCTCGAGCGTGTCCTCGCGTCTGGAGACAAGTGCCTCGAGCGCGTCGAGCGCGGGATCGCAGGATGCGCTCGCGACGGCGGCCTCGATGCGCCGCGCCGCCGCGCCGTTTCCCCAGCTCTGCGCTCGCCGCGCGGCCGCCGTCGCGCTCTCGCTCGCGCGCGCCCGCACGAGGCCGCGCGCGAGAGGCTCGAGCAACTCGTCGAAGCTCGGATCCGCGCCCGCGAGGTCGAGCGCGTCGCCCGCGGAGGGGTGTGAGGGTCCCAGCGCGATCGCGCCGCGCAGCTCGTGCAGCGCCTCAGCGCTTCGTCCCAGTCGCCACAGCGACCAGCCGCGTCCCCAACGGGCGTCCGCGAGCGTCGGATCCGCCGCGCACGCGCGCTCGAAACGCTCGAGCGCACGCGGATAGCTTCCGAGTGCATACGCGCACCAGCCATGGAAGGCATGGGCCACGCCGAGATCGGGCCGCTCGGCCGTGAGTCGTTCGAGCAGCGCTTCCGCCTCCGCATGCCGAGCGAGCTGGAACCACGCGATGGCGAGCCCGCGTCGCGCCGACACGTCGCCCGGCCGGTCGACGAGCGCGTCCCAGAATGCATCCGCGGCCGCGCCGGGGAGCGCGAGCTCCAGCCTGCACCAGCCCAACCCCGCGAGCGCCTCCGCGCGACCGAGCTCGGGCACGCGCGCTCCGCACTCGAGCCACGCCGCGTAGAAGGCCTCGGCTCCCGCGAGCCAACGACCGGCGTGGTAGTGCGCCCACGCGTCCATCAGCGGCTTGTGTCGCCACGCCTGCAGCTCGAGCAGCGCGGCCTGAGCGAGTGCGTGCTCGGGATCGCGCGCGAGCGCCTCGCGCTCGAGCCGCTCTTCCCAGTCGCGCTCGCCGTTCGCCGCCGCGATGCGACCGAGCAGGTGCCACGGCTCGGCCCAGTTCGGTGCGCGCTCGAGGATCGCCCACAGGCGCGCGCGCGCCGCCTCCGCGCGTCCCTCGCGCAGTTCCTGCTCCGAAGTGCGTAGCTCGCGCAGCGGCCAGCCCGACACGAGCGCCTCCAGCCATCGCGCCGTGCGCCGCAGCAGGGATGTCCGATCGTCCATGGCTCTCGCGAGGTTCCTGTATAGCCGCGCCGCCGCGACAAACTACGGCGCTCGTTGCCCGAATCCGAGTTCACGCCTGCGGCGCGCACGGCTCGGCGTCGAGCACGAGCAGCGCTTCATGGGCGGCCCAGCGCTCGGCCTCCTTGCGCGTGCGACCCCACGCGGAGGGAAACGCGCGCTCGCCGAGCTTCGCACGCACGAGAAAGGCCCGCGCATGCGCGTCGCCGCGCGTCTCGAGCAGCTCGTAGTCGGGAAGGGCCGCCCAGCGTGCTTGCGCGAGGTGTTGCAGGCGCTGCTTGGGATTCGCGCTCGAGAGCTCGCGCTCCGCGTCGGCGAGCGTCGCCGCCAGCGTGCGCTGCACGAACGCTCGCGCGGGCTCGAAGCCGCCGTCGATGTAGATCGCGCCGAGCACGGCCTCGTAGAGATTGGCGAGCACGGACACCGGGAGCGCGCGCCCCTGCAGGCCCTTTCCGAGCGTCGCCGCCGCGTCGAGCCCGAGCTCGCGCGCGCTTTCGGCGAGCGCGCGCCGCGACACGACCGCGGCCTTGATCTCGGTCATCGCGCCCTCGGAGAGCGCGGGCTCGCGCGCGAACAGCAGCTCCGTCGTCGCGAGGTTGAGCGCCGCGTCCCCGAGAAATTCGAGGCGCTCGTTGTCGCGCCCGCCCTGCACGGACGCATGGGTCAGCGCCAGCGCGAGCAGGCTGTGATCGCGGAATTCGTAGCCGATGTTCGCCACGGCTCGAGTGTACGTCAGCCGTGCGCGAGCGCGCTCGCGGCCGCCGAATCGACGAGCCACGTGAGCTCGCCTTCCCACGGACGCACGAGCGCCGCGGGCAGGCGCGGACCATCCTCGCGCGCGTGCAGCACTTCGCGCAACGCCCGCGCCTTGTCCGCTCCCGCGACGAGGAACAGCGCCTGCCGCGCGGCATTCAGCGTGCGCAACGTCAGCGTGATGCGGTTGGAGGAGAGCTTCTCGACCCACGTCGAGGCGACGAACAGCCGCGTCTCGACGAGCGCCGTCGTGCCCGGAAAGAGCGACGCGGTGTGCCCGTCCTCGCCCATGCCGAGCAACACGAGATCGAAGCGCGGCACCTCGCGCGAGCCGAAGCTCTCGACGAGCTCGCGCTCGTACTGCGCGGCCGCGCTGCCCGCGCCGAGCTCGCCGCGCATGCGGTGCACCTGCGCGCCCGGCACCTGTCCCGCGCCCAGCCACGCCTCGTGCGCCATGCGATAGTTCGAGTCCGCGTGCTCCGGCGGCACCGCGCGCTCATCGCCGAAGTACACGTGCCAGCGCGCGAAGTCCGCCTGCGCCGTCGCGAGCATCCGATACAGCGTTCGCGGCGTCGAACCGCCCGCGAGCGCGAGGCGAAACGCGCCGCGCTCCGCGAGCGCTGCGCGCGCGCGCTCGAGCACGACCGCGCGCGCATGCGCGGCGAGCGCCTCGGCGTCCTTGCGCTGCACGAGCTCGGTCCTGTGCGTCGTCATGCGTGCGATCTCGCCCAGACAGCGAGCATCAGTCGAGGTTGTTGCGCCAGTGGCGCCCGTCGCGTTCGAGCAGCTCGTTCGCGCCCGAGGGTCCGCTCGTGCCGGCGTGGTAGTTGGGGAATTGCGCGCGCGGCAGCGACTTCCACAGCGCGAGGATCGGATCGACCACGGCCCAGCTCGCCTCGACCATGTCGGCGCGCTGGAACAGCGTCTGGTCTCCGAGCATGCCGTCGAACAGCAAGCGCTCGTAGCCCGTCGCGGGCGTCGAGCCGAAATGATCGGAGTAGCTGAAGTCCATGTACACGGAACCCAGGCGCAGCGACGCGCCCGGCACCTTCGCGCCGAACTTGAGCGCGATGCCTTCGTCGGGCTGGATGCGGATCACGAGCACGTTCGACTTCGTGCGATCGACCTCGGTGTTGCGGAACAGCATCATCGGCGGCCGACGGAACTGGATCGCGATCTCGGTCGTGCGCCGCGGCAGTCCCTTGCCGACGCGCAGGTAGAACGGCACGTCCGACCAGCGCCAGTTGTCGATCGCGAGCTTCATCGCCACGAACGTCTCGGTGGCGGACATCGGATCGACCGCGTGCTCGGCGCGGTAATCGGGCATCTGCCGCCCGCCCGCCATGCCGGCCGCGTACTGGCCGCGCACGACCTTGCGTTGCACGTCGTCCGGCGAATACGGCTGGATCGCGCGCAGCGCCTTGCACTGCTCGTCGCGCACCGCATCCGCCTGAAACGAGATCGGCGGTTCCATCGCGACCAGCGAGATCAGTTGGAAGATGTGGTTGGGCACCATGTCGCGCAGGGCGCCCGCCTTGTCGTAGTAGCCGCCGCGCTTCTCGACGCCGAGCGTCTCGGCCACCGTGATCTGCACGTGGTCGATGTAACGGCGATTCCAGATCGGCTCGAAGATCGCGTTGGAGAAGCGCAGCACCATCAAGTTCTGCACGGTCTCCTTTCCGAGGTAGTGATCGATGCGATAGACCTGCGACTCGCGCAGCGTCTGCGAGAGCTCGCGGTTGAGCGCGCGCGCGCTGGCGAGGTCGTGGCCGAACGGCTTCTCGACGATCACGCGTCGCCACGCGCCATCGGCCTCGTCGAGCAGCCCGTGCTCCCGCAGGTTGCGCGCGATCAGTCCGAAGTACTCGGGCGCCACCGCGAGGTAGAAGAGCACGTTGCCCTGCGTGCCCAACTTCGTGCGCGCGTCCTCGAGCGCCCGCGCCAGCCGCGCGTACAGGTCCGGCTCGTCGAAGTTGCCGCGCACGTAGCTCGTGCGCGGCGCGAGCCAGTTCCACACGCCTGCATCGAAGCTCTCGCCGATGTGCCCGGCGAGCTCTCGCCCGAGATGCTCGCGAAACTCCGAGTCGTCGATCTCGCGGCGGCCGATGCCGATGACGGCCGTGCCGGTCGAAGTCAGCAGCCGTTGCGTGGCGAGGTTGTAGACCGACGGCACGAGCTTGCGCTGCGTCAGGTCGCCCGCGGCTCCGAAAATCACGATCGCGCACGGCGGCGCCTTGCGGCCCGCGATGGGGACCGCGCTCTCGAGCAGATCGACGCCGTCGGCGACGCTCACTTCTTCGCCTCGACGTGTCCGCCGAACTTCTCGCGCATCGCCGAGAGCACCTGCTCGCCAAACGTGTGTTCCTGCCGCGAGCGGAAGCGCGCGTACAGCGCCTCGGTCAGCACCGGCGCGGGCACGGCTTCCTCGATCGCGGTCTGCACGGTCCAGCGTCCCTCGCCGGAATCGGCGACCGCGCCCGTGTACTTCTCGAGCTTCGGTTGTTCCGCGAGCGCCGACGCGGTGAGATCGAGCAGCCACGATCCGACCACGCTGCCGCGCCGCCACAGCTCGCAGATGTCGGCCAGATCGAAGTCGTAGCGCTGCGTCGCGGGCACGCTCGCGGCGCTCGCGCACTTGAGGATGTCGAGCCCCTCGGCGTAGGCCTGCATCAGGCCGTATTCGATGCCGTTGTGGATCATCTTCACGAAGTGGCCGGCGCCGACCGGCCCGCAGTGCAGGTAGCCCTGCTCGGCGGTGCTGCGGCGCGCTTCGCGGCCCGCTGCGGGCGGCGTGTCGCCTTGCCCCGGCGCGAGAGTGCGCAGCGCGGGCTCGAGCAACTCGAAAGCAGCGCGCTCCGCTCCGACCATCAGGCAGTAGCCGCGCTCGAGTCCCCACACGCCGCCGCTCGTGCCGACGTCGACGTAGCGCACGCCCTTGCGCGCGAGCTCGGCCGCGCGCCGCACGTCGTCCTTGAAGTATGAGTTGCCGCCGTCGATCACGACGTCGCCGGGGGAGAGCAGCGCGCCGAGCTCCGCGATCGTCTTCTCCGTCGGCGCGCCCGCGGGCACCATCACCCAGCACACGCGCGGCGCCGGCAGCTTCGCTACCACCTCCGCCAGCGTGAACGCCGGCTGTGCGCCGTGGCGCGCGAGCGCCTGCACGCTCTCCGCGCTCACGTCGTACGCGACCACCTCGTGCCCGCCCTGCATCAGCCGCCGCGCCATGTTGGCGCCCATGCGCCCGAGCCCGATCATCGCCAGTTTCATGCAGTTTCTCCGCGTCTTCGTGCCGGTGGGGGAGCGTTCACTGGCCGTGTGCCGCCACGGCCGCGAGCAGGGTGTCGAACGCCGTGTCGAAGAGCTTCACGCCCTCGGAGAGCAGTTGCTCGCAGGTGGCGTCGAGGTCGAGCCCGAGCAGCGCGAGCTGGTCGAGCTGCGCCTGCGCCTCGGTCGCGCCTTCGACGAGGCTCGCGCGCGCGCGACCGTGGTCGCGGAACGCGTCGAGCGTCGCGGGCGGCACCGTGTTCACCGTGTCGGGCCCGATCAACTCCTCGACGTAGCGCACGTCGCTGTAGCGCGCGTCCTTCGTTCCCGTCGAAGCCCACAACAGTCGCTGCGCTCGCGCGCCGCGCGCCGCGAGCGCCTGCCAGCGCGGCGAGGCGGTGATGCCGAGGTACGACTGGTACGCGCGCTTGGCATTCGCGATCGCGATCTTCCCGCGCAGCTTCGCCGCCGTCGCCGCGCGCGCTGGATCGCTCGCGAGAGCGTCGAGGCGCGGGTCGAGCGCCGAGTCCACGCGGCTCACGAAAAAGCTCGCCACGCTGCTCGTCGCGTCGATGCGCTCGCCGCGCGCCGCGCGCTCTTCGAGCCCGCTCATGTAGGCGTCGGCGACCGCGAGGTACGCGTCGACGGAGAACAGCAGCGTCACGTTGACGTGCACGCCCTCGGCGATCAGCGCGCGGATCGCGGGGACGCCGGCCTTGGTCGCGGGCACTTTGATCATCAGGTTCGCGCGTGCAACCTCGCTCCACAGCCGCCGCGCTTCCTCCAGCGTGCCCGCCGTGTCGTGGGCGAGTTTCGGGCTGACCTCGAGGCTGACGTAGCCGTCGCGCCCGCCGCTGCGCGCATGCACGGGAGCGAGCTGGTCGCAGGCGCGTTGAATGTCCGCGATCGCGAGCCGCTCGTAGGCGCGCTTGGGATCGCGGGCGCACAGCTCCTTCATCGCCGCGAGGTCGGCGCGATACTCCCTCCCGCTGGCGATGGCCTTCTCGAAGATCGCAGGGTTGGAAGTGACGCCCATCAGGCAGTCCCGCTCGGCCATGCGCGCGAGCGCACCGGAGTCGAGCAGGTCGCGCCGAATGAAATCGAACCAGATCGACTGGCCGAGCCGGTGGAGCTCGACGAGCGGGGCGGATGCGGTCTGCATGGGGGGAGCATGGGAACCTGCCGCGAGGCCGGATTCCAGCCCCCGGACCGCTGCGCGAGGCGCCCCGCGAGACCCGGATCCAGAACTTGCTCCCCCCCAATTCGCCGCCTCCCCCTAGACTGGAGTTCGAGTCCCCCCCGACGCCCCCGCTCCCTGCCCCCGATGTCTGCCCTCGTCCACCTTGCGCTGGCCTGTGCGCTGCAGTGTCCCGATCCGCCCGCGCCGGCAGCAGGGTTCGCGTACGACGAGGTCTTCGACCTGCCGTTGACCTTCAGCGACGGCGAGGTCACGACCGCGACGCTGCGCCATCCGCGCGACTCCGCCGGTCCGTGCGGCTGGCCAGTGATCGTCTTCATCCACGGCCTGTTCGGTGACCAACACGGTCCCGCCAGCTTCGCGCGCTCCTTTGCGGCCGCTGGCTACGCGACCCTGACGTTCGACGTGCGCGGCCACGAGACCCACTCGGGACGTCACACGCTCTGGGGTCTGCGCGAGCGCCTCGACCTCGTCGAGGTGATCGAGTGGCTCGGCGCGACCTACCCCGGCGTCGTCGACGTCGGCCGTCTCGGCCTCGCGGGCACCTCGCAGGGCGCGATCCTCTCGCTCTCGCTCGCCGGTCGCGAGAACGCGCCCATCGAGCCCAATCCCTGGCGCGGCGGCACGTATCCCGACATCGACGCGCTGGTCGTCACGAACCTCACGGCCGATTTCTTCGCGGCCTTCTCGCCGCAGTCCGCGGGCCTGCACTGCAGCCTCGCCTCGGCGCTGCTCGGCCCTTCGGGTGCGTCCGTGCGCTTCGACTACGGCATCGTCGCCGACGCCTCGCGCGCCGTGATCGACCGCGATCCCGCGCTGTGGGCCGCGCTCGTCTCCGATCCCTCGCGCAACCCGCGCCCCGTCATGCCGCAGATCACGGCGCCGGTGCTCGCGATGGGGGCCTGGGACGATTACTGGTTCCCGCTGCGCTCGATGCTCGATGCCCTCGACGCGCTCCCCGCCGGCGTGCCGCACAAGCTCTACCTCGGCACCGGCGGCCACAGCACGCCGAACGCGGTCGCCGAGATCGCGTTGCGCGATTCGATGCGCCGTCAGTGGTTCGAGCGCTTCCTCAAGGGGGAGCAGAATGGCATCGAGACGAGCCCGCGCGTGACCTACGCGCAGACGCCGGCCTCCGCGGTGGCCTACCTTTCGAACCAGACCGCTTGGGAGCGGCGCCAATCGTCCGTGTGGCCGCCGCCGGATTCGCGGCCCGTGCGACTGCACCTGCGCCAAGGCGCGCTGCTCACTCCCGTCGAGCCCAGCGGCGACGAGCCCGACGAGTTGCTCGTGCAGGACGTCGCCGCCGGCTTCGGCCCTGTCGAACTGATCGCCACCGAGTTCCGCCTGCCGATGATCGAGCAGGAGATCGAGCGGCGCGTGCTCACCTGGCGCACGCCCGCGCTCACGGCCCCGCTGCGCATCGTCGGTGCCCCACAGGTGCATCTTGACCTGCTCGCGCTCGGCGCCGACTGGCAGGCCGCGGTTTCGCTGTGGGACCTCGATCCGGCGGGAGAAGAGCGCTACGTCACCAGTGGCGTGCACTTCGGCCAAGGCGCGCCCGCGGGCCCGACGACCGTGTACCTCGGCGGCCAGTGCTACGAGTTCGCCGTCGGCCATCGGCTCGAGCTGCGCCTCTCCAACATGCTCGTGCACGAGCCGCCGCCCGGCGCGATCTTGCGCTACGCCCCGTCCCTCGACCCGTTCACGCTCACGGTGCGCCACGACGCGGCCGCGCTCTCGTGGCTCACCTTGCCCGTGCCCGAAGCAAACCCGCTCTCCTACGGCACCGCGCAGGTCGCGAGCGGCGGCTGCGTCGCCCGCATGGGCTCGACCGGCCTCGCTTCGCCCTCCGCCAACCCGCCCTTCGTCCTGCGCGCCGACTCCGTCATTCCCGACCGCGACGGCCTCCTGCTCTACGGCTTCGCCCCCAAGCAAGTCCCCCTGAGCGGCGGCAACCTCTGGATCGCCCCCCCCGTCCTGCGCTCCAGCCTGATCGACTCCGGCGGCTCCCCCTCCACGCCCTGCTCCGGCACCCTGCTGCGCGACTTCTCTTCCCGCCTCCAGTCCGACCCCTTCCTCACCCCCGGCCGCCCCGTCTACGCCCAGTTCTGGTACCGCGACCCCCAGTCCCCCAGCCTCACCAACCTCACCAACGCCCTCCAGTTCACCGTCCTCCCCTGACCCCACCCCGCGCGCGGATGCAGCACCGCCGAGGGTGGCAAGTTCGGGCCCGATGGAACACGGGCCTCCAGTCGGCCGCGGCAACTCTGAGTCGCGAGTTGAGCCTCAGTAGCCGCTTGACACCGCGAGGTAGTGCATCAAAGCTGTGGGCTGGGCCTTCGCGAGCGATCCCCGTTGCCGCGATGGCCTCCAGAAACTCTCGGGAGTCTCTGACCCGCCCCCACCTCTTTCCTCGGAGAAGTTCCCCCCATGCGCTCTGCATTGCTTGCG
>Ga0194120_10003801_pt1 | contig 24074 bp, 3 predicted proteins | sample TA2MahCa65mmetaG_FD_148642 | JGI IMG/M metagenome (GOLD analysis project Ga0194120, IMG submission 148642) | Freshwater microbial communities from Lake Tanganyika, Tanzania - TA2015019 Mahale Deep Cast 65m | ecosystem: Environmental > Aquatic > Freshwater > Lake | place: Tanzania: Lake... | reverse complement strand
TGCGCGTCGGGCGCGGCCAACGGTCCGGCGAGGATCAGCGCGAACGCGAAGAGCGTGTACCCGGCGGGAACTCGACCTCCGTCGTGCGCGATCCATGCCCAACTGAACAGGATCGACAAGAGAACGCAGTGATACGCGTAGATCGCCAACAGATCCCCTTGGGGGTCGAGCACGATCCACGCGATGCCTCGAAAGACGTTCGGAGGCCGCGCCGGCAGATTCATCCCCCCCGAAACGAGTTCGATGAACGCGAGCCCCACGAACATCGCTCCGCATATCGCCTCGACGGTTGGATAGCGCCGCGCGATCGGTTGACCGCAGTCGTAACAACGCCCGTTCAGCAAGAACCAGCCCAGAACGGGCACGTTGTGTCGGCCTCGGATCGCATGGCCGCAGCGCGGGCATTGGGAATGGCCGAACAACGTCATGCCGCGCGGAACGCGGTAGATGACGACGTTCAGAAAACTCCCGATGCTCGCACCAAGGAAGAACAGCCAGACAACGGCGAAGACCTCCAGCGCGTGGCCGCGGATTTCCTCCGCGATCGACATGCCGGGCAGACCCGGCACCGAAGGCCCTGCCGGTCGAATCGCGTTGCGAAGGACGGGAACACCCAGCGCATAGCCGAGCCCGGCCAGGAGGGCCAAACCGATCACGCCGGCCGCCGTCCATGGACCGCGACGACCACCCCGGTCCGACCGATCCGATCCCGATCCCGATCCCGATACCGATTCCGTTTCACCGACCATGCGTCCTCCCGCTCCTCGCGCCGGCCCCTTGCGAATCCAGGCCGGTATCGGGCGGGTCGCCGTTCCGTCTCGTTCGCCGTCGTATGGCGACCTGGCGGAGCGCGGGGCGCGAGGCCCATTGTAGTGGACGCCTTTCCCGCGGGCCAACCCATGGCGGCCGATCGAGGCGTGCCGTAAGGTAGTGCGCAACGTCCCGCCGCGCCCGATCGATGGCCCCCGATCATGATTCGAATCCACGCACTGACGAAGCGATTCGGTGTGGGCCGCGATGAATTGACCGCGGTCGATCGGCTCTCGTTCACCGTCGCGCCGGGTGAGGCATACGGCCTGCTCGGCCCCAACGGCGCGGGCAAGACGACGACGCTGCGCATGGTGCTCGGCCTGCTCGCGGCCGATGACGGTTTCGCCGAGGTCGCCGGGTTTCGGACGAGCGACACGCCGGACGAAGTCAAGCGGCGGATCGGATTCGTTTCCGCGTCCGCCGGCGTCTATCCCTGGTTGACGCCCCGGGAAGTCCTATTGTATTTCGCCGATCTGTACGAAGTGCCCCCACGACGGGCCCGCGAGCGGGCCGAGTCGGTCGCGAGCCTCTTTCGCCTCGAACCGTTCCTCCATCAGCGCTGCGCGACGTTGAGCACGGGGCAGAGGCAGCGGCTCAACCTGGCCCGCGCGCTCATCCACGATCCGCCCGTCATGCTGCTCGATGAGCCGACGCGCGGGCTCGATGTGATCGGAAGCCAGATCATCGTCGATTACATGCGGCACGTGTGCGCCGAGGGCAAGGCGGTCATCCTCACGACCCATCGGCTCGACGAAGCCCAGCGGCTCTGCCATCGGTTCGGTCTGCTCCATCACGGTCGGCTCGTTCAAGAAGGAACGCTGACCGAACTGCGCGCGGCGACCGGATGCGACGGGCTCGTCGACATGTTCATGAAGCTGGCCGGCATTCCCGATCCGCTCGCCAACGGGAGCGCGTGACGCATGCCCGATTCGACCCGTTCCGCCGGTTCCCGACTCGCCGCGCGATGGTCGCGCCAGGCCCGTCTCACCGGGAAGGAACTCCGCGAAACACTCCGCGACGGGCGCACGATCGGCACGCTCCTCCTGATGCCGATACTCGTGTATCCCCTTCTGAGCATGGCGTTCCAGCGTTTCCTGCTTGCCGAATTGTCGTCGCGCGCGCCCGGCCCGGCGATCGCGATCCTCGAACGGGGCGGCGATTTTGACCAAATCGGGCCGTGGCTCGAGCTGGGGGTCGGCGAATTGAAACGGCGGGGCGACGCGGACGAATCGTCCGAGGTGACACTGACCGGTCCGCGCGACGAAAGGGCCGTTCACGACGTCGAGGCGGCCGTTCGCGACGGGGCCGCCGAGATCGGACTCACGATCCGCGAAGGTCCCGACCGCCGTCTCGATGTGCACATCGCGTACCGCGAGGAGATCGCGAGTCTCGCGGCACTCGAACGGATCGAACGGCTTCTCGCGGCGGCCCATGCGCGGGCCGTCGATGACGAAGTGCGCCGGCTCGGACTGGAACCGCTCCGCGCGCTCGACGTGAGGCGACATCGCGTCGAGTCCACGCCGGGCACTTCCCCACTCGCGACGCTCGTCCCCCTCGTCCTTCTCCTCATGACGATGACCGGCGCCGTCTACCCGGCGATCGACCTCACGGCCGGCGAACGCGAACGGGGAACGCTCGAGACGTTGATCGCGGCGCCCGTGTCGCGTCTATCGCTCTTGATGGCGAAATACGTGGCCGTTGTCGCGGTCGCCCTGCTGACGGCGACCGTCAACCTCGTTGCCATGACGGTCACGGTCCAAGTCGCCGGCTTCGCGGAACTCCTTTTCGGCGATGAAGGCGTCTCGCCCGGTGTCGTGGTTCGGGTCTTCGCGTTGCTCGTGCTCTTCGCCGCCTTCTTCTCGGCCGTGCTCCTTTCGATCACGTCGATGGCCCGCAGTTTCAAGGAAGCCCAAGCCTACCTGATTCCCCTCATGCTGGTTTCCATCACGCCCGGATTGCTCAGCATGGCGCCGGGCCTCGAATTGACGCCGTGGCTCACCGCCGTGCCGCTGGTCAACCTCGTGCTCACCGCCCGCGACCTCTTCCGCCAGACCCTGGATCCGGCCCTGGGTACGGCCGCCATGGTCGCGACTCTGCTCTACGCGCTCGCCGGTCTCGCGTTCGCCTCGCGCGCCTTCGGAACCGACTCGATCCTCGCCGGAAGCCGCCGAGCATGGACGGACGTTGGGCGCAGGCCGAGCCGTCCGCTCGATGCGGCGTCGGTCGGGACCTCGCTGGCCTGCCTGGCCGCGGCCTATCCCGGCCAATTCCTGCTCGGCGGATGGATCGCGCAGGCCCGTTCCGTTTCGCTCGCCGGTCGCCTGGTCGCCGCCTCGCTCGCCACGCTCGGCCTCTTCGCCGGCATTCCGCTGGCGGCCGCCCTGTGGGGACGCATCCGCCTCGCCGCGGGATTCCGGATGCACCGCGCGCCCGTTGCGGCGTGGGTCGCCGGCGGTGTCCTGGGCCTGACGCTTTGGCCCGCCGCGCACGCGGCCTTCCAGTGGGGCGCCGCCTCCGGCTTCGCGTCGCTCGGCGACTCGGAATTACGCCGCGCCGCGACGCTCGTGGACGACTTGCGCCGCGTCCCCGTCGGACTCATTGTCGCGGCAATGGGTGTCGTGCCCGCGATCGCCGAGGAATTCTTCTTTCGCGGGTTTCTGCTCGCCGCGTTGCGGACCCGCCTCTCCGGGCGAGGCACCGTACTCGTTTCGGCACTCCTCTTCGCCGCGTTCCATTTGGTGACCCCCGGAATGCTCGCCATGGAACGGTTCGTTCCCAGCTTCCTGTTGGGGTGTGTCCTCGGCTGGCTCGCACTCCGATCCGGATCGATCGGACCCGCCGTGATCGCACACGGCCTCCACAACGGCCTCCTGCTCTCCCTCCTCGCCACGTTCCCGGTCGGAGCCGAGCCTCTCAAGGCCGACTCGGGATGGCTTGACGCATCTTTGCCCGCTCCCTGGTACGCGCTCTCCGCCGCCGGTTTGATTGCCGGCGGCCTTCTTCTTCGCGCCTGCCACCCGAATTCCCACCCGATTCCGTTCGATCATGGATGTAAAAATGGGCAAGCCGAGTAAAATAGCGAGTTAATGTCGGGTTGTGTCGGATTTTTTGGGGAACTGGCCGCGCGGACGGTGCGTCCAATTCAAGCGGCTCTGCGCGGGGTGCGAAACCCACAGGTTCGCATGGTGGTTTTGGGTGGGGAGTTTTTGGGTTTCCTGGATTATGTCGGCGGATGGATGAAGGCGGAGGGGTCGGGCCGGTGGGACCCTTTTTGTTGCAACCGGTTGAGGCCCAACTATAATCGCTAGAATTGCCCAGTTTGAAATCGTGCGTGCGGATCGTCTTAGCGCGGCGGGTCGAGGGTGCGCCTCGCGGCCCGTGGTGAGTTCACTTTCTCCCCTTCTATTCGGGGGGGCCATGCCATCGTTCGCTGGCCGTTGGCGGCGGGGCATCCTGACGAGGGTTGGTTCATGACCATTCGGCGTTCGCGTCCGACGTTCTCCCAATTGCTGAAAAACCGTAAGCGCCGCTTGGCATTGCGCCTGCGGGACACCGATCGGCGGATGCAGTTGGAGCAGTTCGAGGATCGTCGGCTTCTGGCGGCGGGTCCGATTCTGGTTGGTGTGCAATCGGCGGACGGGGACCTCTTCCTGCGCGGCGCGACGACAACGCTCAACATCGCGCCTCCGTCGCTCAAGCTGCGCTTTGACGGCAATCAGACGTTTTCGGCGAGCGAATCGATTTTGAACCAGGCGATTCGCGTCACGCGCGCGGGCGAGGACGGGGTCCTGGGTTCGGCCGACGATGTTCGGATCGCGCCGGGGTTCCTGGGTCCGAATTCGGCTCCGAACCAGAACGAGATCCTGCTGCGGTTCGCCGAGACCTTGCCGGACGACATGTATCGGCTCGAGATTTTTTCGACGGACAATGTGCCTCAGGGCATCCGAGCCCTGCGCAACGCGTCGGGCGACGTGTTCCAGCCGACCGATCCGGCGACGGATCGCGAAACGCTCTATTTCGATTTGGATCTCGGCGCGCAGATCCGCGCCGTCGTGCCTCAGCCGGTGGCCCGCGACGCCAACAACCGGCTGGTCCAGCAGGACAAAGTCATCCTGATCTATTTCAACAACGACGATTTGTGGGATGCGCCCGTTTCGTACATCTCGGGTGGAACGAATCCGACGGTCGTGGATCCGCGGTTCTATCAACTGATCGCGACGGGCGACACGGCGACGAACGTCGACGACGCGACCTATTATCCGACGATGATCGACTACGATCCGGCGACGGACGTGGCGAAGCTGACGTTCGCGACCGAACTCTACAATTTGACGGGCAATCCGGCGAAAGCGACGACGTTCCGGCTGCGCGTCGGCACCGACGAAGCGCGACCGGCTCCGCCCGTTCTTCTCGACGTGAAGGGGCCCGGCGGTCCGAAGAACGACTACCACATCGATCTGCGTTATCCCGATTACTCGGTTCCCGCGGACATGCAGGCGATCCTGCGCGACGCGGCCGACCGCATCGAACAGATCGTGGTCGGCGATTTGGCGGACGAGGGAACGATCGACGATCTCGAGATCACGGTGATCGCGGGCAGAATCGACGGTGTGGGCGCGAACGTCGCAATGGGTTTCCCGACGAACACACGCAACGATTCGAAATTGCCGTTCCAGGCTCAGATCACGATCGACGTCTACGATCTGCTCGACCAGGCGGCCCACCAGAGCGACCAGGAGGAGCTCGCCGCGCTCGGCGCGGTGGCGGCGATCAACGTGCTCGAGGACGGCTCATCCTACCGCGACGGCCAGACGGTTCGGATCACGAACGCGTCGGGCGCGAGCGTGCTCTACGAGTTCGACGGCAACGCGACCTTGGTGAATCCGGCGGCGATCGCCGTGCCGTTCACGAGTTCGCCGGCCACCTCGCGCGGCGCGATGGCGGCGGCCTTGCGGGCGCTGATCGCGGCCAATCAGCCGGCGATGAACGCGTTCCTGTCGGCGGACGGCACGCGCGTTCTGCTGAATCCGACCGCCGGGGTGGCCCGGGTGGTGGTGAGTGTCGGCGCGCGGGGCGTTTCGAATTCGCCGTTCTACGATGTCGCGACGCTCAAGGAGTCGATGGAGCGCGAGATCCTGCGCGCGATGGGCTTTGGCACGATCTGGTCGCAGCTCAAGCTCGTGTCGGGCGTCGGCACGGCGAATCCGCGGTTCATCGGCCCGAAGGCGACCGCCGAATTCAACGCGCACTTCAACGTCGTGGGGACGTCGATTCCGATCGAAAACCTCGCCGACCGCACTGGCGCGCCGGTGATCGCGCAGTACTGGCGCGAGGAGTTCTTCGAGCCGCAGAACTTCACGCCGCCGAACAACGCGGCCCCGAAGACGCGCGGCGAGTTGATGACCGGCTTTTTGAACTACGCCGAGCCGAACCGGATCAGCCGGATCACGATCGCGGCGCTCGCCGACATGGGCTACGTCGTCGACATGCACGCGGCGGATGAATTCCGCGGCGCTTACCTGCAGGTGACCGGCACCGCCTTCACCGACGGTTCGTCGATCACGATCGAGGACAGCCGAGGCGTCGTCCGCAAGTTCGAGTTCGTCGACACGGCGCTCGCCAACGGCCAGCTCGATCCCAACGCCATCCCCGTGCCGTACGATCCGGCGACGATCACGCGGGACCAGATGGCCGTGTTGCTCGCGAGCAAGATCAACGATACGACCGGCGCGTTCGACGTCGTGGCGGTGGTCCAGTCGGACGCGGCCGGACCGATCGTCTACCTGCTCCGCGATCGAAACGTGGCGATGAGTTCGACGGTGACCAGCGTGACTCGGACACTGTCCCGCATCGATCAGCCGATCCGCTACCGCGAACCGACCACGCCGGTCCGGGACAAGGACGCCGGGTCGAGCTACGCGACGGCCCTGGACGTGACGTCGGCCTTCAGCACGGCGACGACCGACACGGCGAGCCTCGTGATTTCGTCGTCGATCGACCCCGAACTGCTCGGCGTCCAGGCGACGGTCATCCGCGTCGAAGGGAACGGCAACGCGCTGGTCGACGGATCGTCGTTCGTCGTGCGGTACAAGAACGACGACAGCGCGACGTTCAGCGAGAAAAAATACGAATTCGCGGACGCGACGATCGGCAACGGGCTCGCCGATCCCGCGGCCGTTTCGGTGCCGTACGCGTCGGGTCCGGCGGGCACGGTGACGTCGGAGGACGACGTCGCGGCGGCGATCGCGGCGGCGATCAACGGGTCGACGTTGGCGGTTGAGGCGAGGGCGGTCGGAACGACCGTCTTCCTGACACGTCGTTCCACCGATGCCGGCGCGCCGACGCTCGTCACCGGATCATTCCTGACGCGGTCGGACAGCGTGGTGTTCAGCGGTGACGCGGCCGGCGTCCGCGCCGATCAGGTTCGCGGCGAGATCAGCTTGCCGGGCGGAGTCGATGAACCGGGCCACCGGCAGATCGAGGTCGAGGAGCACATTCGGGGCTGGCAGAGCGACACGACCGATTCGATCACGACCCTCTATTACAACTTCAAGTCGTTCTACGGATACGACGCGAGCGGCAACGCGCTGGCGAACGTCATCACGAACAACCAGAAACAGCGGGCCCGCGAGATCCTCGAGGTCTACGCGCGCCATATCGGCGTCCAGTTCGTGGAAACGGCGGCGACCGGCGTGACGATCGCGACGGGCGATCCGCGCGCCGTGCGATCGTACGTTCCGACCGGTCCCGGTGAACCGCTCGGCATTTCCGGCGGCGGCATCATCGTGCTCGACAACGCCGAGGCGTGGAACGACGAGTTCGGTGGTTCCTGGTTCCGCGAGGCGATGCGGCAGATCGGCCGCAATCTGGGGCTTGGCAACGCGTATGAACTGCCCAATTCGGTGATGGGCGATCCGGCCGGACCGAATCTCGGCTATACGGTCGGCACGCAGGCGGAACCCGTGTTCCCGGGCGACGCGGACATCGCGCACGCCCGGCGCCTGTTCCGGCCTCAGCAGCAGGACATCGATCTCTACCGATTCCGGCTGGAGCAAAGCGGCCTGCTGACGCTCGAGGCGTTCGCGGAGCGGCTTCCCAATTCGAGCCTGCTCGATCCGGTGATCCGGTTGTTCAAGGTCCGCACGGACGCGACCGGCGCGCCTGTGCTCGACGCGCACGGCGATCCGATCGTGGATCTGGTCGCGCGGAACGACAACTATTTCAGCAACGACCCGTACCTCGAACTCGAACTGCAGCCGGGAACGTACTACGTCGGCCTGAGTTCGACGGGGAACGAGGACTACGATCCGCGCGTCGAGGGTTCGGGGAACGGAGGCACGACCGAGGGCGACTACGATTTGCGGCTTGTGTTCCGCCCGCAGGCGGACAAGGGCCTGCGCGACTTCACGCGCACCCGTTTCGACGGCGATCTTGACGGGGTGCCGGGCGGCGTTTCCAACTTCTGGTTCCGCACGGCGGCGCCGCTTACCTCGCCGTTCAATCCGGCGACGGCGGCGACGATCTACGTCGATAAGTCGAACCAGCCTCCGGTCGGCTCGCCGCCTCCGGACGGCCGCCGCACAAACCCGTTCAACACGATCCCGGCGGCGATCAACTTCATCAACGCGCAGCGTCTCACGTCGGCGGGCAAGGAGACCGAGTACATCGTCCGGATCGTCGGAAACGGCGGCGACGACAAGAACATCACGACGCTCAACGACAACATCCCGTACGAGATCGGCTTGCGCCCTCCGTTCGGCCAACCGCTCGCCGACGGATCGAAGTTCGACGTTCCCAAGAACGTCACCGTGATGATCGATTCGGGCGCGGTGTTCAAGATGCGCGAATCGAGCATCAACGTCGGCAGCGAATCGCCGACGATCGACCGCAGCGGCGGATCGGTGCAGGTCATCGGCGCTCCGTTCATGTTCAACCAGGCCGGCGCCGTGATCCGGGACCCCTCGGGGGCTATTGCGAAGGGCAGCGTCTACTTCACGTCCTGGAACGATGAATCGCTCGGCGCCGACACGAATACCGCCGCCCCCCAGACCCCGAACCAGGGCGATTGGGGCGGTATCATGGTCCGCGCGGATCACGACGACATCGAGGCCCGCAAGTCGTACGAACGGCTCGGGATTTTCCTCGACTACGTCAACCATGCCGACATGCGGTACGGCGGCGGCAAGGTCGTCGTGAACTCGGTGCAGCAATCGGTCGAACCGATCTTCATGCAATCGGCGCGTCCGACGGTGACGTTCAACACGATCACGTTCAGCGCGGGCGGCGCGATGTCGGCCGATCCCGACGCGTTCAAGGTCTCGAACTTCCACGATCCGGGCAGCCAACTGATCGGCTCGCCGTCGCTCGTTCGGAACCGCGCTTCGTATACGCTCGACTACACGCGGGTCGGACCCGACATCTACGGAAACGGCGTCCGAAGGAACTCGACGAACGGCCTGACGGTGCGCATCCAGACGCTCGCCAACAACGACGTCAAGCCGCAGACGGTGACGGCGCGCTGGGACGATCGCGACATCACGCACGTGCTCACCGAAAACCTCGTGCTCGCCGGCAACCCCGGCGGCCCGTACCTCGAACAGACCGCTCCCCCGGTGGAACTCGTCGCGTTCACGTCGCCGTCGGGAATCGCCGGTACGCTGGTGCCCGGATCGACCTACCGGTATCGGGTGACGTTCGTCGACCGCAACGGCTACGAGAGCCCTCCGTCGAAGGCGACTCCCGCGCTCACCGACAACCCGAGCATCGCGACGGTCGCAGCGAACGGCGCGATCCAGCTCAACAACCTTCCGACCGCGACGGGAAGCTTCGTCGGACGCCGCATTTACCGTAGCGTGATGGGCGGAAGCGGTCCGTTCGAGCTTGTCGCGCGGATCAACGCGACCGACACGTCGTATGCGGATCGGGGCGGCCGGTTGGGCGGCGTCCTCGATACGACGGTCAGCGACGTCGAAGGCGTGCGCCGCGCGCGGATGAATCCCGGCCTGGTGATTGACCCGGGCACGATCGTGAAGCTCGAGGGATCGCGCATCCATGTCGGAATCGGCGCGAGCTTCCTGGCCGAGGGTCAGGATGGCCGCGAGATCGTCTTTACTTCGCGGCAGGACGATCGGTTCGGCGGCAGCGGCACGTTTGATACGAATGCCGACGATCAGCTCGGCGCAAACGAAGCACAGCCCCGGCCCGGGAGCTGGGGCGGGATCTATCTGTCGGCGAACAGCACGGGCAGCATCGATCACGCGCTGATCACGTTCGGCGGCGGCATCACCAAGGGCGGAGGCAGCTTCTTCGCGTCCAACGCGATCGAGATTCAGCAGGCCCGCGAGGCCCGCATCACGAACAGCGTGATCGAGCGGAACGAGGTGGGGCAGGGCGGCCAGTCGGGACAACCGACGTCCACCCGGTTCGGACTGGGCTTCAACGCGCCCGCCGCGATCTTCATCCGCGGCGCCCAGCCGATCATCGTCAACAACATCATCCGCGACAACCTCGACGTCAACAACGTCGATTTCGATCCGAGTGTCACGCAGCTCGTTTCGGCGATCAGCGTCAACGTCAACGCGCTGAACGCGGACCCGGTCCGCGATCATGGGCGGTCGATCGGATTCGCGGACGCCTATTCCGCCTTCCGAAACAACTACGGTCCGCTCATCCGGGACAATCGGCTCTCGGGCAATCGACTCAACGCGACCGTCGTGCGCGGCGGGCTCGTCACCACGCAGGGCGTTTGGGACGACGTGGACATGGTGCACGTCGTGATGGCCGAGATCATCGTGCCCGACTTCCACACGTACGGCGGCTTGCGCCTGCAGAGCAGTCCGAACCAGAGCCTGGTCGTGAAATTGGACGGGACGAACGCCGGATTCACGGCGACCGGAACGCCGCTCGACATCGACGACCGCATCGGCGGCTCGCTCCATATCGTCGGCCAGCCGGGATTCCCCGTGATCCTGACGTCGATCGACGACGACACGGTCGGCGCGGGTTTCGATCCGTTCGGTGAACCCCAGGTCGACACCAACAACAACGGCGCCGCCACGTCGGCGGCGCCCGGCGATTGGCGCGGCATCAAGGTCGACCAGTACTCGAACGACCGCAACGTCGAATTGTCGCTCGAATTCGAAGCGCCGGATGTCACGGCGCCCGGCACGAACGCGGTGCCCAACACGGCCCAATTCCTCGGCGATCTCGCGCCGCACGAAAAAGCGGGCGACGACAATCGGCGGCTCGGATATGTCGTCTACGGCTATCTCGCCGACATCAACGACGTGGACGTCTACAGTTTCACGGCCGATCCCGGGACCGAGGTCTGGATCGACATCGATCGATCGCACACGAGCCTGGACTCCGTGATCGAACTGCTTGACGCGAGCGGCCGCGTGATTGCGCAGTCCGACAATTCGCTGAGCGAGAGTCTTGGCCTACAGTCGATCCACGAGGACAATCCGGCCAACGTGGACATCGTGCAGGCCAATGTCCTTCAGAGGTCGCTCTTCCAGCGAACCGACCTTTGGGGCACCAACCGGCGCGACGCGGGCTTGCGGATCGTGCTTCCCGGCGAGCCGAATCCGGCGGCGCCACCAACCTATTTCGTTCGCGTTCGAAGCAGCAACCTGAGGTCGGTCGATCCGCGCAGCGACCTTCAGGATATGGCAAAGCTCCTCGACGGCCTGACCGAGGGCGTCTACCAATTGCAGATCCGGCTCCGTGAACTCGACGAACAACCCGGCTCGACCGTCCGCTACGTCGACTTGCGGTATGCGGATGACGGCATTCACCTTGTCGGCCTCCCGGGCCACACGCCACTCGGCGGCGAATCGGTCGAGATCCTCAACGGAAACCAAACCGACGACACGAATAACGGCCTTGGCCAGTCGCAGAATATCGGCGATCTGCTGAGCACGGACCGTGCGGCGATCAGCGTCGCGGGCGTGCTCGGCATCCCCGCTCGCCCCGGATTCGCCGGGGTGTCGGGATTCAACGACGTCGATTGGTACCGTTTCGATCTCGCCTACGAAAACGTCCAGTCGGTGTTCGGCGCGGTGAATCCGCTGAGCGACCCGCTCAACAACCCCGTCCGGCACATTCCCGTGACGTTCGATCTCGACTACGCGGACGGTTTTTCGCGCGCGAACACGGTCGTGTCGGTATTCGACGGGATTGGCCTGTTGATCTACACCGGAAACAACTCAAATGTTTCCGAGGACCAGCCGCAGCCGCTCATGGGGGCGAACGTCGACGATCTCGGGCGCGGCTCGAACGGAACGCTCGACGCGTTCATCGGACCGCTGGAGCTAAGCATCGCGACGGGCGGGTCGACGTATTACGTCGCCGTTTCCTCGATCGCGCGCATTCCGACCGTGATGAATCAGTTCTATCAGGCGCAGGCCACCGATCCGACGACGCGGCTCGAACCGCTCACGTCGGTCCGGCGGATCGTCGAGGATCACATCGACGTCGGCATGCAACCGGCGCAGGTCATCGTCGAGCAACTCGACAACACGGGGCCCTACCTCGCGCAATATATCCCCACTCAGACATCGACGACGCAGAACGTCGAGCGTCTCGCGCTGAGATCGGGAAGCCACATCGCGGCGCCGGCCGACGTTGCGGGCGGATTCCTGAGCTCCATCGCGCACGACTTGGGGAATGTCGTGCTGTTCGTCAGCGAGCGGGGCCCGAATGCGCCGTCGAATGCCCAGGCCGGCCGGGTCAAGATGGTCAATCCGTTAACGGGCCACGAAGAGAACGTCGTCGGCGTATTTCCGGAAAACGTCGGCGACATCGCGCTCGTGCCCAATTCGACGCAGCTCGGCGCGTTCACGATTCAGCAAAGCCCGGTCGAGGTGCGCAACGACGATTCGACCGGCGATTACCTGCGCCTCGACACGACGAACAACGGCGCGATTTCGTTCCGGGGCGAGGACGGGCTCACGACGCTCGAATACGATCCGTCCGACACCGACATGCCTCCGGCGGGCCGCCGATCGTTCAGCAGCGACGGATCGCAAAACGGGTGGGGCTACGAGTACAACGCGCTGGCTTTCAGTTCGACGGGCCAGATGTTCGGAATCGGAAGCCGCAATCGGCGCACGTCGCCGGGCGGCTCCCATCAGGCGAACAATACGTCATTGAACGACTACTCCGACAACGTGATGTACACGTTCGACAGCGACGGTACGGCCCAAAACGCGCCCGGCGGTCCGCGACCCTCGAGCCCCGACGATCAGAAGCATTTCGGCGCGGGCACCGAGATCCTGGACGTCGGCGTCGTCAAGACGTTCACGACGATTCTCCCGGGCGGATCGGGGGCCGGTGGTACGATCACGTTCCGCAGATGGGATCCGTGGGCGCCGACGCCGTTCGGACGCGGCGATATCTTCGATATCGCGACGATTTCGGTTCCGGGCGGAGGATCGACGGCGGAGGTGGTCGCGTCGTTGAACGCCGCAATCAACCTCAATCCGGCCCTTAACGGGATGTATCGCGCCGTCGCCGGACAACGCAAGCAGATCGGCCAGTTGCCGACGGCGACCAACGATACGATCGAGTTGCTCTTCATCGGGCGCGGCGACGGGTTTGGATACGATGATCCCAACGCCCGAGCCGCCAATTTCTTCCCCGTGGCGACGTCGGCCGGTTGGACGGTGGAGACTCAGCCCGGCTACGGACCCGGCGGCGCGGTCACGGGCGCGGCGTTCATCGGCGGCACGATGTACGCCGTCAGCGATCAAGGCGGATTGTGGCAGGTCACGTACACGGGCGGCGCGAGCGTCGGTTCGCCCCGCAATATCGGGCGGTTCATCTCCAACGTGTTTGATACCGAAACGAATCCCGCCAACCCGACTCGGATGAATTTCGAAGGCCTTTCCGCCGCGCCGCAATCGGTCGAGGGAGGTCGGTATTCGAACATCCTGTTCGGCATGACCCACGACGGGCGGCTCGGCGCGTTCAATGGGCAGCCGACGGCGACGGGCGTCGCCATTCCGGGCCAGCTCGAGCCGATCTTCTTCGACGGCCAGACGCTCGTGCAGATGACGACGGACGGGATCGTCACGGGCATCGCGTTCTCGAATTTGCAGAGCAATCTGTGGCACGCGAGCGTGAACCGGGGTGGGGATGCCGGTCACGGCGTCAATGCGCCGCCGGACGGCAGCCGGCTCGGATCGGGCGGCGGCGGAAGCCTCTTCTTCGGCCGCGAACCCAGCGACGGCGGGACGTATGACCTCGCGGGCGGCGCGTACGGCGCGCTCATGAGCGCTCCCTTCGATCTGACCGGCTATTCGGCGGCCGATCAGCCGATGCTGTATTTCAACTACTTCCTCGATACCGAGAATCGTGTTTACGCGGGCCCGTACGAACCGACACCCCAGTCGTATTTCCTCGACTCGTTCCGTGTGTTCATCTCGGACGACAGCGGAGCTTGGGAGCTGCTCGGAACGAACAACCAGTTCGAGAACAACCGGTTTCCCGACGGCTCGGCCGATGAATTCGACTACAACGATCGCTCGAACACGGCGCGGACGGTGCAGGAACTTTACGATGTTTCGGCTTGGCGGCAAGCGCGGATTCCGCTCGGCAAATACGCGGGCCGCGAGAATCTCCGGATCCGATTCGACTTCAGCTCGGCCGCCGACCGGAACCTAGGCGACCCGTTGACGGGCGGCGACGAACTGCGCGCGATCGATGGGCCGGATGTCCGTGACGGCCAGTCGCTCGGGCTCGACGATTACGACGAGACCGAGGCGATCGTCAACACGTCGAACCGGTTCGAAGCGGATTTGGGATACACGCTGGTCATGCCGAGCGGCGCGAAGATCGTCGACGGCGCGACGTTCGTCGTGGACGGCGTGACGTTCGAATTCGACGACGACGACCGCGACGGCGTGCGAGGCAACAATTACGGCGACGGCATCGCGGCCGGCAATATGCTCGTTCCGTTCCATATCCAGATGACGCCCGAGGAGGTCGCGGTCAATACGCAGATCGCGGTCGAGGACGCCTACAGCGTGCGGACGTTCACCAAGACGACCGTCGACGACTTCAGCCGCCCGCTCGGCGGCGTCCAGCGCATCACGGTGACCGGCAACGGCAACACGTTTTCGAACGGCCGGTCGCTGAGCGTCGTCAATCCGCTCGGCAATACGTGGACATTCACGTTCCGCAACTCGGCCGTCAACGGTCCCGGGTTCCTCGACTATGTGTCGGGCGCGACGCCGACCACAGCGCTCCAGATGGCTCAGGAGCTCGCCGCCGAAATCAACGCGGCCAATATTCCGACGGCGACGGGCGAGCCGGTGAAGGCGGTCGTCGACACGTCGGGCGGGTCGCCCGCCGTACTGCTTCCCGGAACGTTCACGGCTCGGCTCGGCACGCCGGCCCCGGTCGGAGTTTCCGCCGCCGACAGCCGATACGTGTCGAACGACGCGATGGCGAAGGCGGTCGAGACGGGCCTGTTCAACGGAGAGGCCGTCTATTCGGCGACGGGAGCGATCGGGGACAATCCGAACCTCGTGAACAATGCGGTCATCGTGCAGAACGCGCTCGGCCGCGATATGGACGTCTACCGCATCCAGGTCGCGGCGGGAAGCCGGATCGATGTTCGCGTCGCCACGAACATCGCCGGCGGCGCCCGCAACGCGGTCGTCGCGATCTTCGGTCAGGACGGCAACATCGTCCGTGATCCCCTCAACCGGATCGTGCGGGGCCTCAGTTATCAGATGACCGATTTCCAGACCGGGGTCCGGACGGCCTCGTTGAATTCGGTTCCGAACCTGGCGCCGGTGAGCACGGCGAGCGCGCCGCAGCACAACGATCCGCCGATTCCGCGCGAGACGACTTCCGATCCGGGCTATTTCACACGAGGCGGTATCTATTACGTCGTCGTTACGGGCGGGCAGGACGACACGAACGCCATTTCGCGGATTCAAACGCCGGGCAACGTTCCGCGCGAACTGGGCGGACCGCCGCCGGGGTACCGAGCGGAGTCGGTCGGATACAACCCGTGGGAAGAACTCTCCGGGCCCAAGGGAACGACGGGCAATTACCAGCTCACGATCACCGTGACGAACCCCGATCCGCCACCCGTGCTGTCGGGCCCGATCGCGGCGGACGGCCATATCCACGGCGATAACCGTTCGGCGATCGACTACCCGTACACGTTCGTCAACACGCACCGGGATGGAAACCGCGTGAACGTGCCGGGCGCGTTCTCGATCACGTCGACCTATTTCGTCGGCGCGCCCAACACGCCGTTCGCCCGGGTCATCGAGGGCGGCGCGGGCGTGTATTCGGGATCGGACAGCCAGTCTCCGACCGTGCAACCGAACTTCAGCATCCGCGTGCATTCCGACATGTCGCGGTATGAAGTCGCGACAGCCATGCGGCGGGCTCTCGCCGACGCGTACCACGGCGGCGATTTGCGCGCCGTGAAGCAGAAACTCGATTTCATTCGACTCGTCGGCCACCAGGTGAACTCGAACAATACCGGGCCCGTCGGCGACAACATCGACGCGCTCGGCGCGAAGACGTTCGGTGTCGCGGGCCGTTGGAATAATACGTGGCTCCCGGGCGACAGCACGTTCAATCCGCTGACGGGGATCGGCGACACCAATCCGGGTCGCGCCACGGGCACGGGCTTCGGTTATCTCGAAGCCTCGACGCGCGCCGACGGCCTGGTGATCATGCCGATCTATCCCGGATCGCTGCGCAACCAGCGCAACAACTTCGAGGGCGCGTACATCGACGACATCATCATCGGGTTCGCCGAGCGCGGCGAGATGGTGACGGGAACGACGCAGCAGGCCCTGAACCTCGCGAATTCGGGGTTCATGGTCAATCCACAGCTTCCCGACAGCCAGATCCTCGACGGCGCGTATCAGCTCGAAATCCGCCGCGCGGCCGATTTCGGCCTCTCGGTCTTCCCGCCGCACGATCCGGCGATCACGTATCCGGCGTTGGGTCTGTACCGGACGTTTGACACGAACGATCGGCTCGCGCACGTCACGTCGCTCGTCATGGTCCCCGGCGGCATGGTTCGCGAGGGGCAGACGTTCACGCTGAGCGACGGCGTGGATTCCCTGACGTTCGAGTACGACGATATCGACCTGGGGAACGGCGTCGAAGCCGGACGGGTCCGGATCGGGTTCTACGATTACGATACGGAACAGGTCATGGCCGCGCGGGTGCGCGACGCGATCAATAGTCCCGAAGTCCAGGACGTTCTCCAGATCACCGCGGCGCTCTCGGACGGGGCGGTCACGGGAACCACGAGCACGAGCCACGTTGTCGACTTGTTCGGCAACGTCGTGGGGAGCCTCCCGACGAATCAATCACCGCAGGATTACAGCGCGTACGATTTCGGCGACGTGGCGACCAAGGTCTACGGCGTTACCCAGGAACGGCGCGTGAACCGGGGCGACGTGGTGACGGAAACGGTCGAACACGCGATGATCGGCGACTCGAACGTCGTTCGCGATCAGGGGCAGGTCCTCATCAACGCGAACACGATCCGGCACTCGGCGAATTTCGGCGTCCGCATCGACCCGGGTGTTCGCGAGACCCTTTTGAACTTCCCGAACTATTTCCAAACGAATAACCCGCATCCCGGTCCGGTCCGCAATTTCTCCGAGATCAACGACAAGCGGCTTGTCCCCGGCGTCACCGTGGTGAACAACCTGATCCACGAAGGCGGTCAGGGCGGTATTTCGATTGTCGGCGACCCAGGTGGTCTCCAGCTCGCGCCGGTCTCCTTCGCACGGATCGTCAACAACACGATCTACGGCCGCGGCCCGAATCAGAACGACGTCGGCATCGACGTGCGGAACAACTCGAGCCCGACGCTGCTCAACAACATCGTCACGAACCTCGCGACGGGCATCCGGGTCGACGCGAGTTCCGCGTCGACGGTGATCAGCGGCATCCTTTACAAGGACAACGGCGTACCCGCAAATACGCCGGTCGGTGTCGGTGATTTCGCGATCAATCTGGATCTCGCGACCGAGCCGAACAAGACGCTGTTTGTGGATGCGGCGGCCGACGTCTTCTACCTGGCCGACGGCTCCCGCGCGATCGACAGCTCGGTTGCCTCGGTCAGCGACCGTTTTGATCTCGTCCGCGTTCGCGACCCACTTGGAATTCCGTCCTCGCCCATCCTCGCTCCGAAACGCGACGTGACGGGGCAACTCCGCGTCGACGATCCGAACATCTCGACGCCGTCCGGGCAAGGCGAGAACACCTATCAGGACCGCGGCGCGTACGACCGCTCGGACCTCGACGGACCGACCGCCCTGCTCACCGAACCCCGCGACAACGACGCGGACCGCCTCGATGTCGATCCGACGTTGACGGTCGCCGACCGGCCGACCGGCGTCTTCTCGCGATTCGAAATCCAGCTCAACGACGGTCGCGGCGGCGCGAGCCCGATCGACGGCATCGGCGTCGATCCGCGAACCGTTCTGCCGGACACGGTGACGGTCACGCGCAACGGCCAGTTCCTGCGGCAGGATATCGACTACGTGTTCAGCTACAACACGACGAGCCGCATTATCCGGCTGACGCCCCTTACGGGCATCTGGCAACCGGACAGCGTATACGTCGTGACACTCAACAACCGTGACCGGTTTGTGCTGACGACTCCCGGCGGGGATCAGGTCAGCGATTCGGATCAGTTCGATATCACGGATGAACTGGGCGTGAAGGTCGTCTTCGAATACGACAGCGGATACACGATCCAGGTTCCCAAAACGCTTTCCGTGCAGGTGCCTCCCGCCGGAGGCGGACTCGGCGGCATCACCGACGGCTCGACGTTCACGATCAGCCGCGGCGCCGTGACGGTGACGTTCGAATTCGACAGCAACAGCACGCTCGTCAACGCATCGCATCGTCGCGTACCGTTCTCGGTGAGCGACACGGCGGATCAGATCGCGAAGTCGATCGCCGACGTCGTGCGCAACGCGGGCCTCGGCCTGTCGCCCAAGACGCTCGGGAGCGGCATTGTCCATATCGGCGGAACCCCGAGCCATTCGCTCGACGTCGGAACCACCAAGCTGATCCGCGACGGAAGCGCCGACGCGGTCATTGACGGCCAGACGTTCACCATCGACCGGCCGAACAATCCGCTGCTCACGTTCGAGTTCGACCTCGATCCGACGGGCGACGTGTTCCCCGGCAATATTCGGGTTCCCTTCAAATTGTCGGACACGCAGGACGACATCGCCAACACGCTCGTCCAAGTCATCGGAGCGGCGGGGATTGGTCTGCAGCCGGAGAATATCGGCGCGGGCAAGGTCCATGTGGGCGGCACGGACCATGTCATCACGACGACGGGAAGCAATCTCGTGACGTCGGGCCGGCCCGGCGTGACCTCCAACCTGCGGTTGCACGTGCCCATCCAGGGCGGCGGTACGGGGGGCATTTCCGACGGCCAGACGTTCTTCGTCACCGACGGGACCCGGTCCGTGGTGTTCGAGTTCGACAACAACGGCATTACGGTCGCCGGGAACACGATCATCAGCATCACGTCGTCGAGCACGCGGGAGGAGATCGCCGACCTGATCGTGACGGCCCTGGCGGGTTCGGGATTCGGATTGAATCCGGTTCATTTGGGGAATGGCGTCGTCGAGGTCGGAGGGCAGGCTCGGCATCGGGTGGACGTGGCGAGCACCACGATGTCGCTGACCGGTGTTCCGGGCGGCGCCGTGGCGGTGAACTTCATTCCGACCGCGAGCTTCCTGGGATCGCAGATGGCCCTTTCGGTTCTCCGCGCGATCAACAACAGCAGCTTGACCAACGTGTTGGCGTCGGTCCGAGGCGGCAGCACGCTGTTCCTCGATGGAGTCGATCCGACGGGAAGCCTGATCAACGGTATTTCCAATTTCTTCCTCGGCGGCATCAAGGACTTCGCGCTCAACGACCTCCAGCCGAACCAGAATTCGCAGGAAACGCGGTTCACAATCCTCCTAGGCTCGAATCGGCTCGACTTCGGCGACGCGCCGAACGCGGGCGTCATGCCGCTCGGCCAGTTCACCTACCCGACTCTGGCGTCCGAGAACGGCGCAAGGCATGTCATTTTCCGCGACAATCCGCTCTATCTGGGCGTCCGGGTGGACGCGGATAGGGACGGATCGCCGTCGAGCGGCGCGGACGGCGATGATATCGGCGGCAATGGCCTCGCGCTCGACCTGACCGGAAGCCCGAAGCTGTCCGCGACGAACACCGTCACGCCGCTCAAGCTGTCGGTGCCGGAAACGCTGTTCCTCCAGGTGCCCGACCAGGGCGGAATCGCGCTGACCGATACCGAGACGATCACGCTCGGTGATGGTGCGCAGACGGTGACGCTCGAACTCGATCTGGATGGATCGTGGGTCGCGGGCAACGTCCCCGTTTCGTACAGTGCCGGGTCGACGAGCAACGACATCGCGTCGGCGATCATTGACGCGATCAACGCGACAACACTCGGTCTTTCACCCGTGAATCTGGGGAACGGCCGAATCCACCTCGGCAGCCTCGCCAACCACACGTTGGCGACGGGCGGCGGCGGAATCGTGGCGGGTGGAGTCTCGGGGACCGTGGTCGATGGCAACACGTTTTCGATCACGCGCGGCGCGACGGTGTTCACGTTCGAATTCGACAACAACCGCCAGACCGTGCTCGGCAACAACGTCATCGACATCGACGTGCGGCTCACGCACGAACAGCTCGCCCAGCGTATCCGCGACGCGATCCTCTCGGTGGAATTGGGAGTCACACCGGTTCCGATGGGTAATGGCGCCATCGATCTGGACGGGGACGACGAGGACGGGATTCGGTTCGACGGCGCGTTCAACGCGTACCTCGATACGCCGATCGTCGTCACGGCCTCGAGCCCCGGGTTGCTCGACGCGTGGGTCGACTTCAACCGCGACGGCGATTGGAACGACCCGGGCGAGAAGGTATTCAACAGCACGGCCGTGGTTACCGGCGCCAACGTGTTGTTTACGCGAACGCCTTCAACGGCCGTGCCCGGCCCGACGCTGAGCCGGTTCCGGCTGAGCAGCTTGGGTGGCCTGGCGCCGAGCGGCCTTGCGGAAGCGGGCGAAGTCGAAGATTACTTGATCGACATCCGGCCGGGAACGCCTCCCGTCGCGAACCCCGACCCGGTTGCGCCGGGGGCCTATGAGACCGACGAGGATTCGGTCCTGGTCGTTTCCAGTGCGGCTTTGCGATTGCTTGTCAATGACACGGACGCCGACGGCGATCCCCTCGTCGTGCACAATCCGGGCGAGATCCTGAGCGCGAAGGGGGCCCGCGTCACGATCAACGCGGATGGGTCGTTTACCTATGATCCGACGGTGGCGACCGCGGTCGAGGTCCAGCGACTTGTGGCCGGCACGACGCTGAACGATACGTTCACGTACCGCGCGCACGATGGTTTCCTGTTCTCAAACGTCGCCACCGTAACCGTCAAGGTGAACGGAATCAACGATGCGCCGACCGTCAGGCCGGTCTCGCTCAACGCGATGGAGGATGGCCCCAACGTCGTCGCGGGATTCAACGGGGACGACGTGGACAACGATGATTCGCCGACGACCCTGAATTACGTCGTGGTTCCCGGTTCGGGGCCCGTCGAAGGACTCCTGATCAACAACAGCAACGGCACGTTTACGTTCGATCCGCGCAGGAATATCGCGTTCCAGGACCTCGCGCAGGGCGAGGAGCGCGTCGTGCAGTTCCGATACACGGCGACCGATCGGCATGGAGCGACGAGCGGCGAGGCGATCACGTTGATCATGGTGGGCGGCGTGAACGATCTGCCGATCGCGGCCAACATGCTGGTTATGGCGGTCGAGGACGGCGGTCCCGTGACGCTTCCGTTCGCCGGATCCGATGTCGACAGCGACGACGATCAGGGATCGCTGCTCTATCGCGTCTACGGAACGCCCGCCGAAGGTTCGCTCGTGAACCACAACAACGGCACGTTCACGTTTGACCCCCAAAGCGCCTTCCAGGATCTTGCCGTCGGCGAAACGCGCGACGTCACCGTGTTCTACAACGCGACCGATCGGCATGCGGCCACGAGCGCGCTGGGAACGGTCACGATCCGCGTGACGGGCGTCAACGACACTCCGGTCGCGGTCGATGATCCGACGACCCAGAACGGATACTCGACGACCGAGGATGCGGTCCTTTCGATCAACAACCCCGTTTCGGGAGTGCTCGCCAACGACCGCGATCCCGATGCATCGGATATCCTGTCGGTTAAGAGTGCGCCGGTGATCATCGCAAGCACGAACGGAGCGGCGGTGACGATCCAAGGAAACGGGACGTTCTCGTACGATCCCCGAAGCGCCGCCGCCCTGCAGGCGCTCAACCTCGGCCAGTCCATGCTCGATACGTTCGTGTACACGGTGATGGACGGCAAGGGCGGCGAAGCATTGGCGACGGCCACGATCGCCGTCGCCGGACGCAACGACCGTCCCATTGCGAATCCCGTCCTGGTCCTGGCGCAGGAGGATGGCCCATCGGTCATCGCGTCGTTCCTCGGCGACGACGCGGACTTGGAAGATGATCAGAACACGCTCGCCTACGCATTCATCGCGCAGACGGGCCCCGCCGAGGGTTCGGTGGTGAATCACGCCAACGGGACGTTCTCGTTCATTCCGGGAGCCGGATTCCAGGACCTGCGGCCCGGCGAGACGCGCGATGTCACCGTGCAGTATCAAGCGACCGATCGGCGCGGCGCGGTCAGCAATCCCGGTACGATCACGATCCGCGTCACCGGAAAGAACGACGCGCCGGTCGCCGTCGACGACCTCGGCGGAATCAATGAACGGAATTCGTCGGTCATCATGAGCGTTCTGGCGAACGACTCCGACATCGACGGCAGTCCGTTCGATCCGCTTTCCGTGGCGATCGTCACGCCGCCGGCCCATGGTACGGCGACGCCGCTCGCCGACGGCTCGATCCGCTACACGTCGGCGCCGGGATACACGGGTCCCGATTCCTTCCGGTACCGGTTCTCGGACGCCGAGGGGACCGACTCGCTGAGCTCGAATGTCGCGACGGTTTCCGTGACGACCACAATCTTCCCGATCGCGGGCGACACGCAGGTCACGACGTTCGAGGGCGTTCCCGTCACGATCGACGTCGTGGCCCTTTCCTCGGACGCCGACGGGTCGGTCGTGCCTTCGACGGTCAAGGTGGTTTCGGGCGCGTCGAACGGAGTCACGGCGGTCAATCCGGCGAACGGGCGCATCACGTACACGCCGAACTTGGGATTCCTCGGAGGAGACACTTTCCAGTACACGATCGGCGACAATGTCGGGGCGGTCTCCGCGCCGGGTCGTATCGATGTGATTGTCACCCCCAACCCGACGCCGTGGCGCAATCCCCGCAACAACCTCGACGTCAACGCGGATGGAGCGATCACGCCCTTCGATGCCCTGTTGATCATCCGCTTCCTGCAGCAGAATGGTTCACGGCCTCCGTTCGGTCCGACTCCGCCGTACCTCGATACGGTGCCCGTCGACAATCTGATCACGGTCAGCGATGCGATCGCGGTGATCACCTGGTTGAACCAGAAGGCGGGCGGCGCGCCCGAGGGTGAGTCGGTGTCGTCGGAACCGATCCTGGCCACAACGGCGATCGATCCGTCAAGCCTGTCGGTGGGGTCGTCGGACCGCGGGACGTCGCAGGGCGGTTCGTCCGAGGAGGTCGAGTCCCATTCGTTGCGGCTCGCGAAGCGCCTAGACCCGACGATGGGTCCATTACCGGACGCGTTGGGATCGGCGTTCCATTCGCCGAGCGGCTTGTCACGATTGGATGATCTGATCGACGAACTGGCGTCGGAACGGGCTTCGCGGAAAGGGGAATCGAAGGACGCGGAGGAATCGGCGATCGACAAGGCCCTTTGTTCGCTTCTCTTCGAATCGGATTATTTCTCGAAGGGTTAGCCCGTCGAGGGATAACGAGTCGGATTCCCGGTCGCATTGCGTGAGCCGTCGGCGCGCGTTAGCATGATCGGGCTTCGCGCGCTTCTCGGGGGGCGCGTGGCCAACATGCACGGGGCGTAGCGCAGCCTGGCTAGCGCGCCTGCTTTGGGAGCAGGAGGCCGTGGGTTCAAATCCCTCCGCCCCGACTTGACTGGATTGAAGGCCGTTCGGCGAGAATGTCGAACGGCTTTCTCTTTTCTACGACTAGAGTTACGTCGCCCAAGGTACGGTTCAAAGATACCGTTTCCAAGAGTTCGCGTTTTTCGAGCATCTTTG
>Ga0194120_10003799_pt1 | contig 24098 bp, 20 predicted proteins | sample TA2MahCa65mmetaG_FD_148642 | JGI IMG/M metagenome (GOLD analysis project Ga0194120, IMG submission 148642) | Freshwater microbial communities from Lake Tanganyika, Tanzania - TA2015019 Mahale Deep Cast 65m | ecosystem: Environmental > Aquatic > Freshwater > Lake | place: Tanzania: Lake... | reverse complement strand
CGGTCGGAGGGCGAAGTCCACCGCAGCGTAGTGTATCGCTGGGGACCGGTGGCATGAAGCTTGCTGAACATCCTCCGCGGGGCGGCTGCTTTACATGGCCGGCGCGGGCGTATACTGGCGCCCCGCCGTCCCCCCTCTCATTCCCTCCGCCCTCCCCCCGAGCCCACCATGGACACCCTCCTCATTCGCGGCGGCCGCCCCCTCCACGGCGTCGTCCCCGTCTCCGGCGCGAAGAACGCCTCCTTGCCCATCCTCATCGCCACCGTGGTGGCCCCGGGCGAGCATCGCCTCCAGAACGTGCCCGACCTCGTCGACACCTCGTCGATGTTGTCGCTGCTCGGTCGCATCGGTTGCCCCTCTCTCGTGGGCGACACCACCCGCGTCGACACCTCGCGCGTGGCCTTCTGCGAGGCGCCCTACGACCTCGTGCGCAAGATGCGCGCCAGCGTGCTTGCCCTCGGTCCCCTGCTCGCCCGCTGCGGCGAGGCCCACGTGTCCTTGCCCGGCGGCTGCGCCATCGGCGTGCGCCCCATCGACCAGCACCTCAAGGGCCTCGAGGCGCTCGGTTGCCGCTTCGATCTCGAGGGCGGCTACGTGCACGGGCGCGTCGACAGGCTCCGCGGCGCCGAGTTCCGCTTCGACGTGGTCACCGTCACCGGCACCGAGAACGTGCTGATGGCGGCGGTGCTCGCCGAGGGCACCACCGTGCTCGACAACGCGGCGGCGGAGCCCGAGGTCGAAGACCTCGCCAAGTTCCTCAGCGGCTGCGGCGCGCGCATCGAGGGCGCGGGCACCTCGCGCATCGTCGTCCACGGCGTCTCCTCGTTGCGCCCCTCGCCGCGGGCCCACCGCATCCTCCCCGACCGCATCGAGGCGGGCACCTACCTCGTGGCCGGCGTCATCACTCGCGGCAACGTTCGCTGCGAGGGCGCGAGCGCGAGCGACCTCGCGCCCGTGCTCGAGGTCCTGCGCAACGCCGGGGCGGAGATCGACCACGGCGAGGGCTGGGTGAGCGCCGGCGCCTCCGGTCGCGTGCGCCCCTTCGACATCACCACCGCGCCGCACCCGGGTTTCCCCACCGACATGCAGGCCCAGCTCATGGCGCTGGCCTCGCTGGCGCTGGGCACCTCCAGCATCACCGAGACCATCTTCGAGAACCGGTTCATGCACGTGGCCGAGCTGATGCGCCTCGGCGCGCGCGTTCACATCGACGGCCGCACCGCCACCGTCACGGGACAGCCGTGCCTTTCCGGCGCCACGGTCATGGCCACCGACCTTCGTGCCTCCGCCTCGCTGGTGCTGGCTGGCCTCGCCGCCGAGGGCACGACCGAGATCCTGCGCCTGTACCACCTCGACCGCGGCTACGAGAAGCTGGTGGAGAAGCTCTCCGCCGTGGGGGCCTCGGTGATGCGTGGGCAGGAAGGGCGCCCCAATCTCGCGGTGGCCTAGCGGCGGCGCGGATAGGTTCTGGGGGTGTCGATCCCCCGCCACACTGTCGACGAGATTCGCGCCCGCACCGACATCGTCGCGGTGATCGGCGCCACCGTCACCCTGCGGCGCCGGGGCTCGTCCTACGTGGGCCTGTGCCCCTTCCACAACGAGAAGTCACCCTCGTTCAACGTCGTCCCGTCGCGACAAATCTATCACTGCTTCGGCTGCGGCGCCGGCGGCGACGTGTTTGGCTTCCTCCAGAAAACCCGCGGCGTGTCGTTCGTCGAGGCGGTCAAAGAGCTGGCCGCGTCGTGCGGCGTGGTCATCGAGGAGCGACCGCTGAGCCCGGCTGAGAAAGCCACGGTCTCGCGACGAAACGACCTCTACGGCGCCTGCGAGCAGGCCTGCAAGTACTTCGAGAACACCCTGGTCGTCGGCCGCGACGGGCAGGCGGGTCGCGACTACCTCAAGGCGCGCGGGGTGAGCCTCGACACCGCTCGCAAGTATCGGCTCGGCTTCGTCCCCGAGGGCTGGAACAACCTGGAGAACCACCTCCGGGCCGAGGGTTTCGACAGCGACACGCTCTTCAAGGCGGGACTCGTCAAGAAGAACGAGCGCACCGGATCGACCTACGACGTGTTTCGCGGGCGGCTCATCTTCCCCATCCTCGACGACCGGGGACGGCCCGTCGCCTTCGGCGGTCGCGTGCTTCCCGGGGCCGACAAGGAGGCCCCCAAGTACCTGAACTCGCCGGGGACCGAGATCTACGAAAAGTCGAAAGTCCTCTACGGGCTGTCGTTCGCGCGCAACGCGGTGCAGCGGCGCGACCGGCTCATCGTGGTGGAGGGCTACTTCGACGCGGTGTCGTTGTGGCAGGCCGGCTTCGAGGAGGCGGTGGCCCCCTGCGGGACCGCCCTCACCGCCGAGCAGCTGGAGGCGGTGCGCCGCCTCACCACCCGGGTGATCGCCCTCTTCGATACCGACGAGGCCGGGATCAACGCGGCAATGCGCGCGCTCGACCTGTTCCTTGCTGCAGGCGTGGAGGCGAGTCGTCTCGACTTGCCCGGTGCCAAGGACCCCGACGAGTACATCCAGAAGTCCGGTGCCGCCGCCTTCGAGGCGCGCCTCGGGAACACCGAGCCGCTGATGGAGCTGGTGATTCGCCGGACCATCGAGCGCGAGGGCAGCAGTCCCGAGGGCCGGGGACGCACCGTAGAGCGCCTCGCGCCGATGCTGCGCAAGCTGGAAGGGCCCACGCGCTCCGCGACGATGAGTCGCGTGGCGGGTTGGACGGGCATCCCCGAGCCGGAAGTGGAGCGGCTGGTCGGCCGTCCCGCGCGGCCGCTCGAGGAAGTGGAGTCGCGACCGGCCTGGAGCCCAGGCGGCGAGCTGGCGCACCTGCTGTGGCTGGTGGTGCACTTCCCCGCCGAGATGCGGCCCGTGCTCGACAGCGTCGACCCCGACATCGTCACCGAGCGCGCCACGGTGATCCAGGCCTTGGCGCGGCTGGTCGACGGCGAGGCCCTCGGCGAGGTGCTCACCTGGGCGCAGGCCGACGACCCCGATCTCGCGCGCATCCTCGCCCGCGCGGCGGCCAAGCCCGACCTATACCGCCTTGAAAGCGTACTTCCCGCCGCGAGAGGCATCGTCGCCCGGATGCAGCTTCGCCAGATCGACGCGCGTATCCTCGCGATAAACCGCGAGATCCACCGTTGCGAGACAACGGGTGACAAGTCAAGTTACCTGTCACATGCGCGCGAGCTTGCCGGGCTCTACGCCCAGCAGGCCGCGCTCAAGCACACTTCCGGCCGCAGAGCCGGGCCCGACTGATTCCCGACCGTAGACGCCGAGAGGACCGCAGATGCTGAAGGACAAGGAGCTGAAGGAAGTCCAGGCGCTCATCGCGATGGGGAAGGAGCGAGGTTTCGTCACCCACGAGGAGCTGACGAGCGCGCTGCCGGTACACCTCATCACCACCGAGAACCTCGACGAGATCAACATCATGTTCTCGGAGATGGACATCGAGGTGGTCCACCAGGCGAAGAAGCGCGCCGAGCAGGAGCGCCGCGGCCTGCAGATGGAAGAGAAGAAGGTCAGCGAGACAACCCCCACCGGCCGCAGCAACGACCCGGTGCGCATGTACCTGCGCAAGATGGGATCGGTGGCCCTGCTCTCTCGCGAGGGCGAGATCGAGATCGCCAAGCGCATCGAGGAAGGCGAGGTGGCGGTGCGGCGCAGCACCCTCGGCTCGCCGCTGGGCATCAAGATCGTCGAGGCGATGCTCGCCGAGGAAGACGATCGCATGCAGAAGGCGGTGAAGAACGGCAAGAAGCCGCGCCGCGCCAAGACCAAGACCGGCAAGACCCTCGACGTGGTGCAGCGCGAGCTGAAGGAATTCCACGCGCGTCGGAGCGCCCTGCTCAAGGAGCGCGAGCGCGTGCGCGGCGAGAAGAACACCGCGGCGGTGGCGGAGCAGATCGACAGCGTGGAGACGGAGATCCTCGTCCTGATGGACGGGCTGGAACTCGAGCGTCGCCACATCACCGAGATCTCGCACAACCTCCACCAGTCCTGGGCCATCGTCTCGGCCTGCGAGAAGGAGATCGACCGGGTGGCACGCGAGGCGGGGCTCCCGGTGCGCGACCTGCGTCGCAGCATCCGCCGTGTTCGGCGCGCCCCCGAGCGCGGAGGGAGCGAGCTGGTGGAAACCAGCGGCATTGGCGAGACCCGCTGGGCCGAGTTCGACAGCCGAGTGCGTCGCGAGCTGAGAAAGGTACGCAAGATCGAGGAAGACCTCTCCGTCACCCGCGACGAGCTGCGGCTGTTCGCCAAGGAACTGCGCCGCGGCGAGGCGCTCGCCGAGCAGGCCAAGGCCGAGCTGATCCAGGCCAACCTCCGCCTGGTGGTGAGCATCGCGAAGAAATACACCAACCGCGGCCTGCAATTCCTCGACCTCATCCAGGAGGGCAACATCGGCCTGATGAAGGCGGTCGAGAAGTTCGAGTACCGGCGGGGCTACAAGTTCAGCACCTACGCCACCTGGTGGATCCGGCAGGCGATCACCCGCGCCATCGCCGACCAGGCGCGGACCATCCGCATCCCGGTCCACATGATCGAGACCATCAACAAGATGATCCGCACGCAGCGCTACCTCGTGCAGGAACTCGGTCGCGAGCCCACGCCGGAAGAGATCGCCGACAAGATGGACATGCCGGCCGACAAGGTGCGCAAGATCCTCAAGATCGCGAAGGAGCCGATCTCGCTCGAAACGCCCATCGGCGAGGAAGAAGACAGCCACCTCGGCGACTTCATCGAAGACAAGAACGTCGCCTCGCCCGGCGAAAACGTGGTCAACAACGCGCTCACCGAGCAAACCCGCAAGGTGCTCGCCACGCTCACGCCGCGCGAGGAGCGCGTGCTGCGCATGCGCTTCGGCATCGGCGAGCGGAGCGACCACACGCTGGAAGAAGTCGGGCAAGACTTCGACGTCACCCGCGAGCGCATCCGCCAGATCGAGGCCAAGGCCCTGCGCAAGCTGCGCCACCACAGCCGTAGCAAGCGGCTGAAGGCCTTCATGGAGTCCTGAGGCCGCGTGGTTAGACTCTGGCCGCCGGGCCCGTAGCTCAGTGGTCAGAGCAGGCGGCTTATATCCGCTTGGTCGCTGGTTCAAACCCAGCCGGGCCTACCCTCTCCCCGGGACAACGTGCACGCCGACCTCGTCGCGATCTCCAACCTGTACGCCGCCGACCGCGCCATCGATACCCTGCGCGGCGAGCACGAGTCCCTCTCCTCGGCCGTGCGCGCCGCCCGCGACGCCGTGGCGAGCGCCGAGGCCTCGGTCAAGCTGAACGAGGGCGCCGTCGCGACCGTGGTGGCCGCGCAGCGCGCCACCGACCGCGAGCTCGAGGACTACATCGACAAGAAGAAGCGCGCCCAGAAGCTCATCGACACCGGCGCGGGCGACTACGCAGCGGCGGAGCGGCAGGTGGCGCAGTGTGCCGCCATCATCGACCAGCTCGAGACCCGGTCACTGGAGCTGATGGACCAGCGTGATGGCGCGGAGAGCGTGCTGGTGTCGTCGCGCCGCGAGCTGGCCGGTCGGCAAGCGGAGTTGGAGGCGGCCCGGGGCAAGCTCGCCGCTCGCGACGCGCCGATTCGCGCCGAGCTGGCGGCGGCGTTCGAACACCAGCGAGCGGTGTCGCCCCAGCTTCCCGCCTCCTACCGACTGCACTACGACGACTTGCGCCGGCGCAAGCGCATCGTGTTGATCAACGTCGACGACGGCTGCTGCTCGGCCTGCGCGATGCGCATCCCGCCGCAGAAGTTCGTCGAGGTGCAGAAGTTCCGCGCGGTCCACACCTGCGTCGGCTGCGGCGGTTACATCCTGCCCTGAGCTAGCAAGGAGGAATGCTTGTTGTTTGCTCTCCTGGTGGCGTGCTCTCCCTTCGAGGGGAGCTGGTACCTCGTGCCCGATCTGGCCTCGCAAGACGTCGCGGGCGACTGCGCCGATGACTACGAGCTCGACGGCAACGCGGGCCTGGTGATCGACATCTACCGGCTCGGCAACGGCCAGGTGGCAGTGATGCTCGGGCAGGCGCTCATCGGCGTGCCCGCCGGCAACGAGCTCGAGGCCAGCTACGAGGAGTCGCTCGATGGCAAGGTCGACGGCACGCACGTGTCGATCGAAGACAGTGCGCGCTTCGAGGCCGTCGTGAGCGGCGACGTGATGGAAGGGCTGATCGAGGAGGACTACGTCGAGGAGATCGGAGGCGAGGACTACGACTGCTTCAGCGAGACACCCTTCACCGCATACCGCATCCTCTCGGGTCGCGACAGCTACGTCAAGGAGACGGCGGTGGAGTCCTCGGAATGATCCCGCTGCTGCTCCTCGGCTGTGGCTCCGTCTTCGACGGCAGCTACCTCGTCGAGTACGTCATCACCCTCGCCGACGAGGAGATCGGGCTCCTCCCCGGCGACAAGGTGCAGGCCGTCGCCGACCTGATGACGGCTGGTGGCGGCGCGGCCATCGTCGATGTCGATGGCACCGTCTACGAGGGCACGCTCGCGAGCTACCTGCTCGACGTCGACCAGTGGGAGAGCGTGGCCGCCCGGGACGGCGACTGCGCGGTCGAGATCGTCACCTTCACCACCATCAGCGCCTCGTTCACCAGCTACGACACCTTCGACGGCGACCTGGACTACGAGCAGAGCATCAGCAGCGCGGGCTGCGGCCTCGACGACGAGAGCTACCGCTTCGCGGCCGAACTGGCGGGCGTGCGCATCCTCCGGGGCTCGCAGGTCGACGACGCCGTGCGCCCGCTCTACGAGTGATTAGACTCGCGGCGGACGGAGAAGCCCACGGGACCGCGCGCACCTGTCGCTCGCGACAAGTGCTCGAGGAAAGTCGGAGCTCCAAAGGGCACGAGGCCGGGTAACGCCCGGTCAGCGCGAGCTGGAGGAAAGTGCAACAGAGAGTAGAACGCCCGCGCGCCGAGAGGCGGCGCCCGAACTTGCCGCGACCATCCCCCGGGTCGCGCCGCGGCGAGGAGGGGAGGCGGCAACGCCCCGGTGAGATTGAAAGGGTGCGGTAAAGGCGCACCGGCGGCCCGGGCAACCGGGCCGGCCAGGCAAACCCCCTCGGGAGCAACGCCAAATAGGGACTCGGGTGGCCCGCCCATGGGTCCGGGTTGGCGGCTGGAGCGCGACGGTAACGGCGCGCCTAGAGGAATGGTCCCGACCCCGGCCGCGGTAACGTCGCCGGGGCACAGAACTCCGCTTACGGGCTTCTCCGTCCCCCGCCCGTCGTGATCCGAGCCGAAGCCCTCACCCGCCGATTCGTCGTCCGCGACCGCTCACGCGGCCTCGGCGGTGCCCTTCGCGACCTGTTCCGCGCCGAGCAGCGCGAGTCCACGGCGGTCGACGGGATCAGCTTCGAGGTGGCGCCGGGCGAGGCGGTGGCGCTGCTCGGGCCCAACGGGGCGGGGAAGTCCACCACCGTCAAGATGATCTGCGGCATCCTCAAGCCCACGGCGGGCACCATCCGCGTGGGCGGCCTCGACCCCTGGGCCGAGCGCGAGCGGCACGTGCGCCGGATGGGCGTGGTGTTCGGGCAGCGCACGCAGCTCTGGTGGGACCTCGCCGTGATCGAGGGCTTCGACCTCCTCGCGGCGATGTTCGAGGTGCCCCCCGGCGAGTATCGCGCTCGCTTGTCGCGGCTCGACGACACCCTCGGCATCGGAGCGCTGTTGCGCACGCCGGTGCGGCAGCTGTCGCTGGGGGAGCGCATGCGCTGCGAGCTGGCGGCGGCGCTCCTTCATGCCCCGCCGCTCCTTGTGCTCGACGAGCCCACCATCGGCCTCGACGTGGCGGTGAAGCTGCGCCTGCGCGCCTTCCTCGCCGATCTGCGCGACGAGGGGCGCACCACGATCCTGTTGACCACGCACGACCTCGGCGACATTGCCGCGCTCTGTCCCCGGGTGCTGTTGTTGTCGCGAGGAAAACTGCTTCACGACGGCCCGCTCGACGCGCTCGTGTCTACGCTCGGCGGCCAGCGCCGGGTGGTGGCCGACGTCGAGCCCGGGACGGTCATCCCCGGCGCCTACGAGGCTGGGGCGGGGAAGCTCGCCGTGCCTCTCGACCCGGCCGAACCCGACGCCGCCGTGCTCCGCGCCGTGCTCGCGGTGCCCGGCGTCCGCGAGGTGACGGTGGAGGAAGCGCCCATCGAGGCGCTGGTTGCCCGGGCCTACGGCGCCTGATGCGCCCCCTCGCCGCCGCATTCCGCATCGGCTTCGCACACGTGTTTGCATATCGTGCCGAGGCTGCCATTCAGCTATTCTCCGCGCTGATCGTGGCCGCGCTCAACCTCTCCCTCTGGACCGTCGCCACCCGCGAGCGCGCCGAGATCGGCGGCGTGCCCTCGGGCGAGATGCTGGCCTACGTGGTGGCGGCTTGGACCGGGGTTGCGGTGATCGCCACCCGGGTACACGAGGACCTGGGGCGCCGCATCCGCGACGGCCAGGTGGCGGCCGACCTGTTGCGCCCGGGCTCGGTCCAGGCCTTCCTGTACGCGCGTGACCTCGGCCGCGCCGCGGCCGCCGTGATCTTGCAGGCGGCGCCGCTCTGCGCGGCCTGCGCGCTCTTCGTGCCGATGCGATGGCCCGGGCTTGGCTCCTGGCCCCTGTGGGCGCTGTCGGTGATGCTGGGGCACGCAGTGAACTTCGGCCTGTCCTTCCTCGTGGGGATGGCGGCGATGAAGCTCGGGAACGTCACCGGGCTCTCGCACCTCAAGGGCACGCTGGTGTCGGTGTTCTCGGGGGCGCTCATCCCGGTGCAGCTCTACGGCGAGGGGCTGCAGTCGGTGCTGCGGTTCACGCCCTTCCCGATGCTCGCGCACGCGCCCGCGGGCATCTTCCTCGAGCGTGACGAGCACGTGGCGCTCACGCTGGTGACGCAGGCGGGCTGGGCGGTGGGGCTGTGGCTGGTGGGAGCCTGGGCCTGGCGCCGCGCGGTCGCGACGTTCACCGTGGCGGGGGGTTGATCGTGGACGTCGCCATGGCGGGGCCGCGCGCGGTTCTCGTGGCGGCGCTCTTCCTGTTGGTGGCGCGGTCGTGCGGGCGAGCGCTCTTGACCGGGCCGCTACGCGGGCGCCGGGAGGCCTGGGTGCTCGAGATCGGCCTCGGCACTGGTGTCCTTGCCAGCGCCGCGGCGGTCGATGCCGCGCTGCACACCCCCTGGGCACGCTTGCTGTTGCTGGTTTCGCTGGTGCCGTCGACGCCGGCCTGGCGTCGCTGGCCAGCCTCTCTTCCCCGGTTCCTTCGCCACCCCCTCGCCCTCCCCGTGGTGGGGCTGCTCGCGACCGTCCCGGTGCTGGCGGCGTTGGCGCCGCCGGTCGACACCGACGAGCTCTACCAGCACCTCGCGGGCGCACGTCGCATCGCCGAGACCGGGGCGCTGTTCGGCGGCTACGAGTTCCCTGACGGTTCTCGCCCGCAGTTGTTGCACGCGCTGTACGGCAGCTTGCACCTCGCGGGTGGGTACCCGGCGGTGCGCCTGGTGCACCTCGCCCTCGCCGCGACGCTGGTGCTCGGTGGCTGGCAGATCGCCGACCAGCATTTCGGCCGCGGCCGGGGTGCCATCCCGGCGCTGGTGCTGTGCCTCTCGTACACCTTCCTCCACGAGGCCGGGCTCGCCTACAACGACCTGCCGGCGGCGCTCTGGCTCCTGCTCGGCGCTCACCTCGCGCGGCAGGGCACGGGGGTACTCGCGGGAGCGTTCCTGGGCCTGGCCCTGAGCGCCAAGTTCACCGCTGGCCCCGCCGTCGCGATGGTGGTGTTGCTCGCTGGCTGGCGAATGTGGGTGATCGGCCCGGCGGCGGCGCTGGTGGTGGCACCCTGGCTCCTGCGCAACGTCGCCAGTGGGCTTCACCCCTTGTTTCCCTACGCCGGGTGGCCGGAGATCGACGGATTTCGTTTCATGTACCCCGAGAAGTACGGCGTAGGGCACTCCTGGGCCGACGCCCTGCTCCTGCCGTGGAACGTGCTCGTCAACGCGCGCCTCGACACCTTCGCCTTCTACGGGCAAATCTCGTGGGGCTGGGCCGCGATCGGCCTCGGCGGCGCCTGGGCGGCGTGGCGCGACCGCCGGCTTCGACCGTGGCTCGCCGTGCTGGCGGTCGGGTTCCTGGCCTGGGGATCCACCGCGCAGATCATGCGCTTCTTGTTGCCCTTGTCGGGCGTGGCGCTGGTGGTCGGCGCGGGCGCGCGCCTCCGCTGGGTGGCGCTGCTGCTGGCGCTGGCGTCCGCGCCGCGAAACCTCGGGCCGATGTGGGAGGAAGCACGCGGGCAGTTGCCCGTGGTGCTCGGTCGCGAGCAGCCGGAGGACTACCTGTCGCGACAGATCCCGGCCTGGCCGGCCATCGCCTACCTGCGCGACGAGGTTCCGCGCGACGCGCGGGTGGCGCTGCTCTTCGCGTGGCACGGCTATTACGTCGAGCAGGACTACATCCTCGGCTCGGTGGAAGACCACACGCCCACCCGGCGCTTCGTGGTGAGCTCGGGCGGCGACGTGGTGGGCGCTCTCCGGGCCCGGGGCGTGGGCTACGCGCTGGTGGGCGACACGAAGTTCCTGCGAAAGGCCTACGAGTTCCTGCCCGAGGCGGAGTGGCGGGCGCAGTTCGTTGCCGTGCGCGACGCGCTGCGCGCCTCGCTGGAGCGCGACGCCACGCGGCTCTTCGCCGAGAAGAAGTGGGAGGTCTGGCGGCTTGACGGCCCCCCGCCCGGCGACTAGAACGGCCACCCCACCTGCGGAGGTGGCGGAATGGCAGACGCGCTAGGCTCAGGACCTAGTGGGGTAAAACTCGTAGGGGTTCAAGTCCCCTCCTCCGCACCAACGTCCCGAGGGGGAGAGGTCTCTGGCCTCTCCCCCTTGCCGTCTCGGTACGGCCGCGGGTGTCGGGTCGAGTCCGCCGGGTAGACAACGACAACGACAACGACATCGACAACGACAACGACAACGACAACGACAACCTCATCGATGGCGAGCACGATGTCGAAGACGACTTCGATGACGATTGCCTGGCGGCGCCTGTGTCGCGACGCTCATGAGTCCCCGTGCGCAGGCGCGGCTTTCCGTCGGGGCGCTGCCGTCGCCTCACCGCCCGGTGATCGCGCGCTCCATCTTCGCGGCGTCGGCGGCGGCACGTTTGTCATTCGACCCGCGCATCGTCACCAGGGCTGCCTTCTTGTCGCCCAGCGCCCACTCGCACCAGGCCACCATGTAGCTGTCCTTCGCGGCGCCGAAGCACTCTCGCGCGTCGGCGAACGCGCCGCGTTCGAAGTGGTATTGGCCGAGGTGGGCCTGGGAGGCGCGGCGCCGGTCTCCGTCGCCCACCTCCCTGAAGTGGGAGGCGGCCTCCTCGCGGTCGCCTGCTTGCCAGAGCCACAGGGCCAGCTCGTACCTCGCCTCGGGGGAGTTGGGGAAGGCGTCGCAAGCGCGCCGTAGTCCAGCGATCACATCGCCACCCTCGGTGATCGCGATTCGCGCGGCCAGCTCACCGCTCGGCCACTTGGCCTGGACCTCGCGCATCGCCTCCAGCGCCCGCGGGTCCCCCAGATCGGCCAGTGACTCCATCCGGGTCAACACCGATTGCTCGAGCGCCGCGGCCACTTCGTCGCGCGCGCGCTTCACCCCCCGGGCGACCAACTGGCCCCCGCGTTCTTCCACGCGCTCCATCGCCGGGACGATCTCGTCGTCAACCGCCTCGTCGCGCTTCCCCTGCGGCCGCCCTAGCTGGAGCCTCTCCCCGAGGAGTTGATCGTGGCGGCGCTTCAAGTCGTCCAACTCCCGTGTTCGCACCCAGCGATCCAGGAACTCCACGGGCACCGATGGCACGGCGCTCACCCCCTGGCGATACCGCTGGAAAAGCCGCCCTCTCGCCGATGGGGCCACCGTCTCGGCGACGGCCTTCTCCAGCGCGGTGGCCAAGGGACCCCAGGTGGACTCGAAGGAGGCGGTCAGCGACTCCACCTCGGGGAGCCGGTGGGTGAACGCATCCAACACCTTCAACAAGTCGATCTCGGGATGCACGCCCCGCGGCGTGGCCGACCCGTCCCACGCCAACTTCCCACTGGTCATGAACCACACCCACCCAAGCGCGGCCTCGCGCTCCAGGACAGCGGGCGCCGCCCGCAGGAACTCGGCCGCCTCCTCGTCCCGGCGGATGCCGTAGCGCATCCAGCCGCGCGCGAGGCTCGACCTTCCCTGGGCATCGAGGTCCCGCGCGTCGTCAGTCACACTTGCAAAATCGGCGTCGGCGGTCTTCAGCTTCCCGCGCCGCGCCTGCACTTCCCCCAGCATCAGCTGGCTCCGCGGGTACAGGTCCGACTTCGTGGAGACAAGGCCCAGGTACTTCACCGCCTCGTCGAGGTTGCCCTCGTCGCGCAGACGCCGGCCTTCGACGTAGGCGAGCAGGTTGGGCGCTCGCGACGGGTACTTCTCAATCGGCAGCCATCGCGAGAAGCTCTCGAGGTCTTCCCGCGCGCCCCAGGTCGAGGCGCGCGCGAGGGCGTGCACCAGGGTGTCCTCGTCACCGGGGGCTTCGCATGCGGCGCGCGCGTAGAACAACCCAGCAGAAGCTGGCAAACCGGCCTTGTCGAGCTCCCGGGCGAGGGCCCGGTCGTCACCGCTGCGGCGGATCGCGGGGTCGCGGTCGAGCACGCAGCGCCCCGTCCCGTCGTCGCCGAGCGCCAGCGCCGCGACGAGCAAGCATCCGCTCATCGCCCCGGCGCCGCCCTGGTGATCACGAGGTCGAACAGCCAGTTGGGCACGAGCCGCGCGAAGTGCATCAGCAGGTACATCTGCCAGGGGAAGGTGATCTCCGCCTTGCGACGTTCGAGCCCGTCGGCGATGATGCGCGCCGCCTTCTCCGCGCTCATCAGCCACGGCATGTAGAACTTGTTCTTGCGGGTGAGGGGCGTGTCGATGTAGCCGGGGTGGATGGCGGTGGCGGCGATGCCCAGCGGTCGCAAGTCGAGCCGGAAAGACTCGAACATCGTGGTGACGTAGGACTTGCTGGCGCTGTAGCCGGCGTGCGCCGGCAGCCCGCGGAAGCCTGCCACCGACGACACCGCCGCCACGTGCCCGCGCTTGCGCTCCAGCATCCCCGGCAACACCGCGCCCACCGCGTAGAGCACGCCGCGCACGTTGATGTCGATCATCCACTCGATGTCGGCCACCGGGTTCTTCTTGGCGTGGGTGGGGGTGCCCGAGCCGGCGTTGGCCACCAGCAGGTCGCAGGGGCCCAGTCGCGACTCAAGCTCGCGCACCGCCGCCTCCAGGTCGTCCTTGCGGGTCACGTCGACCGCCGCGTAGGCGGCCTTGCCGCCGACCTGCTCGATCTGAGTTGCCAGCTCCGCGAGCAGCTCCGCGCGCCGCGCGATGAGCCCGACGCTGTGGCCACGCCGCGCGAGCTCCAGGGCCAGCGCCGCGCCGATGCCCGTCGACGCGCCGGTGATGAGGGTGACAGGCATGGAGCCTCCGAGGCGCCCCCGTCTAACGCCCGTCTTCCACCACCATCTGCACCTCCTCGCGGTCTTGCCAGCGGTTGAGGCTCAGGCTGCCCATGAACTCCGCCAGCGAGGGCAGTCGCTCCCGGTGTTCCGCCGCGTTCCACCACACGAGTTTCAGCGCCCCCAGCGAGAAACCAAGGTGCTTGTCTTTCATCACCCGCACCCGCTCGGGCGTGCCGCGCACCACCAGCCGCGGCCGCTCGTTGTCCTTGCCGCACGGCTCCAGTCGCGACAGCTCGGCCACCAGCCGCCGGTCGCACGCGGCGGGGCGGACGATGGCGTCGACCATCGCGATCTCGTCGAGATCGTCGACGTCGTGGTGGGTCTCCACCCACTCCGCCAGCCCACGTGCCACGAGGTCGAGCTTCGCCGCCTCGCAGGAGAAGCCGGCCGCCGCCGCGTGCCCCCCGTACCGGTGCAGGTGCGGTGCCACCGCGTCGAGCGCGCGAACCGCGTGTACGCCGGGGACGGAACGGATGCTCCCGGTCGCGACCGCACCGATCACCGCCACCACCGCCACCGGCCGGGCCACGCGCTCCCGCACCTTCGCGGCGACGATACCCACGACCCCCCGGTGGAAGCCCTCCTCCTCGGGGCCGGCCACCACCACGAAGGCGGGCACGGGCTCGTGTACCCGGGCGAGCGCCAGGTCCAGCAGCTCGCTTGTGATCTGCTGGCGCTCCCGGTTGAGCTCGTCGAGAAGCGCGGCGCCTGCCCTCGCCGTGGCCGGGTCGCGCTCGCGGAGCAGGCGCACCACGGCGGTGGCGTCGGCGAGGCGCCCGGCGGCGTTGATGCGGGGGCCCACCCGCCAGCCGAGCGCGGTGGTGTCGATCTCCCCGGCCTTGACACCCGCCACGTCGAGGAGCGCGGCGAGCCCCGGCGAGTGCGGCCCGGCGTTGAGCGCCTGGAGCCCCAGGTGGACGATGGCGCGGTTTTCCGGGGTGGCCAGCGACACGATGTCGGCCACGGTGCCGATCGCCGCGAGCTTGAGCATCGAGGCGAGGATGGCCTCGCGGCGCGGGTGCGCATCGAGCAGCGCCGTCGCGAGTTTCAGCGACACGCCGCAGGCGGCGAGGGCCTTGTTGCCGTATTCGCAACCGTCCTGGGGGGGGCAGAGCACGGCCGAGGCCGCCTCGGGAACCGACTCGCCGGCAGGAAGGTGGTGATCGCACACGATCACGTCGAGTCCCAGCTCCCGCGCGCGGCGCACGGCGGCGTGGTCGCGCACGCCGATGTCGGCGGTAACCAGCAGGCGCACGCCGTCGGTGGCTGCCTTCTCCACCGCCGGTACCGAGAGCCCGTAGCCCTCGGTGAATCGATCCGGGATGTGGTAGCTCAGCTCGGCGCCGCCGAGCACGTCGAGGGCGGCATGTAGAATGAGACACGACGTGGTACCGTCGACGTCGTAGTCGGTGACCAGCCGGATGGACTCGCGCCGCTGCCGGGCGTGGTCGATGCGCGACACCGCGCCCTCCAGCCCCAGCATCCCTCCCGGGTCGAGCAGGCGGCCTCGCCCGGTGGACAGGAAGTCCTCGCCGACACCGCGCGCCGCGAACACCCTCGCGGCCACGGGACGATCTTCGCCCAGGGGAGAGGACCGCAGGGCCCAGCGCCGCCCGCCGATCGACGCTTCGGACCAGCTCATGGGCTGGCGACGAACCAGCCGATCACGATCCCGAGCAAGAGCCCGATTCCGCCCAGCACCACGCCGGAGCCCACCACGCCGAGCCACCCCGGGCCGCCCTCCGGCGCCGCTGCGGGCGGATGCTCCCTCACCGCGAGGGTGATCGCGTGCGTGCGTCGTTCCCCGCCACGTTTGAGCACCACCTCCAGGCGCAGCGGGCCGCCCTCGGTCCTGACCCCCACGACCTTCTCCACCACCGCGCCGCCCCACGTGGCCGGGTCGATCACCGCCTCCATCGGCGCGCCTTCCGGCAGCTTCCGGGGCTCTTCCCGCGGCACCGGCGGTGGCGGGGGCAGCTCGCGCAGGCCGGTGCGCTGCGCCGCGAGCTGGGCCGCCACGCTGGAGGCGGTGGGCCCGTTGCTGGGCGACTTCGCGGGGGCGGGCGCGGCGGCCTCGACCTTCGGTGGGGGCGGCGGGGCCTTCGGCCCGGCCGACTTGAAGGACACCTCGGCGCTGGCGCCGCCCTGGGGGGCCTCGGCGGGGCGGGTGACGACCGCCTTCACGTCGCCCTGGTCCTTGCCCTCCAGGAATTCACCGGCGCGCTCGACGTTGGCGAGGAGGAAGGCGTCGACCTCGCCCTGCTGCACGTGGCCCCCGCTCTTGAGCTTCTCGCCGCGCTGCTCCTCGTAGGGCCGCACGCGCTTGATGCGCTCGAGGTGCTCGCGGATCACCTGCTTGTCGTCCTCCGCCGCGGGTCGCTCCACCGCGCTGAGCGCCACGGCCGTCTGGCGCCCGGCGAGGTTGTCGCGCACGCGCTGTGCGGTCAGGTCGGTGATGGCGCGGAGCGAGTCGAGCACGCCAACGCCCTGCACGGCGATCGCCTCGACGTGGGGCACGCCGAAGGGGTTGAGGTCGGTCTGCATGTCGGCGACGCTGCGTGCCTCGGGCACGTCGCGCTTGTTGTACTGGATCAAGAGCGGGATGCTTGCGAGGTCGAGACCGTGGGAGCGAAGGTTTTCCTCGAGGTCGATCAGCGCGTCGATGTTGGCGCTGGCGCGGTCGGGAGCGCTGTCGGCCACGAAGACCACGGCGTCGGCGCCCTGCAGCACCACGCGCCGCGTTTCCTTATAGAACACCTGGCCGGGGACGGTAAAGAGCTTGAACTTCGCGGTGAAACCGGCGATCTGCCCGAGCTGGATGGGCACGTAGTCGAAGAAGAGGGTGCGCTCCTCGGCGGTGGCCATCGAGTGCAAATCGCCGCGCTGGGCGTCGGGAATGATGCCGTGCACGACCTGCACGTTCGTGGTCTTCCCCGACATCGCGGGGCCGTAGTACACGATCTTCGCCTCGATCTCGCGACGAGCGAAGTTGATGACCGCCATGCCGCGCGATCTATCCGGTTAGTCACCCATGCCGCGCGTCGCGATTCCCCGGGGAACGAAACGGTAGCGGCAGGGGTGACTGCGGAGGAGGGGAGAGGGCCACGGCGAGCGTGCTAGCGGCACGCTCGCCGCCGCAGCCCGGAGGCCACGCCGGAGGGCGGAGGGGATGGCCCGGTAGGGGAGGAGGCCGGCGAGGCCTCCTCCCCTGTTTCCTGATAGCGGCCCCAGCCGATGCACCCGCTCATTCCCTATTTCGAGCAGCCCGTCATCCAACTCGGGCCGCTCCCGATCCACGCCTTCGGCATCCTCGTGGCCATCGGCTTCGTCACCGGTGGCCACGTGGCCCAGCAGAAGGCCACCCAGTTCGGCGGCAGCGCCGATGCCATCAACCGGCTCATCGGCTGGCTGGTTTTCGGCGTCTTCGTGGGCGGCCACTGGGGGCACATCCTGATGTACGAGCCGGGCAAGCTCGCGGGCGAACCCGAGCTCTTCGGCAAGTTCTTCCAGGCCTTGTCGGAGTTTCGTCGCCCCACGAATGCCGAGATCCCGGCGCTGCTGCAGTTCTGGCACGGGCTCTCGTCCTACGGTGGCTTCGCGATGTGCGTGGGGCTCACCATCTGGTTTTTCCGTCGCGAGAAGTTGCCCTTCTGGCCCCACGCCGACGCGCTGGCCATCGGGCTGTCCCTCGGCTGGTTCTTCGGGCGCATGGGCTGCTTCTCGGCGCACGACCACGCCGGCAACCCCACCAACTTCTGGCTCGGTGTCTACGGCATGTGCCCAGGCAACAACCCCACGGTGGCCTGCCACGACCTCGGTCTCTACGAGGCCATCTGGTCGATCAGCGTGTTTGGGCTGTTCACCTGGCTCGACAAGAAGCCTCGCCCGCAGGGCTTCTTCGTGGGCTGGCTCGCGACGCTCTACGGGCCTGCGCGCTTCGTGTCTGACTTCTTCCGCAACCGGGAGGGCGACGCCCGCTACTTCGGCCTCACCCCGGCCCAGTACGGCTCGATCATCGTCACCCTCGTGGGGCTGTGGATTCTGAGGAGCCGCCTAGAAACGAAGGCCCGTCCCCACGCGGCCTGACACGCCGTCGATCTGGATCGTCGCCACCTCGCCGATGTGGGTCGGGGCGAGCCAGGTGTAGCCGAGCTCCCCGTAGAAGGCCAGGGACAGGCCCGACTTGCCCAGCGGCACCGCCGTCTCGAAGCCAGCGGCGGCGAGGACCCCGAAGCCCACGCCGGTGGCCTCCACCTGCCCGGCGTTCTCGTCGTCGTCGGGGTCGTCGTCCACGCGCACGATGCCGTAGAGCATGTCGCCCTGCACGGTGCCGTAGAACTTCGCCCAGTTGCTCGGTCCCCATCCCGACTTCAGGCCGAGCTGGAACTGGTTCATGTAGCTACCGGTCTGGAACGAGGTCTCCGACCCGTCGTCGCCGCTGTCGTCGTAGCTGTTGAACTCCATGCCGGAGGCGCCGTGCTCCCACCCGCCCACGAGCACCAGGTGCTTGTGCAGGGGATAGCCCCCGCGCAGGCCGATGCTGGTGAGGTGGCCGTCCTCGGAGAGGTAGTTCCAGCCTGGATCGTCGCTGCCCTGGACGCTCAGGTGCACGTCGAGTTCGCGGTCGCCAGCGAGGGCGGCGCCGATGAGGATGAGGCTCAGCATGACTTACTCCTTCTCTTCGCGACGGGGGAGGACGGCGGGGGCGGCGAGGCCCGAGGTGGCGAAGCCGGCCACGGTGACCACGCCGTTGTCGACGGGATCGACGAAGCTCAGCATGCCCACCCCGGTGTCGCCGGTGACGATGAAGCGGCCGTCGGGCGAGTTCTGGATGCCGATGGGCGGCGCCTCGAGCGAGATCTCGTCGGCGCTGGCGTTGCCGAGGTTCACCTTGAGCAGCGTGTCGACGCCGTCGAGGAGGAGCAGCGCGTACTCGCCCTCGTCGTCGGCGGACAGCGCGAGGCCCACCGGCTCGCTCTCGAGCACCAGCGAGATGGCGTCGATGGGGTCGTCGCCGGTCACCGGGGAGAGCGGGAAGATGCCGAAGCCGTAGTTCTCGTCGTAGAAGGCGCTCGTCCCCGATCCGCTGGTGTAGTTGTCGGGACGCATCGTCGCCACCGCGTAGTGCTCGGCGACGAGCAGCTCCATCACCGGGTTCTCGGCGCGTTGCTCGTGCCAGTCGCCCGTGGCGGCGTCAAACGTCACCACGTCGTGGTAGTTCTGGTCGTTGTAGGCGAGCATCCCCACGCTGGTGGCCACCACCGAGGTGGCCGGCTCGTCGGTGCTGAAGCTCGACAGCTCGAAGAACTCGTGCTCCACGACGTCGATGCGCGCGGCGCTGTCGTACACGAAGACGGTGCGGTCGTTGGCCTCGTCCACCGCCATCGCGCTCGGCACGTTGTCGAGCTCGAGCAGGTCGATGCTCTCGTTGACGAGGTCGAGCACGTACACGTCTTTCTTGCTGGTGATCGACACCAGCGCGTAGGAGCCGTCGGCCACGAGCACCACGTTGTTGGGGACGACGGCCTGGTCGGCGTCGAGGGTGAGCGGGTAGGTCACGCACACGTCCCAGGCCTCGCAGTCCTCGCTGGCGCTCTCGAGATTGACGACGGCCACCTGCGAACGTGACAGGATCACCGCGCGCTTGTCGTCGCCGGTGAAGAGGATCGTCTCCGGCGCGAAGCCCACCGCCACGCGGTTGACGCTGCCGCTGCCGAGGTTGACGAAGGCCACCTCGTTGAGGTTCACGAAGCCATCGACAACGATCTCCTCGCCGTTGTAGTCGAGGTACAAGGCTGCCATCTCGCCGTCGTGGCTGTACACGGCGGCGTTGACCTGCGGCGCCACGCCGTCGAGCGCCGCGTTGCCCACGCGCTTGCCATCCTGCACCAGCGCCACCTCGTACTCGGTGCTGAGCTTCTCGCCGGGGCAGTCGTCCACGTTGACGACGAGCGGGTCGTCGTCGTCGCAGACGGGCCAGCTCGCCACCACGAACAGGCCGTTGCCGCTGTCGGTGGGGATGAGCTTCTCGGGGGTGGCGCCGTCGAGGTCGACTTGCGACCACGTGCCGTCGGGCTTCACGCGCACCAGCTGGCCGGCGTGCGGCAGGCGCACGTACACGCCGTCGCTCGCGGCCACCACCGCCGGGTCCCAGGTGGACTCGATGAACTGGTAGCCACCGTCGGGGAGATCCCAGGGGTCGCAACCGATGAGGAAAAGGGACAGCATGGTCGTGACTCCTTAGTGCTCGATGTCGCTGTTGAGTTCGAAGCCGGTGATGGTGTTCAGCTCGTCGGCGTCGGGGTCGTAGAAGCTGATGCGCCCGAGCTCGTGCTGCTGCGAGGTCCAGGCCATGGTGCGGCCGGGGAGGGTACCCACGAACACCGGATCGCTCGCGAGCTTGAGGTGCTCCGGGAGCAGCGACTCGAAGGAGAGCGCCTCCAGCGTGGGCACGCCGTCCATCACGTAGAAACCCCAGCGGTCGTCGTCGGTCACCGAGTAGCCGGTGGGCTCGGCCTCCACGACCATCCGGTTCTCGCCGAGGCCGTTGGTCTCCATGAGCGTGACCGCCCACTCGTTGTAGAACTCCTCGCTGGGGTCGGTGTCGGCGGCGTCTTCCCTGGTGTGAAACACCATCGCCACGTCGCCCACCGGCGAGAGCGCGATCGCCTTCACCGGCTTGATCAGCGAGCGCTCGTCGAAGAGATCGGTGGTGGTGTCCCACACCGCGAGCGAGGGGATGAGCGCCGAGGTGGTGTAGAGCACGGCGGTGTCGCCGCCATTGGCGAAGCTCACCGCGCCCCAGGCGGTGTCGGAGGGGAAGTCGAGCAGCGAGGGCGTGGCGAAGGGGTCGTCCACGTCGTAGCTCCAGATCTGCCGGGCGCTGCGGGCCACCACCGCGAGGCGCTGCCCGTCGGGGGTCACGTCCATGTCGGTGGGGTCTTCGCCCACGTCGACCGGGGTGACGGTGCCCTCGGCCAGGTCCACGATCTGCAGGGTCTCCACGTCGCGTTGTCGCACGAAGGCGTAGAGCCCGTCGGGGGTGAGCACCACCTCCTCGGCCACTGGCGCGTCGAGCTCGTCTTCCGCGAGCATGATGCGCGTGGGCGACAGCGTGGCGGCGGTGAGATCCACCACCGAGAGCGATCCGTCGCTCACCACCACCGCGAGCTTGCCGTCGTCGCTCCAGCGCACGCCCTTGGGGTTGTAGCCCACCGCCATCGGCACGTGCTCCGGCGGGTCGAGGCGAATGAAACTCACCTCGTTGAAGCTCACCACCCCGTTGCTGTCGCCCAGCGACTCCTTGTCGGGGTCGTACCAGGTCATCGCGAAGTCGCCGGTGGGCGAGAGCGACAGCGAGTTCATGTTGTCGCGGATCTCCACCGACTGCGCTTCCATCGTCTCCGCCGCGATGACGGTGACGCTGTCGTCGCCCTCGTCGAGGGTGATGGCGAGCGAGTAGTCCGAGGTGGTCTGCACCGTCGACGGGATGTGCCCCACGTCGGTGGTGAGCACCGCGAGGTCGCTCACCGCGATGCGGGTGACGGTGTCGCGACCGGGGTTGGCGACAAACACGTACGCGTCGGTCGCGGCCGGCGCGAGCTTCATGTAGTCGTCCTCGTTCTCGCTGTCGGTGTCGGTGTCGCCGTCGGCATCGGCGTCGGCGTCGCCGTCCTCGTCGTAGCCGGCGGAGCTGGCGGTGTCCTTGTACTCGGAGGAGGCGTTGAGGCCGGCGTCGGCGGCGCAGCCCGCGGCCAAGAGCGCGATGAGGGTGGATCGGATCATCAGGGAACTCCTGTCGGCGGGGGCTAGTGCAATGACCGTGCCACGTGAGAACGTGCGGCGTTGGTCCTACGTGACAAGCCGCGCGCCGCCCGCGGCCTGCGACAGGGGCGTCGTGCTCAGTGCTCGATCTCGCTGTTGAGCTCGAAGCCGGTGAGCGTGTCCATCTCGCCGCTCTCCACGTCGTAGAAGCCGATGCGGCCAAGCTCGTGCTCCATCGAGGCATAGCCCACGTTGCGCCCGGGCAGGGCCCCGACGTGGGTGGGCGCGCTGGCCAGCTCGATCTCCTCGGGCAGGTGCGTGGCGAAGTCGAGCACTTCCAGCTTCGCGGCGCCTTCGAGGCCGGCGAAGGCGTAGCGGCCCTCGTCGGTGGCGCCCCAGGCCACCACCGGTCGCGACAGGAGCAGGGGCGTGCTGCCCCCGGTGGCGAGGTCGAGCATCGTCAGCGCGTTTTCCCCGGCGAAGGGGTCGTCACGGTCGAGGCCGTCCTGGTCTTGCTCGGTGTGAAACACCAGCGCCGCGCCGTAGCCGTCGATCACGCCCACGGTGGAGACGGGTTTCACCAGCGTGCGTTCCGACACGGTTCCGCTCGCCGAATCCCACACCGCCAGCGAGGGCGTGAGCGTGGCGTTGGTGTAGAGCACGGCGAGGCCGTCGGTGCCCACGAAGGCGAGGGAGCCATAGTCGGCCTCGGTGCCGAGCTCGGTGACGGTGGGCGCCGCGAGCGGATCGGCGAGGTCGTAGCGCAAGAGCTCGTGGGTGGCGCGCACCAGCACCGCCAGGGCGGTACCGCTCGGGTCGATGTCCATGTCGGTGGGCACCCCGCCGGGGTCGAGGGTGGTGACCGCCTGGTCGTCGAGGTGGACGGCGAGCAGGCCGCCCACGCCAAACTGCCGGACGAAAGCCCACTCGCCATCGAGGGACAACTCCACCTCCTCGGCCTCCGGCGCGTCGCCGTCGTCGTCGGCGATGGGGATGAGCGTCACCTGGGGGCTCTCGTCGAGGCTCACCACCGACAACATCGTGTCGCTCACCACCACGGCGCGGGCGCCGTCGGGAGTCCAGCGCACGTCCTTGGGCTCGTAGCCGACCACCAGCGGCACGTGCTCGGGCGGGTCGACGCGCAACAGGCTCACCTCGTTGAAGGAGATGACGCCATCCGTCGTGCCGCTCGAGGGCCAGCCGGGGTCGTGCCAGGCCATGGCCCAGGCCTCGTCGTCCGACATCGACAGCCGGTTGAGCCCGTCGCGCACCGCCATCGTCGTGACCTCAAGCGTGCTCCCGTTGACGATCGACACGCTGTCGTCGCCCTCGTTGAGCACCACCGCCGCGAGGCTGTCGGCGGTGGCGTGTACCGTGGTCGGGGTGGTGCCCACGGCGACGGTCTGCACGGCGAGGCTGTCCACTGTCACCCGGGTGAGGCTGTCGCGACTGGGGTTCACCACGAAGAGGTACTGGTCGGTCACCGCCGGGCTGTACAACAGCGGATCGTCCTCGGTCTCCGGCGGGGCGGTGTCGTCGTCGGCGTCGGCGTCGCTGTCGCCGTCGGCATCGCTGTCGGTGTCGGCGTCGGCCTCGGCGTCGCCGGCCTCCTCCGGGGCCATGTCGCTCGTGGACACCAGCTCGTTGTCGGCGGTGGGGATGCAGCCGACAAGGGCGAGGAGGCTGAGGGTGCGCATGCGCAACCGTAGCCGGTCAGCAGAGCATCAGCGCGCAGATCGTCTTCGCGTCGCGGATCTCGCCCTCGCGCACCATGCGCCGGGCTTGCTCCAGCGGGATCCGCGCGGTGGTGATCACCTCGTCGTGCTCCAGCCGCGCCGGGACCGGCGATAGCTCGGTCGCGACAAAAAGATGGATGACCTCGTCGGTGAAGGCCGGCGTGGTCCAGATCGCGGGGAGGGGACGGATCGCCCCGGCCCGCAGCCCCGCCTCCTCCTCCAGCTCCCGGCGCGCGCTGTCGGCGGGATCCTCCCCCGCGTCGAGCTTCCCGGCGGGGATCTCCCAGATGACGCCCCCGGCGGCGTGGCGGTGCTGCCGGATGAGGGTGACGGTGCCGTCGTCGTGCAGGGGGACCACGGCGGCGGCGCCGGGGTGACGCAGGATCTCGAGGTCGACCACGGCGCCATTGGGCAACGTGACGGTTTCAATGCCGAAGTCGCCCACCCGTCCCCGGTGGAGGGAACGGCGTTTCACTCGGGCGTCGTCATCTCGAAGTACATCTCGCCGGTCACCTCGAAGTCCACGTAGTAGTTGAACGTGTAGTCGAAGGCCGCGGTCTCGCCGTCGAACTCGAGGCCGTTGTCGGCGCCGATGATCTCCACGGTGCCGCTGTCCTCGGAGTAGGAGTAGAAGGTCGCGACGCCGCCAGCCTCGGTGAAGAGGATGGCGCGGTAGCTCGTGCCGATGGGGAGGTAGCCGTCGCAGATGCTGTCGACGCCGGGCACGTTCTCGTAGAAGTTGGTGCAGGAGGGGCACTCGGCGGCGAGCGCCTCGTAGGCGCCGCCCTCGGTGAGCTCGGTGCCGGTTTCTTCCACGGTGGTGTCGCAGGCGTAGCCCCACACCTCGGCGTAGAAGTGCCGGTAGCCGGTGTAGGCGGAGTAGTCGGTGACGGGCTCCGCGGGGACTTCCTCGGCCGAGTCGCCGGCGGTGTCGTCGCTGGCGGTGTCGTCGGCGATGGCGGTGTCGTCTTTTTCCTCCTCGGCGTTGTCGACGACGACGGTTCCGGTCTCGCAGGCGAACAGGAGGGCAAGCATGGGCATCCCAGGTGAGGGCCGTATAGCTTGGCCGCCCATCATTCGGCGCGCCAGCCCTTTGCAG
>Ga0194120_10003792_pt1 | contig 24133 bp, 17 predicted proteins | sample TA2MahCa65mmetaG_FD_148642 | JGI IMG/M metagenome (GOLD analysis project Ga0194120, IMG submission 148642) | Freshwater microbial communities from Lake Tanganyika, Tanzania - TA2015019 Mahale Deep Cast 65m | ecosystem: Environmental > Aquatic > Freshwater > Lake | place: Tanzania: Lake... | reverse complement strand
ACATCAAGGCGGAGGTGAACGAGAGGTTGAAGTATTACGCTGTCTCCCGGCAAATGGTGCTCTTCGCCGTCGAACGCCGCAAAGCCTGGCGCATGCTCCAGAGCAAAGCCGGCGTGACCAATAAGGATTACCTTGCCCAGAAGTCGCTTCTCAAGAAAGCGGACGAAGGCAAGATTCCGTTGGCCGACCTCAAGACCCGAACCCGCGAATTATTCGATGCAGAACTGGCCACTCTGAGCGCGCCTGCGCCCGCTGCGGCTCCGGCGAAGGCACAGGCATAGGCAAAAAATCGGAGTTCTCTCATTCTTTGCTCACGCGGCTTTGGTGCTCACCCGGTGTAGCAAGTTTTCCAGAAACTCCGCGACCTTGGCTTGCTGGTGCCGAGTCCCAGCGCAACCGGGTTGCGTTCCCAGGCTCCCAATTTGTGATGGAACAGCGAGGTTATCTCCTCCAATCTTTGGCCATGTTTGACCTTCGGCACTTCCTATCGGGTTTGATCCTGTTACCGGTATTCTTCGCTGCTGTTGCCGCGCCCGCGGATTTCACCGGCGTAGAGACCGATCCCGCCTCCGGTTTCTCGCGCGCGGTGATTGTGCCGCCGAAGGCTCTGGCCCACACGGCCCAATTCCTCCCGCTTAGCGACGCGGGCGAAATCGCGGGCCAGGGACACCCAGAGGTTCAAGCTGGCCGCGTGCTCGACAATCTTGCCGCCGCTTTGACGGAAGCGAAAACCAGCCTGGACCAATTGGTGAGGCTGAATGTTTATGCCCGTGATGCTGCGACTGCGGCGGCGGTCAGGCGCGTGCTGACGGAGCGTTTGCGGGGTCCGGTGAAGCCCGCGGTCACGTTTGTCACCGGACAAACGACCCATCCGGACGCGCTCGTGGCGATGGATGCGGTCGCCGTCACGACCATGACTTCGCCCCAAGTCGTGTATCAGCGCAGTGCAAAAATTTCCGGCATTGGAGGGACGCACGTCGCGGTGCTGCCCCTGGGCGGGCATGTCTATATCGCCGGCCAGGCCGAGCCCGGGACGCTGGCCGAGGCGACGCGCAAGACCATGGACAGCCTGCGCTCCACGCTGAAGTTTCTTGAGTTGGACTTCTCGCACGTCGTTTCCGTCAAGTCATTCATTCAGCCAATCGGAAGTGGGTTCGAGGCGCGGGCGGAGATTGTGAAACAGTTCGGCGGACAACCGGCGCCGCCGCTCGTGTTTGTCGAATGGACCATGACCAATCCCATCGAAATCGAGATGGTAGCGGCGGCGGGAGACGCGCCCAGGCAAGCGCAGGAACCCATCGAATACCTCACTCCGCCCGGCATGACCGCGTCGCCCATCTATAGCCGCGTGGCGCGTGTGAATCGCGGTGACTTGATTTACACGGGAGGGTTGTATGGACCGTCCGGCGCCAGCGGCGAAGGGCAGGTTCGCGACATTTTCGCGCAGTTAAAGACGCTCATGGAGAAAAGCGGCAGCGACTTCCGCCATATGGCGAAGGCGACTTACTACGTGAGCGACAACGACGCCAGCACGATGCTGAACAAGATTCGTCCCGGGTTCTACGACCCGAAGCGGCCTCCAGCGGCCTCGAAAGCCATGGTGCCCGGCGTGGGGTTAGAGGGGCGCAGCATCACGCTGGACATGATCGCAGTCCGGCGACCGGCGGCAAACGTTGCTCCTTGAGACGCGCGCAGCCCATTCGTCCCCGTCCTCGATTGGCCGCGATTTTATTCGAGAACGAACGAGGAACAACGATGCCGGCCTCGAAAGACCGGAGCAGGGCCATTGACAAAGCAGCGCAGAATTGAATTCTGCTGTATCCCAGATGGATTGTGCTACACTTGCGCCATAAGCATTATCCTCAAATTCGACGAGGACGCCCTGGCCAGTCTCCCCTTCGGGCCAGGGGAACGATTCAAGCAAGCGATAGGTATCGAGCCAGAAATGGATTTCCCATTCGTAATCTTGCGAGGAATTCATCCTTGCGATCAGGAATGCGTGGTGTTCACCCTCGGGATACTTTAGAAATTTGACACGGCTTTGGTGTTGTCCGGCAGCGGCACCTGAGCCTTGTGCAGGAGATAAGCGATCAGGTCGCGCGCTTGCTGGGGAGGCAAAGTCTCCAACAGACCTTCCGGCATCAGCGAAAGCGAAGAGTCCTCGAGGCGTTGAATTTCGCCGCGCTCAATCGTCAGAACTTCCGTGGCCGTCTTCAGCGTCAGCGTGCGCTCGGTCTTCGCGGCCACCAGGCCATTGAGCGCGCGGCCGTCTTTCAGATTCACGATGGACATGTGGAAGTCGGACGTCACGACGGCGCTGGGATCAAGGATATTTTCCAGCAGATAATCAAGGTTGTCGCGGCCTCCTCCCGTGAGGTCCGGCCCGATCTTTCCGCCCTCACTGTAAAGCGTGTGGCAGGAGGCGCACACGGTGTTGAAAACAGCGCGGCCCTGGCTTTTGTCCGCGCGCGCCAGCCCTTCCGCGGAGAGCCGAGTCTTCCACTCGGCGATGAGCTGGCGTTTGTCCGGGGCGGAGTCGCGCAACTCACCCCAAACTTGAGCCAGTCTTTGGTTCAACGTCGCGTCGTTCAGGCTGCGAATCTGCCGGGCGTGAAAGGCAGAAATGTCGGCCCGCGGAATCCTGCCTTCCGCCACCGCGTTCAAGAGCGCCGTGGCAAAGGTCTGACGCGACACCAACGCAGCCATAAGTTGCGGCCGCTCGGACGGATGGAACTGCCGGTAAGCTCGGACCAACCGGGCCCCGGCGGCTGCGTCGCCGAAGCTCGCCAGACCGCGCGCCGCGACGGGATTCAAAAAACGCACGTCGATCAACCGTTCGCAAATCTGGCGCAAGTCGGGCGGTCGATTGTTGATGAGCGTCTGGAGCGCGGCCTGGCGGGCCAGCATGTCGGCGTTGTCGTCGAGCGCGACCTGCTTCACTTCCTCGAGCGCTCGCCCATCGCCGAAGACGACGTTGAGTTCGCGCACGCGTTCGCGGAAGGCTGCATTCGCAGAGTCCGTCAGCTTCCTCGCGAGCGCGTCCCAGGCGGCTGGCTTCGGCGCTTTGTGCCAGCCAGTCAATGCTTCGGCCACGCCGTTGATGATGTCGGTCTGGAAGGTTTCGGGTTTCGATGCCGTGAGCTGAAGGAGTTTGTTCAAGAGCGCCGGATTCCTCTCGATGTCTTCGGCGAGGCGGCGGGCGATGAATTTCCGGGTGAGCGGGAGTTCGCACTTTGCGGCCAGGGCTGCGAGCGCACCTGGGTTAGCCTCGGCGACGGGAATCAACCCATACCAGATCAGCAGGGGCAAGTTGTGATCGGCCGCGTCTTCCTTTCGAGCGACAAGCGCGGCGGCAAGATCGCTTCGCTGAGTCACAGGCAAACGTTGCAGGGCCGAAGCCAGGGCAAGGCGAACGAGAGCGGAGGCCTCTGTTCGTGCCAGACGGGAAAAGGCCGAGACGACCTTTTGACTGGCTGGGACACCAATCCGAACTCGATCACCTTCTTCGTTGGCGCTGCGTTCCCCCTCACCCTGGCCCTCTCCCGCCGGGAGAGGGAATGCGGCACGCCGCCCCGGGAGGGGGTGTGAGGCACTCGATTTGTCGGAAGGCAGCGTTTGATTCTCCTTCTCCCCAGGGGAGAGGGCCGGGGTGAGGGGAAAGTTTGTGCGTGCTGCCGAAAAGGTCGGCCTCTGACTCAGCACGGTGTCGAGTGCCCAGGTGTCGGTAAGCAACCGAACCGCCCATGCGCGGACGTGCTCGTCGGAGTGGCGAAGCTGGCGTTCGAGGAAACGAGGCCACTCCACGCCGTCCGCGCTGATTACAGCGAGAGACCAAAGGGCCCGGAGCTTCACGACCAGCTCCGCTGGTTTCTCGAAGAGATCGCGCAATTCCTTCCTGGCTTGGCCGAGATCGGAGCCGGTCGCGGCGCGTGATGCGAGTTCGATTCGAGCCTGGCGGGAGAACCATTCATTCGGCTGCAGGTGCAGCTTGACCAACTGGCTCGCGCTGAGTTTCGAGAGGTCGCCGAAGGAAACGCGTTGGGAATCGCCGTAGGTGATTTTGTAGATTCGCCCGCTCTGTCGATGAACGCCGGTGCTTTCGTGGCATTCGCCCACGTCGCTCCAATCGAGCAAGAACACGCCGCCATCCGGGCCATAGCTGAGTTCCATGCCGCGCGCCCAGGGATCGCCCGCGATCAAGAAGTCCGTTCCGTGACGGCCGACGTAACCGGAGCCGCGGCGTTCGAGAATTTCCTGGTTCACGCGGTAACCGTGCATATTCCAGGTGAACAGGCGTCCCCGGTATTCCGCCGGCCAGTTGTCGCCGAGATAAATCATCATGCCGACGTGCGCGTGGCCGCCGCCGTAGGCGTCCGCCTTGCCGTCGCGCGACTTGCCCCAGCCGATCGCGGTGTCGAAGTGCCAATGGTCCGCGTGTTGGTCGATCATCGCATAGACGCGGGGATTCGGATCAATCGTGTGGGGCCGGACGTAATGCGCGCCGGCGAACTGATGCCAGAGATGGCCGTTGACGGTGTTGATGAAGAAGAGTTCGCCGTGCTCGTTCCAATCGTGGCCCCACGGATTCGTGGTGCCACAGCTCAAGGCCTCGAAGATTTTGCGTGCCGGATGATAGCGCCAAATCGTGCCGCGCATCGGAATGCGTTCGGCCGCGGTCGCGCCGGGGACGCCGATCTCGCCCGGACTGGACGCGCCGCACCGGCCATACAGCCAGCCGTCCGGCCCGAAGCGCAGGCCATTGGCGAAGTTGTGGTAATTCTCCGGTGGCGGGACAAACCCATCGAGCACGATCTCCGGCGCGCCGTCGGGCACGTCGTCGCGATTGCGGTCCGGAATGAACAGTAATTGCGGCGGACACATCGCCCACACCCCGCCGCGGCCGACTTCGATGCTCGTGAGCATTTGCACTTCGTCGGTGAAAACCTTGCGCGTATCGAAATGTCCGTCGCCGTCCTGGTCCTCGAAGACGAGGATGCGGTCGCGCAGGCGGAGGTCGAACTTCTGGGTGCGCTCCGCGTAAGTGTAATTTTCCGCGATCCACAGCCGTCCGCGCGAGTCCCAGGCCATTGCGATGGGATTCTGCACGTCCGGTTCGGCGGCGAAGACGGTCGCCTTGAAACCCGGCGGCAGCTTCATCTTCGCGGCGGCTTCGGCGGGAGGGAGAGGCAGGGATTTGTCCGGTTCCGAGTTGTAGGGAAGCGGGAACTCCGAGGCACTCAGGTTCAGAACCGCCAAAAGCAGCAGAAAGATTCTCATGGCTCGACGCATTTCGATTTCAAGCGCGGAAGAGATTTGGTGCTCCCAGTTTCGCGAATGAAACCAAGCGGTTCCAGCCAAAGTTTCCGCAGAAGCCCAGAAGGCCATCAAGGCCTTTGACAATAGAAGTCCTCTAATGCATACTTGGTTCATGGCACATACCATTACGAATCCACAGAAGAAACTGATTCAGGAACTTCTCAAAGTCGGCCGGTGGAACAACGAGAGCGAGATTATCCGTTACGGGCTGCATCTGGTTGCGAAGGAGGTTGAGACCGAACAGACGCGGAGCTTGGAGCCGTACGCAGCAGGAGTACTGGCGCGTGCCTACCGCCGACTAACACTCCGGGAGCGGCAAGAGCACCAAACCATGGAGCGAGCATCAGCCGGCCCGGCAAAAGGAGAACTCGAATGAACCCCTGGGAGGTGTGGCAGTGGGAGTTCCCGCACGGCTCGCATCCAGCGGTCATCGTGTCGCCTGAAGATCGGTGCGCAAACTCGGCCATCGAGACTGTGAACGTTGCGGGCTGCTCAACTCAGAGATCTCGGCGGAGCCCGGATGTCCACGAAGTGCTGCTCGACCAGGAAGATGGTCTGGACTGGGAGACACTCTGCCGCTGCGATGTGCTGTTTCTGGCGAAGAAGACGGATCTCACACGACGGCGTGGAACGCTAACCTTTGAGCGTCGGCGGCAATTGGGTCAAAAAATCATCCGGCTGTTTGGGCTGTGGATGGGATAGAATGGTGTCCGTGCTTCCAGGATGATCAGCACAAATCTGCTGCCGATGCTCGTTGCGCGATTTAGAGCGCTGACCAGTCTGAAGCCATCTTATGTTAAATGGTCGCATTTGTGCGCTAGTGGTGACAGTGGCGGTCTTCGTCGTTGTTGGCATCTGCGTCTGGTTGTGGCTTGATGGCGATCCCGTTTTCCAGGGCAAGCGTCTCAGTGAACATCTCAAGAGCTGTCAAGGCTGCGGACTTTCCTTTGGCGGCGGCAGCTACGGAGAATTGGTTACGGCGCCTGCTGTGACCGATAGATATCTCCCGCCTAGAATCCGACGTCCTTTCTGAGCTCCAACCGGAATCCTGGCCGTTACTGGCTCGGCTCTTAGAAGGCAAAGAATCGCGGATCAAACGCTGGTTCCGTTCCGTCTCTCAGAAACACAGAATCTTGGCGCGCCTCAATCGAGGCAAACCCACCGATGCGTTTGCCCAGCAGGTCGGGGCTCTGATGGCCTTTCGCCAACTCGGTTCGCGGGCCGCCCCGGCCATCCCGGCAGTTACGAAGCTTCTCAACCCGCACGAATTCCGATTCTGAAGCGAGCGGGAGCCCTTGGTGGCTGATGATGAGGAGCCAGAATCTTAGGATGAACATTTGGGCGCTTGGCGCCTACGGCCCGAAGGCTCGGTCTGCCCTTCCTGCTCTCTCGAACCTCCTGAGCTATCGAGATGCGAATGTGAAAACCGCGGCCAGAATCGCGAGCCAAAGGATCAATGGGGAGGGCAATTGGGTTGTCCCTTGATCCATGCCCCTTACCGCCACTTGGCCGTCGGCAGTCCCCCGGGTCAGTGGAATTCTCGTCACTCCTTTTCATTCGTGATGACGCCGTGAAGCAGCCCGCCATGATCTCCGCCCGTCCACGTTCCGGAGTAGGTCTTGTCGTAAATCATGACGCGGGCGGAATATTTGTTGCCGCCCGGGATGCCGACGTTGTCCACGATAATGACCGGCGTGTCGCCCGCCCACCGCACTTGCACGGGAATCGGCGCGACGACGTCCACCTTGCCGTATTGGATGCGGGCGCTGATGAGCCAGGTGCTGGCGGTGAGTTTGGTGACGCTCAGAATCGTGTATTTGTCCTCCTTGTCCGGGCCAGGCTGCCCGTCTTTGATCGAACACCAGCGCCCGCTGAGGGTCGCTTTGGTGAGTGTGGCCTTGAACCTGGCTTCCAATTCATCGGGGCCGGATTTCGCCTTTTCCGAACTGGGAGCCGGCGCCTCTTTGGGTTTCGCCTCCTGAGCGCAAGAAGATGGGCCGAGACTTGCGCCCAACACGATGGCGATTGCGGCCAGGAGTTTGGTGGTTTTCGTTTTCATGGGTTCCAGCTTGGTACGCAATCGGCGAAAGAGATTCAAATTCAAAAGGAATAGGATTGGCGTTTGGCGCTTCCTTTGCGTACCTATGAAGGAAGATGAAGAATGCTGGCTTGATCCTCCTGGCTCTTGCGCTGGCGTCGGTTGGTGGTTCAACCATTGCGGCCACGGATGCCGCGGCACTCAAAGGAGCGATTGCGAGCTTCGAGCGTCACGACTTTCCCGCAGCCGAGCGCCAGTTTCATCGCCTCCTGGCCGCGGATCCCGCCAACACGGAAGCCCGGCTGTATCTTGGACGAATCGCTCTCGAAGAGCACCGGCTCACCGAAGGCATCGATCATCTGGATCACGCGACGCGGCTCAATCCGACGAACGCCGTTTATTTTCTCTGGCTGGCGCGCGGATACGGTTTGCAGGCCCGAAATGCGGGCATTCCCACCGGCATCGGGCCGGCCTTGAAATCGCGCGCCGCGTTTGAAAAATCCGTTGCGCTTGATCCGGGCCTCATCGAGGCGCGCGAGGATTTGATCCAATTCCATCGCGAAGCGCCGGGCATCGTCGGCGGCAGCAGGCGGGCCGCTCGCGCTCATGCGATCGAAATCATGAAGCGCGAGCCGTACATCGGCGCGCTCATTCAGGGCGACCTTTTGATGGACGAAAGGAAGAATCGCGAAGCAGAGAGCGTTTATCGAGGGGCGGCGGAGTTGAAACCCGGCCAGGTGGACGCCTATTACCGGATCGGATTGCTTCACCTCAAACTCAAGGAATACGAGAAAGCTTTCTCGGCTTTCGAGAGAGTTCTCCAGATTGACATAAACGAAGTCGAAGCCTGCTTTTACATCGGCGAGGCAGGGGCGGTGTCCGGGCAACGTCTGCCGCGCGCCGCGGAAGCGCTCAAGGCTTACTTGAAGACCAGGCCGTGGTCCATTCTGCCGTCGCTGGCGGACGCGCACTTTCGGCTCGGCCAGGTTTATGAACGCCAGGAGAAACACGAACTGGCGCGCGCGGAGTTTCAGGCGGCGCTCAAACTGGAGCCGGGCCACAAGGAGGCCAAAGCGGCGTTCCGGAAATTGCGGTGACAGCGTCGCAGGCAGTATTTCAGGGATCAGTATGCAGTACGCAGTATTCAGTCGCGAGTTTTGAAGGGTACACCCGAAAGCTTTTGACCATTTGCCACGCGGACGTTAAACCATCCTGGCCCGCGCGAGTGTCAGTGTCCGTAGCGCAGATTTTGAACCGTGATGAATATTCCCGTGTATTTCCTCGCCAAGACGGAGCTGGAATTGATCTACGTCTGGAACAAAGCCACTCCGGAAGGCAAGGCGATCATCATCATCCTGATCACGTTTTCCATCGTCGCCTGGTCGATCATGGCGTCAAAGGCCGTGCAGATGCGCCGCGCCAGAAGGCTGAACCAATATTTCGATGCCGAGTTCCGCGTCCAACCCACCGTGCTGGCCATTTTCGACCGTCGAATTCAGGTGGACGGCTGCCCGCTCTTCGCCGTTTATCAGGAAGGCTGCATGGAACTGGACAGCCGCCTCAAAGCGGGCGATGTTGCGCGCAAGGTCAAGCAAGTCTCGCTCAAATCCATGGAACACGTGAAGCGAACGTTGGAACGCGCCGTGTCGCAGGAAGCCTTGAGGCTGGAGTCCGGGTTGATTCACCTGGCGCTGGCGGTAAGCGGCGCGCCCTTCCTGGGCCTGCTGGGCACGGTCTGGGGCGTCATGAGCGCCTTCAGCGACGTGGCGCTGCAAGGCCGCGCCGATCTGGCTGCGTTGGCGCCCGGAGTTTCTTCCGCGCTGGTCACTACGGTGGCAGGTCTGCTGGTGGCGATTCCCTCCATGTTCGGTTACAACTGGCTCGTGCACAATTTGCGGGCCATGACGGTCGAACTGGATAACTTCGCCCAGCTACTGGTGTCCAAAATGGAGGTCGAATTCCTCAAAGACGACGATGACAGCGGAACATGAATCCATCGAGGGAAATGCGGAGGCGCCGCGGGCGTGTTGTGTGTGGAATGCGAACACCTGAATCCTCCCGGCAAACAGGTCTGCGATGAATGCGAGGCGGAATTGTTCATGGACTGCCCGGCTTGCGGTCGCCGCAATGAACGGATTTACACGCGATGCCAGGCTTGCCGGCGCCCGTTGCACCGATCACGCTGGAGCCGGTGGCTGGAGAGAGTGATGGGCAAAGGGTTTTCGCTCGTGTCTGCGGTTTTTGTGATGGACATCCTGAATTTCGCGCGCTTCGCCAACGTCAGTCAGGCTGTGACCGAGCGTGTCGTGCCCTGGTGCTGAAGACCTCTATGCGGCGTTTCTCCCAACGTAATTCCCTGGTCACGCTGAGCGAGATCAATATCACGCCGCTCCTGGACCTGGCCTTTGTCCTCTTGATCATCTTCGTGATTATTTCCCCGTCCATCAAGTCGCAGCAGGACCACGGCATGGAACTCGACTTGCCGCAGGGCGGCGGGCCGGCGCCGAAAGTGGACGCCAGGGACCGCCGGGTCGTGGAGATCAATCGAGACGGCGCGATGATGCTCGACCGGCAACGGATGGTTCCCGAGCGCATCGAACAAGAGTTGGTCAATACGTTCCGCCGCAACCCGAATCTGGTAGTGCAGATTCGCGGCGACGGCATGGGGCGGCTTGCGGATTTCATGGACATCGTGGACCGTTGCCGACGCAACGGCATTTTCAAATTCCAGATCGACACGCAACCGCGAAAGAACTGATGAGCCGGCTGCAACAGAAATGTCTCGTCGCTTCGGCAGGCACGCACTTGGCGCTCCTGTCGCTGCTGTTCATTTCGCCGGCCTTCATTCCGTCCAAACAAGAGCCGGAGCTGCCGGTCGTTTACTTCCTGCCGGACAAACTGACGGACGATCTGTCCTACGGTGGCGGCTCGCCTACCGCCGTGGCGCCACCGGCCTCGGCGCAACAGACACCGCCTCCCGCGCCGCCGGTTCAGGCGCCTCAGGCGCAAGTCATCCCTCCGCGAGAGCCGGATCCAACCCCACCGGAGCCCAAGCCGGCCAAGAAACCCGAACCGGAACGCACACCGCCCAAACCGAAGCCAGATCTCACCCAGACACCGGCCACGAAGCCGCTGGAAAAACCCGCCACCAAACCCGCGAAACCAAAGCACGAAATCAAACCCACGTTCGACAAATCCGCGGACAGCGCCCGCGCGCTGGCGGAAGCGAAAGCCCGCGCCAAGGCCGAGGCCGACCAGAAGGCGGTGCAAGCGCGGTTGCTGGAGAAATGGAACCAGGTTGGGCGGAGTCTGAAGAACCTGTCTTCGGGGACGTCCGTAGAAATCCCCGGACCTGGCGGCGAATTCTTCTTTGCCAACTACAGGCAGTACGTGAAGAGCGTGTTCGAAAACGCGTGGCTTCCCCCGGACGACGTTAATGACGATTCTGTCGTGGTGAAAACCGAGGTTGTCATTCTGCGAGACGGGACGATCAGGTCGGCCCGCATCATCAGAAGATCCGGGATTCCTGCGCTCGATCAATCTGTAGAGCGAGCGCTGAGCTTGAAGGATCCTCTGCGTCCGTTTCCCGAAGGCACCAAAGACACCGAACGCACTTTCTATATCAACTTCAACCTCAAAGCCAAGAGATCCACCGGATGACATTTCAACCGACGAAATTGTGTGCATGCCGCGAAGAAGGCTTCGCGTTTCCCGCTTCTTTCAGTGGCTTCCGTCGTGGGAGGTCTAACGCTTCCTTCCCCCTCACCCCGCCCCTCTCCCTTGGGGAGACGGAGCATTCCTCCCCGCGCCGGAACAGGCCGGCGTGTTCCGATCGAGCTGGGATTGCAGCGGCAGAACCCTCTCCTTGGGGAGAGGGCAGGGTGAGGGAGAAGGGACTGGACGACGACAAGTTGGGACCGGATTTGCCGGACACACCGATCAGTTCCAGATTTCGAGATTCACGTTCTGGATTTTGGCGGCTCGTCCGCCGCACCGCCTGCCTTGCCGCGTTGCTTGTTTCGGCCGCCCATCGGTTTGTTTTCGCGCAACAGTCGCAACCAGCCATCGACATCGATAAGGAAGTTGATCGCTCCAAACTGATCCCGATCTCCTTGAGCGGCTTTTCGGGCGAAGTCCAGACCGTGCTGAGGTTCGATCTCGAAATCCAGGGCTTCGATATTGTCGCCGCAGACGTGGCCCAGTTCAACGTCACGGGCAGCAATGCCGGCGCCGTGGAAGGACGCGTCATCGACCGCATCCGGAAGACACCCATCCTTGGGAATCGTTACCAGGGCGGAACGCCCCGATCCCAGGCTCATGCGTTTGCCGACGACATCATTCAGAAAATAACCGGCAAACCGGGAATCTCCCGCGCCAAGATCGCTTTCATCAGCGAGAATGCACGGCGCCGGGAGATCCATGTTTCCGACTATGACGGCGCGAACGCGCATGCGGCCACCCAGGACAGCGTGGACGTGGTCACGCCCGCCTGGGCGCCCGGTGGCCGAAAGCTGTTTTATGCTTCGCGAAAGTCCGGTTACCTGGACATCTACTCGCACGACCTGATTTCCGGAGAACGGATCGTCGTCGCCAAGTATCCCGGATCAAACTTCAGTCCGGCCGTTTCGCCGGATAGCCGGCGCGTGGCGATGATTATCAGCAAGGACGGCAACCCTGAACTTTATGTCTCCAATGTCGATGGCACGAATGCCAGGCGATTAACGCAAACCGCGGCCGATGAATCCTCGCCTTGCTGGTCCCCGGACGGCCAAACGATCTGCGTCGTTTCGAGGATGGGTGGAGCGCCGGCGCTCTACAAAGTCCCGGCCTCGGGCGGGCCAATGACGAAGATTCGGACCGCAGGTGTCGGCAGCGTGACGGAGCCGGATTGGTCCCCGGATGGCAAATGGATCGCCTTTACGGCGCTCACGCGGCCTTTTCAAATTTGCCGTGTCCCGGCCCAGGGCGGAACCGTGGAGGTTCTTTGCGGGGGCGAGGACCCTTCCTGGGCAGCAAATTCGCGCACGATTGTCTTCACTGCGCGCTCTGGCGACCGCCGTGTCCTCTCTTTGCTTGACGCAGACACGAAACGGGTCAAAACTCTTGGCCAGTATTCGGGAAGCCGGTCGCAGCCCAGTTGGGCCAAATAACCCTCCCGCCGTTGAAGGAACAAAGATGAAACACACCAATTTTGTGAAGCTCTTGCTGATGAGCTTCATTCTGGCGTCCACCGCAATCGGATGTAAGAAGGTTCCCAAGTCCATCACACCCATCCCCGGTGCGAATCGGACTGGCCCGGGCGTTCCTTCGACCACTGACCCAACGGATCGTGGCCCTCGTCATCCTCCGAACACGGAAACGACTCCAACGACCCTCCCTAACGATCCGACCGGAAGCACACCGTTCGGATCCAGAATCGACAAAGGCGATTTCTGGGGCGACAAGGAGACCTACAAGGAAAGCACGGTTTACTTTGCTTTCGACAGCGCTCAAGTCCGCCCCGAGGACAAGTCGAAGATCGACGCTGTCGCCCAGCACCTCAAAGCCAACCCGACCTTCAAAGTCGAAGTCGAGGGCCACTGTGACGAGCGCGGCACGGAAGGATACAATCTTTCGTTGGGCGAACGCCGGGCGCTCTCCGTGCGGGAGTATCTGATCTCGGTTGGCGTTGGCGGAGATCGCGTCGGCACGATCACTTACGGCGAGAGCCAGCCCGCCGTCCAGGGCCACGACGAAACGGCCTGGGCGAAAAACCGCCGCGGTGAGTTCCTTCTGCTCAAGCCGAAGACCCAGTAAAGTGAACTTCGCGGTTCTTCGCTATTCTCAGTGGCTGGGTCGCGGATTTCGAATGTCCCCTTCCCCCTCACCCCAGCCCTCTCCCCTAGGGAGAGGGAGCATTGAACGCCGCATTTCGATGGGGCGCGCGCGTGAGGTTGCTCTCAGCGCGGAATGCCATTCCCCTCTCCCTGAGGGAGCGGGACAGGGTGAGGGGGAAGGGGACCTCAGATGCCAGGAAGCGGTTTTGCTGCTTTACGCCTTGTCGGTTCTGGCTTAGCTTCGGATAAATCTTAAAGACTTTTTATGAATGAGACCATGTTCGCGATGTTGAACGGTTGGGAAATCCTGCTGCTTCTGCTCCTGGCGCTGATTCTGTTCGGCGCCAAGAAATTGCCGGAATTGGCCCGAGGCCTGGGGCAAGGCATCCGCGAATTCAAGAAATCCACTCGGGAAGTTCAGGACGAATTGGAAAACGCGGTCAATCTGGACGCGCCCCCTCCTCCTCCGCCGCCCCGAAAATTGCCCCCCGACACTCAGCCTCGCTCGAACGAATCCGGCGACATCAACGAAGCAGTCCGCGAACGCGAAGAGCGCCGAGAAGGAACTTACACTGGCACAGCCAAACAGGGCTGAGCTTTCCGCAACTGAGTCCTTAGTCCTTCCCGCGCGGGTTTGGCCATGCCACAGGAACCCCAGGAGAACGCCTTTCCGTCCGAGGGGCAAGAATCTCCGACGCTTCAGAATTCGGACGACACGACGCAGGAACACGCTTCGGTCCCGGACGAACAGCCCCTCGCTCCCGCCTATTCGTCCACGGCCCACCACGAGTCCGAGCCGGGCCGTGAAGCGGTCGAGGAAGAGGAGGACGGAGGCGGCCCGGTCAAGTCCTTCCTCGAACATCTCGAAGATCTCCGCTGGACCATCATCAAAAGCGGCTCGGCGTTGATCATCGCAATGGTGGTTTGCCTGTGCGCTACCAAGCAGATCGTGGCGATTTTGACCTGGCCGATGGAACGCGCCGGGCTGGACCCGTCGAAGATTCTGCAGCTTTTCAATCCGCTGGGCGGCTTCCTGATTTCGCTGAAGATGGCGTTTTACACGGGGATGGTGATCGCGCTGCCGTTCATCCTTTATTTCCTAGGCGAATTCGTGGTGCCGGCGCTGAAGAAGAAGGAAAAGAAGTTCTTCTTCGTTGCGTTCACCATCGGGACCGGGTTCTTCGTTGTCGGCGTGGTGTTCTGCTATTTCATCTTGTTGCCCTTCTCCCTGAACGCGCTGGTCAACTACAACAAGTGGATCGGGTTCTCGACCGAAACCTGGCGCGCGGAAGAATTCTTCGATTTCGCGACCAAGTTTATGCTCGGCGTCGGATTCCTGTTCGAGGTCCCGGTGCTGCTGCTGTCATTGATCCGCCTGGAAATCATCAAGCATGAATTGCTCATCAAGGGCCGCTCTTACATGTTCGTGGTTAACTTTGCGCTGTGCGCCGTCCTGACGCCCGCGGACCTGCTCACGACTTTCATCATGGCCATCGCCCTTCAGCTCATTTACGAAGGCTGCATCCTCGTCTCGAAGTATTGGCAGCGGCAAAAGCGGCAGCGGTTGGAGACGGAGGCCGGACTGCGCACGCCCGGCTCCGACCAGCCGACGTCGATGGATTAGAAAGAGTTTGAACGAAATCGCGCTTTACAAGTCATCACCTCTGGATAACCTCGCAAAAATCAAATCGAACTATGCGCATCTCTTTCTCTTCCCTGGCGTCGCTCGCGGCTCTGGCTCTCATTGCCACGGGCTGCGCGGGGCCGGAACGCAAGCTGGGACGCGGCTTGCTCAACGTGACTGAATTCGCCCGGCTTGGCGAAATCCGCCGCTCCATGGAACAAACCGCGATCTGGGAAGGCACGGACAAGACCTACACCACGGGCTTCATCCGAGGGTTCAATCGCAGCCTGGCGCGCACGGCAGTCGGCGCTTACGAAATCGTCACGTTCCCGTTCCCGAAATACGACCCTCACTACTTGCCGGAATACCCGGTCTATCCGGACAGCTACACGCCTAAACTGATTGCGGATCCGATGTTCGGCATGGACAACGCCCTCGGCTTCAGCGGCGGGGATATCGCGCCGATGATTCCCGGCAGCCGCTTCCGGATTTTCGATTATTGATCGAACTGACCTCTCCAGCGCCAACACTTCCGTGTTGGCGCTTTTTTGTTTCATGACCCTGGAACGGACCTCGCCGTGCAAGATCAACTTCTTGCTGAACGTTCTCGGCCAGCGCGAGGACGGATTTCACGAACTCGAAACCGTCATGCATCCGGTTCCGGTGTTCGACACGTTGGAATTCGAGCGCAGCGCGTCCTCCGGCGTCGCGCTGACTTGCAGTCAGCCTGAGTTGCCGGTTGATTCGACCAATCTTGTTCACCGGGCGGCGACGGCCTTCCTGCACGCCGCTAAGATCAGCGATGGCCTGCGAATTCACATCGAGAAACGAATTCCTCTCGCGGCGGGACTCGGCGGCGGCAGCAGCAATGCCGCCCACACCTTGCTCGGCTTGAACGAACTGTTTGGCCGCCCGCTGGCCTCGGACCGTTTGATGCCATTGGCTGCAACACTTGGTTCTGACGTTCCGTTCTTTCTGCAAGCCGGCCCTGCGCTGGCCACCGGGCGCGGTGAACGCATTTCGGCATTGGGGCCGCTTCCTGCGCTGCGTGATGTGTTCGCTCTGCTGGTGTATCCGGGTTTTGGCATCCCAACCGCGTGGGCTTACCAGCAACTGGCCCGTTTCCCTGAGGCGGCGGCAGGCAAGCCGGGACGCGCGCAGGCACTGATCGACCGGCTGCAAACCTCCGATCTCTCCTCCGCCGCGCCGGCTTTCTACAACGCCCTGGAAGCTCCCGCGCTGAAGAAGTATCCGTTGCTTCAACTATTCCAGGAATTCCTGCGCGAGCATGGCGCGGTGGCAACGCTGATGTCCGGGAGCGGCTCGACCACGTTTGCGCTGGTCTTTGGCCAGCAAAACGCCGGTGAACTCGCCGACAGGTTCCGGGCGAAGTTTGGCGAAACGCACTGGCTCGCGACCGCGCAACTCAATTGAGTTTCGGGTTTCGAGTTTCAAGTTTCGAGTTCTTATTCAACTTGAAACAGGTTCACTTCAGATGGGATGGATTTAGCGGCTTGAGATCCCTCGGCACGAACAGCCCGTCCTTCCGGATCAATTCACCGTCGAACCACACTTCGCCGCCGCCCCATTCAGGCCGTTGAATCAAGACCATGTCCCAGTGCACGGCGGAGCGATTCCCGTTGTCGCAGTCCTCGTAGGCTTGTCCAGGGGTCAAATGGAGCGAGCCCGAGATCTTTTCGTCGAACAGAATGTCGCACATGGGATTGAGGATGTGCGGATTGAATCCCAGCGAGAATTCCCCCGTGTAACGCGCGCCGGGATCGGTGTCGAGAATCTCGTTGAGCCGTTTGCGGTTGTTGGCCTCGGCTTCAACGATGCGTCCGGCCTTGAACTCCAGCCGCACGTTCTCGAACCGCGTGCCGGAGTAAAGCGTGGGCGTGTTGAACTGAATGCAGCCGTTGATCGATTTCTTGACCGGGCAGCTAAAGACCTCGCCGTCCGGAATATTTCGGTCTCCCTTGCACATCTTCGCGCCGATGCCTTTGAGGCTGAAGGTGAGGTCCGTGTTTGGACCTTTGATGTGTACTCGATCCGCGCTTTTCATGCGCCGCTCCAGCGGGATCATGGCGCGCGCCATTTTCCGGTAATTCATCGCGCAGACGTCGAAATAGAAATCCTCGAACGCTTCCGTGCTCATGTTGGCGGCCTGGGCCATGCTTGGAGAAGGCCAGCGCAAGACGCACCAGCGGGTCTTGTTCACGCGATAATTCAAAACGGGGCGGAGGATTCTCGAATAGAGCGACATGCGGTCTCCCGTCACGTCGGAGGTTTCGTTCGCATTGGCGCTGCCCCGGATCGCGATGTAGGCCTGCACTCTTTTCATGCGACTCAGCTCGACGTCATGAACCAACTTCGCGTGGTGTTCGTCAGTGTCCCGGAGAACTTCCCGCGTGATGCGCGAGTGCCGGACTTCGATCAAAGGGATGGCGCCTGCGCTCCTGGCCGCGCGCATGAGTTCCACGGAGAACTCGTCCGGCACATCGATCATGTCGAGCAGGACGCGGTCGCCTTTCTTCAGAGCCGTGGAATATTCGACCAGCAACCGGGCCAATTTTTTATAGCGAGGATCTGTCATTTGGTTTTTTGGCGCTGGAAACTAAGGGAGAACGCCAGGCGGGTCGAGCACGAACGAGTCGGCGGAGAAACGCGATTGATTCCTTGGCGTCATTCCCCGGAGCGCCGGTCTCCGGCCCGGCGCGTTTGATTACGGATCGAAGTCAGGCTACTTCGACAACATCCGATGGGAATGGTTGGAGCGGATGCTGGAGCAGAGGATCGCGGATGGAGCCTTTCTCAACCTCGATTTAACGATGTAACGATTTAACTTTCGAGTCTCGGTTACCGCGGTGTCAACCTGCTCGTTCACGGCTCCGGCTCGATCAGCCCAGGCTCCGTCCCGATTTGAAGCGGCGGTTCGCCGGAAGGCGTCGCCGGACGCGCCGATTGGAGAAAGGCGATCAGGTCCGCCATTTCCTGCTGCGTAATTCGCTCCTCAAAACCTTCCGGCATCATCGATTTGCCCGTGCTGCTTAGCGCGGCGATGTTGGCTCGCAAAATCGTCTCCGACCGCCCCTCGCCTTGCCGCAGCGTGATGCTTGTCGCGGTCTGGGCAGCCAGCATGCCGCTGAAGGTGCGCCCTGCTTTGTCATCGACCACATACTGGATGGAGTTCGGTTGAACGTACTGATTCGGATCGAAGACGTGAACGAGCAGCGCTTCCGCGTCGCGCGAAGGCGAGGACGTGAGGTCCGGACCGATGGCATATCCGATCTCGCCAATCTTATGGCACGCCATGCACTCGCGGCGAAAGACCGCTTCACCGCGAACCGGATCGCGGCTCAGTTGCAACGCGGGCCGATAAGCGTCGATGATCTCTTGCCGGGATCGGCTCGGGCCGCCGCTCAAAAGTTGGAGGGCCAGTGCGCGGACGGATTCGTTTCGGTGGTGGAGCAATTGCTGCCGCCGGGCGGCATCGAGTTGAGCGAGACTGGCCTGCTCCTTTTGCACGGCCTGAAGAAAAACCAGAGTGCGTTCGTAGCGGGCGAGCATGGCTTCAACGACCGCCTCGCGGACTTTCGGCGAATACTCCCGCCATTTCGCCAGGAGAAGCGGCCCGATCTCTGCGGAAGAATAATCGGCCAACGCGCGCACGGCGGCGATTTGAACCGGTTCGGGCTGGCGCAGGTCCAGTAAACCCAGAAGCGTATCTCGCGACTCGGCGAACGCCAGACAGCCCAGCAATGAAATCGAAGAGGATCGATCAGCTTCGGTGCGCGTCGGATCCTTGGCGTCGCGGCGCAGACGGCGAGTGAGTTCCTGCAAATAACTGCGGCCGGCCTCGCTGAGGACGATCGCTGGATCCAGCCGGCCTTGGGCCTGTTTGAGTCCCTTCCCCAGCGCGGTGACCAGCCGATTGGCAATCCCGCCGGGACCGTGATCCTGAGTGAGGCTGGCGGCGCGTTCGAGCACGCGCGCAACCGAGTTGGTTTCTCTGCGAGCGCCTGCAACCAGGGCGAGTTGCTCCAGGAACTCCTGGCCGCCTGGAGCGTTCATGACGCTCTTGTCGTCGAGCAAGGGAACCAGCAGTTGGTCGGCGGCATCTTTGACGGAACTGAGCAAGGCGGTGCGAATCCACCGATCGTTCGCGGAGGATCGCGCGATTTCAGCGAGTGCGCTCCGGTCTCTTGGGTCGCTGGTTTGGCCCAAGGAAAACGCGAGCTGGAAGCGAACCCGCGCGTCGGGATCGTTGGCCAGGGCGAGTATCTTGTCCAGCAAGGCAGAGCTTTGCGCCAACCTTGATTCGCCCAGTCGAATCGTGTGCTCGCGAACGCGGGGAGATTCATCGGCCAATCCAATCAGAATGTCTTCCTCGCCGAGCGCGTTGAGTCCGCGCAAAGACCAGAGCGCATGAACGCGCGCCTGCGGGCTGGAGCTTTTCCGCAACACGCGGCGCAGGGGCTCAATCGCGGTTTGATCCTGGCGTTCGTAGATGAGCCGGTGCGCGGTGTCCCGCCACCAGCCGTGCGGACTCTCCAGCGCAGCCACCAGGTCAGGTGTGCTCGCCCGGCTTAAACGAGGCGAACCCGGATACCGGAAATTCGGCGGAGCCAGGCGATAGATGCGTCCGTGGTCGCGCCCGCTCCGCAAATCCAGGTGCTTCACCACATCGAGCGGAATGTGGATCGCTTCCAGAATTTCCCGGCTCATGTCGAGCACGTAAAGCGTGCCGTCGGGCGCGTTCACAAAATTGACCGGCCTGAACCAGGTGTCGGATGAACGGACGAACTCGGTCTTGGAGTCGGCGCGTTCAGACGTGAACGTTGCACCGTCCGGCTTGAGCCGGCGGCGGTGGATCAGATTATTCTGCGCGTCCCCGACAAATGCGTTGCCGTAGTATTCCGCTCCATACGCCCCACCACGGTAAATAGTGACGCCTGCCGCCGCATCTACTACGTGGTGGCTCGCTCCCGCAACGGTTGGCGGACGCGCTCCGTGCGCGATGCGCCGGCTCGAACGAATCTGGCGCCACCGCTCGATCGGGCTGATGCGAAAGATCGGCACGGGCGCAGGCGCGAGATTATGAATGGCGTTCGGGACCGGCAGGTACGGATTCCGGGCGAGGTAATGCCGCGGGAGAACTTCGTGGAGCAACGGCTGTGATTCGCTGCACAAGAATCGATTCCCCCAATCGTCGAACGTGTTGCCGAACTGCACCACGCCGCTGATCGGCTCAAACTGCTCGGTCACGGGATCGAACCGGAAATCCTGGCCATTGATTGAAATCGCTTCCGCGGAAGGCCGATCTCCCGGTCGGATAATGCCACCGTTGCCGGCGGTCGCTCCATAGATCTTGTGGTCGAGTCCCAGGATCAAATTGTTCAGCATGTTTTGCTGATTCTGCGTGCCGAAGCCGGTGAAAACTTTTCGCCGCACGTCAGCTCGGTTGTCGCCGTCGGTGTCCTTGAAGTACCAAATGTCCGGGGGCGCGGCGACGAACACGCCGCCTTTCCATGGCGCCACGCCGCCTGGCCACAAAAGCTGATCGGCGAACACGTGCGCTTCGTCGAATCTCCCATCGCCATCGGTGTCCTTCAAAAGCCGCACTGTGCCAAGCGGTGGTTGGCCGGGCCTGGGCTTGTACGGATAATCCCGCATCTCACACACGTAGAGGTTGCCATCTTCGTCGAAAGCCGCCGCGATCGGGTCATAAACGAGCGGCTCGCTCGCGACCAGTTCCATGCGAAAGCCGCCGACCGTTTCGAACGCCTGGAGCGCTTCCTCGATCGGCTTGGGCGGGACCGGCTTGAGAAACGCGCGCAACTCCTCCTCGCTGTGCGTGCGAAGTCCGGCGTCGTCGATCGCGGGCAAGTCGCGCGCCAGGTCCGAGGGATGGCCTTCGGAGAGCGCGCCTCGGGCTTCGCGAATTTTCATGAGAATATCCCGCGAGCGCTCAAAGTAATCCAGGACCCGCGCCTGCTCCTTGAACTTCCGCGCTTTGTGGGCCGCGATTTGCTTGTCGATCTGCTCGACGAACGCGTCCAGCGACGCCGCTTCGTAAGGCGCCTTGCCGTTGAGATAGACATAGACCGGATTGGAGTGCGATTCGGCGTCCGGCGTGCCGAGGCGCGACAACGAAAAGGCGCGGGCGGCGATCCACGCGGAACGATCCACTTCGAGTTCGTGTTCAAGTTCGATCCAGCGTCCTTGCCCTTCGCTGGCGGGCACCAACCGTTCCTTCAGCACGCGGCCATTCGCTATGAGTTGAAGGTGCGTCACCGGGGCGACTTCGCTGCGCACGCGGATCCTGGCGTGAACTCGATGCGGTCCGGCGCCAGCTTTGTTGATTCGGCTGCCCGGCTTTTGCCCATCCACTTCGAGCAAGAGAAGCGGTCCGGTCGTGACGAAACTGTCGCCCGCGGCGGCTGCGCGCAACCAGGTCTCCAGGTTGGGCTGGCTTGGAGAGTAAGCGTAAGTGAGACAATCGCCGAGTTTGCGGCAAGCCGGGTAGTCCGAAGCGCCGACAATCGGAATCCGAAAACCGCAATTGAGCATCCGATACCAGTCAATCAATCCGATGCCGCGATAGACGCCGAATTGGAGCAACTCGACGGCGTCGATGTTCCCCTGGACAACGTCCGCATAGACCGCTTGCGCGTAGCCGCCATGCGCGTGGAAAGCCACGCCGCCCTTTTCTCGCGCTTGCCGCGCCAGATCCCCGTACAACGGCCAGTCGTTTGCGTTCACCGTCTGGCCCGCCAACACCAGATCGTCCCGCAAGAAGAGATTCATGTGGCCGTAGGTTGAACTGCGGTATTCCTGACCGGACACGATGCTGTAGGAACCACGGCTCATGATTGACCGGCGCCCGAGGCCGCGCTGCTGCGGCGAGGCCATTTTATCCATCAAACCGGCGTACGGCCCCGCCGGTTCGTTGTACGCCAGGATGGTTCCGAAATGGATGTCCTCGGCTTCGAGCAGATCGAGGATTTTCTGGTCGTCTGCCTCGCTCGCTCGCGGAATATGAATATGCGGATCGCCAGAGTGATAGCCCAATTCCGGCAAGGGGACGGCATGAGTCAGCGCAACTTCGACACGCCCGGTTTCGCCTGGAGAAACCTGGACCGTGCGCGTCTCCGGTCGATACTCGAATCCCTTCCAGACTTCGACTCGAATCGAACCTGGCGGAACATCGACGCGAGCTTCACCCGAACAATAAAAGAAACGCCCAAAATAACGAACCGGCGCCTTGTCCGGGCGGTTACCCCAGCCTTTTGGCCAATTCGGCCACTGACCGGTCAAGCTGTGGATTTTGAGCGGGCCGTCTTTGGGTTCGTAGAAATTGCCGTCCGGACCAACCACATTCACGCGGCAAAACAGCGGTTGCCTCGTCTGCGCGTGGCGAACGGCGATTTGAAGATGCGCGGCGCTCGCCTCGGGCGCTGCCGCGGGAACGCCCACCTTGGCAAAGCCGGGCGGTGTGAAGATCAAAGCTTCGTCATTCGTCGTGGATGCCTTGAATGAATACTCCGCGAGCGGACCTTCCAGCGGGTGCGAAGACTGCGCGCCGATCATGGACTGGTAAGGACGCGTTCCAGCGCGTCCCTGATATTGCGGCCACGCGCCGGTTCGCAACCGCTCAAACGCCCCAGCTACGGCCTCGGCACCGCGCACCGCATGGCCGGGCAGCGGATGCTGAAGGTTGACCGCTTCGAGTTGCGCCGGGGATTCGAGGGTGATTTTGGAAAGTTCCTCCGGGATGGGATCCAAGCCCAGATGTTTCGCGAAAAACTGGTACACGGCCTGGCGTTTGGACCGCCCGAAGTCATGGCCTTCCTCCGCATAGTGCGCGTTCTCGACTTGATCGCGCGCGCCGGCGAGCTCGTACATCCGCCGGACAAAAGGAAAACCCACGTCGGGAAAACTTTTCGTCTGGTCCTGCCCGACTGAAACGATCAATTGCGCCCGCGGCGAAACCGCCGCGCATAATTCGATGGCGTTGCTCTCGGCGGCCTGCATGACCGGCATGCCTCCTTCGCACCGGCATCCCTCTGGGGCCGCCCAGGGATAGACGATTACAACCGGCGCGGAGACTTTGACTCGGTCATCCAGCAGCGCCAGGAAAAAGGTTTGCGTCCCGCCGCCGGAAGCCCCCGTGACGCCGATCCGATCCGGATCGACGCCTTCGAGCGAAGCCACGAAGTCCACCGCACGCAGGCTATTCCAGGTTTGCAGCGCCAGGACGAGCGGGTCGTCGTGCGTGGTCTGGAGCGAGTCTTGCCAGCCGACCATGCTATAGGAGAACACGGTCGCGCCCATGCGCGAGAACTGGGCGCAACGAATCTGCTGCTCATCGCGCATGCGTCCCAGCGGCTTGAAGTGGCCGTGCGGACAGAGGATCGCAGGACCGGGCCGCCGCCGCTGAAGGGGACGGTACAAATTCCCCGTGCAATAGAATCCCGGCATGGTTTCGAGAGCGACATTCTCCACCGAGTAACCGTCATGCTCGCGCCGGCTGTGAATGATGGGTTTGAGCGGTGGACGTTCCGGCAAGGGCCAGAGCCTGGCGCCTTTCAAGAATTCCTCCCGCAATTCCGCGCGGCGCGTGGACCACGCTTCAGCGGTGGAATAATTCGCCTTGGATCGGACGAGTTGCGCCAGGACCTTCGGCTCATCGCCGCGCACACTGGCCATCAAGGTCAGAAAGAAACCGGCACTGGCGACAAACGAGGGAAGCCCAGGTTTCATGACGCGATCTTCCGCAATTAGAATCAGGCCGGATCGAAAGTCCAGAACTCCCGAGAGCGTGTCCGAAATTGGGTAGCGCGGCCGACTCGCCCGCCCCGGTCGGCGACCCGCCGACCGGAAGTGCGGATGCCTCTCGGAAAGGCCGTCATTATGGATTCTATCCCACGGTCTGATCAGTATATCGGCCGCTTTTGATCATCCGCCGGATGAATTGCTCCCAGCCTCGACGAATTGCGCTACGGCGGGATGCTTTGACCGAGATCAAGGTGGAGGAGGCGGGTTTGTGCCCTGGTAGAAAGACTTGACCCCATGCTTGACCACAACGCCAGCGCATGACCGCCTTTGTTTATGAAAACCGTTATGTTCCTCCCCCCGAACCCACCCCTTCACCCCTCCCAGGAGGGGAACCTGCAACTGGCGCTTTCAACCAAGCTTTCCTCCTGGGAGGGGCAGGGGGTGGGTTCAGGGGTTCAATGCGCGAAACATTTTCGGAGAATTCTCTCTCTGATCCTCATCGGTTGGCTCACGGACACAGCGCGACCTGTATCGGCGAGCGACCCGACCGCGAATCTG